>WNFO01007279.1_pt1 | contig 10088 bp, 7 predicted proteins | sample 5400251 | NCBI WGS metagenome assembly WNFO01 (sample SAMN13153354, study PRJNA577476) | soil metagenome | isolation source: 100 cm saprolite under Madrone tree | place: USA:California | collected 2016-06-14
TGCCAGCCAAGAAAGCTCCGGCGAAGAAGGCTACTAAAAAGGCGATCGTCAAAAAGGCTCCTGCGAAAAAAGTCGCGAAGAAGGCTCCTGCAAAGAAGAAGCCTGCCGCCAAGAAGGTCGTTAAATAATCCTTCCTCATTTAGTGTGAATAGGAGGAGATCAAATTATCTCCTCCTATTTTTTTCTTTTTTGCGGCCACACTCATCCGAAATGAAAATCGTGACTCGCGCATAGTGCGGAGGATCCGGTGTTTTTTCGGTAGCGGCGACTGTCCGGCAACACTCCTGGTTCGATGCTGCCCAGGCCTTGGAACGAAGCAACTGACTGAGCCCAGCCAAAAAACGCAGTCGCCACCGTGCGGCTCCAGGATAGGATAGCGCAAAATGAACCTGCTGCGTGATACCACGAGCAAGATGAGGCCAACGAGATGCAGATAATGCCGCATCAGGCGCGACACGATGGCGACTGCGTTCTTGGCTGGGCTCGATCAGTTGCTCCGTGCAATATCTCGCGGTCAGTGCGTCATCCGCCAGGCCGAGCGCCAACTTAGCGATAATGTCCGCCGTTGCCGGTGCGACCAGCAGTAAGTCCGCTCGATCCGCCAAGTCGATATGACCGGGATGCCAGTCCACCGTTTCCGCAAAGAGATCAGTGGTGACCGGATTGCGAGAGAGTGTCTGCAGGGTAAGCGGCGTAATGAACTGGGCGGCTCCTTTAGTCAAAACCACGTGAATGTTGCACGCTTCCTTTCGCAGTTTGCTCGCAATATCGGCGGACCGGTATGCCGCGATGGATGCAGCGACGCCGAGTACGATCGTCATAGGGTGGCTCCTGACTGTTTTGGGTTATTATTCAACGTTTTGGATTTGCTCCCGCACTTTTTCCAGTTCCGACTTGGTCTGCACGACGAGCTGCGAAATTTCTGCGTCATTGGCTTTCGCACTCAGAGTATTGAGTTCCCGTCCGATCTCTTGGCAAAGAAATTCCAGTGTGCGTCCAATCGACTCCTCTTTCTCGAAAGTGTCCACCAGTTGGCCAAGATGCGAGTCCAGACGGGTAACTTCCTCTGAGAAATCGGAACGTTCAGAGAAAAATGCCACCTCCTTGGCCAGGCGATCGTCATCCAACGGAATTTCAATTCCCGATTTTCGAATCCGCGCGTGCAGATTCGTCCGATAGCGTTCCGAGGCTCGCGGCTGCAACTTTTTGACCTTATGCAAACAGCTGCGCATTGTCTTGATTCTCCTCGTTAGATCGCGCTTGAGATTAGCTCCCTCTTTTGCGCGCATAGCTAGAAGCTGATCAAGCGCGGCTTGGAGTGCGGTCAAAATTGGTGTTCGCGTCTTCGCGGGTAACTGCTTCGTTGTGGGTTGTTCAATGACTCCAGGCGACCGGAGCAGCGTATCGATGGTGATTTCCCCATTGAGGCGCAACTCAGATTGCAGCGCCTTGAATGCCGCGAGATACGATTTCGCTAGTTGGCGATTCAACACCGGCTCCACTTCCGGCGAGGTGAATTCCAAATTGAGGTTAACGGTAATGCGTCCTCGGCTGATTGCCCGATCGACGATCGCGCGAATTTCAGATTCCCATGCGGTGAGAGAGTCGGGCAGGTTAAGGATAACCTCGGCTTGCCGTTTATTGACGGCCTGAATTTCAACCACAACCGCAACGCCCTCAGCGGAAGCTTGCGCGCGGCCGTAGCCCGTCATGCTGTGCATGGCTTGGACCTAACGGTATGACAAATGACAGATGACAGATGACAAATAGGGCAAACGGTTGGCAACTTTGCCGAATGCACTTGCTTCGTTGCGACCCTACCTGCGCCGCTCACTTTCATTTCACCATCAATAGCCAAAGTCTGTTTCAAGGAGACTGCTTTCGGCAAACCCACTTTTCCCTAACAGTCATCTGTCATTTGTCATTTGTCATCTGTCATGCTGCGTAGCTGCCGGTCATGCTGCGCAGCAGCCGCATGGTACTTTTGGAGCGGAGTAACACTGATCCCTTTCGCTTGAATCGCTTTGATCGCGCGAATACTTGCCTCCACTCCGCTGGTGGTCGTTAAAATCGGAATCCGTTGAGCGACCGCCAAGCTCCGAATCTGGATCTCATCTTTTCTGGGGACCTTGCCGCTAGGGGTGTTGATAATGAGATCGATTTGTCCGTTTTTCATCATGTCGAGCGCGTGGGGTCGTCCTTCGGCCAGTTTAAATAGACGCTTGACTGGTAGGTGGGCGGAAATCAGCGCCTGAGCAGTTCCACTGGTAGCGTACAATTGGAAGCCGAGACTGATTAGGTCTGCCGCCAGCCGAACCGTCTCAGGTTTGTCCCGATCCTTTACACTGACAAAAACATTCCCGCCGCTGGGTAATGGAGGCTGGGCGGCCATTTGAGATTTCGCGTAGGCCAGACCGAGATCATCCGCGATCCCCATTACCTCGCCGGTCGATTTCATTTCCGGCCCCAGCATGATATCGATGCCGGGGAAACGGATAAATGGAAACACCGCCTCTTTAACCGAGAAGTGCTTTGGTACGATCTTCTTCGTGAAACCAAGTTCGCGCAGCGATTTTCCAGCCATGACTTTAGCGGCGAGCTTGGCCAGCGGTACACCCAGCGCCTTGCTGACGAACGGAACGGTCCGTGAAGCACGAGGGTTTACTTCGAGGACGTAAACTTCTTCATCCTTCACCGCAAATTGGACGTTCATGAGCCCACGAACTGCGAGCTCCTTGGCCATTGCTTGAGTCGCAGCTTCGATCGTCGAGACTACTTTCGCGGAAAGCGAAAAGGCTGGAATGACGCAGGCGCTGTCGCCGCTATGGATCCCGGCCTCTTCGATGTGTTGCATGACTCCGCCGATAACCACGATTTCGCCATCGGAGATGCAGTCGACATCCACTTCGATCGCGTCGTCCAGAAAGCGGTCGACCAGAACTGGGCGTTCCGGACTCGCTTCCACGGCGGTTCGAATGTAACGCCGGAGGTCTTCTTCATCGTACACAATTTCCATGGCCCGACCACCGAGGACAAACGATGGGCGCACCAAAACCGGGTAACCGATCGATCGAGCTACTTTGACCGCTTCTCCTTCGTCAGTAGCGGTACCATTGGGCGGTTGATTCAGGCCGAGGCGCTGCAGCAGAGCGGAGAAATGCTTCCGGTCTTCTGCCATCTCGATACTATGCGGTTGTGTACCGATGATATTGACGCCGTTAGCTTGTAAGGCCGCGGCGAGGTTCAACGGCGTTTGACCGCCGAATTGTACGATCGCCGCCCAGCACTTCTCTTGCTGATAGATGCTTAGTACATCTTCCAGGGTTAGCGGCTCAAAATAGAGTTTGTCGCTCGTATCGTAGTCGGTCGAGACGGTTTCCGGATTCGAATTCACCATGACCGTCTCGAATCCTTCCTCTTTGAGCGCGAACGAGGCGTGGACGCAGCAGTAATCAAATTCGATCCCTTGTCCGATGCGATTTGGTCCGCCACCGAGAATCATCACTCGCCGGCGATCACTTTCTCGAATCTCGTTCTCCTCTCCGTAAGTGGAATAATAGTAAGGGGTGTAAGCTTCAAACTCAGCGGCGCAGGTATCGACGAGCCGGTAGGTCGGCAATATCGATTCTGTGTGCCGCTCGTGCCGCACATCTGCTTCGCTGCGGCCACTCAGATTTGCGATCTGTCGATCGGAAAAACCGAGCCGTTTGGCTGCGCGTAAAGAAAGTGTCTTCGACCGAATATCGGACTCGGCAGCTACCAAAATACGAAGATTCTCCAGAAACCAGGGATCGATGCCGGTAAGCTCTTTAATGCGCGCAATGCTAAAGCCGGCGAGCAGGGCATAACGGATGAAGAAGATTCTGTCCCAGGAAGGATTCACCAGCTTACGTTCGATTTCTTCGACGTTCCAAACGCCATTCTCCAATCGCGGCTCGCGATCTTTGCCGTCAGCGCCAAATCCGAATCTTCCAATTTCCAGAGACCGAATCGCTTTCTGAAATGCTTCTTTAAACGTTCGGCCGATCGCCATCGCCTCGCCAACGCTTTTCATCTGAGTCGTCAACGTGGGATCGGCTTGCGGGAATTTCTCGAACGTGAACCGAGGGATCTTGACGACGCAATAATCGATCACCGGTTCAAAGCTGGCCGGAGTTTCGCGGGTGATATCGTTGCGGATTTCGTCCAGGGTATAACCGACGGCGAGCTTGGCCGCGATCTTAGCGATAGGAAACCCGGTGGCCTTGGATGCGAGAGCGGAAGAGCGGGAATCCCGCGGGTTCATTTCAATCACGACCATTCGTCCGTTTTCTGGATTCACGGCAAACTGTATATTCGAACCTCCAGTCTCGACGCCGATTTCGCGGATTACCGCAAAGGAAGCGTCTCGCATCAACTGGTACTCGCGATCAGTCAGCGTCTGCGTTGGAGCCACCGTGATCGAATCCCCGGTGTGAATGCCCATCGGATCAAAGTTCTCGATTGAGCAGATAACAACGCAATTGTCCGCCCGATCACGCATCACTTCCATCTCGAATTCCTTCCAGCCAAGAAGTGACTCTTCAATCAGCACCTCTTTAACGGGCGACTGCTCTAGTCCGCGATGGACGATCTCATCAAACTCCTCCCGATTGTAAGCGACACCGCCGCCGGCGCCACCCAGTGTAAACGCGGGACGAATGATGAGGGGGAAGGAGCCAATCTGGCTGGCAACCGCCTGAGCGTCGACCTCGCTATGAGCGATTCCGGAGCGCGGCACATCAAGTCCGATGCGCTGCATAGCGCTTTTGAAGAGCTGGCGATCTTCTCCCTTGGCAATCGCCGCAGCATTGGCACCGATCAGCTTTACCCCGTACCGAGTGAGCGCTCCACGCCGGTGTAATTCCATCGCAATGTTGAGCGCAGTTTGGCCACCGAGGGTCGGCAAAAGCGCATCCGGCCGTTCCTGTGCGATGATCAGCTCAACAACTTCGGGAGTAATCGGCTCAATGTAGGTACTGGTCGCAAACTCCGGATCAGTCATGATCGTGGCCGGATTGGAATTTACCAGGACGACCTCATAGCCCTCTTCCTGCAAAGCTTTGCAGGCCTGGACTCCGGAATAGTCAAATTCGCAGCCTTGCCCGATAACGATCGGTCCGGACCCAATCAGCAAGATTTTGTGAAGATCAGCGTTTTTAGGCATGAAGCTAGGGGCCAGTCGGACCTAGTAACTGAGCGGCACGTTAAATTGTGAGTCTAGTGCGAAAAGGGCGGACCTTTCAGACGGGCCGCTGAAATTTCGCTTCGCGAATAAAAGTAAATCGTTTCTTCTCCGCGAAGCGGAGCTGTCAGTCCGCCTCGGGGATCAACCAGGCGAGCAGCTCGGCCCATCGATCGTCAAGCTACCCTCCCAACTGCCTTCAGGTCCGATCCGCCGCGGCGGACTAGAGCCTTTCCTCGAGATCAACGATCCGGCTGAGGGCATCCACAAAATCTCGGAAACCGCTGGCCGGCAGCATAATTGTATCGCGTCTCCCACTCACATCCTCGGTGATCTTAAGAAAACGCCCACGTTGATTCTCTTTCAGGTCGAGAAAGAAAACTTTTCGATCCACCTGAATTTTTTCGGAGGCGAGAGGATCATCCGATCTGTGGGATGTATTACTGTTAATCATAGCCTTCTATACCTTTTGGCACTGCGCGGCAGTGCCACCTTCTTTTATCCGATCCCTTTCGACGAGACCTTCATGGACTTCTCAAAATTCGATTCATTCGATATGGGGATGTCGCGGCCGGAAAATTCTGAAAGTAGAAGCTAATTTGGCGCATTTGCAAGCAGCCTGTCGGGTTTAAAGGGTTAAGTGGAAGGAATCATTTGCGGTGGCGCAGCGAATTTCAGCGCCGTTGTTTAGGCCAGCCATTTTGTCACTATAACCACTAACTATCATGTCGCTCGATTTTTAAGCCGGCCGGCCTCCTTCGCTCTGCGAGCTACGGCGCGCCCGCTTATGGGAACAAAGGCCGCGCCAAAGCGAAGCGACGGCGGGTTGCTAAGCTAGGCCTACCGCCGTTCGGACTTTTTCGAGCGTTTTCTTCGCGACGTCGGTAGCGCGAAGCGCTCCTGCTCGAAGGACCTCGTCCACATAATGCAGGTCGGCTTCCAATTCGGCACGTCGCGCCCGCATCGGAGCGAACGCATTCCAGATGACTTCGAAAAGCTGCTTTTTGAATTCTCCATAGCCGATGCCACCAGCTCGAAAAGCATCCTCCATTGAAGCAATCTGCTCAGGTGCGGCGAAAAGTCGGTAGAGTTGAAGGATGGTCGAATTCGTCAGATCTTTGGGCGCTTCTACGGGAGTCGAATCGGTCACGATGCTCATTACTTTCTTTCGGATGAGTTTCTCTGGACCGAAGATTTCGATGGTGTTGTCGTAGCTCTTGCTCATCTTTTGCCCGTCGAGGCCGACTACGGTTGCCACTTCTTCCCGGATCAGTGGCTCCGGCACTTTTAAGGTAGAGCCATACGCTTCATTAAATTTGATCGCGATGTCACGAGTGATCTCGAGATGCTGTTTCTGATCCTTTCCGACCGGCACGACGTCGGCAGAGTATAGGAGGATATCGGCGGCCATCAGGACTGGATAGGCGAAGAGCCCGTGAGAAGATGGAATCCCGCGGGCGGTTTTATCTTTGTAGGAGTGGGATCGTTCCAAGAGGCTCATTGGGGTCACCGTGCTCAAAATCCAGGTCAGTTCCGTTACCAATGGCACGTCTGACTGACGAAAGAAGCAGGCCCGGTCAGGATCTAATCCGCAAGCCAGGAAATCGAGCGCCACCCCTCGGACATATTCACGGAGAGCAGTTGGATCCTGGAGCGAAGTCAGCGCGTGGTAATCTGCAATGAAATAGAAAGCTTCGCCCCGATTCTGCAGCTCTACCGCCGGCTTGAGCGCTCCAAAATAGTTGCCGATGTGAAGAGCTCCAGAGGGCTGAATACCAGTTAAATAACGGACCATGCCAGATCGATACTGAAGAAATAGCCAATAGCCAATAGCCGATAGCCAATAAAAGATGATAAACGCCTGCACCTCGTGCGGCCGTATCAGGAATAAGACTCTACTCAAGCGAAATGGCAACAGATCGGATTCGGCTATTCAACACGCCGCCATCGGCTATTGGCTATTGGCTATCGGCTATTTTCTTCGTGCTGCCAGCGCTGCAGCAACGCTCTTTCCTGGTCCAGAAAGCTCTGCCAGAGTTCACGGTGCTTGGGTTCGTACCGTTGGTCTTGGAAATCTGCCATCTTCTGTCGTATCGAAATGAGTTGCTCCAGGTGAGGGACCTCCTCCAAATAAACTTCTCGCAGAAAGCGAGCCGCCGCCGCGTCTCGTTCCCAAAGCACTCCAAAAGAATTCACAAAATCCGCGGCATATTGCAGGTCGCCTCTCTCATTGTGTTGCCAAATTTCCGGAGACGGCTCTGGCAGGTCTAATAAGAGCGGGGCGAGATACAAATTTTGCACCATCCCGCGGCGATACCGGAACGCAGATCTTTTCTCTTCATCCGAATCGAAAAGAGCGAGGCCCCAGCCGAAATAAAATCCTGGATCTTCTAGGTCGTCGACGAATCTTTGCGCATACCAATCAAAAAACTCTCGCGCTGGTTCGATTTGGCCGGTCGCTAGCTGAAGAAGAGGCAATAGAAAACGAATTCCGGAGTGGTCGGTTGGATTTTCGAAGATTGTTTTCTCGCCAATGGCAATGGCCTGCGGCAGGTCCCCCTTTTGCCAAGCAGTGAGAATGCTTCCGTGCTGAGCGCGGACATAATAGCTTGATTGCCCGGGTTGATGAAAAGGAGCGGCGACTTCTGCCGCGGTAGAGAATTTTTCGGCGGCCGAATCAATGTTCCCCTCTTGCAGTTCGAGGTCGGCGAGTTCGACCAGCGCCTCCGGAAGATCTTCGACCAGCTCTAAGGCCTTGATAAGCAGGGCCCGTTTCTTCTCGGCCGATCGCACGTGCTTAACTGCTCGGACCAAGCCTTGGGCCAGAAATCCTGGACCCTGAGTCATCAGCAAATTCTGGGCGGAACTGGTAATCAGCCCGCTAATTTGTGCCTCGATGGTATCTTCTTCCTCTGCTTCGAGCGACTCCTCTTGTTCAATATCGACGAGATTGATGTCGCAATGATACTCTCGAGACAAGCTTTGCCAGATCGACTCATCCCATTCTTCGAAGTCGGGTATTTGCAGCTCATCCGGAACACCCTTTTCTTGAAAAAGCCGATGCAGCAGAAGCTCTGCTCGCCGCTGATCCGTTTCCCGCACAAATTCATGACCAATCAGCATCGCGCTGTAGCGATGAACAACGTAGAGGCAGGTCGGCAACATTACCAGCGAGCCAAATTGGATCGGCACATTGAGGTCGAACCAATTAAAACTCCAGATTTCCTTGGTCGCGCGTAGCGGCTGGATCATAAAAGTTGCGAGTTGCGAGTTGCGAGTTGCAGGTTACGGGTTGCTGGTTTTGCAGCTGCGTGTTCCCAGGTAACTGTTCGCTGGTTCTCTGCTATTTGCTATCTGCTATTTGCTATTGGCCCTGCGACTCCCGAAGGCTACGGATTGTGGAATCGTTCAACCACGCAATCGGTATTCTCTGTCGACGGTTGAATTTATCCATATAGAAGATCTCCCTATTGGCCGACCCAAATTCGTGTACGAGGCGGGTGACCTTTACATCAAAGCAACAATACTCAGCGATTTCGATGACCCGTTTTTCGCGCCACCATTTGATCGCATCGATACCATCCCCGGTTTTTCCGATGCCGAGCGTGGCCTGCGCAATATTATCTAATTTTGGCCGGCCACCTAAGTTCTTCTCCACTTCGGTCAACAGATCGAGTGTGCGCAATTGATGCGGTAGATCGAGTATGGTGTATCCCATCAATACCTCGAAATCGAAATTCATGATATTGAAACCAACGACCAGGTCCGCGCGAAGTAGCTGATTAACCAAATCGTTGACCCGTTGCTCGGAGTATATTCGGTATTGGCGCAATTTCGTGCTGTAGGTTACGCCGACCGACATGCCCATATCTCGTTTCTTGTTCCAACCGCCGGCGTCGTTGGCGGTACGCTGGGTTTCTAGATCGAAGTAGATGATGTCCATAGGAAGCGGGTTACCTGATGTGCTCCGGACTCAGGAAAGCCGACCAACCTCTACCCTTGCAAGCAGGCATCATTCAAGTCCTCAGCCCGTCGAATTTCCTCAGTCCGAAGCACATCAGGTAACCCGTTTCCTTAATCAAAACTGCCGGCATCAAACCGATAGAGATTTTCCAAACCGGTTATTCGGTATTCCTCAACGACCGAGCCGTTGGAAATAAAAACTTGCAAACCATCGGCGCCATTGGCTGTCCACTTGGTTTGAACAATGTTCTTGGTCTTGGTTACCTGCAGGAGCGGTAAACCGTCGCTGGTTGAAATCCAGGCTCCGGTTTCATCCGCGATTACACCCAGAGAAAGGCTCTCTGGTGCTCCGTTCTCCAAGGGATTCTCCGCCAGCTGGATTGAAACGGTTGGAGATTCGATTTTTTCCTGTACGGGGACGACCTGCCCATTCTTAACATCGAAATAGCGAAAAGGAGTCATTGAACGATCTAACCATTTTTGCCAAACCGATTGTTGAGCCTTTGAATTTTGGAAATGCAAGCCAATGACTCGCTCTCCAGGATTGAGATCTATTGTCAGCAATAAGTCCTCGTCGTCTCGGGAACCGCACAGTTTGCGAGCAGTCTGCAAATCTGGCGGTAAATCCAACTCTTGAATGCGTTGTCCGGACAGATCCACTTGACGAAGGAGTCGCCTCGAGTCCACATCCAGCAAAAGCCAGATTGTGTCGCCTTTTCCGGCGCTCATATCTAATAGTTGTCCACTTTTTCCGGTCTCGATCGGCGAAAATTGGCGATCCTGAAACCTCCACATATTCCCGTTGCGGCTGGCCACCACCGCCGATAAATCGAGCTGAGCGCAAAACGCCAAATCCTCCTTGGGCGGTGCTATGCTTTGATCGGCGCCATCAGTAGAAGAGTGCAGTTGATTGCTCGCGAGA
>WNFO01028427.1_pt1 | contig 10088 bp, 7 predicted proteins | sample 5400251 | NCBI WGS metagenome assembly WNFO01 (sample SAMN13153354, study PRJNA577476) | soil metagenome | isolation source: 100 cm saprolite under Madrone tree | place: USA:California | collected 2016-06-14
TTTCTTTTGCCGAGGTTAACAGCTTCTGAATTATCGACCGTAGCTCACGCGCCAGATGGTGCCGTTCCCATCTTCGCTGAGGAGAACGCTGCCATCTTTTGCAACGGTGATTCCCACCGGGCGACCCCAGACTTTGCCTTCGGGCGTGACAAAACCAGTGATAAAATCCTCATATTCCCCACGCGCTTTGCCTGTTGAATGATCGAATGACACGCGCACGACTTTGTAGCCGGTGCGTTTCATCCGGTTCCATGAACCGTGGAAGGCGGCGAAGATGTCGCCTTTGTATTCAGCGGGGAATTGGTCGCCGGTGTAAAAGCACAAATTGAGCGTGGCCGAGTGCGCCTGCACGAGTACGTCGGGAACGATGACTTTATCGGCGAGCTCAGGATGTTTCCCTTTGTGGCGCGGATCAGGATGGTTGCCGATATAAAACCACGGCCAGCCATAAAACCCACCCGGACGCACACTGCTGATGTAGTCCGGAGGCAGATCCTCGCCGATCTCGTCCCGCTCGTTTGTACTCATCCAGAGTTCGTCGCTGTCGGGGCGAAAGGCTATTCCGACCGCGTTGCGAATTCCCCACGCATAGACTTTTCGATCCGTGCCATCAGGGTTGAACTCGAAGATGCGCGCACGATCCGCTTCCGCGGCATTATCAGAAACATTCGAGCGCGAACCGATGGAGACGTACATTTTTTTCCCATCGGGCGAAAAGGCAATGTCACGTGTCCAGTGGCCGCCGCTGCGCAGGCGCGCCGCGCCGCCAGAAAGGCGCGCCGCCAACTGTTCGGCTGGCCCGCGCGCTTTGAGATCGCCATTGCGATACGGAAACCGGATTACGCCGTCAGTGTTCGCGACGTACAAAAATTGTGGATCGTCACCTGGCGGATAGAAGGCGATTCCAAACGGTTTGTTTAGATCGCGTTCAGCGAAAATTTCGGTGTGATCTGGCTTACCGTCACCGTTCGTATCGCGCAACATCTTGATTTGATTTGCGCGACTCTCGACGACAAAGATGTCGCCGTTCGGCGCCGTGAGGAGAAATCGCGGATCGCGAAATCCTTCTGCGTACAGTTCGATTTTAAAGCCGGGCGGCACACGAAGCGGCACACCGGCTGGACGATTAACGACCCGCGCCCGGTTAATTGATAAAATGTTTGAACTCGGCGGAGGCAAATCCTCCACGGTAATTTTGCGTCGCACTTCGAGCGCATCGCTCTTCCAATCACCCATCGCGGCTTTGCCGATGAAGAGCCCGCCGCTCTCGGCGGCGGCGCCAGCTGGAGCGGCGACGCTAAAAGTGATTGCGATTAAGACCGCAGAAGAGAGAATGCAGGCGCCAGAGCGATCTACCATTATTTTTTATAATCGCGTTGCATTCCGAAATCGCGTGGATTGGGGAGAGTTTAACGCTTTGGAGTGCGCGGACATGTCCGCGCTTTTGAAAGCGGCGACATGTCGCCGCACTCCAAAAAGCAGTCCAAGAATGTGCGCGCTGCGGCTTGGCCAGGCACTAGGAGGCCGGGATCACCGATCCCGGCTACAGCGCTGATCGCGCGTTCAGTGCGCGATCGTACCCAGTTTTTCCACGAGTGCCGCGCCTCTCTTGCGATCGTTGATCACGAACGTGTTGTTTTCTCCAAGAGTGGACCACGGTCCGCGCGGCACTTCACTGAAATCCACAAACCTCCAATCGGTCACATCCGTTGGTTGTAGCCCAAGAAAATCCCGGACAGCAGGCGAGACATCGAGACCGGCGCCTTTGTTCAGGTTGGGTTTTGGCCGTTCGTTACCGAAAACGTACTGCCAATGATCCGTGCGGAACGGACCAGCGTCTTCCCACTGCGCATACGCGACGCGATTGCCTTTGCGAATGGCGATCCATCGGCCTTTGCAAGTCGAAACAGCGGGGCCTTGATACGCTTCATTGAACCATGGAACAGCTCGCGGCGCTTCGGGTCGATGACCCTCTCTCGCTTTGTCGTTGTAAGGAAGCGCGCAGTAAAAGGGATTCTGACGCGGCGTGAATTTTACAGGAATGTAATTGCTGCGATGAGCGGGATCAGGATCGTCCATTCCGCCATAATTTTTGGCCCATTCCTTGTCCCAGGAGCTTACCCGATTGGGAACGGGATTGTTACCAGCCGGTTTCTCGCCGATCCAGAAGACAGTTGTCACGATCTGGCTTCTCCATGGAAACCGCTGTCCCGGCTCACGTGCATTTCGGGCTAACTGCCCCGGCGTGAAGGCGACTGAAGTAACATCGAGGACACGGTCGTCTGCTGACTTCTGAGATTTTTTACTGAACTTGCTTTTTGCGGGTTCCGCCTTCGAATCTGTCCCGTGTGCGAACAGAGACGTGATCGACGAAAGGATCACTGCAATCGTGTGAGTAAATTTTCCAGGTTTCATTTAATCTTAAGGCAGCGCGAAATGAAAAGACGTGCGGTCTTTCTTATTGGTTCGTTTGCGAGGACGCGGATGCGCGTCAATCACGGCCAATTCAGATGCGCCTGATAGTAGGCGCCCAATCTCAACGCTGATTCGGCCTAGTCAAGCGCGAAAAGACGAGCCCGCGAATCACGCAGATTGACGCGAAATAGGTCCAGACGTCAGAAGCTGGAGGCAGAAGCGGAATTTCGGCGCGAAGCGCTTTTGGAGTGCGGCGACTTGACGCCGCTTTTATTCGCGTCCATTCGCGTGATTCGCGGGTTGAACTTTTGGTCAGACAAATTTTCCCGGATTTAGAATGTCGTTCGGATCGAGAATTTGTTTCAGCTTGTGATGCAAATCGCGAACGACTGGACTGGTCGCCTCCGGCCACCAACGTTTTTTGGCCAGGCCGATTCCGTGCTCGCCGGTAATTATGCCGCCCCAGGCCAACACTTGCGCGAAAAGATCGTCGAGTGCCCGCTGGACTTTCTCGCGAACGGCCGGGTCGCGGTTGTACCGGTCCGCCATGATGTTGACGTGAATGTTGCCGTCACCGGCATGACCAAAGCACGCGATCGGGAATCCATGTTTTGACTGTAGCGACTCTGCGAATTCCATAAGGTCGACCAAGCGACTGCGTGGCACGACCACATCCTCATTTAATTTTGTCAAACCTGTAGCACGCAGTGAGTTGCTGAACTGACGGCGCAATGCCCACAGTTTTTCGCAATTTTCTTCGCCCGTGGCAATCTCCAGCGCCTTTGGTTTCCGTTTTTCAAGCAGCTTACGAATGGTTGCCGACTCGCTGCGGACGCTTTCCTCTTGTCCATCCAGATCGACGAGGAGGTGTGCGTTACCCTCGGGGACAATCACTTTGCCGAGGTCGCGTCGCGCTGCTTCCAGCGTGAAATGATCGGCAATTTCCAATGACGACGGAAGATATCCCGCCGCGAAAATCGCCTGCACTGCCTCAGCTGCTTGCGCGGCTGTGGCAAAGGCGGCCGACAAAGTAGCCCGGGCAGGCGGAAGCGGGAGCAAACGTAGCGTGACCTCGGTGACCACGCCGAGGAGTCCTTCCGAGCCAACAAACAGACCGATCAAGTCGAATCCGGTCTTGTTTTTGTGGACGCGTCCACCAGTCCGCATTACGTCGCCGTTTGCCAGCACGACTTCGAGGCCGATGACATAAGTGCGCGTTACGCCGTATTTTAGACACCGCGGTCCCCCCGCATTCGTCGCCACGTTTCCGCCGATAGTGCAATCTTTCATGCTCGCCGGATCAGGCGGATAAAATAATTTTTGTGCGCGCACCGCCGCTTTCAGATCTGCGGTAAACACACCCGGCTCAACTATTGCAACCGCATCGCCAAAACTGATTTCCTTGATCCGATTCATCCGGATAAGCGACAAGGCAATCCCGCCACGAGCGGGAACGCATCCGCCTACATAACCAAATCCGCCGCCACGTGCTGTGACCGGAATTTTTTCGCGCGACGCAAATTGTAGCAGCTTGCTGACCTCATCTGTGGATCTTGCAAAGACGACAACTTCCGGCTCGTGTGCCGCGAACCACTTGTCACCCCTGTGCGCGGCAAGAGTGTCCGAATCGTCTGCGACAATTTCGCCGCCGAGAAGTTCGCGAAGCTTTGAAGCGAGTTGCATACAGGCAAACCTCGCGCAGGCCAGTTGCAGGGCAAGCGCCTCCGCTCACCCGTGACGGATCGGCTTCTCGAGGAGACGATGCTATCTCCGAACGCGCAGGACTTACTCGGCTGTCATAGTTCTCTGCCTAGACCAACGCGAATGAAAGCGATGCGAAGACGCATCGCACTCCAACTCCGAAGGTCTTCGCGAGGCCGCACTTCGTGCGAAAATGCATGAGAGACGCTCCAGCGATTTTGCGAAAGCTTTTGGAGTGCGCACGCGTTCTCGCGTCGCTTTTCGGATGGCGCGACAAGGCAGTTGACCTGCTCGCACTACTACAAATGTTGGAGCGGGCCTTAGGTCACGATTTGATAATGCCGTGAGCGTTCGTCCATCCGCGTGAGCAACGCTTCTGCTTTCGGATAAATCACCGGCTTACCTTCGTCCGCGCCGGCGAATTCTTTTACCGCATCCATGGAATCGAAGCGGAGAAGCGTAAGGAACTCGATTTCGTCATCATCCTCACGGATGAACAACTCCGCGCCGCGATACCCATCAATCTTGCGCGTCGCGATGCTCGGAAAAATTTCATTGCGCAACATTTCTTCGTACGCCTTCGCGTCCGCGCGTTTCGTCCACCCGTGCCAAATGCGCGCAATCATGTGTAAGTGTTTTTTCTGCTCCTGCTAATTCCTCGTGATCGTAATCTTGCTCGGGTTTTTGGAAGTTCGATCAAGAGCACGAGCAGGAGTAGGAACCAGAACCCGATCACATGCCCATTATTTGGTAACCGCCATCGACGTAAATTACCTGGCCAGTGATTGCCGCGGCTCCGTCGCTCGCGAGGAAAACTCCGGTGGCGCCTAACTCAGCTGGATCGCAACTGCGTTTCAACGGCGCGCGCTCCTGATAATGTTTAAGCATCGCGCTGAACCCGCTGATGCCGCGGGCGGCCAGCGTCTGAACTGGCCCTGCGGAAATGCAGTTCACCCGGATTCTTTTCGGACCAAGATCGTACGCAAGATAACGAGTGCTGGCTTCAAGGCTTGCTTTGGCCACGCCCATCACGTTGTAGTGCGGCACGACCTTTTGCGAGCCGTAATAGGTCATCGCCACGATGCTTCCCCCATTGGTCATCAGCGGCGCCGCTTCGCGCGCGAGCGCCACCAGCGAGTAGGCGCTAATATCATGGACGTTTTCCTTTAACCGCTCGCCTTGATAATTAAAAATCAGGCGCGCACCTGCGACGGCCCAGGCTTTCGCGATCGCCCACGCGATGCTGCGCTTGTTCGCTACACCGAAAACTACGCCAACTTTTCCCGCCAAAACTTGTTCGGTCATAAGAATTGTGAAGTTAAACAGTTACAAGGTTACAACGATTCCGTGTATCGCAAAAAAGGCGAATTGTAGGGCAGGCGCTCCGCCTGCCGGGCCCTCTTATCTCGGCAAGCGACGCGCTTGCCCTACAACGGTAGAACGCGATGGTAACCGTCTGATGATTACTCGACTGCTATGCTGCTGCGCTTTTTTATTCGCGATTGTCGATCTTCTGCCTGCTCAAGAAACGCCTTCGCTGTCTTCGCAAAGCACGGTAACAGCGACCCCGCCCCCCAACGCAACGCCGCCATCACCCGCACCGGCTTCGACTCCTTCGCCGACCCCACCGCAACTTACTGATGTGCTTTTCAAAAATTTGAAAGCGCGCTCGATCGGGCCAGCAGTGATGGGCGGTCGTGTCTCGGACATAGTGATTGATCCGCATAATCCGTTCGTTTTTTACGTCGGACTCGGGCACGGCGGCGTTTTCAAGACGAATGACAACGGCGTTACGTTCGAGCCGATTTTCGATAAGCAACCGATGCTTTCCATCGGAGCGATCGCGGTTGCGCCTTCCGATTCTGATGTCGTTTGGGTAGGAACCGGCGAGGCCAATGATCGTAATTCGTCCGATTGGGGTGACGGCGTGTATCGATCGACCGACGGCGGCCAGAAGTGGCAGAATATCGGGCTAAAAGAAAGCCGCTCTATCGGGCGCATTGTTGTCGATCCGAAAAAACCGGAGGTCGCTTATGTTGCGGCAATAGGGAATTTGTGGAAGGACGGTGGTGAACGCGGGCTGTTTAAGACGAATGACGCGGGCAAAACATGGAAACTAGTCTTGAAAGCAGCTGCTCCGCACGACGCGCGTACGGGCTGCGGCGATGTGGTGATCGATCCGACGAACCCTGAAATCGTCTATGCTGTACTTTACGCGCGACAACGCACCCCGTGGAGTTTTACTTCCGGTCCGAACCTGACCGGTGGTGAAGATGTCGGCGGAATTTTCAAGAGCACCAATGGCGGCGCAGACTGGAAGAAGCTTCGCGGCGGTTTGCCGACTCAGACCGGCCGTATTGGTTTGACCATTAGCGCGAGTAGTCCAAAGGTCATCATGGCAGTTGTGCAAAGTTATGAAGGCGGACTCAGTTCGATCACCGATCTGCGCAGCAAAGCAGGCGGCGTCTTTCGATCTGAGGATGGAGGCGAAAACTGGACGCGCATGAGCTCCATGGATCCGCGGCCATTCTATTTCAGCCAGATTCGCATCGATCCTGCGAACGACCAGAGGGTTTATCTTCTCGGTTTCGCGGTATTCGTCTCCGATGACGGTGGAAAAAATTTTCGCGAAGATCTCAGTGAGAAAGTTCATCCCGATTGCCACGCGTTTGCGATTCAACCCGGCACCGTGCTGCCGCCGAAACCAGCGAAACCGGAAGATAAAAACAAGCCGCCGAAACCGCCAGTATGTCAACGTGTGATACTAGGAACTGATGGCGGCGTATATCAAAGTTTTGCTGGCGGCAAGAACTGGGATCATTTGAATAAGATTCCCTCGGGAGAATTTTATCGGATCTCCCTCGACGACACGAAGCCGTATTTCAGGATCGCGGGCGGACTTCAAGATAACGAGAACTGGGTTGGACCAAGCGGCGTGCAGAGCAAGGAGGGCATTCGCAACTGCGATTGGACTGCGCTTGCCGGCGGCGACGGTTTTTATGTCCTGTTCGATCCAACCGATCGCGACACATTTTATGCGGAGAGCCAGCAGGGCGAAGTACACCGGATCAATTTGCGAAATGGCGAGATACGTCGTTTGCGTCCTGAGCCGGCTGAAGGTCAACCACGCTATCGGTTTCACTGGAATTCACCGATGGTCATGAGCCGGCATAAACCGGGCGTAATTTATTTGGGCGGAAATTGCGTCTTCAAATTGACTGAGCGAATGGAAAAATACTCCGTGATCAGTCCCGACCTGACGCACAATGATCCGACGAAAACAAACGCCACAGGCAGCGGCGCGGAAAATTACGGGGTCGTGTTTTCGCTTGCTGAATCGCCAAAGCGCGCGGGTCTGCTATGGGCCGGGACCGATGATGGCCGGCTGTGGGTCACAGAGAATGACGGCGGCAAGTGGACGGAATTGACAAATAATCTGCCCGAGCCGGCGCGCGGCCAATGGATCGTGCGTATCGAGCCATCCAATATCGATCCGAATGTCGCATACGTTGCAACCAATGCCTATCGATCTGGCGACGATAGCCCGACAATTTTGCGCACGGCCGACCTCGGCAAAACATGGCAGTCTGTCACAGGGGATCTTCCGTCAGCCAACCCAGTCGAAGTGGTGCGAGAGGACCCAGTGAATCCGAAATTGCTCTACGCAGGCACGCACTTCGGGATATTCGCATCGTTCGATGAAGGCTCACATTGGGTCCGCATCGGCGATGTTCCTTCGGTACGCGTGGATGACATCCAGATTCATCCCCGGACGTCAGACCTTGTCATCGCGACGCATGGTCGCAGCATCGCCATTTTTGATGACACCGTTCCATTTCGGGAGTTCACCCCAGAGATTGCGTCGAAGACAGCTCAATTGTTTAGCGTCCGTTCCGTGACCGGCGCTTATCTCCAACCAGGATTTGTTGATTCGAACGGCAAGGGAATTTATCGCGGGCAAGATCCACCCGAGGGCGCGCTGTTCACGGTTTGGGTACGGGAGTTTACCGGTGATGAAATTAAGATTGCGGTCACGAAATCGACGGGAGAGCCAGTCGCGAATCTCAAAGCACCCGGCACGCCGGGTTTCACACGATTAAACTGGGACGACGAAAATGAAGCAGACCTTCCATGTCGATCTTGCCGAGGGCATCACGCCGCGGTGAGGTTTGTGAATGCCTGCGATTGGGATCACCGGCGGAATTGCCACGGGTAAAACCGCGTTTTGCGAGTCTCTCCAGGACATCGTTCCCGGTGCGAAATTCTTCAATGCTGACCACGCAGCGCACGATCTCGCCGAGCTTCCCGAGGTGAAGCAAGAAATTCGTGCGGAGTTTGGCAACGGTGTCTTTTCACGCGGCGGCGACTTGAACCGAGAGAAAGTTCGAGCAATAGTATATGACGACGCGACAAAGAGACGCACGCTTGAGCAAATCCTCCATCCGCTGATTCGTAGCCAATGGACGGCTGAGGCGAAAAGGCATCGCAATTCTCCCGATTTTTTCTTTGCCGATATTCCACTCCTTTATGAAACGGGCGGTGAAACGTTGTGCGACCGGGTGGTCGTGGTGGCGTGTTCCTACGGGGGGCAGTTAGCGCGGCTGACAACACGAATGTCGCTCAAGAACGGGGAAGCTGAACAGATGATTAAGTCACAAATGCCACTGGAGGAAAAAGTGGCGCGGGCTGACCACGTCGTCTGGAATAACGGCAGTCGTGCGACGCTAATGGAGCAAGCGCATTTTCTTGCTGCGCTTTGGCAACAGCAATCATGGACGAAAAAGTAGAGGAATCGACTTCGGAGACAGAAACTATGGACGCAGGCGCGCGCGCCAGGCCGAAGTCTGGCCGAAGCGGGTTGCCTGCGGATGAGGCTGCTGCTGCTACACCGGAAAAGACAGATCAAATGCCGGGATCACCGGTCCCGGCAACAGTTCGCTCACTTGATCTAAATGAGCTGCAAGAGTTTTCGGGAAAACAACTAAAAGCGTTGGGGCGTGATTTGGATTTGTTTTTGCAAGCCACGCGCTCTCGCCATCAGCACATCCTCGATATTGTCCGCGTAGCTTTGACCGGCGGCGCAACTCTTACCGCGGAAGGTTTCCTGGATCAGGTCAGCGACTCCTTTGCAATGTTGCGTTGGCCAAGATTCAATTTTTTGGCTCTCCCCGAGGACGTAGCCATTCCGCGCGCCCTAATTGAACAATACCAGCTGCGCCCTGGCCAAAAGATCGCCGGGAGAGTTCGATTACCAGTGCAGCGTGAGAAGTTCCTTTCGCTCGAGACTGTCACGAGTGTCGAAGGCCAACCCGTCGAGGATTGGACGCAGCCGACGCACTTTGACAAGCTCACGCCGCAATTTCCACAGGGCAGGATTATTCTGGAAAACCCCAAGACGAACTCCATCAGCGCACGGGCGGTGGACTTGCTGACGCCGCTTGGGCGCGGACAACGCGGCCTTATCGTGGCGCCGCCGCGGGTTGGCAAGACAATTGTGCTCAAGGAAATCGCCAAAGCCATTCGCGTAAATCATCCGGAGATTGTGCTCATCCTGCTTTTGGTAGACGAGCGGCCGGAAGAAGTGACGGATTTGGAGCGGGAAATTGATTGCCAGATTTATCATTCGAACTTTGACGAAAGCGTGCAACGACATGTGCAGGTAGCTGAGATGGTGCTGGAGCGCGCGAAACGCCTGGTGGAACTAAAGCGCGATGTGGTGGTCTTGCTCGACAGCCTCACGCGGCTCTCACGCGGATACAATAATTTGGAGCCGGGAAGAGGCCGAATCATGTCCGGCGGCGTCGAAGCGAAGGCACTCATTAAGCCGAAGAAATTTTTCGGTTCGGCCCGAAATGCGGAAGAAGGCGGCAGTCTGACCGTGCTCGCGACTGCTTTAACAGAAACTGGCAGCCGAATGGACGAATTGATATTCGAAGAATTCAAAGGCACCGGCAACATGGAGCTGCATCTCG
>WNFO01007458.1_pt1 | contig 10086 bp, 14 predicted proteins | sample 5400251 | NCBI WGS metagenome assembly WNFO01 (sample SAMN13153354, study PRJNA577476) | soil metagenome | isolation source: 100 cm saprolite under Madrone tree | place: USA:California | collected 2016-06-14
TATAAACATTATATGATGTGGAACAGGAGGCATGAAGCGATGAAAACTCGCGCTTCCGTGAAAAACTCCGTTCCCGCGATAAAGCCTAATTTAAGATGAAACCAACTTCAAGACACACGGTGAACAGGCGGAACTAAAAGAGAGAAAGACTAGCGACACACGAGAAGCCACCTTCATCTTCATCGATATCTCTTAATGCTTCTGTTTTGATTTGGTCAAGTTCGTGAACAGCAGCGTTTCCGTGGATGACCCCTTCCTGAGTATCCAAGATGTCGCTGTCGCTAATGTTTGCTGCCATGCCAGGAGATCGACAGCGGTATCAAAACTGAGGGATCGCCTCTACAGTGGGAGCTGAGAAGGAATGCAGAAACCCACAGCTTAGGATATGATACTCAGGCACAAATTTGTCGCACCCGGATGACATAAGACAGTAATAGCTTACACGATCCAGGCACCAGAACTCGACGAGATTTGTGGTCTTGCTCCGACTCAGCCATTGGAGAACAATGATGTCCCTGAAGGCGGGGAAAGAGGCTGCACCCTACCTTTAGTTGTAATTGCTTTGTAAGGCATAACTTGTGCAACCTACGCAGAATAAGCCATATTCGTGAGTCGTGACTGTCTGAAGACTCTGAACATCAAAGCCATGGCTTAAGTCCGTGATGGAACCTATACCGGTTTACAAGGGTGAAGAGATCCTGGCGGTGCAGGTGTGCCCAACGTGTCCAATATCCCAGAAACGTTACATCTTGCTGATGCACCCTCGATATAAATGTCCGATTACGTCGTTTGAAATGCAGCGGTGGGTGGCCACCGAGGCTCAGATGGTTCACCTATAGTTTGACAATTCACGTTTCGACGTACGTATGGACCTATACTACAAACCCGAAAGAAATCCAATGAATGAATAAACCGAACTACAAGCGATGAGGAATAGATAAGTTACTGCACAGGGGTAGTTGCAATGAAATCGAGGAGAATAGTACCATGGTGCCAAGAAGGTACGCCTAGTGGGCGGCGAAATGCTATCGCTCACTGAGGATAGCCTTATGGCATCTTTCGCAGAACGATGCCGTTACGCAGTTCGATCTGATTGGTACCTATGTCCCGTGAATGTGGTCAGTGAGGTCGCAATTGACGAGGCTTAATGCGACAGCACCTCTTATGAAGCCCTTTTGCTGTTCATTGGATAGCTCCTCTAGCGACCGGCCGCGGGTTTCAGGAAGTAATAGGGTGCATAGTGCCCCAGATAGCATCACGAAGCCGAAAATCTTAAGGCTGAAGGGGAAAGTGAGATCAATTATGCAACGACGTTGTTGAAAAGGGCATACATCGCTTGGATTGAACCACCTTTCAAGTAGAAAATGATCTGAGCAACAATAGCCCCCAGCTTACCGCAAGCAGCGGAGAAACCATGCCCGGTGGCGCGATATCGGGTGGGGAAGACCTCCCCAGGAATAACGAATGTGGTGACATTTGGTCCAAAGTTTTGGAAAAAATTCGCAAAGCAGTAGAGAAACATCAGAAGTTTGAGCCTCCGGGTCGAGTCGGTGAGCTCTTGAAATTCGAAGCCTAAATGGGGCTTAATCAGTCTGCAACGGGTCATCGATGGCACGCACCCATAATGAGAAACAGAATGGATAGCATGATGAATCCCATGAACTGGAGAGGTTTCCGGCCCCAAGAGTCGATAACGAGGAATGAAGCCAGGTAACCGGGCAAGAGGGCCGATGATACGACGATCATGGTATATATGATGTTATCGTGTAGGTCGTAGTATATACCTCGTGTCCCAGTGTAAGAGTCTGAACCCAATCCCACGGCGTAGAGCATTTTTGATGTGAAGATTTTAGAAGAGTTCAGGCCGAGCCCATAGAATGCAATCTAGATGAGCGATAACATTAGAGTTACATTTCCTCCATAGAATGTAACTTTTGTCCTTACGTCAAGAGCAAACCAGGAGTAAGCCGTGCCAATGATGACGCGAGCATTCTTCCACTGGCCAAAATACTTCTTAAAATCACGAATGCTCGGTCTTGGTGCATTTGTATGCTCTGTCGATGCCTCTCGGTCAACGCGCCAGACCCCGGGTGTCACACCGTTGGCGGATAACACTGCTTCGATATTTCGACAGGCCTGCTTTACGTTACGCTCGATATCCATAGTGAAGCGTGGAGTCTCTGGAATGGTGAGCCGGAAGTAGAGCGCGATAACGCCCGGGACGCAGCCTGCACCAATGAGGATTCGCCAGCAGTAGTCAATATGTTCGAGACTTGTAGGTGAGTCCTGCAGAATGCTAGTTTTGAAGGCAGAGACGGTCACCAGCGCCACAATGGTAGACGCTGAAAACGGTAAGTAATACTCATAGAGCATGCGAAGTCTTCTCACCAAGATAGCCCCAGCCCTGGGCGGCAAAGACAGCAGTCATGAGACGGCCGCGAGATCGCGTAGCCGCAAATTCGGACGAGATAACAGCACTGAGGGGGTAGTCCCCGCCTATTCCTATGCCCATGATAAAACGCAGACATGTGAGGACACCGACAACGTTGATCGCAGGTCCAGACCCTGCTATTGCCTGGGCGAATGTACTAGTGATGATAATCATCAATTCAATCCCGTCTGCCGGCATCCATAGGATCACTTCATTATTGAGTAGATATAATGACTGTTCGCACTCACACATCCGCTTGCGACCAACAAGGTCTGCGAGCCATCCGAAGAGAACCTGGCCGACCAAGTTACCTAACGGAGATGCTACCTTAAGGCCGAAGTCCACAATCGGCTGCAGCTTGTTGTCTAAGTAATCAGAGAGTTTTAGTTGCTAATCATGATGTAGAAGCTAAGAACGCACTCGCGCCATACACATACCCAATCATGGAGGTAACAATGCTGATAGTGAAGATATCATAGCTGAGGTACAATAATCAATGATAGTGTCATCCGACGATTATTCTTTGCTTACGCATCGGTGAAGAAACCTGCTCCTGCCACCAACCACACTTTCACATGGAATAGACTAGGATTCTAGGGTGAGGTTTTATAACATCTGAATTTGTATAGGAAGACGTACGAAAACGGCGCCCTGTCCACTTTCTCGAGCGCTACCGTGCGACTTCGATTAAGCACGACGGTACTACGGTTATCTTGGTCCTCGACACTATGGAGGGACTGGAAGCTCATTCTAGGTCATGGGCGGATAACCAGGGGATAGAGGAAATGGTAACCGTAAGCCATGGCGCTTTCCTTATAATAACATCCGCTACGTGTATTATGTATCTCGTCACAAGCATGCCGTCATTGGAGAACCAGACTTTTCCTGGAAGGAAGCACGAACGTGTTTGAAACCAGTCAGCGCCACTGCCAACATTGGCAGTAGCACCACACGACCTGAAGAATATAAGTTGGAGGGACAGAGTGTCGAAAAAGCGAGAGAATATTTGCTTTCGAGGCACGAACGTGAAAGGGGGAATAAGGTCCAGCAGTTCAGCAACAGGACGGTTATGTGAACGATGTTCCTCATCTCGCAGTGGTCGAATCTCGACCGAAGATAAATACACTCGTTCGTTCTCCGCTCGTACATGCAGCAGATCGGTTCACCCCAGCCTCGCCAGACCCACCATTCCTGGCGTGGGATACGTTAAGCTCCGTCTCCTCATGGCATCGTATTTAAAAGAACCGAGAACGTGGGTACACACCGAGTGCCCGCTTCATGATCCGAGATGGCCGTTACTTCCTGTAGCCATGACCTTAACGGACATAATTCGAAACGCTAGAACCTGGAGTACTGTGTGGCAACCCGCTCGGTCTGACGTGAAGCCTACATCAGCATAATCACAGGTGTGATCGCAAGAATGAAATAGCCGCACCGCAATATGGATCAGAAATGCTGACGAGATGAGATTTTAGGTTGCTGGGTCTACATAGCCAATGTGGAATGTGGCGTAACGCGAATTTGTCACGCGTGTCAATCAGGATCACATTGCACATTTCCCCTTGTAAGTTACGTGTAATACATGTAGACCAGCATATGCGGAAAGATTCGCGGTAACAACTTGAAGTAACTCCGATGTCTGCACCAGCCTCGATTCTCTATGTAAGTAGAAGTACAGGCATGCAGCCAAGTCTATAATGCAAGGTAAGACCTTATGCACTCTCTTTTGACAAGCGCACGTTGAACGCGCACGTTCGTTCAACCAAAGGGGTGAAATGCTTACGCCTACAGCTCACCTGCCGACATCGTTCGAGGCCTCCCCATCCCCATTCGTTTCATTTTTTCGATTGCTGCTCGGTTCCTCTGGTGGCACGAGCGAGAAGCTCCGATGAACGAACCAATAATCTGGTTGCGCTCGTTTCTGACAGATTACAAAGAGGTAAATGAAACAACGCCATCTGGATGCCCTGGGACCAAGACTCGGACCAGGGGCATATGCTCTGCCTGTGTAAGTGAGATAGGTGCACACTGCGTATCTCACGTCCACTTCATACATAGCACCCAGTCGATCTTCTTTACTTGAGGTCGATCCTTTACCTCACAAGAGCAGACCCTCATTTCGTTCTCGCTTATCTTTGCCCCATGACTCGGCGCTCGCGCTTTGACATGACAGGTTGTTTATGAAATTCGTGCTGCCCACTGGCATGGGTTGCGCTTTTTGTGCTTTTCGTAAAATATTTGGGTCCCGTTCGCCACAAATATGTCCGCGCATCTCCTGACAGCGGAATACAAGCCAGAATGGAAGGTGTCTAGAGGCCGTTCCTGTGCCTTTCTTCGTAGTTTCGACGAACCACCTTCCGTGGAACGCATGCTGTTTGTGTGCATGTTCCTGGACCCGTCGTGAGGAATTTCCATAGTGTTTCTCCGTGCACAGGGAACCTATCGTTGCAAATTAGGCGCTTCGCTCACTCTGTCACGGTCACTCGCTCTATTCCACCCGGGCCCCCGCACTATACAACCATTTGCGGCTTCTTCTGCCACAAGGATTATATTTTAAACGCAAAGGACACAGTCTCAAACACATCTCACAGTAATATTCCGTTGCGGCTTCGCTTGCTTCCCTTTACGTATCCCTCTGGAATTATTTTGCCCTCAAAAGCGTGCAAACTGAACTGACCTGACGGAAGGAACGTTCGTCCCGGCTCGGCCTGTTCCGGGTCCACATGTGTTGGACCTAGGCTATTTCATACCTACGGTGCCGTTATGTACTTGACAGGGTGACTTCGAAAGTCGTCAAAAATCGCCTAGCAAGCTACAGTACCATCAGTTCTCCAAGGTGGAACAGTCGTTCAAGCAGCTCCACGTCTAACCATATCCGTATCCGCACGCCCACACTCCGCCCTGGGATCGTCGCCCGCGTGTGTGGTAGTGTGTGCAGGTTTCGTCACTGGTAGAACCCACAACGTTCGTCGAACTTTCTGTTTCACAGAACAATAACGACTTTCTTGCCAGTGCAGCCGAATCGGACTCGGTCACAGGGTCACCTGAACTCTCCCAGATGTTTCGTCCAGGGTTCCATCTCCGAAGCCTGCATTCGGTCGGTGTAACCTTCATCCTGGGAACGGCGCTCCGACGGAAGTATGTCACAGGGCAATCCTGGGAACGTAAGACGACACAAGCTAATGATGATGCCACTTTGGAATGCGAGCATCTTGTCTGCGCTTGCGACACTGCTGGTAACAGTATAGTGCAGGTCCCTCTCGCACAGGCCAGAAATGCTCTCACCGTGTCGTAGCACGTCGTTCAGTGGAAAACAATTGCATCTTCTCGTCTAGACTGAGAGTCGAACAAGTCACGGATACTGAATCGTGTCATACTTAGCAAGCAGAAAACGTGATTGACGGGCCGGCCTAATATTTGCCGTCTCGTACATGGCATGTCGAAATGGTAATAGGCGAAAGCGTCGAAGTATCGTTCTATTATGCAGAGATGCAGAAGGTGGACTAAAAGACTAGCTTATAAATATCCTGAGAGGGACAAATGTCATGAGAGGCATGAAGGGAGGATTAATAGATAAATTTCTCGGTGTTAAATACACGTAAGCGCAGGGAGGTTCGACAAGCTTCATCCATCTGAAACGAGAATACCCTCTTTGTTGACGTGCAACTCTTTGACACCTATGGAGGCGAGCAAACCACTTTAGTGAGCCGCATCTCAAAGAGAAGGATATATCATACCCTGAACAAAACCCTCCTGGTCTTCGTTGGACAAGTCTTCCAGAGTCTTCCCTTTGGTTTCAGGAATAAGCAAGGTGGAGAATATTCCAGTAAACATGAAGGCGGCAAAAATTTTGAGGCTGGCGGTGGGTGGGAATTAGATTGTCATATCCAAAAGGTTTAGGACGTGAGAAAAACAAACAAACGTACATATGCCTGACAAAATGGTTTGTACCGCCGATGTTTCTCATGCGGGCAAAGCCAACCTGCGCGACGACGGCTCCGAGCTTGCCGCTCGCCGCAGAGATACCGTGTGCTGTGGAACGGTAACGGGTGGGGAAGGCCTCTCCCGGGACAACGAACGTGGTAACGTTCGGTCCGAAGTTTTGGAAGAAGTTGGCCAGGCAGTAGAGGAAGACAAAATATTTGGAATCGGTATGTGTCTTGGTCAAAGCGCCATAGGCGGAGCCTAACATAATACGGGTCAAATACTCACATGCAAAACGTGCATCTGTACTTACCCATAATGATGAAAAGAACAGTGAGGACAATGAAGCCCATTAATTGTATGGGTTTACGTCCCCATGAGTCGATGAACAAAAATGACACCCAATAGCCCGGAATGAGGCCGCCAATAGCGAGGATAATGTTGCCGACGGATACGTTGTGCAGACTTTGGTATGCACCAAGCGAGCCTTTCTGGGGGGATGTACCGAAATTAATGGCGGTAAGGACAATGGACGAATTTAAACCAAGTCCATAGAAAGCGATCTGGATGGCCTATATCAGTACTGGCCCACAAAACATAGTGAAAGAGCGAACATCGAGGGCGAACCAGGAATACGCGCAGCCCAAGAGGACCTTGCCGTTCTCCCACTTGCCGAAGTATCGCCAGAAGTCGCGGCGAGTGGCTTTGGGGGCTTGCACTCGCTGGACAGCTGCGTCCTCGTCGACATAAAAATTGCCAGTAGAGATCACGTTCTCGATATCTTGAGTGGCCTGCCTAACATTGCGCTCGATATCCATGGTGAAACGGGGGGTTTCGGGTATAGTGAGTCGGAAATACAAGGCAACGCAACCGGGAATACAGCCCAAGCCGATAAGCAGACGCCAGCAGTAGTCCACGTGTTTAAGCACGGCGAAATTGTCATTAATGATTTTGTGTTTGAACGCCTGGACCAAAATAAGCGAGACGACGGCAGCGGCTACAGATTTCATGCATTAAGTATAGCAGATAGAGATATGCATTCGGGACGAACTTAAATTGCCCCACCCCTGGAAGGCGAAGACTGCAGTCATGAGACGGCCTCGCGATCTCGTAGCAGCGAACTCGGAAGAGATGACAGCACTCAGTGGATAATCACCACCAATGCCGACCCCTAATATGAACCGCCAGGTCATGATGGCACCAAGAACGCTGACAGTAGGACCGCCGCCACTAATCGCTTGGCCAAACGTTCCCACAATAATAATCATGAGCTCGACGCCATCTGAAGGCCACAGATGAGAACGAAACCAAGCAGGAACCAAAACCCGGGACATACACATGCGCTTACGCCCAACGACATCGGCAAGCCAACCAAAAATAAGCTGGCCGAAAAGATTGCCGATTGGAGTGGCAACTTTGACACCAAGATCCTGGTTTATGTTCAATACATGGTTATGGCCATAAACATAGCCCAGCATCTGCGCGGCAATGTTGATGGCGAAGATATCGTAGCTGACAACCCGCTCCCCATCAGAGGCAGTAATATGAGGAGAGATTTGCACCGCTCACGCGTCAGTGAAGAAGCCAGCGCCTGCGACACAGCAGACTTTGACGTGGAACCAGCTATAGGCGATAATGTCAGCACCGATATCCAGAAAGAATCGATCAAATTTCGCTCACGAGAAGGCGGCGTTATCAACTTGAGATAAGGCGGCTCGCCTGCGCTCGTCAAGCTCACGGGCAGCAGCCGGTCGTGCCGCGCCAACGGAACTTTGGAGAGACCCATCCTTTTCGGTGGAACGATTCTCGATGTTGGTCGCCATCGCGGTGAAGGCACGTAGGCTCTGGGACCCGGACTAGAGAAAAGCGAGGAGACGCCAGCCTATTCTTTTATACGAAGGGGATATTTTATATACACCCATGGTAACATCAAAGGCGTAAGAAGCGGGCACCGCGCACGTTCGTCGCTTGGTCCAATCGGATTCCGCCTCGCGCCACATTGCGGGGCTTCGGTTTCCATCGACAGGGCTTCTGCCTTGGCGTATCAGGCCTCCATTGAGCAAAGACACGTTTCACATCAACTGCCCCCCTCTGTCGGTCTCGCTGAGGTCGAATCTCATCTCTACCGCGTCTCGTGACCACTTTGACTGGCTTTCAGGGCTTTACGCCTGCCAGGACCTCCGGAGGATTGTGTCTTGTGCGCGAGAGACCAGTTTTCAAATACTGGCAAAATATTACGCCAACAAACCAAGAAGCGCTGCATCGTGCCCTGTAGCATATGGTCCCCCGTGACACTCATTATGGACAGTTATGGCAGGTCATTTCCTTTCGCGATCGGGTGCAGTGGTGCACAATGAACTAGGATCACATGCCGCTCCATGCCGGCATACAGTAGTTGGAAACGCCACTAACGAAGAGTTGGAGCGGTCCACTGGAGCGTTCCATATTGTCCAAGTGCCGGTTAGTTCGCAATCTGAGAGCTCGAGTCAGGTACCAGGAGGAGCAGGCCAAGAAAGAAAATTAAGATCTGTAGCAATTAAGATAGCACAGTGGAGACAATACTGTCTCCAATCCAACGAAACGTGAGACCCCGTTACCAGTCTGGGAGTGAAATGAGTTCCGAGCTCCGCCGTCGGGCTCATTCACTACCTCCCGGACTTTAGTCGGCCTGAACCGCATCGCCATGTCCTCGACCCGCCGCCGCGTTCTCGCACTCTATAAAGAACTGCACCGCTTAGGCCGTGATTATCCCGATCCCAAGTATCGCGATCCTTTTATATCTGTATCCGTCTGAAGCTCATCACAGTCGCTTGCACACAGCTTCGATTTCAACGGCCGCATGCGACGGATGTTCGAGAGTTCGTCCCATCATACATCAGTGATTTTTCCCTGAGGCTCTGTCCTTGGTAGAGAACCGTAGCCTTACGGATCCGGCGGACATTGAACAGGCCTTGCGCCTCGGGGAGTACATTAAAAATGGTACGCACGTGCGTACAAAAATCCTATGCACGTCTCAATGGCAATTACAGAAACGTTGGCACTGTACTCTCTCCGCAAATATCGTTATCTGAAACAACACTACGATTCGACCTGTCGGTCGTGACTCGTAAAGAGAGAACATCTTGTTGAGTCACCAGTACACCGGTTCTCGGGTCTACCGACACCCCCCACTACACCAGTCCTCGAGTCCACCGCCGCGGCGTCGGTGCAAATCGTTCCTCGTGCCAGCAAGAACTGCGATGCCGTCAATCTCAATACACCGTACATATCTTCGGTCCACATGGCACGTGCATAAAGCCTAAGGCAAACGAAGTTCCGAAGGGCCGGTCATTTTCGCCGGAAAGATCAGAAAACATGACAAGAACTAAAGATGATTCAGGGGTTTAAACCAGGTACAGAGGGGTACAGACATGCCAGCCTGCCACTTCCAGCAGGTTGATGGCCCGGGAACTTGTCGATCATAGGAAAACGTGTGTTGGTTACTCTGTACTGTATTTCAGGGGGTCCGAGCACGTTCGTCAATCACTACCACGTATCTGTGCGTGTCTCCTCCAAAATAAATAAGAAAATATCTGTAACTTAGGCAACGGAACGCCAGAGAATCCGAGGAAGTGATTCAACTCATCTTATTTCTGCAAATTGATGGGATAGACAGGATGGCATCGCCCTTGTTGCGTTGCATTCCCCCCATCATCTTCCGTCTTCCATTGGAACGGTAGTTGATGCGTTGA
>WNFO01006842.1_pt1 | contig 10085 bp, 6 predicted proteins | sample 5400251 | NCBI WGS metagenome assembly WNFO01 (sample SAMN13153354, study PRJNA577476) | soil metagenome | isolation source: 100 cm saprolite under Madrone tree | place: USA:California | collected 2016-06-14
CGATTCGCTGCCCGGGTCGAGCCCCAGTGGCACGACCTTCGATTATGTCTGTCTTGTAGTTACGTTCGAATATGTCTGTCTTGTAGGGACTCTCCTGCTCTGCGGCGGGGACCTTGCTGAAAGCAAGCGTCGGAGCTGACGGTTTTGATGAAGAGTGGCATCCGGTCAGCACAAAGTACGCCAACACCACTGAGAATGTTGCGGTACGTGCGATTATGTGCGGGCGCGACACCATCGATCTCCGTCACGATCCGAGGTCAGGCGGCTGCACCCACCACGTCCCTCTGTGCGCGTAAATAATCTGCTTCCTGGGCATCGCGGGGTGCCTCATCCTGCGTAAGCATGTTAGACCTCGGAATCTTAAATCCGACGAACGAACCTGTCAGGAAGGATAGCCCTCTAGCGGCTTCGAATGTCAATCCGTTTCCTGCCAAACAGCCGGGCGTCTACAGACCATGCGCCTGGTCCGAGCATTACCAGGCTTACTCCGAGCGCCGCGAGCAAAACGTGCGTGCTCGGTGGGGCTTCCCGAGCGAAGATAGTCCAAACCTCGATGATTGCTTGCAAACCTCCTGCAACGGGCGTCCACAATCCTGCCAGCAGCAAACTTCCGACGCCGATCGCGATGAATCTTGCGTAAAGCCCGTCATGGGGCGCTCCCCAAAATCCGGAGCAGCCTTCAAGTAATAACGGGATGGCTGCCGCTAGGCGCAGGACGAGGAGTCCAGCCCCGGGCCAACCGCCAGGAAACATCGTAAACAATCGTTGCAAGTTTTCCCTTTACTTCGCCCTAATTTCACACTCCTACAAGGCGAATGTAACGGGATACCGGCCCCCGCGAATCCCCAAATGTGGGGCACGCTTTAGACTCTTTTGGGTGGTTTTATAAGGGATTTACAATTCGATGATACCGCGCTTCAAAGCTGCGGTCACCGCGTGAGTTCGGTCATTGACGCCAAGCTTGGAAAGGATGTTCTTGACGTGGCCCTTAACCGTATCCTCCGAGATCGCTAGCTGATCGGCGACCAGCTTGTTCGAATTTCCCGCTGCAATCAGGGAAAGAACCTCGATCTCTCTTTCACTCAAAGAGTCATCAGCTGCATGAGTGGCAAGTTCCGCGGCGACTTCCGCATGAATGAACTTTTTTCCGGCTCGAACAGCCCGAATCGTGTCCAAAAGATCCTTCCGCACGTTGCCTTTTAAGATATAAGCTTGCGCGCCGGCTTTCATCGCCCGTTTGCACAGCGCGTCGCCGGCGTAGGTCGTCAGCACAATGATCCGCGCCTCTGGAAATTCGCTCCGAATCGCAATCAGGGCATCGATCCCATTCATTTCTGGCATTTGCATGTCCATCAAAGTGACGTCCGGCCGGTGCGACCGGAACTGTTCGATGGCCTCGCGCCCATTCGACGCTTCGCCAACCAAACGCATATCCTTCTGATTGGCGATGAGCGCCGCGACTCCGTCGCGGATCAGAGCGTGGTCGTCCACCGTCAGAACGCGAATTTCAGTAGGACTAATGCCCGTCTTAGGACTGCTGCCCATCGGATTCCCCAATCTTTTTTCGCCATAACCGGAATCTGCGAGGCGGTTCGGATTTGCCGTAAGCAATTGCGCCAGGAACACTCAACTCAATTTCCGTTCCGGCTCCGTGTTCACTCCAGACTTCCAGCTTCCCGCCAAAGCTCTTGGCACGCTCGCGCATCCCCGGCAGCCCCCAGTGTCCGGCACGCGCTCCCTGATTGGCAATCTCAGGATCAATCCCTCCCCCGTCGTCTCGAACATGCAAAAGAAACTCGGAATCACTGTAGGTAATCTCCGCTTCGATCCTCTGCGCTCGGGCATGGCGGAACGCGTTTCGCAACGCCTCGCGCGCAATTCGATAGATCTCGTCGCGCAATATGGGATTGAGCTCTCGCTGTTTCCCTTCCAGCTGCACGCGCACGCGCGGCACCAAGCCGTTGCCGCTCTGAAGCGCCAGTTCCTCGCCAAGTGCGGTCAATGCCTGCGCAATGTCGCCGTCGCCCATGATGGGCTCGCGCAAGTCCGAGACTGTATCCCGGCCTTCCGCAATGGCTTTGTCTCCGCGCTCCAGAGCGATATCGAGCGCCTCAATCGCTTCGGCCGGAGCGCGCCCGGGAAGCATGTCCCGCACCGCCTGCAGTCGGAACATCAATCCTTGAACTCCCTGCAACAAGGAATCATGGAGTTCCCGCGCGATGCGCGTCCGCTCGTTGACGCGTGCTTCCAGCCCTGCGTTGAACTCCCGCGCCAGCTGACGCAGTCGCAGTTGATAGAGCACCCAAAGCAATGCCAAAAACGCCGCTACACACGCCAACCGGAACCATCTCGTCTGGTAGTACGCCGGCGCGATGGAAAAATCCAACGTATCGCCCGCCTCGTTCCACACCCCGCTGTTGTTGCACGCCTTCACCAGGAACCGGTAATGCTTCGGCGCCAGGTTCGTGTACTCCACGTGGCGAACGTTGACCAGTTCTCTCCAGTCCTTGTCCTGGCCTTCGAGCTTGACGCGGAAGCGCACCTTTTCCGGCACGGCCAAGCTCAGCCCTGCATAGTCAATCGACAGGTCGCGCACCAGCGGCGGCAGCGGTCCGCGCGCTGCGTCGTACTCTTTGCCATCCGCCGTGATCTGCTCGATGTGCACCGGCGGCGGCACTTTGTTGTATGGCAGATGCCGCGGATCGATGATGCTGACGCCGCCGTAAGGTATGAACCAAATTTTCCCATCCGGAGATTTGGTCACATGTGGCCCGTAACCGCCATAAGTGCTTAAGCTGCTCACTCCGTCCGAGCTATCGAAAATCGTGCGCTGCACCCTCCGGCTTGGATCAGCCATCCCTGCATCCAGCTCGGAACGAGCAATGCGCACCAGCCCACAAGGCATGTAGAGCCACACGAACTGATCATCATCTTCCATCGACCAGTGCACCGCATCGCACGGCAGGCCGTTCTTGCTGGTAAGCGTCGTGATGTTCCCGTCTTTGATTCGGCTCAGCCCGCCTTCGGTCGCAGCCCAAAGCGTCCCACGCGAACCGAATCGGAGATCGTCGACACGGCCACTGCCCAGCCCGTCTGCAGCAGTGTAGGACGCGCGGACCTGGCCATCCTTGAAATACGCAATTCCGCCCTCAAGAAATCCAAGCCATAAACCGCCATCCGAACGATCAGGCAGGAAAGCTTGTGCGCGGAAGTTCTTTTGGCCAAACTGGGACCAGGGAATCGGTTGCGCCACATCCCCCGGCCTCAGATGAACAAGGCCCGCGCTGTCGCCGATCCATACCTTGCCATGGCCATCTCCCGAGATTCCAGGCATGACAGAGCCTCCTTGAACCCCAGGGACTCTGATAAATCGGGTACCGCCGAAGTAAAATATGCCGTCACCGGTCGAAACCCAGAGTCGTTCCCGGTCGTCCTGCCCAAGCGATTGCGAAGTGCCCGCGAGCCCGCTATTCGCGATTGGGGTGGCCCACTCACGGACGCGGCGCTCTCCCTCAATTCTCCCGCCGACCTGATCCCGTGCGCCTCGGCTTCCGTAAACGGTCACGTGCCCGTTCGCCCACCGATTCAACCCCGTCGATGTTCCAATCCAAATTGCGTCATCCGGGGTCGCTTGTAGAGAGTAAGCGTCGCTGCTCGAAAGGCCCTGGTTCCTTCCAACCCTTCGGACCGCGTATTCCCGAAACCGGTCCAGCCCGCCTAACGTACTGACCCAAATATTGCCTTCGCGGTCTTCAAAAATGGCGACTACGTCGTCGCCGGAGAGGCCGTCGGAGACTCCGAACGCGTCGGTCTTGCCCTGGTGCAAATGTATCAAACCGTCGGTCGCACTTATCCACAGGCTGCCATCGCTGCTCCGGAACAATCGCAGGGGCCTGAACTTTCCCGTGACGCCAGGAAGGGCATAGCTCTGGATTTTTCCGTCCACAAGCTCTTTCAGCCCGTCGTTTGTAGCCAGCAGGAGGGTGCCGCTGTCGATTTCGAGTACCGAGTTGACCTCAACCGTGCCGCGAGGAAACGTGTACTGCTTCGGAGGACCAGGTTTCCACCGCCACACTCCAGTGGTACTCGTCACCCAAAGACTGCCCTTGCCGTCTTCATACAGCGCGACCGCGTAATTCCCGAAGCGGCCCTCTCCATCACAGTGGGCTTCGCGGCCCCGAATGGCGCACACCCTACCAGGCCCAGACACTGTGACCCAAACCGTCTCGTCACGATCTTGCAGAAGTGCCAGAACGAATCCGGCCACTTCTGGGTACTTCGTGAGCTTGCCGTCTTTCCAACTGACAAGCCCCTTCAGTGTGCCAATCCAAAGAGTGCCGTCGCGTGCAACCAGCAGCGCTGTGATGAGGCTATCCGGCAGTTGCTGGCCGGCTGGAGGTTGCCAGCGGGCGGCGCGAACACCATCAAAGCGATACAGGCCAAGCTCGGTACCGACCCAGAGATAGCCGTCGGGGGTCTGCGCAATCGCGCTGATCGCGCCTTGGGTAAAGCCGTCGCGGACCTTCCACGCCGTGTGCGCATACTGACTCACATCCAGCGCCGGGTCCAGCGCGTACGCCCCTGGTTCCCACGCAAGCAGCACGCTGGCCAGCAAAATGCTTAGCTGGATTGTGCGCAAACCAGCTACCGCAAGGCGCAGCGCCGCGTATCGTCCTTGTCCGTGGGGTTTTCCCATAGGACCCAAATGTTACTCTCATTTATCTCAGCGGACGGGCCACTTGCATCCCTCTTTTGAGGTGTAGGGAGGCGACCCCTTTGAGAGTCACTAGGCGACCCTTTTGGGTGTTGACCCAATTAGTAGCCGAGAGTACGCTCACGGCTTCCGCGTTTCCTTGGGGTGATGTTATGCGTGTCCCCGCCCTCGCCGCGTGCCTGTTAGTCGTTTTCTCCTCGTCTGGTCTGCACGCCCAATCCACAAACGCCTCCCTCTCCGGCCGCGTCACCGATCCCTCCCACGCCCTCATCTCCGACGCCAAAGTCGCCGCCATCAACACCGCCAAAAATTTCCGTCACGAAACCAAAACCAACAACTCCGGCGAATACTACCTGACCAATCTCCCTCCCGGTGTCTATCAAATCGGAATCGAAAAACCCGGCTTCAAAAAATTAAGCAAGCCAGACGTCACCCTTCACGTCCAAGATGCGATAGAACTCAATTTCGAACTGACCCTTGGTTCCGCGTCCGAGACCGTCACCGTGCAGGCCGGCGCGCCGCTTGTGAATACCGAGTCAGGCACAGTCAGCACCGTGATTGACCGTACGTTCGTTGACAATATTCCCCTCAATGGCAGGAGTTTCCAGACACTGATCATGCTCACGCCAGGTGTAGTCGTGACCGCCACAGCTTTCGACGACCAGGGACAGTTCAGCGTGAATGGACAACGCGCCGACGCCAACTATTTCACCGTGGATGGCGTCAGCGCCAATTTCGGCGTTACCGGCTTTGGCCCATTGGCGCAAACCGCCGGAGGGGCTTTGCCCGCGATGAGCGCCTCCGGCGGCACAAACAGCTTAGTCTCAGTGGATGCCATGCAGGAGTTTCGCATCCAAACCTCGTCGTTTGCTCCGGAGTTTGGGCGCACCCCCGGCGGACAGATTTCCATCGTGACGCGCTCCGGAACGAATAGCTTTCATGGCACCGCGTTCGATTATTTTAGGAATAGCGTTCTGGACGCCAACGACTGGTTCGCCAACTACAATCACTTGCCGAAACCCGAGGACAAGCAAAATGACTTTGGCGGTGTAGTCGGCGGACCGGTAATCAAAGACAAGACGTTTTTCTTCTTCTCCTACGAGGGGCTACGATTGCGCCAGCCAGCGACCCAGGAAACCGTCGTCCCTGACGCCGCATCGCGGCAGCAAGCTCCGGCGGCTATGCAGCCATACTTGAACGCATATCCGGTCGCCAACGGCGCTGAGCTCGGGGCAGGGTTGGCACAATTCAACGCCAGCTATTCCGATCCCTCCTCGCTCAACGCCTATAGCATCCGCATGGATCAAGTCGTCAATTCGAAGTCCACCCTATTCGGTCGATACAACTACTCGCCGTCTAGCTTGGACCAACGCGGTGCCTTCCCAGCACCGAATGCAGTCCTTAGCTCCAAAAATGTTGAATCGGCGTCGGTACAGACTTTTACGCTTGGCCTCAACTACCTAGCCACATCCCGAATCAGCAACGAAGTCCGTGTGAATTACAGCAATAACAGAATCACGACCAAAAACACCCTGGACAACTTTGGCGGAGCTGTACCACTTCCGGATTCAGCTTTGTTTCCGTCGGGGTATTCGTCGGCAAATTCCCTATTCCAGTTATATATCGTGGGCGCCGGAGAATTTGGGAAAGGTCGGGAATCGACAGATGAGCAACGCCAGATCAATTTGATCGACACTGTCTCCGTTGTGAAGGCCAGCCATCAAATGAAGTTCGGCGTGGACTATCGCTGGCTTTCTCCATTCAGCGACATCAATGTCTACGCCCAATTTGCAGAATTTACGGGAGTGACCACATGTCCGACGCAGCCTTGTACCGAGACTCCGGGGGACGCTCTTTCCGACACGGCTTACGCTGCGTTTGTAGACACAACTCAGAACGTCGCACTTCTGTCACATAACTTTTCGGCCTTTGGGCAGGACACCTGGAAGGCCACGCCGCGTTTTACACTGACTTATGGTTTGCGCTGGGAGATCAATCCACCGCTGAAAGGGAAGAATCTTGCCAATCAGCCGTTCACCATAACGGGGCTGAACAACCCCGCGACCATGACCTTGGCCCCCCGCGGTACAGCGCTCTATGACACAACTTATGGAAATGTGGCGCCTAGAATTGGAGTCGCCTACCAACTGCACGGAGAAGGTAATTGGGATACCGTCCTGCGCGGCGGATTCGGAACCTTCTATGATCTTGGATCAGGTTCACTCGGGGGCTTTACCAACCAGTTTCCATTTTTTGCGGTGAACTCATTCTCATTGATCCAATTCCCACTCACTGGTCAGAATGCCAATCCCCCAGCTCTCTCCACGAGCCTACCGGCTTCCGCCATTGTTGTGGCCGACCGCCATTTGAAACTTCCGCGCACGTATGAATGGAATGCTGCGCTGGAGCAGTCACTCGGAAGCAGCCAAACTCTCTCGGCAACGTACGTGGGCGCCATTGGACGAGAGCTACTCCGGGTAACCAACATCCTCGTTGATCCAACAGTGAATCCGAATTTTCCGTTTATCAACTTAACGGACAACTCGGCGACTTCGGACTATCACGCTTTGCAACTCAAATTTGAGCGGCGATTGTCGCAACGTTTGCAGGCTCTGGCCTCATACACCTGGTCACACTCAGTCGATATCGCTTCCACCGACGCATTTGGAAACTACCTGAACACGCCGAGCTTCATTGCCAATCCGCAGATTGACCGCGGAAACTCAGACTTCGACATCCGGCACGCTTTCACCGCTGGCGTGACCTACAATCTGCCTTCGCCCGGGTGGAACAGTATTGCCCGCACCGCCTTGGGCGGTTGGTCCGTCGATAGTTTCATTTTCGCGAGATCGGCACCGCCAGTAAACGTAATTGGTGGGTATTCTTTTGCGGCGGGAACCGCGATTCGATATCGGCCGAATGTGACCCGGGGTATCCCTCTGGAACTCTTCGGGCCGCAATATCCGGGAGGGAAGGCGTTTAATTACACGCCAAATGAGGGTGGCCCGGGGTGCGTAGGGCCATTCTGCCCGCCACCGACAGGGCAACAAGGAGATTTCGGGCGCAATGTGTTGCGCGGCTTCGGTGCGTTCCAAACCGACTTCGCCGTTCAGCGGCGATTTCAATTCACCGAGAGAGTGAACCTCCTCTTCCGTAGCGAGTTCTTCAACATCTTCAACCACCCAAACTTCGGGCCACCGATCGGCGACCTGACGAGTTCCCAATTTGGCTACTCGACGCAAACGTTGGCGAGCAGCCTCGGTTCTGGTGGTCCTAATGGTGGCTTCAACCCCCTCTACCAAATCGGCGGCCCCCGTTCCATCCAGCTCGCCCTCAAGCTCCAATTCTAACCAACGCACCTATAACTGCCGCCGGTCGAATTCAATTAATCTGGCCCGTTTTTCCCTGCAACTCTGGCGTACCCTTCCCGTCGGTGAGCACAACGGGATCACTGCTCCAAGCCGCCTTCAGGTCAGCCTCGATCTGTTCTTGTCGCGAGCGTGTCCAAGGCGCGTAATGACGTTCTGTAATTCGGATGCTGCTGTGTCCAAGAAGGACGGAAACTCTATCGAGGGGGACGCCAGCGAGTAGCAGTTCCACGGCGAACGTATCGCGGAATCTGTGTGCATGACCGCCTGGCACCTTTGCTAACTCAAAAAGTCGCTGAAGTCTGCGCTGCCATTTTCCTTTGGCGCTTCGCACGGTTGACTTGCCTGTCCAGAAGAAATAGCGCGCGCTGGAATGCGGAGCTGCGTCCAATGCTTTGACAACCATGTCCGGCAAAACACAATAGACGGCTACCCCCGTTTTCTCGGTGTGCAACAGTAGCTTGCTCTCTTGAATCCGGTTCACATCGAGCTGGACTGCATCGCCGATCCGCAAACCCGAATAGCGCAACAGCAGAACAAAGGCACGCAGGCGTTGGGCGTTGCGAATACCCGCGCTCTTGCCGTAGGGTTCGAGGGCAGTAAGAATGCGGACCATTTCTTCCCGAGTAAAAGGCATCGTGGGTTTGTCCGCAACTTTCGGGGCTTTCAGTTCAGTTGCCGGATTATGCTCAATCCATTTTCTCTTTTCGGTGAAGCGAAGGAATGCTCGGAGTCTCTCGAGTTTCTTGAGACTGGAGCGCGGGCCGTCTTTCCACGCTGCCCGGAAAATCGCGAGGGTGTCCAAGTCCAGTTGCTTGAGAAATTGCAGCTTGTGTGTTTCCGCGAAACTATCAAGCTGTCGAAAGAGCAGGCGGTATTTGTAGAGCGTGGCCTCGTTGAGTTTCCGTGCCTGTGCGTCAGCCATAAACTTCGCGTGAGCATCCTTAATTGTGACTTCTTTCTCTTGCTGGACTGTCCGGCGGTCTTCGGCTTCCCATTGGCGTATGAGATCTTGAGCCCGCTGCCAATCGCGGAGCTTCAAAGACTCACGGATTTCCTTGCCGCCGATTGCCCCATCAACCCAAATAGGGCACTGGCAGTGGCGGTACTTTCTGCCCCGAGCATGCTGCTTGCAGCTCTTGCGATGACGGCGATAGATCGTAAGCATTGGGCCAGCTCCTAACGGACAGCGAATTTCGATGATAGACGTGAATGGACCCGTTCCAGCACGGTCTGGGGAATCCGCAGTGTGACATACCGTCTCTTGTGGCGTGGGCTCGGCTCTCCTAGCACAAGCACACCTGGTTCTTTCTCGAAAAGCTCGCGAACTTTATCAGGGCTCAAGTTCCACATTTCGGCGATTTCCGTAACGGCATAATGCCGCTCGATGTGCACCGAGGTCTCAATTTGGGATGGTACGGCCATTGCGCGTTAGTTACTCCTGCAGGGTCGAAAGGATCGTCGAATTGGCTCGTTGGCTTCCGAGAGAGCTGAGCAAAAAAATCTTCTTGCATTCAGTCGCCAATCGACCTACGATAACGTAAACAGCGTACATAGATGTAGGAGAACCTGTCAACCATGATGTCGATCCTCAAGAAGAAACCCCGCCACGAGGTAATCTCGATCCGACTCAGCGAAGACCGGCTCAAGCTGCTGGAGCGCTACCAGAAAGTCCTTAGTGAGCAACTGAAACGTGAGGTGTCTTTGGGAGAGGCCGCCTTCCTCGTTATCGAGGAGCGCGTCGAAGGGATGGACCGTGAAACAGCCCGTCAAGAAATGCTCAGCACGCCGACCGCTTCTCTCTATCACATTCGCAGGAAGTGGGAATCACAGCACACTCTTTCCGCCGCTGAGTGGGATGTTCTCGCGCAGTACGTGCAGATCGGCACAGAGGAAGAAGCTCAGGAGCCGCCACTGCTTTGGCCCGCGATTCCATCCAGAGAGTCATACCTCAGGTTACTCGACGCCTTCGAAGCCGTCTATCAGAACCGTAAGAAGCATGC
>WNFO01021276.1_pt1 | contig 10085 bp, 12 predicted proteins | sample 5400251 | NCBI WGS metagenome assembly WNFO01 (sample SAMN13153354, study PRJNA577476) | soil metagenome | isolation source: 100 cm saprolite under Madrone tree | place: USA:California | collected 2016-06-14
CGCTCCCGGCTTGCTTGTGTCCGTTGGCCACGACAGCATTGTCCGTCTCGATTTCTAGAACTCCTCGCCCCATGGTCTTGTACGGATAGACTTCCAATTCCCAGGGGTCCACTTGGGCGGCTGCGAGATGCGGGCGCAAAAGAGCGCCAATTAGCAAGAATCCCAGTGTTGTTAAGCGCGAATAATCTTTCATTTGGAATTCTCCTCATACTCTGATTTTTTCTCCGGTTGGTTGGCTATTTCCGACTCGATCCAGTGTTCCAGCACCACAAGATCTTCCTGTGTCAGGCCGACGCCCGGATGCAATATGCGATAGGTCCACGGCGGCATGGTTTCTGCGCGCAACGCTCTCGCTATCCACTGAAGCTTTCGGCTTTGCGTCGTGGGGTAGTAGGATTCCCATTCCGAAAAGTTCAGCTCCTTCCGTCCTCGCTCTACATCCCGTCCGATCAACCATGAGACCGGCGCAATGTAGGCGTACCATGGCCAGCGGGTTTCATTAGAATGACAGTCGTAGCAAGCCCGCCTGAGAAGCGCTTTGATTTGTAAGGGCGCCGCGAGATCGCCTTTCAACGGAGGGTTGGTTCGTTGAATCCTGGTGAATTGCGCAATGAGCAGAAAGCTAGCGATGCCGAGTAAAGCGGCCGCCGTGATTTCTTTCATCTCGATCGCCTCTTACTTCGCAATGATCGATCCCTCGGGAACGTCCTGGTGAAAATCGTCGTAGAAGTCGTAGCTTCCTGGACGCAAAGCCGGTATGCGGACGATGATTGTTTCACCGGGCCCCACGACCTTTTCACGATTGAGCTTAAAACTTTCGAACTCGATGGGTTCCTTGCTCGCATTTGTAATCCGAAGCGTTAGTGACTGGTTTGCAGGCACAGTGATCGTCTGAGGTATGAAGCGGCGGCTCTCAAAACGCAGCTCAATGACAGTGTCGTCGCCTCGAGCGCCGGCCGGAAACGTGACCGTGACGAGAACGATCAGGCTAAAGGCAGCAATTATATTTTTCATTTTTTCCTCCATTAATTTTCCCAAAACAAAGGAAAAGCCCGGGCTCCGCTAAATGCTAACGAAAACACCGGGCTCTGGGTTCGAGACCGCTGGCCTCTTTCTAGTCCGTCCCACGCGACTCAATTTACGTCATTTATTTTTCCGCATTGTCGTGGGCGCACATGTGGTGTCGGCTGTTCCAGCGATCCTCAAGCAGACGACTAAGACTATTCCCATTGTCATCATTACTACCGTGGATACGGTTGCCGCCGGGATTGTGGATAGCCTCGCTCGGTCCGGTGGGAATGCGTGTCAGTAAGGCGAGCCCCGTAATACAATCGTTGAAGCTCGACGGCTAAGCCGACAAAGTCCTCCTTCAAGATGTGAAGAGAACCGGTGCCATAGTGCACGTGAACGGTTCCTCTGTCGCAGAGGGCAATTTCCCATCTTCGTGTCTTTTGCATCCTAGTCTTCCAAAAAAAGAGCCCGATCCCCGCCGCAATTTGGCGGGACATCGGGCTCTGGATTCGAGATCTCTGGCCGCTTAGGATTTACAGTTTGGAAAAGCCAGCTAAATTTCGTTCGCCATTCTCGTTACCGCACTCTTTTCCAGGGGAACAGTTACGTGTCTTTTGCATCTCCTGCATTTCAGTTCGACTCCTCCGGGCACCAAGCGCGCCAGCATGCTGCCGCACAGGCAGCGGAAAGGCTTTATCCCCCGGTGGTCATGGCCCGGCTTATCTTGGCCTTGTTGCTTCACGGTAGCTCCCCTTACCTGGTCCGGCTTTTTGCTTTTCTCTGGCCATCCAGAACGAAGTCGCCACAAATGCCAGAAGCATTAAACCTTGGGCCGCCAGCGTCTCAAGCGTGGGATAAATTCCCAGAAACGGTACCTGCGGAGGAAAAGCGACCGGCGTGGTCGGAACCCATCCAGCGACTTGGAGTGTCTTGATCCCGTTGCCGGCAAAGATGAAGGCCATAATGTAAAGCAGAGTCCCGGTGACGCCAAAGAAATATTTCAGCGGAATGCGCAAGCCAAGCTTCAGAATCGCGAAAGTCACTACGACCAGAGCTGCGAGACCTGCTACGAAGCCCCAAATCACCGCTCCGTGACTGTTTTCATTCTGTAACCAGAGCGCTTGGTAAAAGAGCACGACCTCAAAGGCTTCCCGATATACGGCGAAGAACGAGATGCCCACGAGACCGAGAACTTTTCTGCCGGAAAGAACATCCTTGACCTTGTTTTGAATAAACGCCTGCCATCTTTTGGCCTCGCTTCGAGTATGAAGCCAGTAACCGACGTAAAACAGGGAGATAAATCCTTCCATGCTCTCGCGGTGCTGGCCGCTAAAAGTCATTACGGTTTGAGTGGCGACCCACGTCAGACCACCGGTGATCAGCGCCAAAATCCAACCCAAGTGAATGTAACGTATGGCCTGCGTTGCGCCCATCACTCTTAGCATCGCCAGAATAGCCGCTAGAATCAGAGCCGCCTCAAGACCTTCTCGCAGTATGATCAGCGCGGAGTTCGTGAAGGTGTAGTAGCTAGAAAAACTATCGTCACGAGCTAGGATCTGTGACGCCTGATCCAGCTTGGCCTCGATGTCCACCTGCTGCCTTTGAATCTCCTCGGCGGAAACTCCTTGCCTTATGGCATTGCGAAACTGCGTGAATTGCCCCTCGAGGGTTCGACCAAAAGAGATATCTTTCGCAAATAAGGCCGGTTCCGCCAGATCATAGCCGTCGATGTAGGCTTCAACCGCCTTTTGATAAGCCTTTTCTTTTTCTCCCTGAGCATAGAGTTCCGAGGCTTTACGCAGCCGGATGCGCGCGATCGCTAAGGGATCGCTGGGTTTCATTTCCAGCATCCCGCGCCGAAGGTAGGCGAGGGCATCGTTGGCTTGCGACTGTTGCGCAGTATAGGGCTTTAGTTTTTCCAGGAGCTGTTCGTCGGAGCTCGTTGCTAAGGTGGCTAAGGTTGTGAGATCGCTGGGCACATTCTTCGACTGAAGCAGGGCGGCGCCGGCCTTGGCCGAATCCGCTGAAAAGCGAAGCGAGAGAACATAAAAGGCCACTTGCCAGCGCTGCTCTTCGCTAAGGGCGGCGAAGGAGGCCATGGCCGTACCTTCGACGCCGAAATTCGCCGTGTTGAAAGCTTTAAAAGGAGACAAGCCGGCCATCCGCTCAGGATCGGTAAAGTTGGCCGGCGGTGGATTTTTGGGGTTCATTGTCTCACGGCCAGGACCATCACCCTTGCCGGACACCCCGTGACATTGGGCGCAGTTCTCATCATAGATTTGCTTGCCGCTTGCCAGCGACGGTAGTGTTTTTGGATAGGGAACAATCTTGTAGGTCGAGATGAGTTTTGCTTTCGCGCTATTTGCCAGTTCCGCGACTGTCTTTGCGTCAGCCTTCTTCTCGATCTGATTAGCGAGGGACTTGATCGTGCCTTCCACGCCAGCCTTGTCGCCCTTATCGCTCTCCTTGAGCTGGTTCAGGAGCTCCTGCGTTCGCTTCGCGAACTCCTGCATTTCCTGATACTCGTCCTGACTGACGACCTTCCCGTCTTGCACGGCGTTTTTGTAATCGCTGCCCAGATAATCGAGCACAGCCACCAGTCGCCTTGCCTCATCATCGGCGAAAACCGCCGAGGCGGCGAACAAAGAGACGAGAAAAACCAACACCCATAACCCGCGCACCGTGGCACGCTCTGGTAGACGTAACCAACGTTCAGATCCGGTTCTGTTCACAGGCCGTCGTGTCGAAAATAGTTTCATACGATACTAAGCGCGGACTAGGTTGAGCGATGTAAGAAGGACCGAGGTAGGAACCGCCGGTAACTTGAGTCAGTGCTCCTCCCGCGGTATTTTCATAATCCGTTGTGCTTGCTGCTTGAACTTTTCAGCGCCCGGGACTATATGGCGAAGAAGGGTCAAGCTGCTTGATGTCATACGACAAAAGTTGGTATCATCTAACTTAAGAAGTTCCTATATTGAAATAAAATTAGTTTGTCAACACCATGTTAAGTTCTAAAATCACCTCAGCTACTGAGGACTATCTGCGGACGATTTACGCCCTCGAAGAAGAGGTCCAGCCGGTGATTGCAGCGCGGGTGGCGGAAGAGGTGGGCGTTACGCCGTCGACGATGGTGAGTACGCTGCGCAGGCTGGAAGGTGAGGGTTATCTAAAGGGAGGGGATACAGGTTGCCGAAAGAATTCTTCGCCGCCATTTTCTTCTCGAGCGCTTCCTGACGGATCTGTTGGGATTGGATTGGGTCAAAGCCCACCAGGAAGCTCACCGTCTTGAACATGCTTTATCGCAGGAGGTCGAGGACAGGTTGGCCAAACTGCTCGGCTATCCAACGACCTGCCCGCATGGCAATCCTATTCCGAGCAAGGATTCACAGCGGTCGCAGAAGAATAAAGGGACTCCTTTGCATAGCATCGCGGCGGGAAAAGAGGTGGAGCTCGATTACATTACCGAAGGCGGCGAGCGAGACGCGCGACTCTTGGGTTTCTTACAAGAGCACCGTCTCGTGCCGGGCACTAAACTTCAAGTGCTCGACGTGGCGCCCTCTATGGGAGTGATGAGTTTAAAAGTCGGGCAAGACGAATTTTCCCTCGGCATCGAAGCCGCGAAGAAAATTCGCGTCCACTAAAAACTGGGCCAAACGCTCCATCAGCGAAAATCGTGGCGTTGTCGAGCGGCCGGTCGGCGCCGTGCGGTGCTTCAGTGTTGAGCGAGCTCAGCCGACAGAAAATCGATCTGATCGCTGATGGGTGCATCGCGATCGATTAGAATCAGCTCCCGCCCTCTAACCCGGCAGCGCCCGCTCCGGGCCCTGTAACCGACTTCCCGAAGTAGTTTTTCCGTGCGCACCTCGATGTTCATTTGTTGGGCTGCCTGAATTAACTGGTTCAGTCGGGACTCCTGGTTGTGTTTTGGGTGTGCCATAGCTTGACCCTAAGAAGTCACTTCAGTATGTCTGATTGGGGCGTGTTTGTAAATCGGCGACGCCGCAATTAGCTTGCAAAATCATCGCATGCTGTTATCGTAGCGGCGGTTCATTCATGAATTGCGGATAATCGTGGGAAATTTGAGATGGCCGCTAAGCGCTTCGACCACGCGGAAGACTAGGAGGGGACCATGATCAAAAATATTTTGATTCCTCTCGACGGTTCGGAGCATTCCAAGGCCGCCCTCGATTACGGCATGTGGATGGCGGAGAAATTCAGCGGCACGCTATTTGGCCAGCACGTCATCGATACCATCTCTATCGAAGGCACCTTTTTTCATGATATTTCCGGCTCTCTCGGGTTCGAACCTTACCTCGACTTTTCCACGAAGATGCGCGAGGTCTTAGAGGAGCGCGGCAAAATTATCCTCGAAGAGTTTTCCGAGCGATGCCGCAAGCGGGGGATCAACCATCAGACCTTTCTCGATATGGGGCTGATTGCCAACGAGATCTGCGAGCGGTCCAAACTTGCTGATTTAGTCATCATCGGCCATCGTGGAATCAACGAGGAGTTCTCCACCGGCCTGTTAGGCACAACCGCGGAAAGCGTCACGCGCAAGTGCCCCCGCCCCGTCTTTGTCTCGACGAAGCAGTTCAAACCAATCGAGCGCCCCCTCCTTGCTTACGATGGCAGTCAGCGAGCGAGCGCGGCGATGGAGTCGGCAGCGGAATTTTGTACCGTGCTTCGCCTGCCCTTGACTATTCTTACCGTTACCAAAGAAGAGCAGAAGGCGACAAGCATACTGCAAGAGGCGAAATCCTATCTGAGCTCTTATTCGATTGAGACCCGTTACGAAACTGATCGCGGGTACCCCGAACAAAGAATCGTCGACTACCTGGTAAAGTTCGATTACGATCTACTCTTCATCGGCGCTTATGGCCACAGACGCATCATCGAAATGGTTTTAGGCAGCACCACCGAGTATGTCCTAAGAAAGAGTCCCTGCCCGGTGTTCTTGAATCGCTAAGACCATTCTGAGAGAGACCCAATGAAATTTTTGGCGGCTGCTGTCCAGATGCTAGCGTCCAGTGACAAAGCGGCCAACCTGGACGAAGCCAGGCGATGGGTTCGCGCGGCTGCGTCGCAAGGAGCGCGCGTCATCGTCCTTCCCGAGGTCTTCATTTGGCGCGGCAACAAGGACGAGGAAAGAAAGTCCGCAGAAGCCATTCCCGGACCCACCTCTCAGGAACTAGCCCGTCTCGCGCGCGAGATGAACATCTATCTGCTCGGTGGTTCTATTCTCGAGGAGATCCCCGGCAGCGAGAAGGCTTATAACACGAGTCTTTTGTTCGCACCCGAGGGAAATCTGCTGGCGAGTTACCGAAAGATCCATTTGTTCGACGTCGAGCTGAAGGATGGGGTCTCCGTCAGAGAGTCCGCCACACGCCGATTCGGCGAGGCGCCGGTCGTTGCCAAGACGGAACTTTGCCGAATGGGCCTTTCCGTCTGCTACGATTTACGGTTTCCCGAACTTTACCGTGCGTTAGTTACACAAGGCGCTGAAATCGTTTTTGTGCCGTCGGCGTTCACCGCCTATACCGGTAAAGCCCATTGGGAACCGCTGCTTCGCGCGCGGGCCATCGAGAACCAGGTCTATGTTATCGCTCCCGATCAGTTCGGGAAGAGTGCAAAAAGCTTCGAGACCTACGGCCATTCGATGATCGTCGATCCGTGGGGAAAGATCCTGGCCGAACTCCCCGACGGCCCGGGCATCGTCATCGCCGAGATCGATCTCGACTATCTCGCCAAGGTGCGCACAGAGCTGCCCGCGCTCAGCCACCGCAAGCTGGTGTGAGTCTGACGCCTCGGAAGGTTCTTCGCAAGCGAGCCACGACAAAGAAGATTCTTTAAGTACAGCGCATTTTTTTGGGAAGGCTGGACCCTGAAAGGTTAAAGATAGTTTGTCCGCGGCGAGCTACAGAAGTCTATGGAGCCGGAATAGTTCTACTTGCTTTTCACAAGCAAACTTCCCAAAGCATTCAACGCACACGACTTTGTTTTGATATTCGGTCGGAATCACCGTTTTCCGTATGTCATTCGGTATCTCGAAATCACCCTTGTCTGGAGAACCGCACACTTTGCAGGCCCCGCGGGGGCGTGCTGTTAACAGAGGATCGCCGAGCTTCATTTGACCTCCCAATAGCTCGAAGGTGCACGGCGCGTTGCAGTAATGCCGATCTTTGGAGATCAAGACTCCTATCACCCTGAAATCGATAAAGCTAGGGAAGCCTAGGCGTTATCAGGTGTCCCCGCTGTGATCTCGCCGAGGCCGGATGAATTTTCCTGAGGCAGGCTTTCTCTGTAACAAAGGCGGCGCTTCAGGGCGTGACGATTTCGCGGGCGAGAACGTCGGGATTAAGCAGGTTGTCCGGTTCTTCGAGGCTTTCGTTCCTGAGCCAGAAGATGTCGAGGCTGGCCTTGTCACGGTTGATCAGTCGCTCGCAGTTTGGGAGAAAATGTTCGCGTCCCCTTTTTCCTACCGAAGTCGGCTCGCGTCAGGTTTCATCGGTGGTTTGATTCAACAACATTCGCAGCTGTTCGGGGCGGCTCATACCGGCGGCTTCGAGGCTGGCGGCGAATGCCGAATTCGCCCCAACAAGCGGCGCGACGTCGCATTCGAGAAAACGCAACCGGTCGGTTCCCGTTTCGTGAATCAGGTCGATGCGTGCCGCCCAGTCGACCCCGAAGATCCCGGCGATTTCCAGCGCCGTACGGCGCACGCGCTCGGCGAGGCCGGCGTCGGCGAGCGGCGCGTGGCGAGGTCGCAGCAGATACTTGCGGAAGAAAGAGTACGGCGTTGCCTCGGGCAGGAGAATGCGTAGCGGCATTCCGGCCCGGTCGCGGAACACGGCGACGGTCAGCTCCGCCCCGCGCACGTACTGCTGCGTGATGTAGCCCTCGGTTCGGGCGTGCGCGGGAATCGGACCGTCCTGGAGGAGCCGTACGCCGATCGAATCGGATCCGCGCCGGGGCTTGAGCACCAGTGGAAACGGCATCGTGCTGGCCTCGCTGGCGAGCACGGTCGCCGGGCAGTCCACGCCGTTCGCAGTCGCGACCCGGTGTGCCTCGTACTTGTCGTAACAGCGTTCCATGACTGCGGCGCTTGGCCCGAGAAAGGGCCTCGCGGCGCGCGTCAGCGTCTGCACGGCGGCGAGCATCACGGGGTCGGAAACGCGCAGCACGAGCAGCCCGGGGGGCAGACCGGAGACCGAATCATCCCGGAATCGGATGAGCCGCACCGCATACCCCGCGCGCCGCAATTCCTTGGCGAAGGAGCGCGCTTCGGCGCGATGGATCCAGGCGAGCGGGTGCCAGTGCCAGGATTCGCGAAGGACGGTGACGTTCAAGGATGACCTCCCGGTGGAAAAGGGTTTTCCGCTTTCGCGGAATTGTTCGAGGCGGCTTCACGGTCTTCGACCCCCTCGACGCTGGCCACGGCCTGTAGCCGTAGACCCTGGCTCGGGGTCGTCCCGAGCGACGCGAGTCGAAGGACGACGATTTTTGGGCGAGAACATCGGCAGCGGAAAGATTATCGGATTCTTCGAGGTTTTCGTCTCTGAGTCAGAAGGTTCGAGGCTGGCCTTTTCGCGGTTGGTGAGTCCTTCGTAGTCGTACGCGAGGTAGCAGGTTGTGAAAACCTGCCACCTAGCCGGCAAGAGATCGTGCGTGGAGAATCTCGTTTGCAGTCAGTTCTTCAAGGAGTGACTCCGGCACTATAGTTACCGCTATCGTTTCACCCAGAGCATTGAAAATTTCAATCGAGTAACCTATTTCTCCGCCATTCTTCGGATGGACATCAACAATAGTCGCTAGATCCCCCCGACGAGGCTTCTTCTCCGGAATATCTTTGGCCAGTGCTACTTGTTGGAATTCCTTAAAGCTCATGGAGTTTCTCCTTATCACGAGATTTGGGCGCTATGCGTTCTTTGCGGACCATTTCCTTCCGGCCCGCGTAGTTCTCTGTTCCTTGATTTTCTGATCCAACCACAGATTGACCAGAGTGTCAGAGGAAACCCCCTGTTTGCGCGCCACGGACTGGATTTTCTCCGACAGCTCTTTTTCGACCGGGTAGTACGTCGCTTCGGGTTCCAGTACCACATCGAATTTAACCTTCTTCGTCTTCTTCCAAAAATCACTCAAGTCGTGCTCGTCCCAGAACTCTCCGATCTCCGCATACGACCGCGCTCTTGAAATTGAACTTCTACTTTTTTTCATATCTTCTCCTCTCACTGTCGGTCATGTCTCGTGCCGACACAATTAAAGCCTGTTGGGTCTTCTTGCGTACGAAAAAAACGATAAGGTAGCGACCCGGGGCCGTCTGGCCCAAGGCCGAATAGACATTTTCACCACGGCGGTGACCTTTCTCGACAAATCTAAAGTGTGACGAACTGCTCAGCAGGTAGCCAAAAATCCAAGCGGTGATAACCATCAAAACCAACGCAACGATAAAATTCCCCGCGGCAAATTCTTTCGGAAGCAAAGAGGCCACGTCACCCAGGAACTGAGCGTTAAACGGAAACCTGAACAATCCAGGTGCAATCAAGTTGATCAAATAAAAGAGTAGATAGAAGGCCGCGGTTAATATGGCCATTGAATTGGCAAAGGCGGTTTGGCTTAACTTTAGCATCTAACACCTCCTCTCAGCCCGAAGCCAGCATAACCGTGGATGCTTTGACTCAAAGCATGCGTCCGGACAGTCGCTCAGCAGGTTAGGTGCAGGATGGCGTTTGTTTCGTCCGGGTTCTCGCGCAGCTCCTCAATCGCCTTGGCTGTCGGCAGCATTAACAACTGGACATGGCGGCGCTTGGCTTCCTTTTTCACTTCGTCCATGACCGGCAGGGCGCCTGTTCCGGTGCCGATGACTAGCCGTCTGCATTTCCACGGGATCTCTTCTTCCGCCGAAAGCGGCGTGTGGCCGAAAGCCTCCCGGAATTTCTTGGAGGGCTTCTTCTTACGCTTGCGGACCTGCCCGCGATCGATGAGCACGTCGTGCTCGTAAGTGACGCCGTCGATGCGGATCGAACCGAAAGAGAACGCCTCGAAGCGGCAGCAGCCGGCGACAGTCCCACCGATAG
>WNFO01031893.1_pt1 | contig 10084 bp, 12 predicted proteins | sample 5400251 | NCBI WGS metagenome assembly WNFO01 (sample SAMN13153354, study PRJNA577476) | soil metagenome | isolation source: 100 cm saprolite under Madrone tree | place: USA:California | collected 2016-06-14
AACCGATGTGGTCGAGGACTTTCGCAAATCCAGAAACGTCTGACATGGGGTTGCCATCGGAGCCTAGGGAGGGGGCGAGCGATACTGCGGCGGACAAGATAAGGTTCGGCGCCATGCTACGAAGCGTTTGCAAAAACGAAAGCAAGTTGGCGCTGTCATTCGGGGATACGACGTTGTAGCCAATTCCTTGTTTATTGGGATATTCCCAACTACGACCGGTGAGTGCCAGTGGACAACACTTGAGAAGATTAAAGGAGAGCGCACTCGAATTCTATGCCATCCAGTTGGTACTGTGAGGTAACATCTACGATTGCCTGAGCAAAGGCTGTGCGGTTTGCATCGGTGGCAACGGCGGAAGAAAAGTATTGAGAGCCACTCCATCCCCCGACAGACAGGATTGCAGAGACACTCTGACACACACCCCGAGTCAGGAAAGGCGAAGAAAGAGAAAGAAGGGACGCAACATACATGATCGTGGGCTGCCTGCACAAACTGAGGAAGTAATTGCACATCGGAGTCTTGAAGGCCAATCTCAGAGGCATTTGGTGTCGTGAATCTGCAAAGGGGTGTTCGGATAAAATCTTACAGAAAATATTTACTACACCCACGCAAAGGCGTAGAAGACCATGTTATACTCGGTCCAGTTAACACTTGCCAAGGGGACACCGTTAACATGCCATGCGACATACCACGATGCAGCCACAGATCCATTTGGTTTCTGTGCGAGTGGAAAAGCCTTTATAGAGCGGGCCAAAGTGGGCTGAGCAGCCCAGATGAGATGAGCGGCAACGAAGACGTAAAGTCCCAGGAACATCGTAGTAAGCAGCAAGTGAAAGTAAACGAGGCTGGTTTTTCAAATGCACACCACAGGGAGTTTGATATCAATCTTAAAGCCACAAAAAACGCGGGATTGCTATAAGTAGGGTATTCACAGCCCGGTTGTCGCGAAATTGCGATGGCTCGACTTGCGCCTGTGAGCTATTATTCAACATATTTTGCAACTGGAGACCCCCTTGTGGAATGGTTCGCGAACCCCGGCCGAACTGTGGCGAGATTAGAGACTATAGCGCAATTGCGACCGCGACTGTCGACATATATCATTCCGGTTGGCTGGCATGCTCCCTCGGGTCTCGGTATTGCTCTGTCATAGCTCTGAGATCAGGACGTAAATGAAGATCCCATTGTCCACGCGTGCATCGCTTTTGTCGTCGGATCAAGGAGTTGTCTTGATATCGAAACTCCAACTAGCCAGTGATTGAAAAAGAGGGAGTTCAAGTTTGAACTGCTCAGGATCCATGTGGCACACTGTAGCATGCCATGTGACCAAAAACAACCAGATCGCACGCGTCTATTTTAAGAATTCATATTACAGGGTCGTCGACCTTGGACAACCCCAATGACTGGATCTATAATCATGGGGTTTTAGTGGGTAGGAGAACATAACGCCAGTGCTCCGATGGCCACATGATCTGAGTCTCACACTGTCCCCCATCAGGGGACGTACGTAAATGCATTTTTTCCTCACCTGGTCTCCGGACTGGCTACAGCGCGCTAGATAGGACTGATGCCTTCCCGTCTCTTGCTATCTAGCAAATACTCTAGAGTAAATACGGTAAATAGCTCTATGAATATACGCTTTCCAAAAAAAATAAAATAAGGATCCCTCTCGAAACCACCGGGATCAAGATCCGGTGGTGCCCCAAGTGCGCTCTTGATTCGTTCCCAAATAAGTTCGCTACGATAGAGGACACAGCGACGGATGAGGCCACCCAGACCTGATCCGGAGCAATGTCACGGTCAACTTGCTTGACTCAATACTCGAGTTCCGCAAACGACCATTGCCTTGGGTCTGTCCGAAACACCGATTCGTTTGTCTCGAGAGATTCCGGAACCGACTTTGGCTGAAATGTTTGTGCCAGGAGATCCAGTACTGTAACCTTGTGCTTGGATGCGGGGACGTAAAGAGTGCCCGGACTTCCTCAGTGCGATCCACAAAGGACAAGGGAAGGAATGCATCATCGGGTATTGCGGGGACTGCGGATTACGGGACTGCTGCGAGCGAGACCTGCTGGCCTGCGGAAAGGCGTAGCTTTAAAGCAGAAGGACATCAATGCAGACTGTGACTGTGTCCGTGGGTGGGACTTCCCGACCGCGGTCCAAGCCCCGGCCCGAGGACGAGCCCGGCAGTACAATAGAGGCCGAAGCGAAGCTCATGCCCGTGTTCTCACCTTCCCCGTACCATGGCTTCCGAGGCACCTATGTGCATTCTGGGAATGGGTACCGACGTATCGACGGTGTTGAGGTGAAGGCGGCTGCTCGTCGCGCTGGATTGGAGGCGTCAGATTGACTCGTCCGCTGGTTAGTATACAGGTCGTCGTTTGGCCGGGGTTCATGTCGAGCTGGAGGTGTTTTCCCCAAAACACAAGGAACTTTGTTTTCTTACCAAGGGTGGCTTGGAATGGGCGTTATCACGAGACTGTCTTTCAGTCCAAACGTGTGCGCCACTTAGAATTCCGGGTTATGGCGTACGTACTGTTACAGCAGTGGACCGTAACTTGGGTCACTCGGGCTTGGACGTTCGTGATTTGACGCGCTTGACGGACAGAAGAATCAGGTCAGATCGATCAGACCTTGTGGTGCCACGCTGATCCAATATATTGTATTCGGTCTTGAGCCAACCTATGAACAAGTTCACCAGTTTGTCGATCGTCTTCCCGTGCTGTGTTGACAGTACGATCAACTTTATGTAGAAAGGTCATACGATCACTAGGGACACGGATACCTGGCCATTGAAAGGACGAGACCACTTACCCACACTGTGATCTTCGATTGAGGCATCGATCCGAAAGCGCGCGAATGTCATCGTACACTCTGCAACCAGGTCATGGCATGTACTGCCGTAGAACAGAGTGGCAGTTTAAGCCCAAACTCGTGCAGAATGGTCACCAAGGTCATTCCAGAGCGAAAGAGTGGGCCAAGCGATGTGTCCGAAGGACCAGCCGTTGGGTAGGACCCTGGCTCCCGATGGGACCCCCGCGTGATGCCCTCCCTGAGCATTCCGATTTTGACATGCCAGTGCGAGGTTTCGCCTAATGAGATTATGAGAGGTCGATCCGTCGGTCCCGAGCTTTTGGTGCATATGTGCGCCTGGCGGCGAGATGGCTCAAGCTTGACGTGGGTGCTGCTTGTATCGCAAGTCCAGTCCACCCCAGGAAAATTGATTTCAGAATATGCGTGGGGATAAAGCCTTTGCAAGTCCGCCGATGCGTTCAAAAGAGGTTTGTATCTGATGACGATCGACGGCAGTACTAAGGCAAATATTGGCGTGAAAGGCGTACATAAGGTCAAAAGCGGTATCGCTGATGATAGGCAACTTCAAGTTGACATGTCTCCCGTCTTCTATCTTTGCACAACCAACGCAGAGAAGAAATATCGGATCATCCCATGTTACGGGTCCAATCCCAAACAGTATATTTAGTGTTGAGGATGAACTCGGTATATACAGAATGAGTAAATCGCGCGGCGCTTTCTGGCACGGCTGGGACGCGAAGACGGTCTGCCGGCTGCTAGTGTGGGTGGTCAGAAATGTGCTAAAGAGCAATATGACGAAAGCTCGATGGGGTGTGTGAATGGGGCGTGCGAGTGTTGAAACCAGAGTGGGAAGAAGGCTTCTAGTATTGATGGTTGACGGTGTTACGCCAAAAAAGAGAAAAGCCAACTCGGAGCGAACAAACAACCCGGGCCCGAGCAGCCGGGCCCTACTCGCACTCTATTAAGTAAGCCTCACGAGCCAGGCGTTGAAAGGAGGTCTCGGGAACGCCTACCAAAAGGTTTGCATGACTTGGAGACTACTGGAGACATTTCCGTGTTTTTTATCTTCGTTATGTGTGCGCTTCAGTTTCCCTCCCTCCCCCCCTCCTCTTCTGGTTCCTGACCCAAGCCTTGAAAGGCAACTCAACCTTCCTCTTAGTCCCCCCAAAATCTCTCAAGGTCTTCTGCTCGAAAACCCTGCACCCCAAGAGCGGTGTTATTCAAGGCTGCCAGCTCCTCGGGATTTCGGGCGTGTCTCCCCTCAAGGTGGTCAGGGCACCTTCTCGCAGTGGCAATCAATCAAGCCTATACTCACCCTAACTTGAAGTTGGGTGCTCTTGTGGAGACCACTTGGCCCTGCACCTGGCTTCGACCGTGTGCTGGTGCGGTGCCTCAACGTAATGTACGCAGTCCAAATGTTCGACAGTGAAACACTCGGCACCTGGTTCACCTTCGCAGATCCGAAACTTATCGTCGCTCTCATCTATCGTTCTGTCGCGAAATGGCTGTATCCCAAGCTGCGATTCGCGTCTACCTGACTATCCTCTACCTGCATGGGATGGACGGGCATACAGATGGTTCGGATCCACGTGCAACTCTACCAAGCGTTCTCAACGTGGCTGCAGGCAAACGTGCTTGCACCTGACGATCGCGGTTTTGCAGACTTGATGGGAAAGCCGAACAAAGCAGGGCTCACAATCAACATACGGGCTGCATGGGACTGGCTCCGTGCGCGTGGCGCATCGCCTGACAGCATGTTCGCTGTCTGTAAGTTAGTGGCCTCGGAACCAGCGTAGCGGTGCAGTTCGCTCACACCAGGTCCCTGGCGTTGCACAGACTCGCTACCGTTGACAGCTGCGCTAACTGGAGTTCCTGAGCGCGCATAGCATTGCTGTTTCGTAATGGTCGAAGTATACCTCTGTCACAGGACATCCGTATTACAGACTTGGGCATGGACCGCACGAATGTCCAAGGATACGATATATTTATGCACTTTGCTGTGCACCATCAACCATACAATATCATGATGTCGTTTATAGAACTGAACGAGGACGGAGAGGGTTTTGCAGTGGGACCATGATCTCTTTACCTTTTGATGACTTTATTTTGGTTTTTTTTTTTACGAACCTTGTGCTGCAAGTGCGTTGTTTCTACAGTACTGTAAATAGTGCATTATTCTTGTCTCCTTTATACGTAGTCGAACGCAACACTATCGACACTCAGCTTGCGACTCTGTCGCATCATCTAGTAAACGACTGCAACGACGCCACCCCCTCGTGCAACTCCATGGGTCTCTCACAGATTTCTTCTCTCTGACCGCATCCGTCGCCCCAGCCGATAAGGTTTCCGGAAAAGAGAAAAGGAAAAACCAAGGCGGCCACACCAGAGCCTCCGCCCCGCAGCGCCACAGTTCACAAGCTCGATGAACTTTTAGATGGTCTCCGCCCCTCGTCCACCTCTAACCAGCAGCCCAAAAGCGAAACTAGAAAGGCCACGACAGTGCCGGGTCCTAGTGCCTCTGCCGATCATGTGTAGCCCGAATACACGGATTATCAGAATACACGCCCCATTGTTCATCCTGTGCTTTACAACCTCCGCACCGTCCCTGCCCACGCTGCACAACACCGCTCCTCACGCCACCCGCACGAGCGGCACTCATAGAACAATTGGAAAAGCTGAGTGCATTCGCGCTTAAAGAGGGGGCGGAGGCGGGTTAGAGAGAGGCGGAGGATCTGCGCTTGGCTGAGGGTGCGTTTCCGGCGCTTTTGAGATCTGGTTCGGGCCGCGGGAGCGCTATTGTTGGTGTATGAGGTGGGGAAGAGAGAGGAAGGGCGAGAGGTGGTGGTGGACTCGGTCATCGTGTGCTTTTGGTGGATCCGCAAACGAAACGCGTCAAGGTCGAGTCTTACTCGAGGTCAGGCGAGGAGGAGGAGGAGGAGGATGCGGCGGGTATCGATGGGACATTGTCGAGATTACAGCGCGTGCCCCCACCACTGAGGGAAATTGCCAGTGAGCATGTGCATGTGCAGCGTGGGCCTGCGACACGCCGGGTGGATTTGAAGGGTGGTGGGACAGCAAAGTATGTTGCGCCCCCTGGAGCTGCATAAATTGGTTCGTTCCGGTTAGCTTAACGGCGTAGCATGGCAAGTACTCATGACTCATGAATGGTAGTGGTTATGATCGCATGGCGTTGACATGAAAAGAAGGCACGATAATTGCTGTGATATTTGCCTACCTTACCGCCCCCTACCCCTTGACTGCGATACGACTGGACTGCTACACGACCGTAATGGAGGTGGTGGGGCGACTTGAATGAGAAATACGTGGTTAAGAGAATGTATGTGTGTATCAATCTCGAACAACTTGAACGTTCAACGTTCAACCTTGACGCACGGACACGGAGGCGACATTTGCGCCAATATGATAACCCCGTGTTTGATCCAACTCGAAGAACGAAGAGTTTAGCTGTTACTGGTGTCGAAATCAGCCATCACACTGTGCAGTCAGAAGATTAAATGAGGGGACAACAAAGATGCGCTTACCGATGATGCCCTCACAGCTACCTGACCCGGAGGCAACTTGAATGTCACCGTCGCCGCCTTATCAGCACGGGGGAGTCGGACCTTCTGTTGGGCCGGCCCTGCAGTGCTCGCTCTTCAACTGACGATATTGGTATAGATTGATCGAGCATCCGAGATCCGAATGGCATCGTCTACTTTCGGAACCAAGGCCGCAGGAACGTACTGCCTTTCTTCCTTCTTCCTCGAATGCATCCAAGCTCGGCGGTCATCTCTGAGAGAAAGAGTGGGGCCATTCGAATGGAGCATGCTGAGGTCGGAAGCTAACTATCAATGGCACGGCGGCGCCGTCCAACTTCCTACACAGCCTCGCTCCTGGCCTCTCCGGTCTTGACATGGGAGGCTCCATCACATGAGAACGATCAAGTCGATCCCAAGCCTGATGGATTTGCACGCATTGAGCGATAATGCTAGGCGCCTATTGTACCACCCGCCCAAACTTCGAACTGGACAGAATTGTCGGAAATTGACAGGACGTATGGGGCACCAGGGATCAGTACGGACAGCCACCGTAATGGGGACGATCCGATGATACAAATATTGTGGAGGAGAGACCTGCACTACTGCATTGACCATCCATATGCATAGCGTTAAAAGTGGTACAGTACATCTGATGGTGAAAATGTCTCAGGCTACACGCGCGAATTTCAAATCGCAGGTTCGAGAATTCCAGGAATCCTCCGACCCTCCCCCAGTGAACGCCACTCCTGTTAAACCAAGTCCAACTAAACGCCCCATCATCGCCCTGTTGAGGCGATGCCTGCCAGCGAATGACTAATCATATCGATGGGCGAGGCAGCGCACTGATCCTCGTTCTATCCTCTCCCCACTTCCCACTGTCGGCACAACCCGCTCCCCTGCTAAACCATATTTCTTTTCCGCCTGCAATGGGTGACCAGTCAGGATCGTCTCGCTTTCAAGTGCTTTTCGAGTCGGCATTAAAAGACTACGAGATGCAAACGGGAATATCATTAACCAACCACCCACTCGCCCAGCAGGTCCAAATTTGCCAAACGGTCGAGTCTATTACCGACCTTCTCCAAGAGCAAGCACGCGCCTTTAAAGAATACCAAGGAAGCGATAAAATCATGGAATCACTCAAGAGTGTGGTCTCATTTCTCTCGAAGGTTGCTTCCACCGCCGCCCTCCGCCTATATTTCGGCATGGTATATCCCAGGCAGCCGATTGGGTGTTCCACGTCTCTGATACCCATTTGACAGTCATTTCCACCTGCGGAAGCAGTACTTACTGGCCTTGGTATACTACTCATTGTATGTGCCTCGTTTCATTTCTACGTGCGCATCCTTCTAACATTCAAGTGTCTCAGGCATTCAACGGCGTCGGCTCCGACTTGGATGCTGTCGTCGAATTGCTCGAATCCGTAGAACACTTCTTGAAGCGCCTCGACATCTACACCAAGGTCCCTCCTACGCAAGCTATGACTGAGATGGTCGTGAAGATATTGATGGAGTTGCTCTCCACCCTTGCGCTCGCAACAAAACAGATCAGACAAGGACGATTGAGTGAGTCCGTCTTTACTGACGTCTCATCTTACTCAATGTAATGCAGAGAAATTCATAAAGAAGCTCTTCGGAAACAATGGGGTCGAGGCGGTTCTTCAGAGGCTGGACCGATTGACCCAGGACGAGGCTCGGACGACGACGGTACAGACGCTCGAGGTCGTTTACCGTCTCACCCAGAATATGAAGACGGTCATCGACGGTAAGAACACATTTGCTTGTTAATCTCTGGTTGTTGAACGTCTTTCCCTTTAGACGGCGAGGCATCGGCTGACGGAATCCGGAATGCCCTTGGTACGTTTTATTGACAACGATAAGCTTGTTTTGGATTCATCTCGGTGTTAGAAATTCTACATGAATTGGCAAGTGAAATGAACAAGGCAAATCGTGAGATATTTCATGAAGTTGTCATTGCTGACGGAAATCACTGAGGTTGTCTGGCCTTGGCAGGTGACAAATTACAGGAAGTTGTTTTACGTTGGCTCTCTCCGCCTGACTCGTGGAAGAATTATCAGATTGCCCGCGGATCACGACATAAGGGAACAGCAGCGTGGTTTGTCGGAGGCAGCACCCTCTCGGAATGGAAGTCGTCCGGACAAAGTTCCCTTTTATGGGTTCATGGAAAACGTTAGTTCCCCAATCCGGATTCCTTCGCAATGGCTGATAATTCATCCTCTTGGTAGCGGGCGCAGGGAAAAGCGTCATTTGGTATGGTCAAGTATTCGATATTTCCGTCTTCAGAACTAATTATTTTGACCAGTTCCGCGATCATCGACGAAATTATTACGATGAGGAAATCTGGGCTCGCGTCACTGGCATTTTTCTACTGTGATTTTAGGGAGGATGTAAAGAGTGACTTGCGCGGACTACTCTCGTCAATACTCGTCCAACTTTCCCATAAATCCAACTCTTACTGTTACATTCTTTCCAAATTCTACTCAGACCACGCGAACGGTTCACAAGATCCCGGTGATGATGAACTTGTGCAGTGTTTAAAGGATGTACTCGGTGTTCCAGGTCAAGCGCCGGTTTACCTGATTGTTGATGGCCTAGACGAATGTTCAGCTATATCGGTCACACCGTCTCCCCGGGAAAAGGTACTAACGTTCTTGAAGGACCTCATCGACACACAACTTCCGAATCTGCGCATATGCGTCACCAGCCGACCCGAAATTGACATCAAGGATGTACTGGAGCCGTTGACTTTCCGTTCCGTTTCACTTCATGATGAGACCGGACAAGTGAAGGACATCGGCAATTATATCAGAGCTGTCGTAAACGCGGACCCGAATATGCGAAGATGGAGGGCGGCCGACAGGGAATTAGTCATTGATGTGCTCATACAAAAATCTGACGGAATGTAAGCATTAGCGCGATGGACATAAGGGACTCTTGCTCATTTCCCATGTAGGTTCAGATGGGTTTATTGTCAGATCGACTGCCTTCGGCACTGCCTTCCAGGACGCATACGGCACGCTCTAGACGAACTACCGGAGACACTTGATGGGACATACGACCGCGCCTTGCGAGATATCCATAAGGAAAAACGGGAATTTGCCCACCGTCTCTTTCAATGTGTCGCAGTGGCTTTTCGCCCGCTCCGTGTCGAAGAACTAGCCGAGATACTTTCATTTGATTTCGAGGCAGGACCAATTCCGGAATTCCATGGGGATTGGCGCTTTGAAGATCCAATTGACGTGGTGTTGTCCACAACGTCCAGCTTACTCGCCATTGTCGACGACAGGGGCTCCCGAGTTATCCAATTTTCACACTTCTCGGTCAAGGAGTTCTTGACGTCTGCCCGCCTCGCCGAAGCAAATGACATTATTTGCCGCCGTTATCATATTTCCATGACACCTGCTCATACATTCGTCGCACAAGCCTGCCTCGGCCTTCTTCTACACCTGGATAAAAATGTCGTCACCCGAGACAACCTAGGAGAGTATCCTCTTGCTGAATACGCTGCAGAGCACTGGTTCGACCATGCGCGGTTCTCGGGTGTATCGGGAAATGTGGAGGATGGGATGAAACGGCTGTTTGACCCGAGCAAACCACATCTAGCTGTCTGGGTCTGGATATCCGAACTACTCTCGTCGGGCGAGACTAGGAGAGCAGAACGGCCGTTGCAACCCGAGGGATCCCCCTTGTTTTATGCTGTTTTTTGTGGCTTAGACA
>WNFO01006850.1_pt1 | contig 10083 bp, 6 predicted proteins | sample 5400251 | NCBI WGS metagenome assembly WNFO01 (sample SAMN13153354, study PRJNA577476) | soil metagenome | isolation source: 100 cm saprolite under Madrone tree | place: USA:California | collected 2016-06-14
AACAGGTCCCGCCTGCGTCAGCTATTTGAACAAGGCGGCGTTTGCGATTCCTGAACTGGGCACTTATGGAAACATGGCCTACGGAACCGTGCAGGGGCCGGGGTTGATCCAGCTTAATATGGCCCTGTCACGCACGTTCCCGATTGGGGAGAAGCGCTCGATTCAATTGCGGGGGGAGGCGTTCAATCTGCCGAATCATTTGAACCCGCTGATTCCCGACGCTAACCGGAATCTGAATTCCGCGCTGTTCGGAGTCGCTAACGCCGACCAGAACGGTATCGCCGGCCAGATTGGCGGTGTCACCTCAGGAGACTACCGCGTGATTCAACTCGCCTTGAAGCTTGTGTTCTGAGGGTGGAAAGTTCCGGGACAGACCAACTGTAGCGGCGGTCTATGACCGCCGGCAATCCTGCATGCTGCTGTATCGTCGGCGGTCATAGACCGCCGCTACAGTTGCCTTGACTCGTTCACATCGAAAGGAATGTTGCATGAAAAAACTGCTGATGCCAGCCGTACTGTTATTGTGTCTCGTTCCTTTCACACACACATTCGCTCAAACCAGTAACGCCACATTGGGCGGGACTGTCTCCGACTCAACGGGCGCTTTGATTCCTGGAGTGAACGTCACAGCGACGAACACTGCAACCGGAATCGTCACCACCGTGTTAAGCAACGAAGCCGGCGCGTACCAGTTCGCCAGTCTCCAGACCGGAACCTACAAAGTAACTGCGGAGCTGCCCGGCTTTCAAACTGCGGCGTATGACAACGTCACGCTTGGAATCTCGCAGCAGGTGCGGCTGAACTTCACGCTGCAGGTCGGTTCGTTGGCGCAAGCGGTTGAAGTAACCGTGGCGGCCGACACGCTGATTGCAACATCGTCATCGTCAGTGGGTTCGGTACTTCCGGGGTACAAAATACGCGACCTTCCCCTGGGAGGCCGCAGCGTGATGGACTTGCTCGTGACGACGGGAGGCGTAGGCCCGACCGATGGGGGCACCACTGGAGAAGACGGCTACTTTGCCGGCGGCCGCCTTAGTTCGGTCAATACGACGCGGGACGGTTTTACGGTCTCCGACGGCCGGTACAACCATGGCGCATTTTCGCAAAACTACGTCGGTCCTGACCTCGTTGAGGAAGTCCGCGTCATTACTGCGCCTGTCGATGCGGAAGTAGGACGTGGCTCCGGACAGGTGCAGATGGTTACTCGCTCCGGAACCAATCAGTTCCGTGGCAGCCTGTTTTGGACCAACCGCAACTCCGCGCTCGACGCCAGCAACTGGTTTAACAACTTTAACGGCGCTAAAAAAGACTATGAGAATCGGAACCAGTTCGGCGGCCGTCTCGGCGGGCCCATTATCAAGAACAAGACATTTTTCTTTTTCCTGGTGGACGAGCAGCGCGACATCTTTCGCCAGAACTTCGTCGGCGTTGTGCTGACACCGCTCGCGCGGCAGGGCATCTTCCGATTCTTCCCCGGTGTAGATAATCAGAACTCGACTCAGAACAACCCGACAGTCGATCGCAACGGCAATCCGCTGAAGCCCGCGACCGCCACAGGTGATCTCCAGCAGTTCAACGTCTTCACGAGGCCCGACGGCACTGCCCGCGATCCGAACCGGCCGGGTGTTGATCCGAGCGGTTTTATTCAAAATACGTTGCTGGCAAGAATGCCGATGCCGAATGACTACACCGTCGGCGACGGTTTGAACACGGCCGGTATCCGGTTTACACGCCGCATCGGCGGTCTGGACTTCCCGGACGGCCAGGGCTACGACACCAATCGCGACCAGATCAATTGGCGCCTCGATCACAGCTTCAGTTCCAGGCACAAGCTGAGCGTGAACTACACATGGGAACGAGGCAAGAACAACACCGTGCAGTCCGGCATCATGAATTGGCCCGGCGGGTACAACGGCTCGAACCAGAAATGGCCGATGCTGTACAACGGATCTCTTGTATCCACGCTCTCGGCGAGCATCGTGAACGAACTCCGCATCGGCTACAAGAGAGGAAAACAATCCAGCTGGGCGCCCTGGTACGTCGGAAGACCCGTCTTGGGTGAAGGAGAGCCCGTCGAGCCCGGCTTGACGGCGTACAAGCTGCTCCCAAAGTACAATGGTGTACCGTTGCAGGTCATCACGTCGTTGTTTCCGGACAATATCGTTAATTGGACCGCCGGAGATGGCAACACACGTAACTCCAAAAGCCCGCTCTACAGTTACGCAGATACTCTCAGCTGGACGCGGGGCCAGCACGCCTTCAAAGCCGGCTTTGAACTTCGCTTAGGCGAGTCCAACGCAGGCAATGACAGCAATTTCACTCCGCAAGCCACCCTGGGCCCCGGGGGAGTAGCGGTTGTCGGAATCGACAACGTTGCCATACCCGGTCTGACCGGAAACAACCAGACCGTCGCGCGGAACCTGATGACCGACCTTGCCGGATCGATCAACAGGATTGCGGAAGCCTTCGATCTCAGAAACCCGAAGGATCTGGTTTTCCGCGGCTATGACCAGGGAATTAAATTGAAGATCCGCGATTGGAAGACGACGGAGTACAGCTGGTTCTTCAAGGACAGTTGGAAAGTTCGCAGGGATCTCACGCTCAATCTCGGCATCCATTACGAGTGGTTCGGCGTGCCGTACGAAGGTCACGGTATCGCGGGAGCCCCGGTCGGCGGAGTCGCGGGACTGTGCGGAATTTCGTGCGGCCCCCTGACGACCGTCGAATTGGTCGGCAAAAACTCACCGAACCCGCAAAAGCAACTTTGGGGCGATGACAACAACAACTTCGCTCCCTCGGTTGGCTTCAGCTGGTCGCTCCCGTGGTTTGGAAAAGACAAGACGGTCCTTCGGGCGGGGTACGGCTGGAGTTATGTGGGCAGCGGCCTTATCGGTGTGAATGGGAATCTCAACAACATCGGGGGCTCGATCCCGGGCACGATGGAGGGTTCCACCAACACCGGCATCTTTTTTAACCCCACCAATTACCTCAACCTGGTGAACGTCACGCTGCCCATAGCGCATCAGTTTCCGCCGCTCCAGCCGGCCCCGCTGAACGGACAGCGGTCGGATGTCATGCAGGCCGCCGTCACAAATCGCGTGAGCCCATATATTCAAAACTTCAACTTCGAGCTTCAGCGTGAGATTGCGCAGAACTTGACGCTGGACGTCGCCTATGTCGGCACTAAAGGCACACACCTCTGGGGAGCAATTCCGCTGAACAACGACGAAATGCTCAAGAATGGGTTCCTCAATGCATTCAACTTAACGAGAAACGGCGGGAATGCGACGCTGTTCGACGATATGTTGAGAGGACTCAATCTCGGTTCGGGCGCGATCAACGGCACCACCGTAACGGGATCAGCGTCACTGCGTGCGAACACAAACACTCGAGCGTTTATTGCGAACGGCAGCGTCGGGCAACTCGCGGACTTCCTGAACCGGAGCACCAGCGTGACCGGTTTTGGCGGCGGTTTCGTCCGAAACACCGGTTTGTTCCCGGAAAATTTCTTTGTGCTCAATCCGCAATTCAATCTTGTGAACGAGCATTCGAATCCGGGCAGCTCGACGTACCATTCACTGCAAGTCAGCGCAACGAAACGGCTCTCGCAGGGCCTTACAAATTCCTTCACGTACACATGGAGCCGGGCTATCGGTGAAAACGACGGGGATGCCGCCATCGACTATCGGGATCCAAACAACCGGTCGTCGAACAAAGCGCTGCTTGGTTTCCACCGCACCCATGCGCTCACAACCAACGGCACATACGAATTGCCGTTCGGCCCGAACCATCGATTGCTTGGTAACCCTCCCGCATTCGTGAAACGGCTGGTCGAGAGTTGGCAGTTGGGCGGGCTATTCAGTTTTACGTCGGGAGCGCCACTGAACATCGTGGCTCCAATCGCGACAATCAATCAGACCACCAGCGTTGCCACTCCCACCGTCGTCGGGGATTTTCCCAAGAATATGGGGAGAGTCACGAAGACATCAACAGGCGTGACCTACTTTGCGGGTCTTCAACAAATCGTGGATCCATCGGTAGCCAATGTCACGTCGTTGAATGCGCTTAGTGGCCAATTCACGAATAAGGCGATTACGGATTCTCAGGGCAACCTTCTTCTCGTGAATCCTCAACCGGGACAGATCGGCAGTCTGGGCCTGAAATGGATCGAAGGGCCGCCGATCATGGGCCTGAACCTGGACCTGATCAAGCGCATCAGGATTACCGAAACGAAAGATTTTCAACTTCGCGTGGATGCCGTCAACGTGCTGAACCATCCCGTTTTCGGCAATCCGAACCTGAACATCAACAGCACCGGGACCGGAACCACCACCGGGACGGCCGGCACCAATTTCAGTTTCGGACGTATCACCACGGCATCGGGGAACCGAAGATTTACGCTCGGCGCCCGGTTTAACTTCTAAGAGGGGATGTCGGGGTTTTACTAAAAACAAAAAAAGAAGAACGTATTCCCCTCCTGGGACAGGAGGGGTGGACGCGCAATCAAGAAAATGCCGCGCAGCCTCCTTTGAAAGGCGCGGACGGGGTGGTCAGTTCGGCGCAACGTTGCGTGTGAGCGACCACCCCGTCTGCGCCGTTTCGGAGGCTGTCTTTTGATTAATGGCGCAGCCACCCCTCCTTTGCAAGGAGGGGAATCCGCTCACCGCCCACGACGACGTTCCATGGCTTTACTTCCCATCGTGTAACGACGCCCTGCGTCACATAGGGGTCGTTGCGGGCGAAGTCTTCCACAATCGAAACATCTTCTACACGGAATACGAGCAATGCGCCGTTGGGAGGATCACCCAGCGCGCCCGCCAGCGGTATATGTCCTCGGTCATGTGCCTCCCTGACCAATTGGAGATGCTGTTCACGATACGGCTTGCGGCGTTCAGCGAAATTCTCGACAACGTCGTAAAACAGCGCGAAATATTTCATTATTCCCTTCTCACCTTGGCTGCGTGACGACATCCACCAGCGCCGGCTCGCCGCGTTTGACGGCCGCAACCGCGCGACGGAGCGCCGGCCCAAGGTCCTTTGGATCCGTGATGGGCCCCTCGCCATGCACGCCCAGCCCCTGTGCGACCTTTGAGAAGTCAATGTTGGGATCGGTGAGTGTCGATCCCATCGTCCCGCGATCGATCCCGCGGTTGCGCTGGTTGCACATGCGTTGCACGTGCATGAGTTCCTGGTGATAACCGCGGTTGTTGAGCATGACGCTCAGGAGTGGAATGCGGTGGTGGGCCGCGGTCCACAGGACTCCTGGCGCGTACATCAGGTCGCCGTCGGTCTGGAGGCTAACGGAGAAACGGCCGTGCTTCTTATTGGCGAGCGCCGCGCCCACCGACGACGGCGCGCCGTAACCAATGCCGCCGCCACCCGCGTGACCAAGCCACTGATAGGATTTGTCGAAGTTCCACAGCCGGCGCGGCCACACACCCGCCTCGCTGTAGTAATTCGACACCAGGGCCCAATCTTCATTCTTGATCTGCGCCCACAGTTCTGCCGCGACGCGCGCCGTACTCACCGGGCTGGCATCCCACGCAAACGTGGCCGCTTCCCGCAGACGCTCGCGCGCATTCTTGCTGGCCTGGGCGAGTTTCGCGCCGCGCTCCTGAAACACACGCTTGCGATCAGCAGTAATCAGGCGTTTCACGGCTTCGATCAGGACCGGCAGCGTGGCTTCCCCATCGGCCGCGATGGCCAGATCGACGTCCGCCATCCGCCGGAAATCCTGATAGTTCGACTTGATGTAGAGGTCGCCGGTCGTGATGGTCGCCAGCTTCGCGCCTGGTTTCGTCGTCTTTCGTGTGGAGCGATGCAACTGGTCCCGCAGACTGTTAACCGTTGCCCAGAAGTCGGCTACCTCCAGGCCTACTACGACGTCCGCCTCGCCGACGGCTGCCGCAGCACGCTGGGTCTGATTCAGAGGATGGAGCGACGGGAAATTCATCCGGCTGCCCTGATCGATAACCGCCGCCTGCAACGTCTCGGCGAGTTCGATCAGCAACGGCATCGCTGCCGTTGTGCGCGCCAGCCGGTCGGCAACCAGAACCGGGTTCTCGGAGGCCACGAGAAGCCGCGCCAGCTCCGCCACGGCGCCCGCTTCCCCTTGCGGGGGCGCGGGCATGGTCAGCCGCGGAATCGGCAATTTCGTTTTACTCTCGAGCGGGCTTTCCTGGAGGGTTGCGTCGAGCACGAGGACCACGGGCGCCATCGGCGGAGTCATCGCAATCTTGTACGCACGCACCGCGGACTCGCCGAAATGCGTTAACGAGGCGGGCTGATCGTCCCACTTCGTGTAATCCCGTACCATCCCCGCACAGTCCTGGACGCCGTGGTACCACTCCGCGGGCCGGCGAACCGCCGCATCGACGTAATTACCAAGCATGATGTACACCGGAACGCGGTCGCACCAGGCGTTGTAGATGGCCATTGAGGCGTGCTGCAGGCCGACGGTGCCGTGAGCCAGCACTGCCATCGGTTTACCCTCGGCCTTGAAGTACCCGTGTGCCATGGCCACCGCAGACTCTTCATGACAATTCGTAATGAACTCAGGGTTTCGATTGCCACCGTAGTTGAGGATCGATTCCTGCATCCCCCGAAAACTCGATCCAGGGTTCGCGCAGACGTATTCGAACCCCAGTGACTTGATCACGTCCACCATGTAGTCCGACCCACAACTGTCCGTGGTAAGAACCTCGTCCTCAGGCGGCGTGCCGGGAGCCTGCTGCGCAGCCGCAGCAGCCGGCGCGACAATTGCGGCAGCACCGGCAAGCATCCCGCGCTTGAGGAAGTTCCGACGTTCCATGTTTCGGTTCGAAGAGTTCTTTTTTTGTGCCATGCCGACTCCTTTTCGCTTGGAAGAAGCTACCTCATATGGAGGGCGGCGTTGCAAGAAAAAGTTATTCCACTCCTTGCAAACGTCTACTGTAGCGGCGGTCTATGACCGCCGGTTTTTCGTTGATTCCAGGAAAAACCGGCGCTCATAGACCGCCGCTACAGCAGCCAAAACTGGTAGGATTGCAGGCAATGGGAGAACAAATCATAGAAACCGATGTGGCCATCGTGGGCGGCGGCAACGCGGCCTTGTGCGCCGCGCTGGTGGCGCGGGAATCCGGCGTATCCGTAGCCGTGCTCGAGTGCGCTCCACCGGAGTACCGCGGGGGCAACAGCCGTCACACGCGCAACATGCGCTGCATGCACGAGGCTCCCACGGACGTGCTGACGGATGAATACACCGAAGAAGAATACTTTTCGGATCTGCTGCGCGTCACCGAAGGCAAGACGACGGAACAGCTTGCAAGGCTGGTCATCCGCGATTCACTGCCGACCACCCGGTGGATGAAGAGTTGCGGCGCTCGCTTTCAGCCTTCGCTCGAAGGCACGCTGCATCTGGGCCGGACCAATGCATTCTTTCTGGGCGGCGGCAAGGCATTGATGAACGCTTACTATGCCGCGGCCGCCAAGCGTGGCATTCGCGTCTTCTACAATGCCGAGGTGACGGAGTTGAACATCCGTGACGGCAGGTTCGAAAGCGGCAGGATGTTGCTCAACGGTCACCCCGCGGCGTTCCGGGCCAGGGCACTCGTGGCGGCTTCGGGCGGCTTCGAGGCCAATCTGGAATGGCTGGAAGAAGTGTGGGGCGAAGCCGCACGAAATTTCATTGTTCGCGGCACGCCCTATAACAGAGGCCGGCTGCTCAGGCTGCTGATGGAGCTGGGCGCCGAATCCGTGGGCGATCCAAAACAGTGCCACGCCGTCGCCATCGATGGCCGCGCGCCCAAATTTGACGGCGGCATTGTCACGCGGCTGGATTGCGTGCCCCTCGGCATCGTCGTCAACAAGCGAGCCGAGCGCTTTTATGACGAAGGCGAGGATCTATGGCCCAAGCGCTACGCGATCTGGGGACGCCTCGTCGCGCAACAGGCGGATCAGATCGCATGGTCCATCATCGATTCGAAAGCGACGGGCCGCTTCATGCCCTCCGTGTTTCCACCGATTTCCGCGGCAAGCATCGCAGAACTGGCTTCGGGGCTCGGCCTGCCGGCGCGGAACCTCGAAACGACTGTTCGTGAATTCAACCAGGCGGTGCGACCGGGCCGTTTCGATCACCAGGTCCTCGATGACTGCCGGACTGAAGGTCTCAATCCCCCGAAGTCCCACTGGGCGCAGGCTATCGACCGGGCTCCCTTCTACGGCTACCCCTTGCGGCCGGGAATCACGTTTACGTATCTCGGCGTGAAAGTGAATGAACGAGCCGAAGTCCAGGGGCTGGGCTCTCGCACCAATGTTTTCGCGGCGGGTGAGATCATGGCCGGCAACATTCTCGGCAAGGGCTACCTGGCGGGGCTCGGCATGACCATCGGTGCGGTATTCGGCCGCATCGCCGGACGGGAGGCCGCCTGTGCAGCCGCTCAATAATCTCATCGCGGAAGGCGAACGCCTGATGGTCATCTGCAATGCCTGCCGCTACTGCGAAGGCTATTGCGCCGTCTTCCCCGCAATGGAGCGCCGCCTGAGTTTTAGCGAAGCCGATCTCAACTACCTGGCGAACCTGTGCCACAACTGCGCCGAATGTTACTACTCCTGCCAGTACGCGCCGCCGCACGAGTTTTCCGTGAACGTCCCCAAGGTATTTGCGGAGATCCGGGCGCGATCGTATGAAAAATACGCGTGGCCCCGCTTCCTGAGGATCAGCGCCTGGTGGGCTCTGGCGGCAGGATTAGTCGTTGCAGCCTTGCTTGCCGGCACACGTCCGGCTGCAGGGGCCGACTTCTACTCGGTGATTTCGCATGACGCGATGGTCGCAACATTTGGCGTAATCACGGCGTTCATCGTTCTCGCGGGTGTTGCGGGTTTCTTGCGCTTTTGGCGCGAATCGGGCGAAGGCCTGGCGCGGTTTTTCCAGCTCTCCACGCAGCTCCAGGGGGCGCGCGACGCTCTCTAGCTGAAAAATCTGGATAGCAACGGCGTGGGATGCACTTATCCGGATGAGCAACATTCACAGGCCCGGCGGCGTCTTCATCATTTCACTTTCTATGGATTCCTGTTATGCCTGGCCTCGACGACGGTCGCCGCAGTTTACCACTCTGTATTTGGGTGGCAGGCGCCGTATGGGTACTTCAGCGTTCCCGTTGTGCTTGGAACCCTCGGCGGCATCGGCCTGCTGATCGGCCCTGTCGGATTCTACGCGCTCAAGCTGCGCCGCGACTCGGCTATTGTGGACCTGAAGCAGGACGGCATGGACATCTCTTTCCTGGCGCTGCTGTTTCTGACAAGCCTGACGGGATTGCTGTTGCTGGTGCTGCGCGAAACCGCGGCGATGGGACCGCTGCTCCGAATTCACCTGGGTGTGGTTCTGGGCTTGTTGTTAACGTTGCCCTACGGGAAGTTCGTGCACAGCATCTACCGCCTGGCGGCTCTCGTGCGTTCGGCGCTGGAAGCCTCGCGAGGTCAGCATTAACGTTGCTGTCAAACCCATCAGCCCGGCCAGCGACAGCCATACGCCGGGCATGGCGGCATTGCCGGTTGTGTGAATCAGCCAGGTGGAAACGGCCGGCGTGAAGCCGCCGAAGATGCCGGTTGCCAGGCTGTAGGCGAAGGAGAAGCCGGAGACGCGCACGCTGGCAGGCATTATCTCTGTCAGGAAAACAACCATCGCGCCATTGTAGCTGCCGAAAATCATTGAGAACCACAGTGCGGCCGCCAGCAGACGCGCAAAAGACGGCGCACTTACCAACCACAGCAGGACCGGATACGGCGTGAGCAGCGCGATGGTGGAAAACAAGAGGAGCAACGGCCGCCGCCCGACTTTATCCGACAAGGCACCCATCACCGGCAGCCAGCAGAAATTGGAGATGCCCACGAGCAGCGTCACCAGCATGCTGGAAGTAATACTGAGATGAAGGACGGTGCTGCCATAGGTCGGCATGTAGGCCGTGATCAGATAGAAGGTGACCGTGGTTGTAATACTCAGCATCATCCCGAGAATCATCAGACGCCAGTTGGTTATCAGGGTGCGCCAGATTTCCGAAGTACCGGGACGGTGCTTTCGCGCGCGGAACTCTTCGGTCTCGGCAA
>WNFO01008161.1_pt1 | contig 10083 bp, 10 predicted proteins | sample 5400251 | NCBI WGS metagenome assembly WNFO01 (sample SAMN13153354, study PRJNA577476) | soil metagenome | isolation source: 100 cm saprolite under Madrone tree | place: USA:California | collected 2016-06-14
GCATCCACGAACACACCGTTGGCAAGTGGCGCCGCCGGTTTTTGAAAGATCGCTGTGATGGCCTGCTCGACGAGGCCCGCCCCGGCCGCCCTCGAACCATCAACGACGATCAGGTTGCTGCCGTGATCGAGCGGACGTTACGCACGACGCCGGTTGACGCGACGCACTGGTCGATCCGCTCGATGGCTGCGGAAACTGGCTTTTCCCACACCACGATTCGCCGAATGTGGGCGGCGTTCGGCTTGCAGCCACACCGTAGTCAGACATTCAAGTTGTCGAGCGATCCGCTGTTCGTCGATAAGGTACGCGATATCGTCGGCCTTTACCTGTCCCCGCCGAACCGAGCCCTTGTCCTCAGCATCGATGAGAAAAGCCAAATCCAGGCACTTGATCGCGAGCAACCGGTCTTGCCGATGATGCCTGGCATACCGGAACGTCGCACGCACAGCTATGTGCGGCATGGTACGACCACGTTGTTTGCCGCACTCGATGTCGCCTCGGGGTTTATCATCGGCAAATGCTACAAGCGTCACCGGGCGGTCGAGTTCTTGAAGTTCCTCAAAGAGATCGATGCGAAAGTCCCTGAAGGGCTCGATATCCATATCGTCATGGATAACTTCGCAACCCACAAGACACCCAAGATCAAAACGTGGCTCGTCCGCCGGCCGCATTACCATGTCCACTTCACGCCGACTTCCGCATCATGGATCAATCAAGTCGAACGCTGGTTCGCTGAACTCACCAGAAAACAAATCCAGCGAGGCGTTCACACCTCCGTCAGGCAGCTCGAGGCCGACATCCGTACCTTCATCGACCTGCACAACAAAAACCCAAAGCCCTTCAAATGGACCAAGTCCGCTGACCAGATTTTGGCTTCAGTCAAACGCTTCTGTCACAAAGCTCAGCAGACTTTATGTGGCGAACTTTAGATTCACGTGACTAGTCATGTATCGACTGCCCACTGGTGTCGACCGCAACAGTCACGGGCATATCCTCGACCTGAAACTCGTAGATTGCTTCCATGCCAAGGTCACCGAACGCTACAAGCCGTGAGGCTTTAATAGCTTTCGAGACGAGGTATGCGGCGCCTCCCACCGCAACTAGATAGACGGCACGATGCTTGCGGATTGCTTCAATAGCCTCGATGCCCCGCTCTCCCTTGCCGATCATGCCAATTAGGCCCGTTTCCGACAACATGAGCTCAGTGAATTTGTCCATGCGCGTGGCGGTGGTAGGCCCGGCTGGCCCAACTGTTTCTTCGCGAACAGCATCGACTGGGCCTACATAATAGATGACGCGGCCGTTGAAATCGACAGGCAGCGGCTCACCCTTTGCGAGCATCTTAGCGATACGGGCATGGGCTGCGTCTCGCCCGGTCAAAAGTCGCCCTGAAAGGAGAAGGTTGTCACCGGGATGCCAGCTCTCTATCTCCTTTCTGCTGAGTCGATCGAGATTAACGCACTTTGCCAAGTGAGAAGTCTTTGCAATCACAATTTCTGGCCAGTCACTAAGGTCCGGCGGTTCAAACTCCGCAGGGCCGCTGCCATCGAGCACAAATTCAATATGCCGATTAGCGGCGCATTGCGGGACAAGCCCTACTGGTTTGGAAGCTGCGTGCGTGGGAAACGATCTAATCTTCACATCAACAACAGTTGTAAGTCCGCCGAGACCCTGGGCACCAATCCCAAGCTCGTTGATCCTTTGAAACAGCTCAACCCGCATTTCCTCTTCTGGTGTTGACGGACCGCGCTCAAGTAGTTCGGACATGTCTATGGGCTCAAGCAACGATTCTTTTGCCAGAAGCATTGCCTTTTCAGAACTGCCTCCAATTCCCAGCCCGATCATGCCTGGAGGGCACCAGCCGGCCCCCAGCGTAGACACTGTGGCGATTACCCAATCCACGACGGAATCGCTGGGATTTAGCATCGCTAAGCGCGCCTTATTTTCGGATCCACCCCCCTTCGCCGCTAGGCTAACTATTACCTGATCGCCAGGCACGAGCTCGGTGTGAACCACTGCAGGAGCGTTGTCTTTCGTGTTAGTTCGAGCGAACAATGGATCGAAAACGATAGAGGCTCGAAGTGGATTATCTGAATGTGTATAGGCGCGTCGAACACCATCATTGACGAGTTCTGCAAGACTCTTCGTCGTACTAAAATGGGCGTTCATTCCAACTTTGACGAAGGCGTTGACGATTCCGGTATCCTGACAGATGGGGCGTTTTCCAATCGCTGCCATGCGTGAATTAACTAGAATTTGCGCGATGGCATCCTTGGCTGCGGGACTAGCTTCTCTTTCGTAAGCCGCCGCTAGATGCCGAATGTAGTCCGCTGGGTGATAATACGATATGAATTGAAGAGCGTCCGCTATGCTCCGGACAAAGTCCTCTTCTCTGATGTTTGTTGCCATGTCATTCTCCGGTGTAAGGCCAAAGAAAACGAAAATGCAACCTTACAAGTACATTTCGTCTAACCAATGCAAGACGGCAGTAGCAATGCGCTCGGCCCCTGGTTCAACGTGAAGCAGATGTCCGGCGTTGTTGGCCACGAGATGCTTCCCGCCATGATAGAATGCTGTTCGAGCGGCAGATTCCCAGGAGACAATCGGGTCTACGGCGCCGCTAATAACCAGCGTGGGAACGCCGCACATGAATGCCGGCATGGTCGCAGAAGGCACATGCGCATCGAACATCACCTGTGCGCTCTCTATCACCATTTTAGATACATGGCGATCCAGATCAGTTGGAGATAGCCGAGTCGGAAATATCAAATCTGCCACGCGCGTAAGCGGCGGCCGCCGAGAACCAAAGAAGCCGTCGATCATCTCAGGCCATATCGCCGGCATAATTGCTAGCAGTTGAGGACTTACAAAGCACATGCCTTCAGGAGTCATAGGGGTCAATAAGACCAGCGCACGCATCCGTTCCTTGCCCAGCAGTCTCTGCGCGATCAGTGCGCCCAGAGAGTGAGCGATCACAATAGGAGGTTCGGAAAATTCCCGGAAGGCGCACTGAATGTCTTGTATGTAATCCGCTAACGTCGCGCTGGGCAGATCAGCGCGGCCGCCGCTCTTTCCGTGACCGCGAACACTGATGGCTGCGGCCGCCCGGCCGTGATCGGCGATACTACCAAGAAATATTTCCCGCCACATCCAAGTACCGTCAAAAGCTCCATGGAGACAAAGAATTGGCGCGCCCAGAGTTTCGCCTCCGGGCTTTATTTCGAGAAACTCAAGCGCCGGAGCTGAACCGCAAGACGGGAGAAGTCGAGTTGTCACTCTATCATCGTGACCATTAGTCCGCTCTGATGCCGAGCAATCAGAAAAAGTCATTGGTCACCGATTATCACAACGACCTTGCCCATTGCTTTCCGTTCGGCGACCCATTGAATTGCGTCACTTGCTTGCTCGAACGGGAACCGTTGCGAAACCAACGGTCTGATTGAACCCTTCTTGTAAAATTCTAGCAGCTCACCCGTGCTTTTTTCGAAAGCGTCATGTTCGCGTGCCACCCAAGCAGCCCAGAAAACGCCGACGATTTGGCAAGATTTCAAAAGTGGTAGATTTAACGGAATGCTTGGTATGCCTGCAGGAAAACCTACAACGAGAAAACGACCTTCCCAAGCAACGGCTCTTAGGGCGAGTTCGGAATATTGCCCGCCAACCGCATCATAAATTACGTTGGCGCCATTTGCGCCGCATGCTTCCTTAAAAGCTTCAGAAAGTTCTTTTCGACTTGCTTTGTCACCAAGAGTCCGCGGATAAACTATGCCACCGTCCGCGCCGTGCTCTTTCGCTATTTTAACTTTTTCTTCTGAAGACGCTGCAGCTATTACTCGCGCACCCATGGCTTTGCCCAGCTCAACGGCTGCGAGACCTACCCCTCCGGCGGCACCCAAAATGAGAAGCGTTTCTCCGGGCACAAGATGCCCTCTCTCTTTTAGACCGTAGTACGAGGTCCCAAAGGTCAGAATAAAAGCCGAGGCTTCATCAAACGGCATGCCCTTTGGCATAGGAATGCATTGCGTTTCGTCGACAGCCACCTTTTCGGCCATTCCACCCCAATTTAGCCAACCGATAACGCGGTCACCCGGTTCATATTTTGTTGTGCCGGGACCGATCGCGGAAACAATTCCCGCTACCTCTTGGCCTGGAGAAAAGGGCCTTTCCGGCCTGAACTGGTAGCGATCTTCAATGATTAGCGTGTCGGGGAAATTGATCGCACATGCCTTGACTGACAAGAGCACTTGTTTTGGACCTGGCTGCGGATCCGGCACCTCCTTCAACACCAAAGTTTCCGGACCGCCGCTAGTATTGCTTATTACTGCCCTCATAGTAGCTCTACTTTGTCTGTTAGCGAGAAACGACGCCTTTGGTGAAGCAGCGCCTAAAGCGCCGTAGACCGCTTGTCGAAGAATTGATTTCGAATGGATTCGTTGTGCGCACCTAAGGCTGGAACCGCGCCATATCTCCGAGGCCCATCGGCCCAGTTAGCAGGTGGCGCCGGAACATCTAAAATGCCGCTCGGCGTTTCTACCGCGATGGTATGGAGCTGGGGGTGTGTTAAGAGATCGGTCAGTTCGTTTACAAATGCGAATGCTATATCGGCGCCGCTAAGCCGCCGGACCAATTCCAATGACTCGAGGCCCGCAAAGCCGGCGGACACGCGGGCGTCAGTCTCATCCCTGTTTTGCACCCTTGCAACGTTTGAGGAAAAGCGGGTATCGGTCACCAGTACTGGATCATCCAGCACGCCTTGGCACAGCCCCAACCATTCCCGTTCGTTCTGTATCGAAATCAAGATTGGCTTGCTGTCTTTGGACAAAAATACGCCGTAGGGCGCTATGGATGGATGCGCTAAGCCTATTCGTTTTGGGGGGTGGCCCTTTGCAGCATGGAGGAATGGAACTGCCATCCACTCAACAATAGTATCAAACATTGAAAGCCGAACATGGACGCCTCGGTCAGTCCTGTTGCGGCCATAAAGAGCCTCAAGGATTGCCTGTGCTGCCGCGGCGCCCGTGGCTATGTCGACAATGGAAAAACCAACTCGAGCCGCTTCCGACGGTCCACCGGTGATCGAGGCAAGCCCGGACTCTGCCTGAACCAAAAGGTCATAAGCTTTGCGTTCAGCCATCGGCCCCGTTTCGCCATATCCCGAAATAGAACAGCCGATCAGACGAGGGTGTTTTTGACAGAGGGAATCCACCGAATACCCCATGCGGTCGATGGCGCCGGGTTTAAGGTTTTGAATGAAAACATCAGCCTCGGCGACTAAAGCCAGAAATAGCGCCCGATCGCTCTCCCTTCTTAGATCGACGACGACTGATTCCTTTCCTCGATTAAGCCAAACAAAATAGCTCGACTGTCCCACAGCAACGTCGTCATAGCCCCGAGCGAAATCACCTTCCGGTCGCTCCAGCTTGATCACCCTGGCGCCTGCGTCCGCTAGCCGCATGGTACAAAACGGCGCCGCGACGGCTTGCTCGAGTGCCACAACTATCAAGCCATCTAGGGGTCTCGTCATAATCTACCTCGGAGCTACCTCGACTGCGTAAGCCGCGCAGTCAGAAACAATGTTTTGTCTTTTATCTTCTTGAATAAAGCCCTCGACCGCGAAACGGAAATAACTATAAGACATCGCCCCTATAAACTTTGGCTACGAGCGCGACTTCCAAACAAGGAGTTGGAGAGAAGAATGAGGCGTGAGAGAAGACGCTGGCCTTCCACGGGTCAAGTGTCTGGTCCATACAAAACCGATATGCCCGCTAGGCAGAACCCCTATTGGCCTAAGCCGACGGGGCGCCCTAACCTTCGTCGAAGAATAACAAAGCGCGTGGGCGCCGACCTGTAGTACGACGCCGAAACAGTTCGACGGTCGCCAATAGGTGGCGCATGCCGAGCGCGAACTGAGGGGAAGGAATGGCTGACACCGATCAGATGAAAACCATTGCCGATTTCTGGACGAAAGCCGGTAACGACGTTTCCGCGGCGCAGCAGAAGATGTTCAAGGACTTTGCTGACGGGATGAGCAAGGCGCTTTTGTTTCCGATTCTGCCTTTCGCATCTGGAAGTTCGACCATAGAGAACGCCGGTGACAGCTTCCGCCAATTGTTGCTTTCATCGCTCAAGGTCACTGATGCGATCAGTAAGGGCACTCTAAAGTCCGAAACCGCCGATGGGTTGACAACCGAACTTCTTCAAAAGATTTTCGACCCCCGCGAATGGCTCTCCGCAACAGGATACATGGACGAAACGGTTCGTCGCATAACGGAAGGCCCAAAATTCTCAGACCTTGGGCAAATCGAAAACAAGGCTCTTACGCTGTTTCAGGCGTTTTCAGAGACTCGCAGGCGAAGTCTCGAACAGAGCAGCCTCGTTCTCGCAGCGTGGACTAAGGCGGTGAGCGAGTTCGCCAGCAAACTTAATGAAGCGGCTGCAGCTAACAAATCATTTGGTTCTAGAAGTGAGATAGTTTCGCTTTGGGTTGAGATTGCAAACCGCCATCTTCTGGAAGTGCAGCGTTCGCCACCCTATCTCGAAACGCAACGCGCCTTACTGCAATCAAGCTCAAACCTTAAACTCGCTCAGCAAGACATAGGCGATTTTTACAATGACGTCTTCGGGTTGCCCACGCGGGTTGAGATCGATGATCTAACGCGCACGGTCGCCGAACTGAAGCGAGAACTCAGAACTGAAAAGCGACGGTGGCGAAGCGCCAACAAGGAATGATCATGAGCCATTCTGAAGCATCGACCAATCCAGACTTATCGCAAGTGCTCGGTGACGTAACAGACCTCGGTAAAAAGTTAGTCGGAGGGGCGCGTCTCTTGGGTGAGGTGCGCGATGAGGATGTTGAAATTGGCACTACGCCTAAAGATGAAGTTTGGCGCTCAGACAAAGTGATTCTGTACCGTTATCGGCCTTTCGTAGAGCGCCGGCTTAAAGAACCTCTTCTAATCGTATTTAGTCTAGTAGGTCGCTACACAATTGTTGATCTACAAGAAGACCGCTCGCTGGTGAGAAATCTTCTCAAGGAAGGTATCGACGTTTACGTGATCGACTGGGGTAGCCCGTCTCGCGCCGACCGATTTCTTACGATGGATGATTACATCAACGACTATTTAGACGGCGCCGTCGAAGCAATTAGGCAACGTGACGGCGTGGACCGCGTTAACGTTCTTGGGATCTGCGAAGGTGGAACATTTAGTCTTTGCCATGCCGCTCTCCACCCGGAAAGTGTGCAAAACCTAATCCTAATCGTCACGCCGATCGACTTTCACGCACGTTCGGCCGACGAACCTCTTGGACACGGCTTTATCAACATTTGGAGTCAAAATCTCAAGCCGGAGGACGTCGACCAGCTTATGGCTGCTTACGGCAATCTTCCTGGCGAACTTATGGGATCGATATTTGCTTCAATGACGCCCATGAGAACGATGCTGAAGTACAATCTCGATCTGATGGAAACGGCAGGTGACAAGCAAAAGCTTATGAATTTTCTGCGGATGGAAAAATGGTTAGCTGACCGTCCACATCATCCTGGCGAAGTAGCCAAGCAGTGGATCAAAGACCTTTATCAAGAAAATAAGTTGATCGCGAATACATTTAACCTCGGCGAAAGGACCGTAGATCTCAAGTCCGTCACTATGCCGGTGTTGAACGTATTTGCACTGGACGACCACATTGTTCCTTCTGCAATGACTCGGAATCTCGACAAGCACATCGCCTCGAGAGAATATACCGAGCTTCCTCTCTCAGCTGGACATATGGGGATTTTTGTGAGCGGCAAATCTCAGGCGATCCTTGGGTCTAGCCTTGCGCAGTGGCTCCTCAAGCATCAATCGACTTGACCGCATCTGACAATGAGAACGAGCTTCCTGCTATTTGAGGTAATTCAGTGAAGCTGCAGAACAAGATTGTATCGGCAGATGAGGCTCTCGCCGTCATACAGGATGGTGACACAGTCGCTATATCCGGATTTGTAGGGATTGGTGTTCCAGACGAGCTCATCCTTGCGCTCGAGCGCCGATTTTTGACTACCGGTCATCCGCGCGAACTCACTCTCGTTTTCGCGGCTGCGCCCGGGGATGGTAAAGAACTCGGCATCAATCGCTTAGCCCATGATGGGCTGTTCAAAAGGGTAATTGGAAGCCATTACGCCTTAGTACCGAAGCTAGCCGAAATGGCACTCGATAATAAATTTGAAGCATATAACCTTCCGCTTGGGTCCATTTGCCATCTTTTTCGTGACATTGCTGCGCACCGGCCTGGAAACTTTTCAAAAATTGGACTGCGCACTTTCGTCGACCCTCGGTTAGGTGGCGGAAAGTTGAATGATGTTACGGCGGAAGATCTCGTAGAGCTGCAACAAATAAATGGAGAGACGTGGCTATTCTATAAGAGCTTTCCCATCAATGTCGCGCTTGTACGCGGAACGACTTCCGACCCCGATGGCAATATCACCATGGAGCGGGAAGCGCTCATTCTGGATGGCCTGAGCCTGGCCACGGCAGCTCGCAATTCGCGCGGCTTGGTTATAGCTCAGGTGGAGAGGATCGCCGCTAATGAATCGCTAAATCCGCGAGAAGTGCAAATTCCTGGGGTCATGATCGATTGCGTTGTGGCCGCAGATACAGGAAATCATCGGCAGACCTACGGTGGAACTTACAATCACGCCTACTCTGGACGGCAGCGGGTCCCACTCGATCGAGTAGAACCGATGAGAATGAGCGAGAGGAAGGTTATTGGCCGAAGGTGCGCCTTCGAGCTTCCTCTTGGTGGCGTAATAAACTTGGGAATTGGGATGCCGGAGGGTCTTGCCGCAGTCGCCGCCGAAGAGCACGTGCTTAGGCTCGTAACTTTGACTGCGGAACCCGGAGTGATCGGAGGTATACCTCAGGGCGGGCTTGATTTTGGCGCGTGCCTAAATCCGGCGGCCATCATTCAGCAAAATCAGCAATTCGATTTTTACGATGGAGGTGGACTAGATCTAGCCTGTCTCGGAATGGCTCAGGTAGATCGACGAGGTAATGTGAATGTAAGCCGCTTTGGCCGACGACTTGCGGGCTCTGGCGGTTTTATCAACATTTCACAAAGTGCCAAGAAAGTGCTCTTCGCAGGCACTTTCACAACTGAGGGCTTGAAAGTCGATGTTAAGGAAGGAAAATTGTCAATATTGTCCGAGGGCCGTTCGCGAAAGTTTCTTGATCGCGTTGAGCAGGTTACCTTCAGCGGGGACTTTGCCATTGAGAATGGTCAGCCCGCCTATTTCATTACTGAGAGATGCGTATTTCATTTAACACCCGACGGCCTCGAGCTGAAGGAGATTGCGCCCGGGATTGATATCAATCGAGATATTTTGGACCAGATGAATTTTCAACCGATTGTCCGAAATCCCGTCCTCATGGATTCTCGCATTTTTTGGCCCGAGACAATGAATCTCGAACGAGTTCTCGTAGGTCTGAGTATCTCCGAACGAATATCCTATGATCAAGCCAGAAACACTTTGTTCCTGAACTACGAGGGCCTTCATTTACGAACGCTCGAACACATCGAACAGGTCAGGGCAGAGATCGAAACCCGCTGCCGATCGATTGGTAGGAGGGTCAGGACCATAGCCAATTATGACGGGTTCGAATTGGATCAGTCTATAAGTGACGCCTATTTCTCAATGGTGGCCTACATCCAGAACCGTTACTACGAGTCTGTGTCCCGTTACACCACAAACGCATTTATGAGGCTAAAGCTAGTGAAAGCCTTGTCCGAGCGCGAGCTCGCTACAGATGTGTTTGAGACTAGTCGCGAGGCTCAACATGCCCTCGGATCTCAGGAAGATGCTTTCCTTGGGCGAACGGAATGAGCTCTAAGGGTGCTTGGCCGGCCCCGAATCTGGTGCAGAATCTTCCGAGGACCTCATGACAGAGCGAGCCTCTTTTATCCGATGCAGTGTACGCAGTCTCTCTCGCGAGCAATTCCACCAGGTATCTTATGTTGAATGGGGAAGCTCGGGGAGCCTCGGACCTGTTGTATGTGTGCATGGGCTAACCCGCCAAGGTCGCGACTTCGACTTCCTCGCAATGGAAT
>WNFO01013572.1_pt1 | contig 10083 bp, 11 predicted proteins | sample 5400251 | NCBI WGS metagenome assembly WNFO01 (sample SAMN13153354, study PRJNA577476) | soil metagenome | isolation source: 100 cm saprolite under Madrone tree | place: USA:California | collected 2016-06-14
ATTTTTCAAGACTGTCATGCTTTGAGCGGAGCTGGGCAAGGCAACGCGAGCGGTGTGTCGCCTGGGAGAACGCAGGGGGAGGGACTCTGGCAAGAAGCTTAGTCGTGGCGGCGTTCCTGGCAATATTGACGCTAGCTTGGGCAGACATTAGGACAAGAGTGGGGGTGACAGAGAAGTGCCGGGAGGAGAGATGAGGGGGCAGGTGTTTATGTATTTAATTGGGGATGGGGAAAATACGGACCAGTGGGGTGCGGTGACAGCACCCCACCGCTGTCAGCAGGCGGAATGCATCCAAATTCGGCCGGGGCGATGGACAGCACCCCAAACATACAAAGCCGCGTGATTGCGTAAATCTCGTGTTTGACTCTCCAGGTTTCGCCGGCGACCGAGAGAGAGCACTCGGATGCCCGCCTAGGTGTCTTATTGGCAGGTAATGTATATACAACACACCTAGAACGAGCCAAATTGGCCACTACAGCCGATTTTAACCCTACCCATGGGTCAATGGACACAAATATCCTATCACCCATCTCTCAATTAGCCAGAACCATGGATCAGCGGGGAGCGACCGCACCGAGGTCGTCGCGTATGTCACTCCTGGCGACCCCCGCACAGGTCTCGAACCTCCCTCCTTCCCTAACTCCAAATTCACCAGAATTCCTTTCGCTTTCTACGCATCTCCCGTATAAGAGCGGCCTTCTCACCCCACCCCGTGCGCGCCTTTTCATGCTCCCGATCCCGCTTCGCCAGCGCGGCGTGCTGCTGAGAGGGATTCAGAGGTGCGACATAGCTCACAAACGAGGGAGAACATCCGAAAGCGTTCGCAAGCCTACTGCGCGTGTAGAATTCCGGGTTTTCCATCCTCAGTTGCTGTATCTCCGAAATCTTGTCCTCGGGCAAGCACGGGTGTGCCAACGTGGCATTTTTGAGTGGTGGAGGCAAAGCAGAAACCGGCAATGATGTCTGTGGCTCAGTGCGCAAAAGGGGGGAGGATGGATTAACTGTGTAGGAATGTGGTGTGGGAGCGGACGGCGGTGGGCGATGAATGAATGTCAAGTCTTCGGGGAGGGAGGTGGAGACTGCATTGGGATTATTCGTAAGTGGGTCGGGATGCCGCATTGGCGGCCTTTGAGGAAGCCGCGTCGCATATCCACGCGTCAGAAAAGGAATACGCAGGCGAGGGTTCATTGTGCGCGACGTCGCACAAACAGTGTCTGAACGTTCAGACTTGCTTGACCTCGATGTCGTGGCCCACTGTTGTCACACCCGTGACGTCACGTCGTCACATCTCACGCAACGCCAGCGAGCAGGGACTGTACCGCACTTCCCTTCTACTAGTACATCTTGTCCACCTACATGCAGCAATCTGCATTCGTCCCACCGTACTGGGTCAATTACGAAAGCCCGACATCCAATGACAGGATTTCATGCAATATCTGATTGACCCCGAGCATTGCAGCTTTAGTGATCCACCCACGATGACTTCCACAATGGAAAACACGAAAGACCGCTGGTTGCTGGGAAGGGTGCCCTGTGACGGAACGTATGATTGCACCTGCAACGTAACATGTCAGTGGTACTTATCGTAAGTTGACTGCCCTGCGGCGCACGTCAATCTGTTGCCCCATCACTTTCGGACGCGAGGGAAACCAAGTGCGTTCTCTCCTGTGGACGCAATGTTACTTTTTTTCGGGCAGTGCGTTGAGGGAAATTATTTGGCTAAACTATCTCAACTGGCATACCCATGAAAACTTCTGTCGCACCCTCTCACTGCTCAAACACGTCCGTGGGTAGATGTACGCTCACCTTAAACGGTACGAGGCGGCTATCCACATCTGGCTGATAGCCCAACATCCCCCTTATGGGAATGAGAAAGTGGTAAGATGGACATAGACGCGCCAACCGCGGCTTTGCTGCTGGAAGAGGCTCTCGATGTCGTACTCCTGGGAGGAGAGACTGAAGCATCACGATCAGAAGTATGTGCCGTGCACTTAGCATCGCGCAATGGATATCTCGGGGTCGTGCAGCTCCTCGAGTATAATGCTACCGTGAACGGAAGAACTTATCTGAACGAGACTTTTATATCTGGCATCGGGAGCGGGACATCGCGAGGTCGTGCGGCTCTTGCTCGATCGTGGAGCGGACGTGAATATCCAGAATCGGTTTAAAATAATACGCCATTCATGGCGACTACCGGCAATGAACATCAGGACTTTGCGCAGTTGCTGCTAGATCACGGTGCCAAATTAGAGAATACCCAAGGTCATTTTTGAAATGGCAAATCAATGATATGTAGATCAGGTTCAGAGAGTACCGAATTCCCGTTCTTCAGTGTATCAAAAAGCAACGCGAGCTCTCTCAAAAACACATGCAAGAGTAGAAAATGAAGTAGAAAGGGGTCTCTTAATCCTTGTCAAAAATCAGCACCCCAGGCATCTGCCACGCAAGATTGTACTGCAGCACGGGTTTCATTTGGTGACACCGAGTTCATTGGCAGCCCACAGACATTTGTGGATCGCGTAAAAATTCGCGCACGAGCAAGACGATGTCTGCCTTGCAGTCGTTCGCCCGCTGTTGCATCGATCATTCCCAAAGTGCCAACGATAATGTACGTATAAGCCTTCCTGACTGCCTCCGTGAATGGAACCTACAAACGAGAGTCATATGATCACGTCCCCGGGTTCTTTCTCCCGGAGAAAGGATGGGTGGGTACATTTTTCGTACCTGGGATAGTACCCTGCCGTGAGACGGGAATCTTCTTCCCAAGCTGACATCGACAAAGTCGACGCCGAGCTCCTTCAGCTCGCCCGCTCAAGTAATAGAACGGTGAGCTCGGCCATGGGTCCTTTTCCGTCATTATTCACTGCAGAGGTCATCACCGCTCGAGGCACTGAGCCACAAGAAATAGGGGTCTCTTCTACACAGCATGAAGAGCGCACGGCTCTCGAGTCCCGAAAGACCATAAGCGTCCGAACGTGAGTTTGAGTGGCGAGAGGAACGAGTGAAGAGGTGGCCACAACCCATGGCGTGGCTCCGTCATGGCGGTACCGTAGCCCGGCCCGGGTGTCTATTGAGATTTTGATGCATCCGAGTCAACTCGGACTCGGTGCCCCGAGAATAGCTCCCGAGTCTAACAGCTATTGTCCCTGGGGGCTATCCTGTGTCCTTCAGTTGTTGTCCTCAGCTCACGACCAACTATAATTGTCTGTGCGACGACTGCATCGCTCCGCATTCCCCACTCCTGTTTTTCCTATGTCCACAAGGAATAAGACGACCCACCGGCACCTTTCTATCGCCAATTTTACTGCAATATTCGAAGCCGCATCAAATGAATATAGGACTTCAACGGGTCAAGATCTAGAAACGCATCCATTCGCTGCAGCGCTTGAAGACTACAATACTCCTGATTTCGTTTTGAATGTATATCGAAAGCAGGCACGGGCTTTCGATAAATTTCGCAAGGTCGATGACAAGTTAATGGCATGGTTGACACCGACCGTCTATATCCTCTTCACTGTCTCAGAAACTCTTGGGGATGGTATAAGTCCAGTAAGAACTCAACTTTTCTATGACATTTCGGTCCTGCAACATCCATTCTCTCAGCCTTTCTCTGCCGCGAAGGCACTCTTTACTGCTATCGGTGTTCTTCTCGGGGTCAGTCTCTTTCCACATTCCTCGATTGTGCATTCGCATAATAGTCAACTTAGGTCATGAAGGATGACATAGTTAGCTATGAAGCGCTCGTGAACGTCTTTGAACGCATTCACTTTTTCCTCCGGCGTCTCGATTACTGCACTTTAGACTCGTTCACCCCAGAGGTGACGGAGTTGCTCACGAAGGTCATGGCCCAGATTCTCTCCATCCTTGCACTTTCGACCAAGGCAATAAAGGAGAAGCGGATTAGTTGGTCTTTTCATTCGATCCGAGATTCTCTTTCTTGGCTGACTGTGGTACAGCGAAGTTTATGAGGAAGGTAGTAGGAAAGACGGAGGTGGAAGATGCGCTCCAAAAATTGGACTTACTCACAAAAGAGAATCTAACAATGGTGGTGGCGAGAAACCTGGAGGATACACAACATTTTGACGATGAGGCTACAATAATCGGGGAGAGCTTCCAGGACGTCTGTGACGATGTCAAGGCCACTCAGGAAGCCAATGTGGGGGTGGTTAAAGAGGCCACACGCAGCGTCGACGATAACACGAAAGTAACTAATCGCGGTGTGCCTCATCTTCGCAATTTCTTCATACACATACTGATCTTTCTGTCATGCGTTATAACAGTAATGGGTGAATACCAACGTTTGTTACTTTCTGATGTCGTCATCATCTATTGTTGTGGCTGAAACGTGCTCACAGGGAGCAGGGCGTGCGTGAAGCTTCGAACATGGCCCGCTCCTCCTAACCCTTCCGTCAACCATAATGCCGCGTGTGAGAGTCAGCACGATGGGACAGCAAAGTGGTTTATCGGAGGTAACACATTCGACGAGTGGAAGAAGAATGGGTCGCTGTTGTGGATCTGTGGCAATCGTAAGCTCCTCGCCTTGTCACCCTTTCATAATTCATAATTATCTCTTCGGTTTTAGCTGGGTCAGGGAAGAGTGTTCTTTGGTACGCAGTTTTACGACCATCCCAGGTTATAAGGAACTTATGCTGTTGATAAGTTCTGCCATCGTCAAGGACATTAAGCATATGCGAGTATCGAGATCAGTTCTGCTCGCATACCACTATTTCGACTTCATGGACGCCGCCAAATGCAATATTCGGGGTTTGCTGACTTCCCTCCTCATGCAACTCGTTTATCACTCCGATAGTTGCTTGGGCCTTCTTTCTCGTCTACACAAGGCATGCGGCGATGGGTCGGAACAGCCTAGCGAGGCCGCACTTGCACAATGTCTGAAGAACATGCTCGATCTCCCAGGACAGCTTCCAACGTACATTATTATTGATGCCTTGGATGAGTGTTCAAACAAGACTGGGACCCCATCTGCCCGTGAAAAGGTTCTGAACTTCGTGGAGGATCTTGTGAAGTCGTGCCATCCAAATCTGTTCACCTGTATCACCAGTCGACCCGAACAAGACATAACTACTATTCTTAGCCCATTGGCATTCCCGTCGCGTCGTGTGTCTCTTCATGAAGAAGTTGGTCAAAGAGAAGATATCAATAATTATATCCGCTCTTTCATTCAAAGTGATAGAGCAATGCGGGGATGGAGAACGGAGGACAAGGAACTTGTGATTAATGTGCTCTCGGAACAGGCCAACGGCATGTGAGATATCTCTTTCAGCATACCTTCTGATTATTATTTATTCAGCCCGACAGGTTCCGATGGGTATATTGCCAGCTGGACAACCTACGCCGATGCATGCCCTCGAGCATTCGGGAAATTCTGGATGAATTGCCAGCTATCCTGGATGACACGTACGAACGGATCTTGCATGGCATTCCCAAGCAACTACGGCGGCATGCGCATCGGCTTTTCCAATGCATGGTGGCAGCTATTCGGCCACTTCGGGTTGAAGAACTGGCGGAGATAATTACAATCGAATTTGACTTGGCCGGGGCACTTAATATTGTGAAAGGCTGGCGACCGGCAAATTTGGAGGAGGCAGTGCTCTCCGCTTGTTCGACTCTCATTTCCATTATCATTGATGAGAAGGGTTCGAAAGTCGTACAATTTTCGCACGCTTCGGTCAAGGAATTCCTGACGTCCGATCGTATTCAAACAATGGACATCGGAAACATCAGCCAATATCACATTGCCCTCGAACCTGCGCATACGCTTCTGGCGCGCCTCTGCCTGATAGTTCTGCTGGAGTTGGACGAAAAAGTGGACAAAAACCGACTTGCAAGATCCCCCCTAGCTTTCTACGCTGCTGAGCACTGGGTCGATCACGCCAATTTTGGGAATGTGGCATCGAACATTCAGGATTCCATGGAGCGTCTTTTTAACCCCAAGGCGCCACACTTCCGCGTATGGATCTGGGTAAGGAAGTCTGCGAACAAGCCATCTATGGAGAATATCGACGAACGTCCACCACCACCCAAATTGACGCCGTTGTACTATGCAGCGTTTTATGGCTTCGGCGATCTCGCAAGGCGCCTTATCGTTAGGCATGAGGAAAATGTGAATGCCAGCAGTGGTAATAAATGGACTCCGCTGCATGCAGCATCGTACCAGGGACACGTCGATGCTGTACGCGTGTTGCTCGACCACGGTGCCCGCAGAAATGCGCGCAAGGTTGATGGCCAGACGCCCTTAGATTTGGCATCGCGCAACGGACATCCCAAGGTCGTACAACTCCTCCTGGAGCGTAGAGCCGCTTCGAAGTCGGACACACGGACTGGTACTGACTTTAACCAACCTATGTATCTGGCGTCGATATCAGGACATCTCGAGGTCGTGCGGCTTTTGCTTGATTACGGAGCGGACGTGAACATCCAGGATGATGAGCGGAATTGGTCACCATACCAGGCGGCCAAGAAGAATGGACATCATCACGTTGCGCAACTGCTGCGGGATCGTGGCGGAAAATAGAATGGGAATTGTGGAAAATATGGAATTGCAATGGTATATAGGTTTCTGACCAGCTCCTAGGTGAGACCATTTCAAACGCTCCGCGTGACGCCAGTGAATTAGTCAACAGGACGCGAGACTGTGTCAGCGTGTCAGCCCCGGCAAGGATTGACGTTGACGTTGACGTCGTCGGGGCTCCTTGAACCGTAACGCCCGTAACCACCACCATGGGTGGTTTTCCCACGCAGGGAAAGAAGGAATATCATCCACTCCGCGCCCCCCTACACCTAGTCTGGCAGATTCTGGTTGCGCCGATGCTCGTGTCTCAGCACGCCTCGTGCACTGCCTGGCCTCGATCAGTTTTGGGCCCTCGTGGGCCTCGTGGTCACACCTCACCCTATCACCCTTGTTTCGTTTTCTCACCTCACTCTTTGACGTCCTGTCTATTTGGCTCAGTTCGACACCACACCTTACTTACCGAGTACACACCCTCTTTCTACCAAAGGAGCGCGTGAAATCATCACTCCTAGTTACTTGTCTTAGCTTCTCGTGTTCCTTTCACTACTTCACTACTTTACATCATCTTATTACTCACCCTATGACATCAAACGCGAGTAGCCCAACGAGCTGTTGTGCCCTCACTTGCTTGTCTGTTTCACTTATTGTCCTCTGCGCCACACCTCAATGCCCAAGGAGACCCGTTCTACACCATCCCTTACTTGTACGAGGACGTGTATGCAGGATCAAGACTTCAAGTTGGACCCAGGAATAGCATCAGAGTCTTATGTCCTCGCATTCCCCTGGTTGCGTGCTCGTGCCTCTGACTTCTCCTGCCCCTACTCCGCCTTTCGTTGCCTCCATCGCTGCCTGCTCGTCTTGCTCAGCTCCTCTCAGTTCACGCTATAGTCTACCTATCCCACTGATACCGACTCTCCCCGGATGAGATCGGACTGACCGAACGGAGCAGTGCACCCTTTCCCTTCCCCCTGCTGCGCCCGCATGTCCCGCACCCCTCCTTCTCACGGCGCCCGCTTCCCAGCTTCCCCCACCCGCATGTCCCTCCGCTCCTGTGCTATTGTCACCCCAATGCTCCGAGGGCAATTCCATTTGGGAATGCCCCTGCCCATGTCTTAGGGGATTACAAATTCATACCTTTTTTTTTGTATTTCGTACATACAGTAGTCGTGTTCTAATGGAAGTACCGTTCGAGGCACCAGGTACTTTCCTTTGGAAGACCTGCGGAAGAACGTCAACGGAATGCGGCCGCAGTCTCTACTGGCCCCGGTGGACCCATCGTGAACAGCGTCGCAGAAAAGGGCAACATAGCGGTCACATGAAACGTCGCGACATTTTGAAGGAGTGGAAACTCTCTATACCCATGACTTGGCCGTTTCTACCACGATTGCGACGCCAGCACTGCGCGATGCAAAACATATATTGATGGTTGACTGTCGATGGTTAGAATTGGCCTATATGGTAAGGATGTTAACGCTGTTACGGCATATCAAAAAGAGGCGATTAGGAGTTTGCCGATAGTGTATTCGGCTGCGCGCAGCAACAAGCCTGTTGATTTAAATGTTGCGATATCATATCATGTTCTGTCAATCGTCTTTCTCCTCTCTTTTTTTTCTCTGTACAGCCTTGTATTAACTTCGGACACATACAAGGGCCATGTCCTTCCGGTCAGATTTCATTTTCGCCCAGTATCCCTCCGGCGGGATCACAGATCCGATGAGGGCAGACGCTTTCTTCGCTCCGCCCCCTCAAGTCGCCGATGCGCCCTCACCGGAGTCATTCGATAGACAAATCGACAACGTCGAAAGATTCGACGAATTTTTATTTCGCGATCTGTCCTTCGAACAAGTCGATGCCATGTCCCCCAACGTTGGTGATGCCGATCGCACTGTTCCCACCCCGCATGAATCTTGGTCTACATCCTCCAATTATTCCTTCGATCACTCAAACCCTTCGGAATTTGAGACTCATGGCTCAGTGGACAGCTACCGCGATAGCATGCAAGCGTCCATTTCCTCACCCGAGTCCTCCAATCATTCGCAGTATATCTCATCCCTTAATCCAGCCGAAGCCCATGGTACCGTGGATCGTGGCCCAAATTTCCTCGCACGCGGTTGTTCTACCGCTACGCAACAACCTGGATCTGTCACATGTGTCGATCCCGCAGCTCTCTCTGTCCACATGATCTCAGACTCAACGGCGGACATGATGGCACCAAGCGGAAAACCGTTCAAATGCCCGGTCTGCCCATTTTGTAAGTCAGAGCGCATGTGTCTCTGTAGTTGGTTCACTCCTTTTGCTAGTCTCTGCGCGTAGGCATAATCTCAAGACGCACTTTGAAACGCACGACAAGGAGGCATCAAAGCGGTTTGAGTGCGATATTTGTGGCAACCGGCTCAGTCGCAAGCATGACCTCGGCCGTCATCGTCAAACCATTCATGGAGACCTGCCACCGTCGTCCTCCATGTCTAGTGTCCCCACTCGTCGCTTCGACCAAAGGCCTGATACCCCTCAATATCATACCACTACCGTTAATGGAGATGAGCGGGCGATGTCATCGCCCTACCAAGGCTCGTTCTCTGCCACTGGTCTTGAGGGCCTCGTGAGTAGGTGGGATGATGCGGCTTGGTTACAGAGAGGGTGAGAGGTACCGTGCCAATGAAGGAAGCTTGCAGACTACAATCGCAATGACGCAAATCCAAGTCGATTGCTGCCGAGACGCGTCTTCGCGTACTAATTGTTGTATGTCTTGATTCAATTTCCGTATTGCATCCTTCAATGACAACCTCTTTCAGTATTGCACGATTTATTCAAGTCTCAACCTCCAAGGCCTTTTCTCCCTCTTCCCTTCCCTCTGAAGATAGCGAGCATCTGCACCGGTTTCTCAACGAGACCTTAACCTGCTAAATAGCCTGGTTGGTTTTTGCTGCTCCTCTCTGCTCGGCCGGAGAATAGCAACCTCGACGAAGGTTATTATTTGTATCTCGTTCATCCTGTTCATGGCATTGATGTTGCCCTTAGCCAAGTCATTGTACCGGTGATCGAGTTGATCTCTACACCCTCTTCCATGACTGTGAATATCTTGTGTATGTCTTGTTGTCCCTGTATCTTGCTTTGAACATTTTGTTGCTGTCTTGCTTTGAAATATCGTGTTGACTATTTCCTGACTGCTGTTCTCACTGACATCTCCCCTCTCGTCGAACTGTTGTAGAGCACGTGCAAATTCAATTTGTTCGGTATTTTTAGAGGCCACTTTCTTCTGGAGTTCGAACCTGTTCACTTATGAGACGTCCGCCTTGCCTTTCATACCTATTTTGTCAGCATCCTCAGGGGACGCGATGACGGGTAGCACCAAAGGTGCATACCGCAACGTAGAGCCTGAGGCCGGTCCCCTGCCAACGGATCCTAAAAACGATGGGCAAAAGAAACTGTCTCATCCACTCGGTAGACCCCAACTTGACGCCATCTGGTATCCTGGTGCGATAGACACACATACGAAACCCAGTTACCCTCAAATGTCAATCACTCAACGACACACTAAGAGTCAGGGATGC
>WNFO01006852.1_pt1 | contig 10081 bp, 9 predicted proteins | sample 5400251 | NCBI WGS metagenome assembly WNFO01 (sample SAMN13153354, study PRJNA577476) | soil metagenome | isolation source: 100 cm saprolite under Madrone tree | place: USA:California | collected 2016-06-14
GGATTGGCGGGCGCGTCTGATCGAGCGACTGTTCACGCTTTTGCCTGACAGTCGGCAGATCCACGACCAGTGGCGGCAACTGGTGGTTTCTCATTCGGTCATGGGACTTCAAGTTTACGATGCGCGCATCGTTGCGGCGATGAAGGCGCATGCAGTCTCGTATCTCCTAACTCTGAACAAGAAAGATTTCGCAAGATATCCCGAAATTACCGTGGTCGCGCCGCATGAGCTGCTGTCAGGAAATCTGCCTATCTGAACACTGTCAGTGCTTGGATCAAATCGCAGCGGATATGGTGACAGTTTATAGATGTTCATTGATTCCCATTGCCACATCGACGGCGCGGAATACGATGCCGATCGCGAAGAGGTGATTGCGCGCGCTCGAGATGCGGGCGTGACGACGATGCTCAACGTCGGCACGGGCGATCCGCACAGCGGTAGGTTCGAACGTGCAGTTGACGTGGCTGAGAAGCACGAAGGGATTTACGCGGCTATTGGTGTCCATCCGCATGACGCCAAGCAGTTTGATAATCCGGCGGAGCAGCGGTTGCTTGATCTGGCTCGACAAAGCGAGCGGGTGATTGCCTGGGGAGAAATTGGTCTCGATTACCATTACGATCACTCTCCGCGCGACGTTCAGCGCGAAGTCTTTAAGCGACAACTGGGATTAGCTCGCGAATTGAACTTGCCGGTTGTGATTCACTCGCGCGAAGCGGATACAGACACGATTTCGATCCTTGGCGAAGCATTAAGCGGTTACCAACGCGGTGGAGTCATGCACTGTTTTGGCGGCAGTTTGCCGATGGCTGAGGCGGCAATCGAACTCGGTCTTTTCATCTCGTTTGCCGGCAATCTGACTTTCAAAAAGGCGGAAGCGTTGCGCGATGTTGCGCGACAGCTTCCACTCGATCGATTGCTGATCGAAACCGATTGTCCATATCTCACGCCGGTACCATTTCGGGGGAAACGCAATGAACCAGCGCGGGTGGTGGAGACGGCGAGATGTCTGGCCGGTCTCCACGGCAAAGAGATCGAGGAGATCGGACGAACTACCAGCGAAAATTTCGCAAAGTTGTTTGGGGCGCGTCTGCATGGGCGGACGTTATAGAACCGGGAGCCGTAGCGACCGGCCGGGTACGCAGTCGTCCCGACTGCTTAGCCTCAGCACGGCGCAAGCACAAGCAGTCGGGACGACTGCGTACCCAGGTCTGCCGGCGGACTCCAAGAGAACACTTTCACATGCTCTGGTTTTGATGCTATTCTCACTCTGATACCGAACCCAGCATGGCCCAGCAGAATTCATTCGACATCGTCTCGCAGGTTGATCGCGCTGAAGTTATGAACGCAATCAACCAGACCATGAAAGAAACGCGTCAGCGATTTGACTTCAAAGGAAGTCATGCCAATGTCGCGTTGGAAGAAAAAGAACTGGTGCTTTCTGCTGAAGACGAGACCAAACTGCGCAACATGAACGAGATTCTTCAACAGAAACTAGTGCGGCGTGGTGTGCCCCTGAAAGCCTTGAGCTACGGGAACATCGACGCCGCGGCCGGGGGCACAGTCCGTCAACGCGTGCAAATCCAACAGGGTATTCCACAGGAAAAAGCGAAAGATATCGTGAAGTTTATCAAGGATTCGAAGGCTAAGGTTCAGGCCTCGATTCAGGGGGATATGCTGCGCGTGTCCGGTCGCGATCGCGATACTTTGCAGCAGGTGATTGCGAGTCTCAAAGCAAAAGACTTTGGCATTAACATGCAGTTCACTAATTACCGAACGAACTAATAGAATGTTTTCGTTTAGACGCCGGACTTGTCCGGCGCGCGAGTGAGCGGACGAGTCCGCAATCTAAACGGATGAGGCCCATGCAGACAGCAGGACAAACAGCATACGCCGAAGAAGTTGAGCTAACCGCCAAACGCATCTTCGATTTGATCTCGCCGGAGCTGCGCCTCGTCGAAGAAGAGTTTGAGCGACAGGCCCGTTCGAACATTCAGGTGATCGCTTATATAGGCGACTACTTGCGACGTTCGGGAGGCAAACGCGTGCGGCCAGCCTTGACGATTCTGTCCAATTACGCAGTTGGCGGAGACGGATCGAATTACAGTTCGATTCGCATGGCGACAGTCATGGAGTTTCTGCACACCGCGACGCTGGTCCATGACGACGTGATTGACAAAGCAGAGACGCGCCGCAATCGTCCTTCGATCAACTCCGAGTTTGGTAATCAAACCGCGGTGTTGATGGGTGACTGGCTTTATATGTCCGCGTTCGAAACCAGCCTCGCGGAACGCTCACTGCCGATTCTCGACATACTCACGGCAGTGACGCGCAAGATGACTGAAGGCGAGTTGCTGCAATTGACTCTGCTCGGCCGAACGGATGTTTCTGAGGAGCAATACTTCGATGTGATCGCGCGCAAGACTGCGTACCTGTTCAGCGCGTGCTGCGAAATCGGTGCGCTATTGGGAGGCGCCGATTTAAAAACGCAGACTCTGCTGCGTGATTACGGTATGAATCTCGGGGTTGCGTTTCAACTGGTCGATGATCTGCTTGACTTCACCGGCAGCGAAGATGTTTTGGGTAAGCCGGCAGGAGCAGACTTGATTGAAGGCAAGGTCTCGCTGCCCCTCATCTTTCTACTTCAGCGTGAGCCGGAGATGCGCCTGGCTATTCAAACTATAATCAGCGATGCGGACTACGATCTCGTTTCACGCGGTCAGCTACTGGAAGCACTCGAACGAACCGGAGCGTTGGGCCTGGCTTTTGAGCGTGCCGCTGAGTATGCATCAGCCGCCCTCGCTGCGCTCGATGGACTGAACCACTCGCCTTACGCACAGATACTGTCTTCACTGCCCACTTATATTGTTGAGCGCGATCGTTAGCTGGGTACGCACGCTTCCAGCGTACCGTGAACGATTACGCTTTCAACGGGCGTCAACCAGCACGCTGGAAGCGTGCGTACCCAGGATTGCCAATCCGCAGTCGGCACTCTAAAATCTGTAGTGACTTATGGCTAACGAAACGCTCATTGCTCGACTTGAACAAAACCTGCGCCAATCGCGCGCAGCGCGGACGCGTCTGGCAGCGCGTCTGGCGGAGTTGGAGTCGGAGGCGGAAATCATTCGGGGCGAGTTGGCCGAGATGGACACTCTGGCAGGACAGACTGAAGCCGCGATCTTTCGGCTGTTGTCTAACGTGATGAGTGGACCGTCAACTCCAGTGGGTACTACTTCGGTGGGTGAATTGGAAATCGAACTGCAACGGCGACTGGCCCAAGCGGAACTTTCGCAACATCCTTCCGCGCCGCTGAGACATAACGTTCCGCCAGTCCGAAGCAACATCGAGCCGATTGACGATCGCTTTTATGATCGCACGATTCCTCAGGCGGCCACTATGATCCTGCGTGAAGCCGGCGGGCCGCTGCACGTTAACGAGATTTACAACCGCCTGCTGGAAGGTGGATTTAGTTTCACCGGTCACAATCCCACGATCAGTATTGCCGTCTCGCTGAATCGCAACAGCCGCTTTCGCAAGGCCGCTCCGGGAACCTTCGATCTCGTGATTCGCGACGCGGCAAAGGCTTCGTAAGCAGAAACCCGACCGTGAGGGAGGGTGCATTCCATGAGCAACCCCGACTTCGATTACAACCTGTTCCCACTCGCCTATCTAATCACCATTCGATGCTATGGAACATGGCTTCATGGCGATGAGTGATTAGCCGTGGATCGTCATAGCTTCAATAGGTACGGCACTCCGCGTCGTCCAGCAAACTCAAAGCTTGAGCGTATCATGAGAGATAACATGAAGGAGGAGCGCGTTCTCCTAAACGAGTCTCAACGTTCGGTCGTGGAAAAGACGATTGCCGAAGTTTGTGATTACCGCGGATATGACCTCAAAGCGATCAACGTGCGATCCAATCACGCCCACATCGTTGTGTCTGTCGGATTTCTGCCCTCCTCTTACATCGATCGTTTCTTCAAATCGATCAAGAATTCCTTCGCGTCTTCTGGTGAAATATCGTCGACATTTACCTCGCGCAACTCATCAACAACTTTCTGATTCGCCAAATCAAACAGCGAAGCCTGCGCGGCGAGGCGGCGGCGACCGGCGCGCGAGGCGGCTTTGTTCAAGGCCCGATTCTCTTCCAATGACGAGTTGGCGCCCGCTGTGGCCGCACGCTCAGTCTCGGAGGGAATTTCATCCGTGAACACATCCAACTCGTAACGCTCCAGCCTCTGCAGCACGTCGCGCGCGCGCGCCAACGCCGCGGGTGGCATGCCGGCCAGGCGCGCGACCTCGATCCCGTATGACTTTGACGCGCGACCACGTTCGAGCCGATGCAAGAAAACTACTTCCCCTTCGCGTTCAGTCGCGGTGATTTGATAGTTCTGAGCACCGGGCAGACGTTCGGCCAGCTCAGTCAATTCATGATAGTGCGTTGCGAACAGAGTTTTCGCGGCATGTTCGGGTGAATCGTGTAGATATTCGGCGACCGACCACGCGATTGAGAGTCCGTCGAACGTCGCCGTGCCGCGCCCAATCTCGTCGAGCAAAACCAAGGAGTGTGGCGTCGCGTTATGCAGAATCGCCGCTGTCTCCGTCATCTCGACCATGAAGGTGCTGCGACCACGCGCAAGATCGTCCGACGCTCCTACACGCGTCCACACGCGATCAAGCAAAGGCAAGCGCGCCTGCTCAGCCGGAACGAATGAACCCATCTGGCCAAGGATAGAGATGATTCCGGTTTGTCGCAGAACGGTGCTCTTGCCGCCCATGTTCGGCCCGGTGATGATCAGCAGGCGATCGGTTGAATTATTCAAATAGACGCTATTGGGTACGAACGGTTCTTCGTTGAAGACCTCGATCACCGGATGGCGCCCGTGCCCAATCTCGATTTCATCGCCGTCGTGCATCGTAGGCCGAACATAACGTCGCCGGACTGCAGTCTCCGCAAGCGATGACACCGCGTCCAGGCAGGCAAGCGCACGCGCGGTAGCTTGAATTCGGGAGGTCTCAGCGGCGACCTCGCGGCACACTAGCCCAAAGATTTCCGATTCAAGTTGCAAGATATGCTCTTCAGCGCCGAGCACCTTGCTTTCCCACTCCTTCAATGCTGTGGTCGTAAATCGTTCCGCGTTCGCGAGCGTCTGTCGCCGTTCATAATCCGGCGGCACTCGCGTTGCATTAGCCTTGGACACTTCGATGAAATAGCCGAAGACGTTGTTATAACGAATGCGCAAGCTTCCTATGCCGGTGCGCGCGCGTTCCTCAGCTTCCATGGCGGCGATTGTCTGTTTGGCGTTGCGGCTGAGCGAGCGCAGTTCGTCAAGTTCTGTCGCATAGCCATTTCGAATCACGCCGCCATCAATAACCTTTGCGGGTGGATCGTCCTCGATCGCTGACGCAATGAGCGTGCGCACGTCGGCGAGTTCGTCACAGGCTTCGTTCAGAACTTGCAGCAGCGACGATTCCAAATTCGCCAGCGCCTCGCGCAGTTGCGGTACTTGATCGAGAGAGCGTCGCAAGGCCACAAGATCGCGCGGCGTCGCGGAACCCAAATTCAGCCGGCCTGTCAATCGCTCGACGTCTGCGACTTCTTTCAAAAGCGTTCGGAGACGATCTCGCTTGACGTGCGACGCGTGCAGCTCAGCGACGGCGCCATGCCGCTGCTCGATCTCTCCACGACGAAGGGAAGGGCGCAGCAACCACGAACGCAGCAAACGCGCGCCCATCCCAGTCACGGTTTCATCGATTACATCAAGCAACGAGCGCGATGCGCCGCCGCCACCGAGCGCTTCGACCAACTCGAGGTTTCGTACCGTGATGTTGTCGAGAACCAGATGATCCTGCGGCTCGAAATAGACAAGGTCGCTGATGTGCGCCGCGCCGGCTCGCTGTGTTTCCTGTGCGTATCTCAGGCACGATCCGGCGGCGCGGATCGCTTCCGTCTTTACCGTCAATCCATATCCGTCAAGCGAGCGTACGCCGAATTGTTTGATTAAGAGAGATTCCCAGTCTTGATTCTGCCAAAGCCAATCATCGAGCGGCGTGAGCGTGGCGGCCAAGCCACCGGAATCAGGAGACGCGAATTGGGGGCCGGTTCCCTCTCCCCTTGGGAGAGGGTTAGGGTGAGGGCCTGCGGTAACAAAACCTGAAATATTTTTTTCTTCTTCTTCTTTTGTGGCTAAGCTTCGCTCTCTCACCCCAGCCCTCTCCCAGGGGGAGAGGGAGCCTGTCAATGGGAGCGGCTCCGTCCTCTGTGCGCTCGAAAATCCGGCCTTTACCAGTGGCATGAGCGCAGCCGGGAAGAGCAATTCACGCGGCGCATACGATTCGATGTCGCCGGCGATTCTTTGCCACGCATCTGGGCCATTTGCTTGAGTCGCGCGAAATTCGCCGGTCGAAATGTCGAGAAAAGCCGCGCCCACCGTTTCTCCCTGCGCACAGACTGCGGCCAGGTAAACTGACGCGCGCGGCTCAAGCAGTTGCGGATCGATCGGCGTTCCCGGGGTTACGACCCGAACCACTTCGCGTCGGACCAGCTTCTTTGCTTTCGAAGGATCCTCAGTTTGCTCGCAAATGGCCACGCGGTAACCTTTGCGGACAAGTTTGGCAATGTAGTTGGCTGCCGAATGATGTGGCACCCCGCACATAGGAATTGGATCATCGCTCTCCTTATGGCGCGCTGTCAGCGTAATCTGCAATTCACGCGAGCCGATAACGGCGTCTTCAAAGAACAGTTCGTAGAAATCTCCCAGGCGGAAGAAGAGCAGCGTCCCCGGGTGCTGAGATTTTAGCTCACGGTACTGCCTGACCATTGGGGTGGGGTTATTAAGAGAATTTGAGGTTTGCACTAAGTTATTTTCGTTTGAAGGATTTAACAACTTCGGTAGGTGGTCTCTCTGTCCCCCGAGTTCCCCCCGTTCCCCTAAAAGAGCGCAAGAAGAGCGCAACGGAATCTACTCGTTGTGCACCAAGTATACGGCCCTCTTCGCTCGCGTGTAGGTAAACCTGGAACGACTCCAGAGATTTGTGTCCGCTCCACGACATGACCAGTTTAACGTCCTTGTTGGTTGCATCCATCATGTCGGTAATGAAGGTATGCCGCAAGCTGTGCAAAGTGAAGCCATGTGCTTGACCATACTCAAGGTTGGCTCTTGCAGCGGCTGCTAGAACCGTCTCGCCTATTTGTTTGTCGAAGGATTCTGACTTGGCGCGAGGGAATAGATATTCGTCATCCGTCAATCCATCAGCTATTCGTCGCTGGACTACTTCTCTGATCGGAATCCAGAGCGGCAAGTCTCGTTCGTTTTCTGTTTTTGACGCTTCTAGTCGAAGTTTGTTCGTTGTCCAGAAGAATTGTGAGAGTTTTATGCGAAGAACTTCATTCAAGCGGCCGCCGGTCAAGCGCAGCAATTGGACGCTGTCAGCAGCGTCCCGCCATCGAGCGTCATGCTGATCTTGATGTGACCTTACTTTCGGCGGATTCTGAAGAGTTTGCACAAGTGTCGCGTACTCCCAAGGTTCGACCACGCGACGTTCGTATTTGGTTCTTCGGTTGACTTTGAGCGTAGGGCGCTTCCAGGTTGCCAAGTCTGCCTTACGTTGCTGCGCAGCTTTCATCATTCCTTGAACACGGCTCATATAGGAGCCTGCCGTATTCTTGTGGAGCTCAGGGCGAAAACAGAGAATTTGATAGAACTCTCTCAGGTCTGTTTCTTTACAGTCTCGTATTAAACGATTGGGACCGAAGTGCTTAACAAAGTCTCTTAGGATTTTGTAAATCGCTTCGTTGTTGGCTCTGTAGTTGTAGGATTTTGCTTGGCCGCGAATATCTTGATCTCGCTTATAGATTTCAAATGCCTCTTGCGCTGTTGTCGGTTTGACGCGAACCTCTCCGCGTTCTAAGGCATCGATATCGTCCATAGCCTGGCGGAGATCCTTCTCAGCATCGCGCTTAAGGAGAAACCCTTTCCTTCTTAGCTGGTGTTTCTTATATCGGCGCTGGTAACCGTGCAGCGCTTGGCCCCCTGGGCCAGTGTATTGGTAAAAATTCTTCGCCATCTTGCCTCGGTTACTGTGGAGAGTGGGATCGTTCGGACCGTCTTCTTTAGGACTCCTAATTTCTGTCCGCCTCTTGTTTGAAGCGAGATTATAGTGTCGAGGTGTGTGACTGTCCATTGATTTCATATGATTGAAGGTCGCGGACTGAAAGGTTTTTGTTCTGTTCCTGCTTACGCATTAGCTGAAGAACCTCCTCAAGCAAGAAACGTACTTGCGATCCGTTATGGATTCGGGTAAGGGAAGCCGTTCCTCCTTTTCCGTTGAGGACAGTCTTTCGGGAGCAACCAAGAAGTTGGGCCACTTCTTTCGCGTCGATTCTTCGGCGAGCTAGCATGAGGCTCATAGTTAGGAGCTTCGCAAAGCTTTGGTCTTGCGAGCGGTTGTTACGAGTTCGGCAAATGTGACTCGCAGAGCAGGACAGCAACGACGCCGCTTCGCGGACGGTGACATTTTCCTCGGACGTCCTTCTCGGTCGACAATTCTCGGAAGACAGATCGCGCGGTCTCGGCAATGCGGTCCCCAGGTAAGATAAACAGTTCCTGATCTTTCATTATGGTTCTCCGGCGGATGATTTGCTGGGAGAACCTATTCCAAGATTCGTCCCATCCTAGTTTCCAAGACTCATCAGCCGTGAAACGGTAAACAATAACGTGCGGCCGAGTCGTCTGGAGCCCGGCGACGTGGTGAGTGCACGTGTTGTGCCAGTTATGATCGAAGGTGGGCCTTTGCCAAAAAGGGCTTATTTCGCTGTGGTTTTCTAGCTGAAACGGCTATGGGGTCTAGCGTTGAAGGATCGGTTGGGGGCTTCGCTTTTGTGCGAACTCTTGGGTGTGGTGAGATGGCAACAGTGGGGGCGCCGTGAAAGTGACCTCTGGGGCTGGTTGTCTGGGTGTTGATTTTATTGCGCTCCTTGTAGCCCGATGGCATTAGTTGGGCTACTGGAAGGGTTCGTAGCCGATTTCCTTCCAGACCTTGTTAACTTCGCCGAGGGGATCGCCTTTTAGAGTTCCAAACCACTCAGGAATTGAAAGCGTGGTAAAGGTTACATTTGGTGCTTTAGCGGCATCATCTATTCCTTTATATCCTTCCCAATAAACGATTCTGGTCGTGATGGACAGATTGTGACTTGCTGCATCTTGTTCTCGTTCGGCGATCAACCTGGCGAGTTGACGGCAAACGGCCGGGTTGGTCTTGTGGTCAGAGTCGAAAGCAATCAAAGAGTTATAGGTGCGGGTCGCTTCGATTATGTCTGCGTGTGAGCAGCTAACGCCGCTGGTGGCGATAGCGCAAACCTGCGGTCTGAGGCTGACGAGTATTTCTGCTTTCAAAGCGCCTTCCGTGACGACAACGGTTTTCCCTTCAGGATGAGTTGAAGGTTTGAACGTGAAATGAATTGGAGTGCCGGAGCTACAGCCGCGGCGCTCAAGCGGTGATGCCAGCCAGCGATATCGTTTTTCTCCTTCCAGAATGTCGCCTTTGTGAAGTCGAAGCTGGCAAGCCTGGATGCGACCGCGATCGTCTTTGTATGGAATGACAAGCATGGGCATTTTGTATTCGCGTGGCTTCCATAGTTGAACGATGCCGTTAGCATCCTGCCAGAACCCGGGTATGCCAACGACCCCAGCGTATGAATAGCGGTGACCGTATTCGGAAAACTTGTCGATAACGAACTTGCGAAGTTGCCGGGCGAGTTGCGCGCGTTCTTTCTGAGTGGGAGGCAGAGCGCCGTAGTTGTGTGCTTCGCGTTCCAGCAGTCCTCGGGATAGGAGTCCGTCCTGGCCGTCTACCAGGTGAGGATAGTATTTGTGCGCCGGCGAGATGCGAATGAGTTCACGGTAAACAGCGTCGCGGATCTCGATTGGCGAGGTCTCGATTGAAGGTGAAGCGAGCTCGGTTTTGGTTCGTGGAGTGTTGAATGCAGAAAAATCATAATGAACGTGAATGTTGCCGCCGTTACGAGCGGTGCCTTTCGCGCCATCGCTGACCCGCATGCAGATGGAAGTGCGCTCGTCGGTGG
>WNFO01006857.1_pt1 | contig 10079 bp, 8 predicted proteins | sample 5400251 | NCBI WGS metagenome assembly WNFO01 (sample SAMN13153354, study PRJNA577476) | soil metagenome | isolation source: 100 cm saprolite under Madrone tree | place: USA:California | collected 2016-06-14
CGCAACGGATAACGAATAATCACGAGGATGCCGAAGATGTGGTGCAGGAGAGTTTTCACAAGGCTTTCCTTCATCTCGACGCCTTTCAAGAAAGGTCGCAGTTCTCAACTTGGCTGACGCGCATCGCCATGAATGAGGCTTTCATGTTGCTGCGGCGAAGGCGGGGCATCCTCGAAGACTTGCCAGACGGCACTGACGACGGAGGGATCTCCGTCTCGGAAGTATTTGTCGACCAGAGTCCCACTCCCGAAGAGTCCTGCTGGCGGCGCGAGCGCGCGGACCTCTTGACCGCAGCGATCAACCGTTTAGGTCCGAAGATTCGAAGAACTATTTTGCTCCGCAACATCGAAGAACGCTCTCTCGAAGAAACGGCTGAGATTCTAGGTACCTCAATCGGCATCGTCAAATCACGTCTTTTCCAAGGGCGCCGGAAGCTACGAGGGACCCTGAATCCGGAACTCCTGCAGGGAGCCTATGCGGCCGGGCGTGCGGAAGCACAACGCCTGTGATATATGAATCGAATCATTCGCGAAGCGGTCGGGAAGGTACGGCTTTCTGGATTTAGGTCGATAAGAACAAGAATATCCATCAGCAGTCAGCGTCCGGAGCAGCCTGCCCCGCATTCTTTCATTTGCGTAGACTGCAGGGCAAAGATTCAAGCGAGCGGAGCGGATCGCGGATTCTTTTGAGGCGAGAAATTCCGCCCCCACGCAGTCGGTGATCGCGTTCATATCCTTCGATTTGTCGACGCTATTCAGCTCGTCACGTCGAAGAATCTCGTATTACCCAGGAAGAAGCAGATTCCCGCAGGACAAATCCTTTCACCGCGATGCTACCAGCTCGGGCACCCGAGAAAGCTTTTCGTACTCTTCGTCAGCTAAGCGCAGGGAAGACGCCGCGACGTTCTGCTCGAGATGTTCGATCGAGGAAGTCCCTGGGATGGGCAGCATAATGGGAGACCGCCGCAGCAGCCAAGCTAGCGCTACCTGCGTGGGGTTCGCTCGGTGAGCCTGCGCGATTTGGTTAAGCACGTCGCCGGCAACTTTGCCTGCTCCCAGTGGGAACCACGGAATAAAGGCAATTCCAGTTCGGTCACAATAGTCCACCACGTAGTCCCATTCGCGGTCGGCAAAGCTATAGCGGTTCTGCACGGAGACAATTGGGACAATTCTGCGCGCTCGCTCGATGTGCTCCTGCGTGACGTTAGACAACGCGACCTGGCGAATCTTGCCTTCGTTTCGCAGCTGGGCCAGAGCGTCCACCGATGCTTCAAACGAGACGACGGGGTCCGGAATATGCAGTTGATAAACGTCGATGCGGTCCAGGCGTAGCCTCTTAAGGCTTCCCTCAACCGCTTTGCGAAGGTGCGAAGGAGTGGCATCGTGGGTCCATTGATTCGGGCCGGGACGGTTCCAGCCTCCCTTGGTGGCAATCACAAGGCCGGCCGGATAAGGAAACAACGCTTCCGCAATTAATTCCTCGCTTATGTGTGGACCGTAGGAATCCGCGGTGTCGATAAAATTGATATCAAGCTCCACGGCCCGGCGAAGAACCGCTAACGCCCCTTGGCGATCTTTTGGCGGTCCCCAGATGCCTTCACCGGTAAGGCGCATGGCCCCCAAGCCGAGACGATGCACGGAAATTTCCCCGCCCAGCGAAACATTCCCCGCCGCACTTGCAGAAAGTTCTTTCTTGTTCACGAATTGACCTCCAAAAATCCTTCCTTCGACCTTATCGCACGATGATTCGTTCTCAGGTGCCGAGTGCGATTCGGGAACTAAGGAGATTTATACAGTCGATGTTGATGTATTCCAGCATGCTTGTCCTTCTCGTCGCTTGGTCAGAGATCGTTATATTTCTACCCAGGCCACTGTGGTTGGCACTTTACTTAACTAAATCAACTACGGCTAAATCGATCGCCGGATCACGTCTGCCCATTGGCGTTGGAACCCAAATGCGCGCGTTTTTCCATTTGCAGAATCACCGCCGAAAAATCTTGCTCGGTCCCTTCGTCCGATTGCCTTGCATTAACCTCAAAAGCAGCGCCGGTCGCAGGCATTCGCGCGCCAACGGCAGCCGCGAGATTGAGAATCAGCCCGAAATCCTTGTTCATCAACCGTAGAGGGAATTGCGGGCTATAGTCGCTCTTCATCGCTCTTTCCAGTTTGCCCACGTGCGCGGGTGCGACCACCGCAGTTTCTGAAAGAACGTTCAGCAAACGATTGCGATCGAGACCAGCCTTCTCACCGAGTGCAACGGCTTCGGCAATCGCTTGCATTCCGATTCCCAGTAAGGTGTTTACCACAAGCTTCATCGTCGCTCCGGAGCCGCTCGGCCCCAGATAGAAATACTTTTGGGCGATAACGCGAAAGATCGACTCGGCGCCGTCGAAGCATGCTTTCTCTCCTCCCCCGAACAGGGTCAGCAACCCCTTTTCCGCGGCAGGAGTGCTCCCCGATATAGTCACGTCGAGAACCTCAACTCCACGCTCTGCACCTAGTCTTGAGAGTTCTTGGGAGGTCTCCGGATACACCGTGCTCAGGTCGATGACCAGCGAGCCGCGCTGCGCATTGGCGAAGACGCCGTCTGGTCCTGCATAAATGTCCAGGACCGCTTCATCGCTCGGTAAGCACGACAAGACGACATTGCAACTGGAGGAAATTTCCGAAACGCTCTGCGCGACGGTACCGCCATATTGAATTAGCTCCTCCGCCTTGCTGTGGTCCCGGTCGTAAGCTGTCAGCTTGAAACCGGATTCAAGCAACCTCCGCGCGATCGGCCGGCCCATGTAGCCGATCCCGACAAATCCAAACCGGTCGCGCACTTCACCGTTCGTGTTATAGCAAGGCATCACGCTCAGCCCCGTGTTAACCACAGCCCATAGCGCACGGAATCAAGCGGCCCAAATCCATTGCAGTAGCGCAGGACGCGGTACCACACGTTCCACTTACGGGCGAAGATAGAGATCGATGACCTAGACATAGCGCCTCCTCTCGTCTGCATTGCGGTCGGCGAGAATGGGAAACCTATCGTTTTCCAGCGTGATTAGTTTCATGATGAATCGCCTTAGGCTGAATTGCGATTTCGATTTCAACTTCCACATTGGTTGAAAGCACGCCTTGTGCCGTTTCGTGAAGAGAACCGAGTATTCATGCAAGATGTTGGCAGCAAGGAGAATACGGGGATAAGCAGAGTGACTTAACCCTCGGCTGGCGCGAGCTGCCTGTCGAATCCCTTGGACACTGTCAGTCTGTTGGAAACTGGATCTTTTTTTCCGCGGGCGTTCGCGAGAGACTACAAAGCAAGTCGCTGACCACGAAACTAGCGGGGTTTGGCCCCTCCGAGGCAAAGCGTTGAAACGAGTAAGCCGGCCTTGCCCGCAATTTGTCCGCTACCCTCGCTTGATTCCTCATGGCTGTTCCGCTCTGGCATTCGTTGCCGACGATCGTTTATTAAGTCCATCGCCGCATCCGGGGACAGCCGGCTGCCATTCTTGTCTAACCATTGCAGAATATTTTTGAGTTTTTCCACGGTCTGCTCGACCGAGTGGTTGCTCGGTTTGTCGATGATTCCTTTGTTTGTAGCCGGTGCCATGGTTGTCCCCTCAAGGCGTCAACGCCGTACCGGTGGGCGCGCAACGATATCGGCATGGCGCTGCGTTATACCTTTACACCGTAGGCACAGTGCCGCCGTCGATCACGTATTCCGTGCCGGTGATGGAGGAGGCACGCGGCGAGGCGAGGAAGGCGACGAGATCCGCTACTTCCCTCGGTTGGGCCGGACGTCCGATCGGAATGCCGCCGAGCGAGTCCATTAAAGCCTGGCGTGCGGTTTTATACTCCGTGCCATTCTTGGCCGCCAATTTGTTAACCAAGCCCACGGCGGCTTCTGTCTCGACCCAGCCGGGAGAAACTCTGACCACGCGAATGCCTTTCGGGCTTACCTCCTTGGACAGACCCTTGCTGTAGTTCGAGAGCGCGGCTTTCGCGGCAGCATAAGCGATGGTGGCTTCGGGCAACGGCAAGACGCTCTGGATCGAGACGACATGGATGATCACCCCAGAGGCTTGTTCGAGCATCATCGGCAACAGTGCCCGATCGAGCCGCACCGCCGGGAACAGATTCAGGTCAAGAGCGCGATGCCATTCGCGATCATCAAGCACGGCGAAGCCACCGGCGGGTGCTGACGAGCCGCCCACGTTATGGACGATGATATCGATGCCGCCGAGCCGTTCGCGAACCGCATTGGCCACCGCTGCGCAGCCGTCGGCTGTTGTAATATCCGCAGCGGTGAATAAGCTTGTATCCATAGGATCACTGGGCCGGGTGCGACCGGTAGTGAGGACCCTCGCACCAGCTTCTCGCAGCCGCGCCGCTACTGCTTGGCCGATTCCCTTGGTGCCGCCAGTCACGAGGACACGTTTGCCATCGAATTCGTGTGGTACGGTGACGAATTCATGTGCGCCACTCATCAGTGCCTCCAACCGGTCAATCAAAACAATGCAACTGTCGTCGCGCTTTCTCTGATCTCAGTTTCCATTCTCAAACGCGGAAACCCTTTCGATTCCCTGCTGCGGGAAGTGTAGCGGCTCTTCAAGTCCGCTGTGCCCAAAGTCGGTATCGCATATGAATCTCCCCTTTCATGCTAAGCCGCCCCATACGACAGCTCGCCGGCGGCGGGCGCCACGGGAATCTGCATGGGAGCAAGGAAATTCTTCGCGAGAAGATATGCGTAGAGGTGGCCGAGAGGAGGCGCGAGACGCAGCTGTTCTGCGGAAACCCAACCATTCGTTGCGCTCCATTCCCAGCCGCTGGCCGAAAAACTCTTGATCCATTCCTCCAAATCCGCCGCGGTCATCGGATAGGCGTAGATACGAACGTTCTGCGCGAAAAGACGCGAGATGGCTTCTAGACGTCTACCTTCCAGATTGCCGTAAGGGTCTTCAAATGCACGGATCAGCAGCGAAAGACCGGCGACGAAACGCAGGGGTGCTTTTGTGTAGCGATTCACGAAGGCGGTCATGGCGTAGAGCTCGCGTTCGCGGAACAGGAGCACGTCGGCGTCACGCGCGAGAAGCGCATCAATGCGGCGCAGCAGGTCGGGAATTTCTGGACCCGGCTCTTCGGGCTTAAGCGAAGCCGCCGAGAGGCAGAAGATGCCAATCGGCGCGGAGTTGGTCTCCCCCAATTCCTTGCGAAGCTCCTGAATGCCTGCAGTCAGCAATTGCGTATGAATCTGCGCATGGGCGGGATCCACGTGGTCGAAGGATCCTGGCGCAAGTACAACGGCCTTCTTGTGCAGAACCTCGTTGGGGGGAACAGTGGCGTCCGTGGAGGAGAAGAACACGGCCTCGGCGAGTTCCCTCACGCACGAGGTGTGCCAGGAGCGCGGGGCGATCCCAGCCGGCGAAGGCGGGGCCACGAAAATCCACGAAGTCGATTTCGATGCGTTCCTTGACGACCTCTTGCGCCAGACCATCGAGAAAGGATTCCTTCGTGTGTATTTGATAGAACGCGGCGTAGATGAGATTGACGCCCAGAATACCGATGGCTTCCTGCTGCAGGACATTGGAAGGATCGCGCATATTAATGTGCAGCAGGAACTCGTTGGGCGGGCCGCCGGGCTCCAACTGAAACCGGAGACCGATCCATCCGTGGGAGTCATTGGTTCCGGCGTAGTTACGCGCGGAGACGGTATCAACAAAAGAAAAGAAGCGCGTATGCGAGCCGCGCGTGTTATCCAATTGGGAGCGCAGTTGCGCCCACTCATTGTCCAGCATGGCTTCGAGGCGTTGCTTGGAAACATAGCGCGAACCAGCGCCGTAGAGATCGTCGCTCACTTCCTTATCGTAGGCAGAGATGGTTTTGGCCACGGTACCGGAGGCGCCGCCTACTATCAGGAACCAGCGCGCGACCTCCTGTCCGGCGCCAATTTCGGCGAAGGAACCGAAGGTGGATGGATCAAGATTCAGGGTGAGCGCTTTGCGGTGGCTGTCGAGTTGTTCGATAGAAGGCATAGGGAAGCTCCAGTCGGCCGAACTTCTGAGGGGCAGACTTTACCGTTCAGGAACTATTACTGCCAGCCTCCGCCGAGCGCCCGGTACAGTTGCACGAGACTCTGGTACTCGGTGCCGCGCGCCCCGGCGAGTGTGAGTTCAGCGGAAAAGAGGGAGCGTTGGCCGTCCAAGACTTCGAGATAGGTGGTGGTGCCTCCCTTGTAGCGCATATCGGACAGGCGAACAGATTCTTGCAAGTCCTTGACGGTATCTTCCTGGCGAACCCGGACTTGATGGAATTTCTGATAGCCGATCAGCGCATCGGATACGTCCCCGAACGCGCGCTGAATCGCTTGGCGGTAAGCGATCAGAGCCTGCTGATGCTGCGACTCCGCTAGCCGCAGATTTCCGCGAAGAGCTCCCCCCGTGAAAATGGGTTGGCTCACTTGGGCGCCGTAAGACCAGATTCCCAGCCGCGAGCTCATTAGTCCGGAGAATGCGCTGCTCCGTCCGTAGGAGCCGCCGCCGGAGCCCGTCAAGGAGATTTGCGGAAAGAACTGGGCCTTGGCGACTCCGATTTCGGCGTTTGCGGCGACCAGAATTTGCTCGGCCTCGCGAATATCGGGCCGGCGCTCGATGAGCGAGGAGGGCAGGCCCGGCGGCACTTCGGGCGGAAGCGGCTGCTCCACCAGCGGGCGCCCGCGTGGCACGGCCTGCGGGTAGTTGCCAAGGAGAATGCTGATGGCATTTTCTTCCTGCGCGATCTGCCGCTCCAAGTCAGGGATTTGGGCGTTCGCCGAATCGAGAACTTGCTGGGCCTGCAAAACGTCCAGCCTAGTGGCCACGCCGTGCTCGACGCGAAGATTGGTGAGCTTCACCGAATCTTCCTGCGTCTTGACGGTCTCGCGCGTGATCTGGAGTTGCAGGTCAAGCTGCAGGAGCGCGAAATAGTCACTCGCCACGTCGCTTACGAGCGTTAATAGGACCGTCTGCCGCGCATCCTCTGTTGCAAGGAGTTGGGCGCGTGAGGCCTCGCTCGCGCGGCGCAGCCTACCGAAGAAGTCCAACTGGAACGCTGCGTCGGCTGTGAGTATCAGAAAGTTTGACGTAGTCTGGAAGTTATGTTCTTTTCCTCCGCTGAAATCGCCGTTGCCCTGCACCTGCGGGAATAGATTGGAACGCGTTACGGCAACTTGCGCGCGCCCTGCGTTGATGCGCTCCGCCGCGAGTTGCAAGTCGTAGTTTTGCTTTAGCGCTGTGCGGATTAGTTCTTGTAATTGCGGGTCCTGGAAGACCTGCCACCAGGGGAGATCCGCGTAAGAGGCAGCCTGAGCCTGGACCTGTGGGTTTTCACTTAGATCGCGGTAGGCCGTTGGAGGTTGAACGACGGGTCGATGGTAGTTCGGGCCGACCATGCACCCGGCGACTAAACCCGAGGCCATCATGGTGGCCATGAATGGCGCTAGTTTCTTCATAGGTTGCTCCGCCGTTCTTCCTTCGCGCTGCTCTCGCGGTGGTCCATTTCAGTCCGCCTCCGCTGGAGCGGGCGCTGCCGGCAACGCTCCCGAAACGTGCTCCTTGCCGGCACCTGACCATTTCTCCACCAGGTAGAAGATCGCTGGGATAAAGAAAATTCCAATCGCACAGCCGGCCAGCATCCCGCCGATAACCGTAGTGCCCATGATTTGGCGGGCAACCGACCCGGCACCGGTGGCTGTCCACAGCGGCACGCAGCCGAGAATGAACGCGAAAGACGTCATCAAAATCGGCCGCAGGCGAAGCCTAGCTCCTTCGAGCGCAGCGTCAGCCAAGGGTTTTCCTTTCTCATATTCGTCCTTGGCGAACTCGACGATCAAAATCGCGTTCTTGGCGGCCAAGCCGATGAGCATGACCAGCCCGATTTGTGAGTAGATATCGCTCTCGATCTGGACCATGTAAGGCGGCAGGAAAACGCCGAGCAGCACGCGGCGCAACCAAAGGATTCCAAAGGCTCCAAAGATCGCTACAGGCGTGCTCAGCAGCACGCTGAACGGCAGCGACCAGCTTTCATACAACGCCGCCAAAATAAGGAAGACGAATAACAGCGAAAGTCCGAAGATTACCGAAGCGGGCACTCCCTCCCGCGCTTTTTGCTCCTGAAAGGACATGCCCGAGTAGTCGAAGCCCATCTCGCGCGGCATTGTCTGTTTAAAAACATCTTCAAGGGCCGCCGTGGCTTGGTCCGCGCTATAGCCCGGCGCGGCGCCGCCGTTGATTTGCGCCGAACGGTACTCGTTGAAACGCATCGTAAACTCCGGCCCCATCCGCGGCTTTACACTGATCAGGGTGGAGAGCGGAACATTTTCTCCTTTGTTGTTGCGAACATAAAACCGTCCAACGTTTTCCGCCTTGGCGCGGTCTTCGCCTTCCGCCTCGATATAGACCTGCCACTGACGCCCGAACCGATTGAAATAGTTGATGAAATATCCGCCCATGAACGCCTGAACGGTCCGGTAGACGTCGTTGAGGGGCACACCCTGTTTTAGCACTTTGTCGCGGTCCACCTCGACGAACTCCTGTGGCACGCTGGGTAAGAACGTCGTGAACAAGCCCGCAATTTCCGGGCGCTTGCGGGCCGCTTCCAGGAAGGTGGCCAAATTCTTCGCCAGAAACTGGACATCGTTGCCGGCGCGGTCCTCGAGGACGAACGTGAATCCGCCGGAGTTGCCGACACCCGGAATAGCGGGCGGGGAAAAACCGAAAGCAATTGCCGTAGGCAACCTGCTCAATTCCCGGTTCAGATGCGCCTTGATCGCTTGAAATTGTTCGGCTCTTGTAGTGCGCTCATCCCAGGGCTTGAACGTGACAAAAAAGAACGCGTTATAACTGGTGCGCACAAAGCTGAGCAAGCTGAAGCCGACGACGCTCGTCGTGTATTGAACCCCCGGGGTATTGGTCAGGATTTTTTCCACATCAGCCGCGGCCGCGGTCGTGCGTTCCAACGAAGCTCCGTTCGGGAGCTGGAGATTGACAAAGGCATAGCCCTGATCTTCGTCTGGAAGGAAGCTCGACGGCACTCGGTTGGCAAAAAAACCGGCCGCCGCTCCAAAAGCCAAGAGCAATACGACCACGACGACGGTCTTTCGGAGTACTGCCGCGCTCCAACGGACGTAGCCCTCTGTGGCTCGCTCAAAAACGCGGTTAAACCAATCGAAAAACCGCCTCAGCAATCCTCGGCTCTGTGTCCGCGGCCGGAGCAGCAGTGCGGCAAGCGCGGGACTGAGCGTAAGCGCGTTAAACGCGGACAAAAGTACCGAAATCGCGATCGTGGCCGCGAATTGCTGGTAGAGCCGGCCGGTGATGCCGGGAATAAAGGCTGTCGGCACAAATACGGCGGAGAGAACCAGCGCGATCCCGACGACAGGGCCGGACAGTTCTTCCATTGCTTTCAGGGCCGCGTCCTTCGGTGTCAGGCCCTCCTCGATGTGGCGTTCCACGCCTTCGACGACGACGATGGCGTCGTCCACCACGAGGCCGATCGCCAGCACGAGACCAAAGAGAGAAAGCGTGTTGACGGAAAAACCGAAGACGGGGAAAAGCACGAAAGTGCCCACGAGCGAGACCGGCACCGCAAGCAGCGGAATCAGCGTGGCGCGCCAGCCCTGTAGGAAGAGGTAGACGACAAGGATCACGAGCGCGAGGGCGATCAAAAGCGTTACGACGATTTCCTTGATGCCTTCCGTGACCGCGCGCGTCGTATCCAGCGCTATGACGAAATCCATGTCTTCGGGGAAGCGCTGCTTCATCTGGGCCATTAGCTTGTTTACGCCTGCGGCTGCCTCAACCGCGTTCGAGCCCGGCAATTGGTAAGTGGCAATAATGGCGCTCGGTTTCCCATTCAGGCGGCCCGAGACGCTGTAGTCCTGAGAACCCAGCTCGATCCGAGCGACGTCCCGGACACGCACGATCCCACCGTCGGGCGTCTCGCGGAGGACGATCTGTCCGAACTCTTCCTGCGAGACGAGACGGCCTTGCGCGAGAACCGAGTAAGTAAATGCCTGGCCCTTGGGTGCAGGTTCGCCCCCCGCCTTCCCTGCCGGGTTAA
>WNFO01006858.1_pt1 | contig 10078 bp, 8 predicted proteins | sample 5400251 | NCBI WGS metagenome assembly WNFO01 (sample SAMN13153354, study PRJNA577476) | soil metagenome | isolation source: 100 cm saprolite under Madrone tree | place: USA:California | collected 2016-06-14
TGATCCAATGCTGTACGCTGAACTGTTTCTTCGCGTGCGCTTCGCTGCGCACCTTTGAGACTTTTTCGATCATCGATTTTTCTTCGGCACTCAGCGGAAGGGGCTTTGGATAATTGTCGATTGCAATTTCATTCCCGTCTTCGGACACCAGCGTGTCGAGCGCTTTCATCAAATGCCATGCGGGGCTATCCACCATCGCCTTGAGCGAGGAATGAATGTCTTTCGCTGGACCGCGTCCCCATTTTTCACCGCTCGAAACGAGCTCCAGTTCGATGACGCCTTTCGAGCCGAGGTTTACTGCCACGATACCGTCGAGATCCTGTGTTGCCGACGGCATGAACACACCGACACATTTCTTCAGCGCGTCCAGAACTTCCGGTCGCCTGACGAGTTGCGGAATGTGAGCGGAACCGATCTCCTCCTCGCCTTCCGCTACCATCACTAAATTTACCGGCATTTTCTTTCCGGCACCGCGAATCGCATGCAGCGCCGCGAGAAACGCCGCCTCAGGTCCTTTTTGATTTACCGCGCCGCGACCAATCATCACTTTTCCCAGAGGCGATTTGTCCACAATTCGCGCCTCCGTAGGCGGCGACGACCATTCCACCGGATCGAACTGCTTCACGTCATACATAAAATACAGTCCAACCGTCTTCGGCGCGCCGGCATCCAGCGTCGCGAATACACCCGGCTTACCATCGGTGTTAATCACTGTCGCCTGCTGAAATCCAGCGTCGCGCGCGAGCTTCGCCATGTACTCAGCGCCTTCAGGATACCCGCGATTCTCGGCCGCGATCGACACCTGCCCGATCCAATCCTGCAACCGTTTCACGGATTCATCATGGAGTTTGGTGATTTCGGATTTGATCGCACCAAGATCATCTTCGGCTCCGTAGGAGGAGGCGGCTACGACGATCAGCACGAATAGGGTAATAACTAGTCTCGGGTTCATAGTAGTTGTATTTTCTGTTTTGCGCTCCCAATACGTGACGGTGAAATCGGGAAGCACAATTGCAAATGGAACATTTTCGCTAGCTGTCTTGTGTGAAGATGCATCCGGCGGAAACGTGTTGGCAGTAGCCCCAGTCGAGAGATGAGGAAGAAAAACCGGACGGAACAGCTTGGTCGCGAAGAGGACAGCAGTTATGCGATACGTGAGTACGGGGTCACGAAACAGGAGCTCGATCTATTCGTTCGACGGATGAACCAGCGAATCGCACGTGAGCGGCGCGCGGGAACGATGACGCCATTCAGTGGTGACATCGAAAAGGACATCGCGAGCTAGACTTCAGCTAGACCGATGAGGGTTGTCGCTGGCGCGCAGATGAGCGCGACAAAGCGCGATCACGTGCCGACGAAATGCGCGAAAGTCCGGTTTCGGTGCAGACAAACTGTCGAATAAACTAGCCAGTTCGCTGTTGAATGTCTGCTCCGCGAGATCCACTCCAGGATGAAATGGATCGAGGGCGTGTGCGAAGCGGTCGTAGAGAACTGCCAAACGCGGGATCTCCTCCCGCCAAAATTCCGCTAGCGGTGCATCTCCTGGAGTCTCTGACATCTGTTACGGAGGTCCAGGACACGATCGTAAAAAAACTCGGCCCCACATAGCGGGTGTTCGTTTGATAGCATCGCGAGCCGCCCGCTGAATTCGTCACAGATACTGGTCATCGCCTGCCACCAAGCCACGACTTTATCGAGATCCTCTTCTTTGCGCACACACAGCGTCACAGTGCGATAAATGCCGAGTAACTGTTGTTCGAGATTCGCCGCTTCTGCGTAGAACGGCGCACACAAATCCGCCGGAATCGCTTCCAAGCGGCGATTGGTGTCGTCTAGTGTCGCTCGCGAGAGCTCCAGAACGTCAGACGTGTCAAAGCAGGACCTCATTTCGTCCAGAATACCACTTTGGGATGCGTTCCCGCAAGTGCTGTCACAACCCCAAGCTCTCCTGCGTCGGCGCAGCCGCCTTGGTGAGGCTGTTGAATTTCTTCACCAGGTCATCGAGCTTCGCGACGTAGTAATCGATATTTTCGTCGCGATTCTGCGGATCGAATTCGCTCGCCAGTTTGGCGGCTTCGTAGGCCGGAACCTTCTTTGGAGTGGCCCTGATGTAATAGCTGATCTGGTCGCCCGGCTTGTAATTCCGGCCGCTAGTCAGTGCGAGCTCGTAGGCAGCGGCACGATTGCGCGCGGAGCCGGCGATTTTTGCGCGATATTTGTCGAGTGAATCCTGCAGCGTGTCGGTCTTCATCAGCATGTCAATTTTCCATTCGCGGTTCCGGATTTTCTTCTCGAACTGACCGCGAAGATCGGCAATCCCCTCCGGCTTTCCTTCCATGATGAGCTTGATCATTTCCTCAAGGAAGACGCGCTGGAATTTTTCGAGTCCGCGCGACTTGAGCGCGCCGCCTTTGATGATGACGTCGCTGTCTTTTGTGAGCAGTGCGTAATTTTTCGCCTTGTAGCTGAACATGGCCTCGAACTGCTCGTCGATCTCGACGTCTATCCCGGCTGGCAATTCCTTGGCCAGACCGAGTTGTAGTTCCTCGATCTCATTCTCTGTAGTGGCAGCCGTGTCGGCTGCTTTGGTCTTGGATTTCGCAGGCGACACGCCTGCCTCCACAGAAGAAGGCGGCACGAAATAAATCCCGTCCGTATCGACCTCGATGACTCGCGCGCCGTGTGCGTTGAGCCACTCAATCATCTTCTTAAGCAGATCGCGCCCGATCTGCGTCACACGCGCGGCAGCGTCGAAGTCGGCGAAATGTCCCTGGGCGAATCCAAGGTAGCCGTAGAAGCTGTTCAGCAGAATTTTGAACGTGTTTTGCAGCGCTTGAAGATGGTGTTGCTTGGCGGGATCCTTTTCCGCGCGCATTTTCGCTTTTGCCTCCAGGCGAAACGTGCGGAGATCGGTGAGCAAATGTCGAAAGATTTGGAGTTGGTCCGTTGCGGGAAAACAGTCGAATTGCAACATGACCGACGGATAGAGCGAAGCGATGTCGCAATGCCAGACGTTGCGCGCCACGCCGGTGAAGAAAATGTCGGTGTAACCTCCTTCGAATGCGCGCACCATCGGCAGCTCGGGAATGCTGTGACGCTGGCGGAAATACTCGCGAAGAAAAAGCGCGTTAATACGGGTTGCGTTTCCCCTGACGATCACATCCTGATAGTTATAGGGAAAAATTTGCGCTTGGATGAAGTAGCTCGGACTCAGCAGGTCCGATAACGCGCGGGTTTCCCGCACGCCGCATAGTGCGCGCCCCCGGAAGGCTTCTGAATTTTCCAGATACGCACGCTGCAACTCCTTACCGGCAAGCGCAGAGATTTGTTCGCTGTCGCAAAGATCGAAATGTCGCGCGACATCCGTCCGTTCGAAACCCGCGAGGGAACGCATCCCGACATCATAGAATTGGGCGAGCAAAAATGTATCGACAAAGTGGCGACCACCGACTGTGAACTTCGGGTAATCGATGGTTTTCTCTGCAACTTGGAGTCGCGACGGACGGGAGCGTAAGAAGCCATCGCTGCGCCCCCAATCGAGTTTGGTTTTGAGTTTCTTCGCCCGCGCAACCAGCAACGGCAGATGCACGCGAAACAAATCGTGGCTTTCGATCACGTCGGGGTCGCGCTCTTTGATAAGTGCAGTGAGCCGCTTCAGTGCGTTTCTCTCCGATTCCTCCACGTTGTTTGGGTCGACAACGATCAATTCTTCCCAGCCGGTATTATCCGATAGCGCAATGCTTATTACGTGATCGTCCCGGCCGGGGTCACCGCCCCCGGCTACAGAAAGCACTTCCAGCTGCATTCGCTTCAATTCTTCAAATGGAAGATCTTTGAACAATGTCCGGCCTGTGGCCGTGAGGTAGTGCTGCACCGGATCGGTGAACGCGAAGAAATCGCGCCCGGCATTCTTCAGTCCGTTGCGCAAGGCGATTAGTTCCTTCCAGCTATCGACGGTGATCAGCCAGCCGTAATTGAGATCGCTCTGGAGTTTTTCGGTTTCGATACCGAGGTCGACAACGTCGCTGTCAGCCCAGACGAACGGATGGAACGGCTCGACGTCGGCGACGGTCGATTCATCTGCTTCCCGGCGGTAAACGCGAACCGTGCCGCTTTCGCCCAGCTCAATGGCGACAATTCGCGGCGCCGGATCGGTGCCGAAAAGAAGCGTATTTTTCTCGAATTCCACAGCGAGAGATTCCTCGACTTCGCTCGGAATGACAAATGTGTAGGGCAGGCGCTTCGCCTGCCGTTTGTTTTCGCAACCGAAGCGGTTGCCCTAGAATGGCGTTCTGTTATAAGGCCAGAATGAAAATGTTCCGCGCCTCGATCTTGTCGCTGTCTATCTTGATCAGCCGGTCGGTTTGCGGACAGCAAACGCCGCAATCCCTTGCCGATACGGAATTGCCGTCGCTATTGGCGATTTACAAGGACATCCATACTCACCCGGAATTATCCGGGCACGAAGAGCGCACGTCGGCGATCATCGCACAGGAATTGCGCGCGGCAGGCTGCCAGGTCACCGACCACCTCGGCAAATATGAAAACCCCAAACTCAAAGGTTACGGAGTAGTAGGCGTGATGAAGAATGGCGACGGTCCGATTGTGCTTGTGCGCACCGATATGGATGCGTTGCCTGTCGAAGAACAGACCGGCCTGCCTTATGCAAGCAAGGCAATAGCCAACAATGACGAAGGCAAAGAGGTACATGTGATGCACGCGTGCGGGCATGACGCACACATTGCGGCGTTCATCGGCACCGTGCGCGTTCTGGCGAAGCTGAAAGATCAATGGCACGGCACGATCGTGTTCGTTGCGCAACCAGCGGAAGAGACTGGCAACGGCGCACGCGCGTTGCTCAAAGACGGACTTTATGACCGATTCGGAAAACCGAATTTTGCGCTCGGTTTTCATGACAAGGCCGATCTTGAAACTGGCCGCATTGGTGTAACCGAAGGTTACACGTCCGCAAATGTCGATTCGGTCGACGTCACCGTCCGAGGCGTGGGCGGACACGGTGGGTATGCGTACAAAACGAAAGATCCGATCGTCCTCGCAGCGGAAATGATCAACAACTGGCAAACCATCGCAAGCCGGGAAAATAATCCGCTCGATCCAATCGTTGTCACGGTGGGTTCCATCCACGGCGGGACAAAGCACAACATCATTCCGGACGAAGTGAAAATGCAGTTGACCGTGCGCACCTACAAAGCTGAAACACGCGAGCGTGTGTTGGCCGCGATTGAGAGAATCGCAAAAGGAATCGCTGCCGCAGGCGGAGTCCCGCCCGATCTCACGCCGATTATCAGTGTGTCCAACAATCAATTTGCGCCTGCGACTTACAACAATCCCGAACTCACGAAGCGGCTTCTTGCTGTTTGGAAGAAGTCGTTAGGCAACGACAATGTCAAGATCGTCGATCCAACGATGGGCGGTGAAGATTTTTCCGAATACAGCCTGCCGGACCACTCGATTCCGGCGGTTGATTTTCACTTCGGAGCAGTCGAGCCAGCGAAGATCGCGGAGTACAAGCAGGAGCGAAAAGAACTGCCAACTCTGCATTCGAGTAAATTCGCCCCGGTTCCCGAGCCGACGATTCGCACAGGCATTGTGGCGATGACAGCAGCCGTGCTGGAGTTGATGAGGAAGTAGGCTGCATCCAGTCATACCGAGCGAATTGGAGGAATTCCGTAGAGATACATTCGGTAATTCCAAGAGACCCCTCGACTCCGCTTTGCTCCGCTCGGGATGACCTTGCGGTCACTTTACCTTGATGTTTTTTCGCAGATAGGTGGGCACGTCGAGATCTTCGCCTTCGACGATCGTCGGCTCACTTTTTTCAAATCGTCCCCGCGTGACTGGCTCGAATTGCAAAGTTTCCTGTTTTGCCTGCAGAGATTTTTCGGCTGGCGCTTTTTCTTCCTTCTGCGCTGCCATTTTCTTCGGTGGCGCAACTACGTGCGGCTCGGGTTCGTTTGGAACGGGTGGGGGCGGCGGTGTGCCTTCGGCCGCCATCGGCTCTTCAAACGGAATACTTTCCTCAAGAGGCGCTGATTCCATCGCCGCTGGCTCACGTTCGATATAAATCTGTGGTTCAGGGTGCTGGTGTTCCTCTTGGAGCGGCGGCTGCGCGGACGCGCTGCTCGATGCAGGAGGAATCTCTTGCGAAATCAAATCCTCGTCTGCAGCGAGCGAACTGATAATCGTCACGGTCAAACGATCCCCCAGTCGTCCATCCACAACTGCGCCGAAAAGAATTTGTGTTTGCTCGTTAACGTTACGCCCAAGTTCTTGCATGAGGACTTCGACCTCCGAGAGTGTCATCCCGGGCCCACCTGCCACCTGCACGAGCACGTTTGTGGCGTCCGCCAGCATTCGGCCACGATCCATCAATGGATTTTTAAGCGCCTGCGTGAGAGCATCGTGCGCGCGATTATCCGAATCGGCTTCGCCGAAACCAAACAAGCAACGGCCGTTGCGCGTGCGCAATGCTGCCAGCAAATCATCGAAGCCGATGCGAATAAGCCCCGGCCGCTGAATTAGGTTCACAACTGATCGAACACTCTGGCTGATTGTGGTATCGACCATTGCAAACGCCTGATGAATTCCTGCTTGCGGCGCGACCAGGTCGCCCATTCGATCGTTCTCAAAGCAGATCACTGATTGGGCAACCTCGTTGAGTCGGGCCAGCGCCTCCCGGGCCTGGGCGTTGCGCCGTTTGCCCTCAAAAGTGAATGGAAGAGTGACAAAAGCGATCACAAGCGCCCCAGCTTCACGGGCCAGTTGCGCGACGTACGGCGCCGCACCCGATCCGGTGCCGCCGCCGAGCCCTGCGCAAACGAAAATCATGCGGGCATCAGCCAGCGCTTCGCGGATTTCATCAGCCGACTCCACGGCTGCGTCATAACCGAGTTCGGGGTCGCCGCCGGCCCCCAAACCGCGCGTCATACTACGGCCGAGCTGCACCTTATGCGCCGCAACCGAACTAGTGAGTGACTGCACGTCGGTATTGATTGCAACTACGCTGGCCTTCTCCAAGCCGTCGAGCACAATTCGATCTAGAGCGTTTAGACCGGCGCCACCAACGCTCACAACTTTCACCGGAACGAATTCCGCCAGCCGGTCCGGGAGACTATAATTTTTACTGAGTTGAATCATAACGTAATCACCAAGGTCCAAGCTCCAACATCCATAGGATTTTCAAGTTTATATCAATGCCAGTTTCATAACGGTTCGCCTCTGGTCTTCCGAAAAATGCTCGCAAAAATCAGATGCAGCTCCTTGGCCTCGCGATAGTGCTCGCGTGCTTCATCGGCAAGCTGTGACTCTGAAGCAGCGAGCATGCGAAGGAAGAATTTCGTTTCTTTCGATTCCTTAACGCAACGAGAAATCATGTTGCGAAAGTCTTTTTTCGAAACGCCCTCGTTGGCTTCGCAGTAGTTTCCGCCAATGCTTGTTCCACAACCAACTACTTGATCAATTAAGCGATTGTTCGTCGGGTCGCGCGGGATCTTTTTTGAAAACCGCACGATCGCTTCGCCAAATCGGGCTGTGCGTTCCTCCAAATCAAATGGATGCTTCGATGCTTCCTTGCCATTTGGACCTTCATTCAAAACTAATGGTTCGTCCGTCACAACCCGATACTTGAACATTCGGCGGTCCTTCGCGAGTTCGCCAGTTTTGGGCTTGGCACTTCTCTGGCGCTTGGATGTTGGAACTTGGTGCTTGGTGCTCATCGCATTCCGCTGAAAAGCCTTCCAAAGATCCGGCCAATCCCGCGCGGTGGCCGATCCGTATGCATGACTTGTGCGAACCTGACCAAGCCAATCGCCGTCGAGAACTGGGGGTCCTCCACTGCAGACGTTACGCCCCAGGTGGTCTGCGCGTGCGCCAGGTGCGAAGGCATCTCGAAAATTTCCTCGGCGAGATGATCGATACCACTAAGAAGGCTGCAACCGCCGGTAATGAAAATGCCCGCGCCGAGATAATTGAGATACGACTCCTCTTCCAGCCTGCGTTTGAGCAGCTCAAATGCTTCACGCACGCGCAGGTGAATGATCGTGTTCAGCATTTCCCGCTCAATCTCTTTGCCGGCGAAGCCTGAATCGTCCTTTAGTAAAATCATTTCGCCGGGCAAACAATTGCCGAGGGTGCAACTGCCCTCTTCAATTTTTAATTTCTCCGCGCGCGCCATGGGAATGCGCAGTCCCATGGAAATATCGTTGGTGATGTGGTCGCCGCCCAAAGCCACGCAACCGCTTTGCTTCACCGCACCGTCAGCATACAACACGTAATCAGTTGTCCCTCCGCCCATATCGATCACCAGCGCGCCAAGATCCTTCTGATGCTGGGTTAGCACGACCTGCGCAGAAGCAAGCCCGCCAAAAACAACGTCCTCCACGTCTAGCGGCAGCTCTTTCACGCAGCGAATGGTATTTTGAATCCGGGTGCGAACACCATGGATGATATGAAAATCGGCTTCCAATTTTTGCCCAAGCATCCCGATTGGGTTCAGCACGCCGTCTTGTCCATCTACGTGGTAATGTTGAATGAGGGAATGGAGGAATGCGTTTTGCGCCGGAATGCTTACTTCGCGCGCATTAATTTTTACGTCCTCGACGTCCCGTTCATCAATTTCATCGCGGTCCTCGGGTAGCATGACGCATCCACGATTATTGAAGCTGTGCAGATGCGACCCTGCGACAGCGACATAAACGCTCCGGATCATCACGTCGCTTTTCTGTTCGGCATCGACCACCGCTTCGTGGACGCATTTCATCGCCGTCTCAAAATCGACGATCTCCCCCTTGCGCACGCCACGTGATGGCGCCTGGCCGACTCCCAGGATTTTGATGGTGCCGTCGGGCCGGCCTTCACCAACAACGACACAGATTTTGGATGTGCCAATCTCAAGCCCGATCATTAAATTATTGTTAGCCATGGTTGTTAATCCGTTTTCTGTCGGTGCCTCGAGATTGTTTTAGTAACGGGTGTTGACCCGGCCCGCGGTTTCGCTGCGGGCGGCGCAGTTTCTTGGCCGCCAGAGCCTTGGCGAAGACGGGTCTCAGGCGTACGCACCGGGATTGCCTTCATGATCCGCGGCTCCACAGCAGGCTCAATCGTATCGTTAATGACCGCGGCCGGAGGCTCAGAGAAAGTGACGGGGATGTTTCGTTGCACAAGCAGGTTTACAGTCCCGAGTTCTTGTTTCGAGTCGTCGCAATAGACAAGAAATTGTTCCAGCCGCCGTAGTTGCGTTTGCAGATCATTAAACCCGAGCGTCACGCGCGCGCGATTTTTGTCCGTCACCAGCAGACAATAACCTTTCGAAACATCGATCTCGCGAATCTGGAAACGCATTTGCAAAAAACTGCGCTCGCTTAGACGCAGCAGCTCCAACGCTATTTTCGCTTCGGGCGATTCGACAATTTTCCCTGCTTCGAGCGATTCGCTCGAGCACCCCAGGATGAGCGGCAATCCCAGATATTCCGGCAATAACTTCTTTTGTTTCATCAAAACACCCCGGGCGTCCACTAAAAACGCCCCATCTGATGTAAATGGATCCAAAATTTCCTTTTCGCTGGTGATCCAGGCGACTGGCTTTCGTTCCACTACACGAATATCGATCTCGCCTGGCAATTTTCGCACTACCTGAACTTCGTCAGTCTGGGGAAGCTGCTGTATCCGATCATGGACTTGCGCCAGGTTTACCTTAAAAATATTTTCGCCTTCACGCAGATCGACGGCTTTCAAAACCTGCTCTCGCTGTAAAGTGCCGTCAGTCTGCAATTCAATTGTCTTTATTTGAAAATCTGAATTCTCAAACAACAGGCGTCTTGCACCTTCGCGCACGCCGGCATAAGCGGCGCCGCACAACGCAGCGACCAAAAATACTCTGCAGAGGATGCCCATGACCCTTCGAACGCGATGCTGCGTCGCTCTGCGGGAACGGACCTTCACATCGAGCAAGTGCTGTTGACGCCGCTGGCGCACATTGGACACTCGTCGATTTCGCGATCGTGGGCTTTTTTGGCCGAAATTCATCTCCGGCTCCCTTCTGTTCTGGCGCGAGACAGTT
>WNFO01006859.1_pt1 | contig 10078 bp, 14 predicted proteins | sample 5400251 | NCBI WGS metagenome assembly WNFO01 (sample SAMN13153354, study PRJNA577476) | soil metagenome | isolation source: 100 cm saprolite under Madrone tree | place: USA:California | collected 2016-06-14
CGAACTCCCCGCCTTCTTCCACCGCCCCGACTTCTGCCTCGACGCCGCCCTAGCCCCCTCCGCCTCCCTCCGCGCCTGATACCCCGGGCATCTTCCCTGTGTGATGGCGGGTCTTGGAACCCGTTCTTTTCTCCTCGCAGGCCCTCCCGCGGTCTCGGCCCTCAGTTCATCTACATTTCAATCTTCTCAGACCGGGTGCCCACTCGGCGGTCTTGCGCGTGGGTTCTCTCGATTAGCCTCGGCCCAACAGAAGCGTCAACCCTCAGGCGCATTCCATGAGCATTGCTAGGTATTCGAAGTCTTTCAGTCGTTTTCTGTCTATTTTTGATCGGTTGAAGATGGCTTTTTCTGACCGACTACGGAAACACTTAGCTTCCCGAGGCTTTTGGTTAATGGACTAAATTCTTCCGCAAGAAATTTTTCGACGGCAGCTAAGGACGCTTTTGTCCCTGCAACGGTGACATAACTGAGATTCATATTAACGATCTTATCCGCGAAGAAATAGAGATGCTGACTGGGAATAGAAATCCAGTACTCTTTTTTCTCGGGTTTCGCTCCTTCATTTTTGGCTTTCAGGTAAGGGTCTCGGTCGAACCTCCTTGGTTTTTGCAGAATGATTCCGGAGAGCTCTCCCTCCTTCATGAAATACTGCGAGACTATTCCCTGATATAGCGTGTTATTCGTGCAAAGAATGTCAGCCTGAACTACGGTGCCCGGAAGAAGATCCTGGGTAAGCAGCGGGTGCCACTGAGAAATGTACGGCGACAAAAGTCTGTCGGACAACCATCTATAGAATGGTTTGCCGCTGTAAGAAGCGTACTGTGAGGCGAAGAACCCCAAGAGGATGGCTTCACCGGCGACCAACAAGAAATACCAGAATGCGAGGCGGGCCTGACGTCGAGAGCAGCGGGTGAGGGCTGGCCAGAATACGTTTGATGATTTTGTAAACTCGGTCTCGCTGTAGAATCCTGAAGTAACTATTTTGTAGTCGATTCTTCGTTGCTGGGCAGAATTCTGCTCAACCGGCAAAGGCCAAGAGCGCGGTCCGGGAATGTCCCAAGAAAGCCCCATTGCTATCCAAAAAGGAAAAAATGAAATGAGGACCGCTCTGAATGCCGTCTCCGTCCTGGTGAGTACGTACGTTCGGGTTGGGATAAAGAAGCCGAAAAAAAATCTGAATATGGCTTCTGGAATGATCAAATAAACGGTAAGAAGGATGGAAAATACTAGAGTCAGCACGACGAAGGGCTGCTATGCTGCCGCGGCTTGCTTCTCTGCGCGAATTTCTATCTTTTCCCCGTCTGGACCATTGAATGTGTAGGAGCCATTCTCGCGAAGGGCTGCGGCAATTTGATTCCTGTTACTCAGAACTTCATTCCGAAGCCACGCAGGGACAGCACCGCTCTGAATCATGTCCACAAGCTTACTGAGTGTGGTGACCATACTTACTCCCTTCCGTTGAGATGCGCGCGACCTAGTCAAGGTAACGTTGAGACTTAAAGCCTGCCAAAACGTACCACCCGAGGCTTCGCGGGTCAATTATACGGTTGTACCGCAAGTACTAAGACGTAACTTCCCTTGCAATCCAGTCGCCTATCAGGTGCCGGTGCGCCACCCGCCAGTATTGCGAGTGGGTTCTACGGGAAGCGAACGCATCGGAGCATTCGCTGAGCGGCAGCGCGTTTGGGAGCTTTTCCGCTCGTCTTGCACTTAATCGAAATCTTATGTATTGCCCGCATGCGCTTCTCTTGTTCCTCTCTAGGGAATTCCTGCAAGGAAGCGTACATGATCTCCGCGATCTTCCGCGCGGCCTCTTCTGTCTTGCGAGTTTGCTTACCGTTTTTATTCTTCAGGCGCTTGAGATGCAGGTCGGGCGCCTTCCGGCGGCCCTCCGCTTCGCCCATAAGCTATCATAACCCCGTTAGCGAATTCCTTCAAAAGCAAGTTACGCCTTTAGTTGACAAATCGCTCTCTGGCTGTCTTCAGCGCTCTAAATGAAACCGTTTCGCCTGACTTCGTTTTGAACTTGACTCTGGTTGGTTTCGCAACGGTCTTGGCGGCTGTAAATTGGACATTCTTCGTGGCCATATCCTCATATTACCAGCGCCTCTTAGACAGCCGCTTCCGCGTCGCGTGGAACACTCGCAGAATTTCCACCGCATCTCCTCGAACCCGATAAGGAATGATGTACGGCGTTTCGACAACCACCAGCTCCCGTGTCCCCGCAACTCGTCCCGCCCGGCCCATCGCTGGATTCTTCTTTAGCTGATCCACGGCCCGCAAAATCTTCTGCACCACGCGCCCTGCCGCTGCTGGGTTGTCCTCCGCAATGTACTCAGCTTCCGCATCCAGGTTGGCAAGCGCTATCTTCAGCCACCTAACGCGCACGGCAAGTCCACTTCTTCGCCACTCGCTTTACTTCACTCTCGCTTGCAAACTCCCCTCGCTCCGCCTCCGCCAGTCCCTTCTGAATCTCTTCAATTTGCCAGCTATTCAGCGCAACGTACTCCCGTATCGCTTCCGCCGCCAGGAAAGACCGCGATCGCCTCGTCGCCGCCGCAAGTTTGTCCAGCTTGCCCCTCAGCCCGCCATCCAGTCGCGACGTAAGAATCTTTGGGAATACTCGATGCCACATCCCTTCACGGGTGAAGGCTCGAACAGTCTTCAGCCCGTGCATTGGTTTCCGTTTCTTCTCTGTGCCCTCTGTGTACTCTGCGGTCTCTGCCTTAAGTCATTTAGCTGCACTTATGGGTCTCCCCGCAAGTGTTGCAAACAAAAGACTTACGGTCTGGCCAAGCCCTTTAGATGCAACACTTACAAAAAACATGGGGTAGGGTCTCGGTTATGGTTAACCAGGAATCCAATAAGAATCACTGTTCTGAGCGACCACCGGGAGCAAGGATCGACCAGTCCCAACCATGTCGGGCCACGAATCACGAATCGCGAGTCACCTCCCGACGGGTTGCCCCCCTCCCGTCCGAATGTTACGATTTGGTGTTCCATGACCCCTGCTAATCCCCAACTGAGCACCGCCTCCCGGCCACGTGTGGGCATCCCCTGGCGCACATCCCGCGAAGAGGCCAACCGCATTACGAACAAGCTCCAGTATTACGTCGACGCAGTCACCTCCGCAGAGGGCGAACCCGTTCCTCTGTCACTGCAACTTTCGGCAAAAACTCTTGCCGCGCAAATTAAGGACTTGGACGCCTTCGTTCTTCCCGGAGGCCCTGCGGACGTGAATCCGGCGCTCTATCGCGCCCTACGTCACGAAAAGACGCACGACGCCGATCCGAACCGGGAAAAAACCGATTTCGCAATTCTCGAGCACGCCTTCGCCTCTGGGAAACCTGTTCTCGCCATATGCTATGGCTGCCAGAGCCTGAACGTCTGCCTCGGCGGCACTCTCTACCAGGACATCGCCAGCGAATTGCACACCGACATCGAACACAGCAAAGAAGGTCTTCCGCCGGATGCGGCTGATCCCATCCATCCCGCGCGGATCGAGCCGGGCGGCGAAATCGCCCAACTCGCGGCCCTTTCCGGCCTCGCAAAACGGGACGGCGGATTCGACGTCCAAATCAACACTTCGCACCACCAATCCGTCCGGGATCTGGGCCATGGCCTGCGCGTCGCTGCCGTCGCTCCCGACGGTGTGATCGAAGCGGTCGAGCACGAGCCGCATAAACACTGGGTCGTCGGCGTGCAATGGCATCCCGAACGAATGAAAAGCGACGCGCTAGCGGCAGCGCTTTTCCGCGCGCTGGTGCAAGCCACGCGCGCAGCCACCGCGCATAGGTGAATATTTTTGGGAGAGTTGACAGCTGGCCTGCGCAGCAGGCGCTGACCTTCAACTTTCAACTGTCAACTTTTAACTTCTTTGGGGGCTTGATGATTTCACTCGCAGGCAAGGCGGCACTCATCACCGGCGGTTCACGCGGTATTGGCGCGGCAGCCGTCAAACTCTTCGCGCAGGCCGGCGCCGACGTGGTTTTCAACTACGTCAAAGCCAAGGACGCCGCACTTCAGATCCAGCAGGAAGCCGGCAAGCACGGCACTCGCGTCGAAGCATTCAAAGCCGATGTCGGCAAGCACGTCGACAATCAAAGACTTGTCGAGCACACGATCGCTCGGCTCGGGCGTTTGGACATTCTCGTAGCCAACGCCGGCGTCTGGAACCCCGAAGATCTCCCCATCGAAAAGATGACCGAAAAGCAGTGGGACGACATGATCCGCATCAACCTCAAGAGCGTCTACTCCATCATCCACTTCGCCGTTCCGCACATGATCAAGCAGAAGTCCGGCAAGATTATCCCCATCAGCTCGACTGCCGGCCAGCGCGGCGAATCCCTGCATACCCACTACGGCGCTTCCAAAGGCGGCATCATCAGTCTCACCAAGGGCCTCGCTACCGAACTCGCCCGCCACAATATTCTCGTGAATTCCGTCGCTCCCGGATGGGTCGCTACCGACATGTCCAACGCCGTGCTTGAGTCCAAACTCGGCCAGAAGATGGCTTCCACCGTCATTCCTCTCGGTCGCGCTGCTACCGCCGAAGAAATTGCCGGCCCGATCCTCTTCGTTGCTTCGGACCTGGCCAACTTCATGACCGGAGAAGTCATCAATGTAAATGGAGGTTCGGTCTTGTGCGGGTAAAGTCCGTCCATATCGCCGTCGTCATTCTAGTTGCAGGTGCGATTTTCACTCTGCGTGCTTCCGCCCAGAATCCCGACACCATGATGCCGGAGCAGAGCGTCGCCAAGGGCAAGCAGATTCTCAGCGATCTCATCAATGCGTTGGGCGGGCCGGGTTATACGGAAGTCCGCGAAAGCTTGTGCCAGGGCCGCCGTTCGCAATTCGGTCACAACGGCGAACCGCTGCATCCAGTCTTGATCGACTTTTCGGAATACCGCCGCTACCCGGACAAAGTCCGCACGGAGTACATCTCCAAAGGTCGCAATACGATTCTTGCGTCTTTGATCGGCGTCGACGGTTTGGATTTTACCCACGGCGGCATCGTCATCTCGCTCTATAACGGCGATCACGGCTGGACCTTCGATCGCAGCGGTGTAAGCGAACTACCGGCCACTGCGATCAGCGATTTCCAGGAGCAGGTTAAGCGCAACGTCGACAATCTGTTGCGGCTGCGCCTCAAGGAAGAAGGGATTTCCATTCGCTTCGGCGGCGGCGACACCGTCGACCTCAAGCCGGTTGATTGGATCGAGATCACCGACGGCCAGGAGCGCAAATTCCGCCTTGCCGTTGATCGCTCCACTCACCTCTTGGTTCGCAGCGTGGTCATCACCAAGGACGAAGAGACTCAGCAGATTAACGAAGACGTCTCCATCTACTCAAACTATCAATTGAAGGACAGCGTCTGGATGCCGATTCAAATCTCCCGGGAACACAACGGACGCCGCGCCGCTCAAATCTTTTACGACAGTTGTAAGTTCAATCCCGGCTTTTCCGACGATATCTTCGACAAATCCTCCCTCTCCAAGCAGGGTTCCCAAGCCCTCGTCAAGAAGAGCAAGAACTAGAAATCGAGACGGCCGCTAGAAAACCCCTACTCCTCACGGCCATCCGGATGGAGCCGGACAAGATTACTAAGAATAAAAATAGCTTCACGCCAATATCCCCGCAATTGCCGTGCTTCATTTTGTTACATATCTACCCATTCCCCGACGCTTGCAATAAGCTATAATCGTATAGTCCAAGAAAGTACTATGCTTAGCTACAGTTGCGGCCGGCTGTCCCTGGCGTGGCAACTGCATCGTTTCGGTTTCTTAACTGCCCTTACAGGCTGGATCGCTGGTCCAGCCTTTGAACGAGGAAACGGCCTTGTATAAGAGTGCCCCACGCTCCCGCACTCGTCGCAGCCGCATTGCTGGCTTCAGCATGGTCGAATTGGCCGTTTCCCTAACCGTGCTCCTGATTCTAACGGCGATTGCGATCCCTTCGCTCATGCGGTCGTTTCGAACGTACCAGCTCAACGACGCGGCCGCGCGCTTGTCCGACATGCTAAAATTTACACGGTTCGAAGCCGTTCGCCTGAACACTACGGTGCCGCTCCGGATCCAACAGTTCGGCAACGATTGGAGCGTCTGGGCAGATTCCGATAAGGACGGAAACCTTGACCCGACCGAGAAACAAATCCTGATCACCGGCTTTGCGGCACTTCTACCTGCGAGTGGATTACCTGGTCAAGGCCCCATTTGCAACAAGCTCTTCAACAATGGCGGGCCCTGCCTCAATACTACTTTGTCGGGCAGCAATGGCACGGTTACGTTTGATGCGCGCGGGGCAGTTTCGCCGCTAGCGGCTTATGTGTTGTACCTGGGCAGCGGGGACAATCCCGAATTCGGCTATCGCGCGGTGATTTTGCTTCCTTCGGGCGCCACGCAGGTTTGGACCGCTCCGAACGGGGGAACCTGGCAACAGATCGGCTGAGGTGCGAAACAAGATACAGGAATGCGACACTCATTCACAAAGTTTCGCGAGGGGCAAAGGGGCTTCAGCATCCTCGAGATGCTGCTCGCCACCGTCATCTTGTTGGTAGGCCTGGTAGCGATCGCGCAGCTTGTGCCCGCTTCCATCCTCCTGAATTACCGCAATCGCACCAACTCTTCTGCTCTTGTTTTTGCGCAACGCGAGCTGGATCAAATGCTCGACCAGCCGCTTAATCCGACTCCACCCCAATTCACGGATGCCCTTGGAAACGTTTGCTATCTCGGCAGTTCCGCCTCCCTAAACACTGTTCAGGGAAGTCCTATTGTCGTCGTCAACAACCAGCCGCTCATCAATTTCAATGCGGCTCCTGTCACCAACTACAGCTTTACATTCTCGGATTCCACGGATCCCAGCGGTACCACCTACGACGTGCGCTGGGCGGTTATCATTACGGGAAGCACCGGCAACGTCTCCTCCAAGCGCTTCATTCTTGGCGTCCAGCAGCGCGGGGGCAACGGGTATTTTCAGCCCATCACTCTCGATACCATGGTGGAAAGATGAAGCGGGCCCACGGCAGCACTCGCCAACTTGGTTTTACGCTTATCGAGTTGCTGACCGCTCTCGGTATCTTTCTTCTTATCTGTGGCGCGGCGTTCACTCTGCTCAGCTCTTCCCAGCAACGCTACCAGACCGAATCCCAGGTTTTGACTTCTTTCCAGGAAGCGCGCCTCGGATTGGACCAGATCGTACGCGATGTCAATGACTCCGGTTTTCCTCCTCCTGCATTCAATGACGGAATTGCCGCCGATGCCTTTCAATATGCGAGTTCTCCTTTCGCCTGGAGCCCCGGCTACCCCGGTGCGCCCTGTCAAATCGGCACAGCTGGAGGCGGGACTTGCACTACCGCCGCGGCGGGCGATACCGCGCCAGGCGATTTCGACCTGATCATCGAGACGAATCCTAATCCCCAGAATTCCAACAACGTTCAATGGATTCGCTACCAATTGGTCGGGACAACGCTGATGCGCGGGATGGTCGGAAAGGCTGTGGGCACGGACCCGGATGCAGCGACGTCGGCGGCAGGAGTGCTTGCACCGTTCGTACAAAATGTTGTAAACAATGTATGTCCCGCACAGATCCCAACGTGTCAGACAGCGTACCCAGGCCTGTTCCCGGGTGGAACTCCCGTGCCAATCTTCACGTACCTCTGTGACAATCCTCCCGTACCTCAGTCTCCACCTCCTCCAACTACTGCGTGTCGCTGGGCAGCCACCAATATCAATTCGCCTGCGAATATCCGGGAAGTCACGATCACCTTAATCGTTGCAGCTCCTCTTCCTGATGCCACCACGGGCCAGCCTCGGTTGGTGCAATTGGCCGGGCGTGGACGCCGCATCAATCCCAATCAGTGAGGTCAGGCGGAGTGCAATGAAAGTTCGCAGTCCAATTCGAAAGCAGCGAACGGAAACAGGGATAGCCCTGCTCATAGCGATTTTCGTTTTGCTGCTGATCAGCGTGGTGGCGATTGCCTTGATCGTCTCGTCGGGCACGGAATCCGCGATGGCCGGCAACTACCGAACGGCTACGGGTGTCTATTACGCGGCGCTAGCCGGCCTGGAAGAAGGGCGCGGCCGGCTGCTGGGAAAAAATTCGGGGGCTTTTAGAAACACCGCCCCGAGCCTCATACCCTCGCCCCTCCCCATGGGGCAACCCGTCTACATCATCAATCCGGTGGGTGGCGAAAACGTGGTGCCCTGGGATCCCGCTTCCACATATCCGGACAAAGAATTCAACTTGGAGTTCCTGGCCAGCACCGGCTCTTCGCTTCCGAACCCTTCGCCTAGCACTAATTCTCTTTCCACGGTTGCAGGAGTGCAAGGGCCGCTTTACAAGTGGGTCCGCATCAATGCCGTCTCGGAACTATCACTCAACCTCGACATCGACGCGGACGGAAAGGACAATAATCCACTGTACTACGACAGCGTACAGTCGAAGTTGATGCCTACCTCGGCCGGCGGTGCGCAACAGGTCTTCGAAATCACCTCTTTTGCAGTTCTGCCCAACGGCAGCCAGAAGATGCTTCAGTATCTTGTTGCCCTCGCACCAGCCAACCTTCCCGGCTTTCCATCTGGTCTGAACTTTCCTGCTGCCTTGACCATTGCGGGACCCTCAAGTGGCGGCGTGGTCTTTACGCCACCAACCTCGAATTCTTCCTACTGGGTAAGCGGAGTTGATCTAACCACTGTCCCCTATTGCACGGCAGGACCGCCAGTCCATGCCATAGGTGTCTTCGACAACGCTGACCAAACGAATGTGACTAGCGCTATTCCCAACAGCACGAAACTGAATTACGACGGCATTGTCAGCCCGGGTCCGGACGTTTTCGATGTCAGTAGCTTGTTTCCCAACAATCTGCAAACCCCAAGTAAGCTCGACAATCTTGCGCAGAGCATCATGGCAAATGCGGATATCATTCTCACGCCCAGCTCCTCTACGACTCCTCCCTACACTGCTTTCGGATCCGACCTGACGCCGTTGTTGTATTCTGGGTCCAACCCCACGGGGATGTCTTCGACGAACCCTTTGACGTTAGTCGTCAATGGGAATCTTGATCTGAACGGGTGGAGCCACACCGGCTACGGGCTGCTCCTGGTGACAGGCAATTTGAACTATGACCCCGATGCCACCTGGCAAGGGATGGTTTTGGTTATCGGACAGGGCACCGTGACCGGCTCCAAAGGTGGCAGCGGTGAATTCGACGGAGCGTTTTTTGTGGCCAAGACCCGCGACCCATCGGGAAACCTGCTAACCGATCCCGATCTCGGTAAGGCATCCGTCGTTTTCGCCTCTAATATGGGATCTGTTGGCATAAGGTACAGCAGTTGCTGGGTGAAGGCCTCGCAGCCGACGGGCAGTTTCAAAATCCTCTCTTTTCACGAACTCCCCCAGTAAGCATTTCTTCAGAAGCATTCTTCCTTCGCTCATTTTTCTGCCTCGCGGCCGCCGGCTCTCTTAGTGTTCTGATTGCAACTGACCTCCTATTTTGGCGCTCGGAGTCTTCGGGGGCTATAATGGGCGGATGCGTAATAGCCAGGAAAGGTCACCGATGCACGGCACCACTGTTCTGTGCGTTCGCAAGGACAACAAAGTCGTGCTGATCGCCGATGGACAGGTGACCATGGGCGATCATGTGATGAAGCACACCGCGCGCAAGACGCGCCGCCTTTACAACGACAAGGTGGTTGCCGGTTTCGCCGGCTCCACGGCCGATGCGATTACCCTTTTTGAACGTTTCGAAGGCAAGCTGCAGGAGTTTTCCGGCAATCTCCAGAAGGCCTCGGTCGAGCTGGCCAAGGAGTGGCGCAAGGACCGCGCTCTTCGCCATTTGGAAGCCCTCCTCATCGTTGCCGACACCAAGGGCACTTTCATTCTTTCCGGCAATGGCGACGTCATCGAGCCGGACGATGGTCTGGTGGCCATCGGTTCCGGCGGAACTTTCGCGCTCTCTGCCGCGCGGGCGCTTGTGAAGCATTCGAAATTAAATGCCAAGGATCTGGCCATGGAGGCCATGCGCATCGCCAGCGAAATTTGCATTTTCACCAACGCCAACTTTACAGTCGAAGAGCTCTAG
>WNFO01006860.1_pt1 | contig 10078 bp, 7 predicted proteins | sample 5400251 | NCBI WGS metagenome assembly WNFO01 (sample SAMN13153354, study PRJNA577476) | soil metagenome | isolation source: 100 cm saprolite under Madrone tree | place: USA:California | collected 2016-06-14
TGGCCGGGAAATTCCCGATTCTCGGTGTCTGCCTCGGCCATCAAGCCATCGGCGCGGCCTTCGGAGGCAAAGTCGTCCGCGCACCGAAGATTTTTCACGGCAAGACCAGCCAGATTCATCACGACGGCAAAAACATTTTCTGCAAGCTCGCCGACCCCTTCACCGCCACGCGCTATCACTCGCTCATCGTCGAGCGCAAGTCCCTTCCGCGCGAGCTCACCATCACCGCGGAAACCGATGACGGCATCATCATGGGCGTCCGTCACCGCCGCCACAAACTAGAAGGCGTGCAGTTCCATCCCGAATCCGTCCTAACCCAATCCGGCAAGCAGCTCCTGCAAAATTTCCTCGCCCTCTAACCGCATCCTTCGTCTCTGCGTTACTCCGCGTTCTCCGCGTCTCTGCGTTATCTTCCGGTTCCCGCGTGCCCGAACGCTCACCAACTCAAATCCGCCAAGATCGCACCGTACTCCTCAATCCCGCGCCAAAACTGCTCCAGCCGCAAATTTTCATCCGAACTGTGCTGGTGATTGTCGTAATTCACGATGGGCACTCCAATCCACGGCAAACCCAAATCCTCGAAGATGTACATTGGCACGCTCCCGCCCAGCGTCGGCGCAATCACCGCGTTCCCCCCGGTAGCATCCTGCACCACTTGTACCAGCGCCTTGGAAACCGGCAAATTCATCGCTGTGCGCGACGCGCGGTAGCCGCCTTCCTCAACGATTTTCGCAATGCGCGCGTGCTCGCGGCGTTCGTCCATCGTCGGCTCGCGGTCGATCACGTAAAACCCTTGCTTGCGAATGAACGCCACGATCTGCTCAGATTTTTTCTGCGGGTCTTCGCCTTTCACCAGCCGCGCATCGATCGATGCCTCCGCTCTTTCGGGCACGACGTTCTGCGCATGCTCACCAACATACGCGCTGCGCAGCCCACGGATGTTCAGCGAAGGTTCATTAATCAGCTGGACCAGTTTTTTGCCCCCGCCCTCCGGTTTCGCAATGCCCAAGTCGCGCTCCAGTTCTGCGTCGTTGTCCGGCATCGCCGCCAGCACTTTCTTCTCCAGGTCGCTGAGCGGCGCCGCGTCGTCGTAGAACCCGTCGATGAGCACGCGTCCATCCGCATTCTTCATCGAAGCCAGCAGGCGCGACAATTCCATCGCCGGATTCGGCGCCCAATTCCCGTAGTGTCCGCTGTGCAGCGCCCGCACCGGTCCGTAAACAGTGATATCCAGGCCGATGTCGCCGCGATTGCCGAAAAACACCAGAGACCGCCCGGACTGGTGCACCGGACCGTCCGCGGTGATGAGCAAATCTCCGCCCAACAAATTTTTGTGCAGCTCCAGCGTGCGTTGCAGGTCAGTCGAGCCAGCCTCTTCCTCGCCCTCGAAAATCACTTTCAGGTTCACGCCCAGTGGAATTCGCGCAACACGCAATGCATCAATAGCCGCAAGTAACGCCACAATCGGCGATTTGTCATCCGAAGCGGACCGCGCATAAATTCGCCAATTATCGTTGTACGCGCCCGGATGCTTGTCCGGAAGCGGAATGCGTTTCCCTCCAGCCTCGATGGAACCGCTGCGCAACACCGGCTCGAACGGTTTGCCGTCGGTCCACGCCGCGGGGTCGACCGGCTGGCCATCATAGTGCGCATAAAAAATCACCGTGCGTTTCGCATCCGGCGCGTTCAGCTTTCCGAAAACGACGGGCCCGCGCCCGGAAATCGGCAGCAAATGCGTTTCGATCCCGCGCGCCTCCAGCATTTCCACCAGGTGCGCCGCGTTTTTCTGAATGTTCTCCGTATCGCTGGCCACATTAGGAATCGCCAGAAACTCGGTTAACTCACGAACAATGCGATCTTCATTGGCTACGCGATAATTCCGCACTTCCTCCGCAACTTGCGCCGCGGGAATCGCGGCCTTCTTCTGCGCCAGGCACGACGCACCGCACACAAAGAACAACATAGCGATCGCAGCGACAAATCTCAATTTGGTCCCCACTTTGACGAACGCATTCTAGCCGATTTCACGCGCTTCTTCTCTGCGGCCTCTGTGGCCGACCTCCGCGAGCTCTGTGTTAATCTTTTTCTTCGTTTGTATCGACCCTCGAGTGTCGACCGCCTCGCTCTGTTTGTGGCACACTGAATGATTACACGGCGCGATTCGCGCCGCATGTGACATCACAAAAAGAGAGTCCCTGCCGGTCATAAGGTAAATGGACCCAAAGTTCATCCGCAATTTTTGTATCATCGCGCATATCGACCACGGCAAATCCACTCTTGCCGATCGTCTGCTCGAAATGACCGGCGCATTGTCGCAGCGGGAAATGCACGAGCAGGTGCTCGACTCCATGGATCTCGAGCGCGAGCGCGGCATCACCATCAAAGCCAAGAGCATTCGCCTCCATTACAAAGCGAAAGACGGAAACACCTACCAGCTCAATTTGATCGACACACCCGGCCACGTCGATTTTTCCTACGAAGTCTCCCGCGCGCTTTCCGCTTGCGAAGGTGCTTTACTCGTAGTGGACGCCAGCCAAGGCGTGGAAGCGCAAACCGTCGCGAACACGTTCCTCGCTGCCGGCCACAATCTCACCATTCTTCCGGTGATCAACAAAATCGATCTGCCCGCCGCGCAGCCCGATTTTGTAAAAGAGCAGATCGAAAGCGTCCTAGCCATTCCCGCGCACGACGCGCTCATGATCAGCGCCAAGAGCGGCCTCGGCGTGGAAGACGTGCTCGAAGCGATTGTGCATCGCGTTCCGCCGCCGAAGGGCAGCGCGGAAAATCCGCTGCAAGCGCTGATTTTCGATTCCTGGTTCGACATTTATCGCGGCGCCGTAGTCCTCGTGCGCGTGATGGAAGGCCGCATCACGCCGCATCTGAAAATCCGCCTGTGCTACAACAACCAGGTCTACGAAGTCGAAACGCTTGGCACGCTCACACCGAAACCGGTCGCGCTCGACGAACTCGAAGCCGGCGACGTCGGTTTCGTCGTCGCCAATATCAAGGACGTGGCCGATGCGCGCATGGGCGACACCGTCATCGAAGCCGACCGGCCTGCTCCCGCGTTGCCCGGATTTGAAGCCATCAAGCCCATGGTGTTCGCGGGGCTCTTTCCTGTGCTCGCCGATGATTACGAGCCGCTGCGCGATGCGCTCGGCAAATTGAAATTGAATGACGCGTCATTTTTCTACGAGCCGGAAAATTCCGTGGCCCTCGGTTTCGGCTTTCGCTGCGGCTTTCTCGGCCTGCTGCACATGGAAATTGTGCAGGAGCGGCTGGAGCGCGAATTTGGGCTGAACCTGATCACCACCGCGCCCAGCGTGCGCTACCGCATCACCCGCGTGGACGGTAGCGTCATGGAAGTGGACAGCCCGGCGAAATTTCCCAGTCCCGGCGACATCAAAGAAATCGAAGAGCCGATCATCAAGGCCATGATCATCACCAACGACGACTCGGTCGGCGGCATTCTGCAGCTTTGCCAGGACAAGCGCGGCATGCAAAAGGGCTTCGAGTATTTGTCACCGACGCGTGTCATGCTCACCTACGAATTGCCGCTGAACGAAATCGTGCTCGACTTTTACGACCGGCTGAAAAGCGTTTCACGCGGCTACGCTTCGCTCGATTATCACCTCGCGGGCTATGTCGAATCCGACTTGGTCAAGCTCGACGTGTTGGTGGGCGGCGAGCCGGTGGACGCGCTGTCCATGATTTGCCACCGCGAGCAGTCTTACGAGCGCGGCCGCGACCTGGTGACACGCCTGCGCAAATTGATTCCACGGCAAATGTTCGAGGTGCCCATTCAAGCCGCCATCGGCAGCCGCGTGATCGCCCGCGAAACGGTCGCAGCGATACGCAAAAACGTTTTGGCCAAGTGCTACGGCGGTGACATAACCCGCAAACGCAAACTCCTCGAAAAACAAAAAGAAGGCAAAAAGCGCATGAAGCGCGTCGGCCAAGTCGATATTCCGCAAGAAGCCTTCCTCGCCGTCCTCAAAGTAACCTCCACCGGCGACGAAGAGTGATATTTGATGAGCGGTTCCAACACATGTTCGTCGCTCTGTTATTGCCCCTTCTAAACGCCTGGAGTAAACTTCTTCTGCGGGTGAAGAAATGAAAGAGCCAACGCAATTTCTGACTAATGAAAAAGGCGAAAAGATTGCCGTGGTGATCGGCATTGAGGAGTATGAAAAGCTCCTCGAAGAGCTAGAAGAGCTCGAGGATATTCGGGCGTTCGATGAGGCCGAAGCGTCGGGAGAGACCCCGGTACCGTTCGACCAGGCCATCGCTGAAATAAAGCGCTCGAGAAAGTGAGCTACGGCCTTCTCATCTTGCCGCGAGCCAAGAGAGAACTGGCTGATTTGCCCGCCCAGCAACTTGCCGTCGCTGAACTCAAGATACGGGCATTGCAGGAAAACCCCCGACCTGCCGGTTGCAAAAAATTGGCCGAGCGTAAAGGCTGGCGCATCCGTTTCGGCAATTACCGCGTCATCTACAAAATCGACGACACGCAGAAAATCATTACTGTCGTTGGCGTCGGCCATCGCCGCGAAATTTACCGCTAGCGTCACCCTTCGCTCTTTCCTTTAACTTCGGTAGTGAGGCGGCCGCGGTGGAGGCGGATGTTTACGGCGTCGCCGACGGCTACTTGGGCGGCGTCGCGGAGGAGGTGACCGGCGGCGTCGGTGGCTATGGCGTAGCCGCGTTCTAGGGCGCGGAGGGGGCTGCGTTCTTCGAGTTGGAGGCGGAGGCGGTCGAGGCGCTCCCGCTTGGCGCGGAGCAGGCGTTCGGCGCGGGCGGCTAAGTCAGTGCTGCGTTTTTCGAGGCGCAGGCGCAGGGCGGCGATCTTCATACGAAAATCGAAGGAGACGATGCGCAAGTGCGCCGTGGTGAAACGCTTGCGCGAATGCTGCAGGTTTGCGCGCAGGCCGTGGGCGAGGCGCGCGGTGAGCTCATCCGCACGCTGGCGTTGCTGCCGTAGCAGATCGAGCGGGCGGCGGAAACCGCGGCGGCCGGCGAGTTCGTGGACGCGGCGGCTGAACACCAGAATGCGATAGCGAATCTGGTCGGTAAGAGCGCCGCGCAGGTCGGCGATATGCTTATCGAATTCGCGGCGGGTTTGCACGACGAGCTCGGCGGCGGCAGAGGGCGTGGAGGCGCGCACATCGGCGACGAAATCGGCGATGGTGAAATCGGTTTCGTGGCCGACGCCGGAGATTACGGGAATGTCCGATGCGGAAATGGCGCGGGCAACTTCTTCTTCGTTGAAGGCCCAGAGATCTTCGAGCGAGCCGCCACCGCGCGCGAGGATCAGAACGTCGACCATTTGGCGGCGATTGAAGAATTGCACGGCGCGGACGATTTCCGTGGAGGCGCCATCGCCCTGCACGCGCACGGGATACACGGTCAGGTGCACATTGCGAAAGCGGCGGCGCAAGATGCGCACCACGTCGCGAACGGCCGCGCCGCTCGGGGAAGTGATCAGGCCGATGCGACTGGGCAAAAGCGGCAGCGGCTTTTTGCGGTCGGCGGCAAAGAGGCCTTCGGCTTCGAGGCGCTTTTTGAGCTGCTCGAAGGCAAGCTGGAGCGCGCCGAGTCCGACCGGCTCGATATGCTCGACATAGATTTGGTATTCGCCGCGCGATTCGTAAACGCTGATGGAGCCACGCACCGTGACGTGCAGGCCGTCTTCGGGGCGGAACTTCATGGTGCGGAGCTGATTCTTGAAGCAGACGCAGCGCACCTGGGCGCGTTCGTCTTTCAGGGTGCAGTAGATGTGGCCGGACTGTGCTTCGTGGCAGTTGGAGATTTCGCCGGTGACCCAGATGTCGGAGAAATTGCGGGCGAAGAGGTCGCGGATCCTGGCGGTCAGCTCGGTGACCGTGAAGGCGCGGCGTTCCGGCATCAGGTTGAATTGAAGCTGGCTCATGGGCGGTCCGGGGTATGGCCGGGATGGTATGCGGTTGCGATGCACCCCCCCTCCCCCCTTTTTTCACAAGTGTTCATTCTAAAGGTAGTTAAAGTCCTTTGTTTTGATACACTTTTGCAAGTGTTGATTCTAAAGGTGGTTACGACGCAGTTCACCCCTCTCTTTTCGGATCCGCGGCGGGGAAATGACTTGGCGATTTGGGCAGAGCGGTGGGGCGGGGTGAAACAAGGCAACAAACCCGCGCCGACATAACCTAAAAATGATAGCACAAGAATTACTATTTGTCAATAGATTATTTAAGTGCTCTGATTTGTTGGGGATAGGGGTTCTTGGAGGAAGGGAGATTCGGGGCGGTGATGGGGATGAAAGGCTGAAGAGCGCTCGGTTCGCTCGCTAGCTGGGCTGAAGCCCAGCAGCTACACGAAGTGAAGCCCGGCCGCTTGGAATGGGCTGACGCCCATAGGGTCGATTACTTGGCGGGGGTGGCTAGGTCGGTTGGGAGGGGGTTGGCGGGGGATTCTTCGTCCCACAGGATGCTGAGGACCCACCAGCGGGTGCCGTCGTTGAAAAGCTGGACGCTGTTGATGCCGCGGGCGAAGGGCTTTTCGTTCGGGGCATTGCGGGATTCGTAGCTGCTGAAGACTTGCGCGATTCTGCCGAATTTTTGCACTTGGTTGACGATGGCGCTTTCGTAGAAAGCGTGCGTTTTGAAGTAGCTGCCGGCACCGCGGGCGTATCCTTCGACATCGAGAAGGCGAACCGGGCCGTTAGCTCTTCTGGTGGCGGAGGTAAGCCGGGCTTCGGGGACGAAGAGGGAGCGGAAGCGGTTCCAATCACGATCGCCGGCGGGGCCGGAGATGACGTCGTAGATAGCGATGAGGATAGAATCGAGCGATTTCACGTCGTCGGGCTTGGCGGGAGGAACACGTGAGGAAAGATCCGGTGGCGGAGCTTGTTGCTTGGCTGTTTCGGCTTTGGGGGCGGGAGATGGGGATTGCCCGCAGGTGAGTGGCGGGAACCCAGTTATCGCGAGGAATGCCGCCAAGAGCAGGAGTTTCACCGTGTCCTCCGTATTGACCAATGCCTGTTAGTCTGGGGTCATGAAGGCCGGAGGAAGTCTATCTCAAAATTGTCGCGCGGCCGTATGGTGAGATGGATTCGCCGGCGAGACCCCGTTGAAGGGGCATCTGCCGAATCCGTTTGGTAGATTTCTTTGCAGCAGCGCTATTCTGTCCGGTCGTCAGACGGTTACGTCCCGCAACCGGACACTGCCGGACGGTGAGACTGAACCATAGTGCCTGCTTTCAATGACTTACGATGGTAAGCGGCTTGCAGCTTCGTGGCAACCATGACTACCTTACTGCGCGACCTTCGTTACGGATTGCGGACACTGGCCCGAAATCCGGGCTTTGCGGCGGTGGCGATCTTGACGATCGGGATTGGAATCGGGGCCAGCACCACCATCTTCAGCTGGATGCGGTCCATGCTGCTGAATCCGCTGCCTGGCGCCGCGCAGGCGGAGCGCATTGTCGCGATCGAGAACATGGCGCCGGACGGCGAGCCGATCACGACGTCTTATCTGGACTTCCGCGATTTCCGGGACAATCTGAAGCTTGTGAATCTGGTTACGGCGCGAGTGGGGAATGTGTTTTCTGTCGGCGACGCCCCGCGCACCACCCAGGTTTGGGGCGAAATGGTGTCGGGGGGCTTCTTCGACATGCTGGGCATAAAACCGGAAGCCGGGCGTTTCTTCTCCGACGCGGAGCGCGATGACGCGCAGAACTCGCATGCGGTGGTGGTGATCAGCCACAGTTATTGGAAAAACCAATACCACTCGGATCGTTCGGCTATTGGGGCGACCCTGCGCATCAACCGCACGCCGTTCACGATTATCGGTGTGGCACCGGAAGGTTTCCATGGCACACGCTCGGGGCTGGATTACGAGATGTGGATGCCGCTGACGATGTATGGGCAGTTGACGCACACCGGGACTTGGATGTTGCGCGACCGGAATACGCGAAATTTCATGATGTACGGGCGGCTTGCGCCGGGCGTGACGATGGAGCAGGCGCGCGGGGAAGTGCAAGCGCTGGCGAACCGCATGGCGGCGGCCGACGCGGACTCGAATCAAGGGATTGGCGCTACTGTGCTGCCGGTTTGGCAGGCGCACTTCGGGACGCAGTCGATCCTACTCACGCCGATTACGATCCTCATGGGCGCCAGCGGGGTAGTGCTGCTGATCGTTTGCGCCAACCTGGCAAATTTGCTGCTGGCGCGCGCGACGGGTCGGCTGAAAGAGTTTAGCGTGCGGCTGGCGATGGGCGCGCGGCCGACGCGGCTGACGCAGCAGCTTCTCACGGAGATGCTGTTGATGGCGGTGGCCGGTTCGGTGTGCGGTTTGATGCTGGCCAACTTGCTGGGCGGCGCGCTGCGCTGGCTGCTTCCCGGAGTGGCAAGGCCGGCGATGTTGCAACCGCCGCTCGACGGGCAGGTGCTGGCGTTCACAACGGCGCTGGCATTTGGCGTGGCGATTCTTGCGGGACTGGCTCCGGCGCTGCACGCGTCGCGAGCCAACGTCAACGAGATGCTGAAGGAGGGCGGGCGCAGCGGGAGTGCAGGTACGCATTCGCACCGCTTGCGCGGGCTGCTGGTGGTCTCCGAGGTGGCCCTCGCGGTGGTCGCCCTGGTGGGTGCAGGACTATTTCTGAGGAGCTTCCAAACCGCGCGGTCCATGGATCCGGGATTCAAGCCGGAAGGCGTGGTGCTGGCGCGCTTCGATTTTTCCACGGCGGGCTACGATGCGCGGCAGACCGACAGTTTTTGCCGGCGTCTGCGCGAGGAGCTGGAGCGACAGCCTGGAGTGACGGCGGTCAGCTACGATGATTCCGCGCCTTTAGGATTTAGCGGAGGAGACTGGGAAACGCTGGAGGTGGAGGGCTACGTTCCGGGGCAAAACGAGAATATGAAGATCTACCGGGACCTGGTCTCGCCTGGGTACTTCGAGACGATGAAGATTCCGCTCGTGGAAGGGCGCGATTTCGATTTGCGGGATGATGCTGCGGCGCTAAAGGTGATGATCGTCAACCAGGAGTTCGTGCGGCGCTTTCTGGCCAACCGCAGCGTGATCGGGCGCAAGGTGCACGGTTGGGGCGAGTGGTTCACGATCGTGGGAGTGGCTAAGGACAGCAAGTATCACCGGGTTACGGAGAGTCCGCAGCCGTATTTCTACATTCCCATCCGGCAGATTTTCAGGCCGGAGTATGGTTTGACGTTCGATGTGCGAACCTCCGGATCGGTGAATGAAGCGATTGCGGCGCTGCGGCGTGAAGCAACAGCGATCGATCCGGCCTTGACCATTTTCGATGCCGAGCCCATGACGGAATACGTAGCTGCGTCGCTGTTCGGAGCGAAGATCGCGGCGAGCCTTTTGAGCGTGCTGAGCGGGCTGGGGTTATTGCTGGCAGCGATCGGGCTGTACAGCGTGATGGCTTATTCGGTGGCGCAGCGGACCGGCGAGATCGGAATTCGCGTGACGCTGGGCGCGCAGCCGAGGGACATCATGCGGCTGGTGATCCGGCAAGGGATCGCGTTCGCGGCGGCTGGTCTGGTTGTGGGTTCGCTGGCGGCCGCGGCGCTCGCGCGCGTGGTGGCGGCGATGCTGGTGGGAGTGGGTCCGGCTGATCCGCTGGTGTATGCCGCGGCGACTTTGTTCACCGTGCTGGTCACGCTGGGCTCCGCGGCGATCCCGGCTTGGCGGGCGCTGCGCGTGGACCCGGCCGTGGCGCTTCGCTGGCAGTAGAGCTGGTCAGGCATTGGCTTGCTCCGGACTAGCACACACCGCTGGGGCGAATTGAGGTTCCGGATTCCTGAGCCGGGAGGGTCTGGGTGGTTGGCACGGGGTAGGGAGTGGTTCCGGCGAGGGTCGCGATACATTCCGTGATCACCTGCGCAACGGCGGGAAGCGTGGACGGTAGATTCGGAATCGACAAGTCGGGTTTTTTGAAATTCAACGCGCTGGTTAGATCCCCCACCGCCGCGCGGCGCCAGGCGGTCAGATTGGGCACTTCCGCCCCGAAACGAGTTTCCAGGAATCGCAATACGGAAGTGTGATCGAAGAGGTCCGAGGACACGAAGCCGCCGCGACTGAAC
>WNFO01028842.1_pt1 | contig 10077 bp, 9 predicted proteins | sample 5400251 | NCBI WGS metagenome assembly WNFO01 (sample SAMN13153354, study PRJNA577476) | soil metagenome | isolation source: 100 cm saprolite under Madrone tree | place: USA:California | collected 2016-06-14
CACGTCGCGACAGGCGATTTACGAAGCGTGCCTGTTGCGCTTCCGCCCCATCATGATGACCACCAGTGCGGCGCTGTTCGGCGCCTTGCCGCTCGCCATCGGTCTCGGCGACGGCGGCGAACTGCGCCGCCCGCTCGGCATCGCCATCGTGGGCGGACTGATCCTGAGCCAGTTGCTCACGCTCTACACGACCCCGGTGGTGTACTTGTACCTCGACCGCTTCAGCCTGTGGCTCCGCGACCGCCGCGGCCAAGGCCGCGACCGCAACATCCCGGACGCGCCGTTGGTTCCCGGAGAATGATGGCATCGAGGCAGTTGCCGCTTTTCTTGCCGAATCGCCCAAAAAATGGCAACTGGCGATAAATCAACCACTTAGAGCGGACCCCGCTAATGTTGAACCATTCTGCGCGGTCCTCGTTTGGCTTGTCGCTCCGGACTGTCGAGGTGGCCGGTTGTCAGAGTGAGGGAATGGGGTCGCATGTTTACGTACCGATCGGCAAGCTGTCGACAAGCCAGAAGAAAAGGGGGCATCGCCCGCCTCACGCGGATCGTCGGAGCATTGGGCCTCTTGCTGGTCGCGTCGGGCTGCCTGGAAACCGGCAGGCCTGGGCTTGCTGTCGACATTCCGGACGCCTACCGGGCGTCGCACGGCCCACCTGAGGCCGCAACACCTCCGCTCGATTGGTGGCGCAGCTTCCGGTCCCGCGAACTGACCTCGCTCATGGAGGAGGCGCTTGCTGCCAACTTCGATATCGCGGTCGCGATCGCGCAAATCACTCAGGCCGACGCCCAAGTGCGCATCGCCGGCGCGCCGCTGCTCCCGACCATCGGCCTTAACGCCAGCGACACCGCCTCGCGGAGCTCGGAACAGCTTTCAGCCAGCGGCAGAGCCGGAGGCGGATCGCCGTTTTCGCGGCTCTACGCGACGTCGCTGAGCGCGAGCTACGTCATCGATTTCTGGGGCAAGAACCGGTCGGCATTGAACGCCGCCATCGAAACGTCGATTGCCAGCCGCTACAACCGCGAGGTCGTGACGATCACCGCGCTCACCATCGTCGCCGACACCTATTTCCAGATCCTGGCGGCCCGCGACCGCTTGCGGATCGCCCGCCGCAATCTCACGGACTCAAGCCGCATCCTGTTCCTGATCAAGCAGCAGTTCGAGGTCGGCACCAAATCGGACCTCGATCTCGCCCAACAGGAGAGCCTGGTCGAGCAGGTGCGGGCGACGATCCCGCCACTCGAGGAAGCGCTCCGCCAGAACACTGCGGCGCTTGCGGTTCTCATCGGCAAGGCGCCGGAGCACTTCAGCACCCGTGGCGCCGGCATGCAGACCGTCGCGGTGCCGCGCGTGACGCCGGGCCTGCCGTCCGAACTCATCAACCGGCGGCCGGACGTCCGCCAAGCCGAGCAGCAGCTCAAGTCTGCGGACTACTCCGTCGAATCAGCCCGCGCCGCGTTCTTTCCCAGCATTACGCTCACGGGCCAGCTTGGATTTCAGAGTGCCGCGTTAAAGTCGCTATTCGGACCTGGCGCCTGGTTCTATACCGCCGCAGCGGGTCTCACCCAGCCGCTGTTCGACGGCGGAGTCCTGCTGGGCCAATTCGAGCTGCAGCGGGGCCTGCAGGCGCAGTTCCTCCAGGCCTACCGCAAATCCGTGCTGTCGGCGTTCTCCAATGTGGAGCAGGCGCTGATCGCCGTCGAGCAGACGACCGCGCAGCAACGCATCCAGGAGAACGTGGTGAGGGCCTCGCGCAGAGCCTTTACGCTGTCGGAACAACAGATGAATTCCGGAACCGTCAACATGGTGACGTTGCTCCAGGTCGAGCAGACGCTGTTCACGGCGGAGGATCAACTGGTCGGGGTGCAGCTGGCGCGCCTCGTCGCGGTCGTCAGCCTCTTTCAGGCGCTCGGTGGCGGCTGGCCGCCGACTGTGACGGCCATAGCAGGTAATTAAATACCGGATTCTCCGGCCATCGTTTGGGTTGTGCAGGCGACTTTGGCCGGCGTCATTTTGGCAAAACGAAATACCCCTGGGAAACAGCGTTCAATCAATGGCTTGCACGCACCCCCATGGCATCGACGCCGCGGGTGGCCCAGCCGGTGGTTCGGCGCTCGATGAACTCGGCCACCAGATACATGCCGATGCCCATGATGCTCGTCACCAAGAGCCCGGCGAAGGCGAGCGGCACCTCGAAGCGCGAAGAGGCCACCAGCATGAGATTGCCGATACCCTTGTTCGCCGCCACCGTCTCGGCCACGATCGAGCCCACGAAGGCAAATGTGATGGCCACCTTCAACGAGGCGAAGAAATATGGCATCGACCGCGGCAGTCCGACTTTCTGGACGATCTGCCATCGCCTGGCGCCGAGCGCCCGCAACACGTCCTTGAGTTCCGGCTCCACCGTCGCGATGCCGGCCGCGACGTTGACCAGGATAGGAAAAAACGAGATCAGGAACGCAGTGACGATCGCCGGAACGGTGCCGATGCCGAACCAGATCACGAGGATCGGAATAACCGCCACCTTGGGAATTGAGTTGAAACCAACGAGGGCGGGGTAAAATCCATCATAGATAAGCGTGGACGAACCGAAAAGAACGCCGCCGATCAACCCGAATATGACCGCAAACGAGAACCCCACCACTGTCGTCATCAAGGTTTGCCACGCATTGTCCAGCATTTCCCCTCGCCATTCCCATCCCGAGGCAAAGATGGCGGTCGGCGCCGGCAGCACGAACTGCTCGATGTCGAAGACCCGCACCACGATTTCCCAAAGGACGAAAATGGCGATGATGACGATCCAGGGGAGCGCGTTTCGCGCCGCCTTTCGCCGCAGCCGCGAACGCCGGCGCGGTTTCGCCGGTCCCTTGCCGATGGCTTCCTCCGCGTCCATGTGATCATTCCGCTCTCAGCGACTTTGAAACATTTACAACCTCATCCTGAGGAGGCCGCCCTCTTGGGCGGCCGTCTCGAAGGATGGCCACCTGTTCGGCCGTGCGTGTTGCCATCCTTCGAGACGCGCCGCAAAGATGCGGCGCTCCTCAGGATGAGGTCGAAATTGCTATTCACGCTCTCACCCATCGCCTGAGCGTGCGGCGCTGATGTGATCGCGCAGCTCATGAATGAGGGCCACCGCATCGGGCTCATAAGTCGTATCGAGCCGACGAGGCCGCTCCAATTTGATCGCCTGCTCCGAAATAATGCGTCCCGGCCGGGCGCTCATCACCAGCACGCGGTCGGCGAGGAAGACCGCTTCGCGCAGATCGTGGGTGACGAGAATGACGGTCGGCCGGCGCGCCAGCCAGACATCCTGCAAGGCCACCCAAAGTTCCTCGCGCGTGAACATGTCGAGCGCCGCGAACGGCTCGTCGAGCATCAGAAGGGAGGGATCGTGGATCAAGGCACGGCACAGCGACGCGCGCTGCTGCATGCCGCCGGAGAGCTCCCAAGGAAAGCGGGCTTCAAATCCCTTCAGACCGACCAGCGCCAATAGATCGCGGGCCTTCGCCACATAAGTCGACCGCTCGCTTCGCAACCGCGCGCAGTGCGGTTGAACGATTTCGAGCGGCAGCATCACGTTGGCGAGCGTCTTGCGCCATGGCAGCAGCGTCGGATTCTGAAACGCCATGCCGACAATCGACAGCGGCCCGGCCACCTCTCGTCCATCCACCGTGACGGTTCCGGCAGTCGGCGGCCATAATCCGGTCACCACCTTCATCAGAGTCGATTTACCGCATCCGGACGGTCCCACCACGGCGACGAATTCTCCTGGCGCTACCGCGAGGGTCGTGCCCTCAAGCGCCAGCGTGCCGTCGCCATCCTCGCCATAGCGCACCGAAACGTGATTGAGCTCGACGAAGTTCATCTAACTGCCAGGAATAATGCCCTTGTCGAGCGAGAAACAGTATTTCGCAATGTCTCCCGCGCGCGTGTACCAGACCCGTTCATTCCCTTTGTGTTCGACACAATGCTTGATCGCCTGGCGTAACGGCCGCAGCCGGAACGGCTGGCCAACGATGAAACCATGCAAGGCCAGCGCAAATACGAGCGGCTGGCGTTCCGACTGTTCGAGCATCTCCTCGAACTGGTCGACGATCATGTCGGCGAACTCGCGGCCGGTGTGGTCGCGATGCGCGAGGGTGCCGGCATCGTTCAATTCCATCGGATAAGGAACCGACAGCAGCGGGCCGGCGCGAGTCTGCATCCAGATCGGCTGATCGTCGAACGGCCAATCGAGGAGATGCGTGTAGCCCGCCTCCTTGAGGAGATCGGGCGTGACGTTCGATTCAAGGGCGCCCGGGCCCATCCATCCGGTCGGCCGCACGCCCACATATTTCTCGATCACCTGCGTGCATTCCTCGATGGCGCGCCGCTCGTCGTCCTCCCACATGCCGCGCAGCAACTCGGCGTTGGTGCGTCCATGCCCGACCACGTCGTCGCCGCGCGCTCTGATCTTTTCGACGATCTCCGGATAATTGTAGCAGACGGCGCTGTTGAGGAGGATCGTGGCCGGAAGCTTCAATGAGTCGAGGATTTCAAACAGGCGCCAGTTGCCGATCCGATTGCCGTAGTCGCGCCATGCCCAGTTGCGCGTGGTTTGCATGCCGCTGCGCACCGGGTCCATGCCGATACCCGTACCGAACGCAAAGTGCTCGATGTTGAGAGCGACGTAGAAGGCAAGCCGCCTGCCCTGCGGCCACGTGTAATCGGGCCGCTTGACGATCGGGGAATAGGCATAACGTGAATGTCCGGGAAGTTTCAGCATTAGCACACTCGTGATTTTGTAAGGTTTCGCGGCTTTTCGTTTCGCATTGTAGGGTGGGCAAAGCGAAGCGTGCCCACCGCCACACTGAAATCGTGGTGGTCGGCACGCGGAGCCTGTCATCGGGGGCCGGCCCGATGGCAGGCTCCAGCCGGACCCGTTGGCTTTGCCCAACCTACATGGCTTTCCAGTCGATCGAAACGCCCGTCTAATTCGTGCCCTTCGGCACCATCCGCTCGGCCGCGGGCGGCAGGTATCGGTCCGTGTAGACCTGTTCCGCAGCCGGAGTGCCGGTCAGCCCATAGGCGGCCACCACGGCGTCGATCGTCTTCGCGAGCTTTTCCGGCGTAACGGAGCTCAACCCCGCGTTCGCAACGTGGGGCGTATTGGTCAATCCCAACGCCAGGTCGAGGCGGATTTTCTCGATCTCCATCTTCATCATCGGGTCACGGGCCTTGAGAAGATCGAGCCCTGGTTGAGCGCCTTGACGACGGCGCGGGTGGTCTGCGGGTTTTCATCGGCGAATTTCTTGCGGGTCACCAGTGCGAGGCCGTACATGTCGGCGCCGAAATCGGAATATCTCAGCACAAACAGATCATCCATGGTGAAGCCCATTTCCAGGATCGCCGGGATGTTCGAGTTGGTGAAGCCGCCAGTGCCGTCGACGTCGCCGCGCTTGAACATCGCGCCGAACAATTGCGGCTGCACCGCAACCCAGTTGACCTTGACGTTTTCCGCATGCGCCGCCTTGAAGAGGATCGACGCGGTGTCATGCACCGCGATGCCGGGGCCGCCCGCGATCTTCTTGCCGTCGAGGTCCGCCGGCGTGCGAATCCCGGCGGCCTTGCGGGTGATGAAGGCCAGCGGGGTCTGGTCGAAGCTCACGTAGACGGCGATCAGCGGCGTCGATGGGTTTTTGGCGTTGAACAGGATCATCGAGGGCATGTCGACCCAGCCATACTGGTAGGCGCCGCTCGCCACCGTAACGGCCACGTTGGTGGCGCCGTTGCCCTTGTCGATCGCATCGACCGCGATGCCTTCGGCTTTGAAATACCCTTTGTCCTGGGCGACGAAAAACGGCGCGTGGGTGCCCTGGATGACCCAATCGAGCGAGATCTTGACGTTCTTGACCTCCGCATGGGCAGGTACGCCCGCTGCCGCGAGGATGGCGACCGCTGCGATTGTGCTGATGTGTTTCATGGGGACCTCTCTCCGGTTGCTCAAACGGGCTTAACCTGCGTCCGAGGTAACGGCAGAATACCCCAGGGCAGGCGAAAATACCTTGCGGAAACCTTGATTTCTCGCTGTGAATTCGCTGATTATTCCCGACGAGCCAGCAACGGTCCAGCCGGGGGCTGACGTGCAGTTTTTCTTCGAGGAACATGAACTTGATGTGGACAGGCGAGAGCTCCGGCGCGGCGCCGAACTCGTCAGCCTCGAACCCCAGGTGTTCGACTTGCTGGTCTATCTGGTGCAGAACCGTGATCGCGTGGTCAGCAAAGACGAACTGATCGAGGAGGTTTGGGAAGGCCGCAACGTATCCGACTCGACTCTCACCAGCCGCATCACAGCTGTCCGTAAGGCCATCGGCGACAGCGGCGACGAGCAGCGACTGATTCGCACGGTGTCGCGCAAGGGAATCCGCTTCGTCGGCGTGGTCAAAGACAAGCCGCAGTCGGTTGCGGTTGCCACAGCTACGGCGCAAGCCACGACCAACATCACGACGGCGACCGCTGGACCTACGCTCGCGACGCCGGACCGGCCTTCGATCGCCGTCCTGCCATTCCAGAACATGAGCGGCGATTCGGAGCAGGAATACTTCGCTGATGGCATGGTCGAAGAGATTATCATTGCGCTCTCACGTCTGCGCTCGTTGACGGTTATCGCGCGCAATTCGAGCTTCATCTACAAGGGCCAGAGCGTGGACGTAAAGCAGGTCGGTCGCGATCTGGGGGTGCGCTACGCGCTCAAAGGCAGCGTACGCAAAGCAGGGAATCAAGTGCGCATCACCGGTCAGCTCATCGACGCCTCAAGCGGTGCGCACATTTGGGCGGACCGCTTCAACGGCAGCCTCGAAGACATCTTCGATTTGCAGGACCAGGTGACGTCGCACGTGGTGGGAGCAATCGCGCCGAAACTGGAGCAGGCCGAAATCGAGCGCGTCAAGCGCAAGCCAACCGACAGCCTCGACGCCCACGAATACTTTCTGCGCGGAATGGCGAGCTATTATCAACGAACCCGGGAGGGCACCAGCGAGGCGCTGCGGCTGTTCTACAAGGCGATCGAGTCCGACCCTGATTTCGCGTCCGCCTATGGCATGGCCGCATGGTGCTACGGCTGGCGCAAGATGGGAGGCTGGGTTGCCGACCGCGTCGAAGAAATCGCCGAAACCGCAAGGCTGGCGCGGCGGGCCGCTGAGCTGGGCCAGGATGACGCGGTCGCGCTCTCACGCGGCGCCCATGCGCTCGCCTTTGTGGTCGGCGACGTCGATCCCGCCGCCACCCTCGTCGATCGTGCTCTCGTTCTCAATCCGAACTTGGCAGGGGCGTGGTATGCCGGCGGCTGGGTGAGAGCCTACCGCGGCGAGCCCGAGGTGGCGATCTCGCACTTCGCGCGAGTGATGCGCCTCAATCCGCTCGATCCGCACATCGCCGCGATACAGGCCGGAACCTCATTCGCGCATTTCCTTGCCGGCTGCTACGACGAGGCATTGCTGTGGGCGGAAAAAGCGGCGTCGACGCAAACGAACTACAAGACCGCAGTTATCATAGCGGCGGCAAGCAGCGCGCTCCTCGGGCGGGTTGTGGAAGCGCAGAAGGCCATGGCTCGTTTGCGCGAGCTCGATCCCGCGCTGCACATTGCCAATGTCAGAGATTGGGCCCCGCTGCGCAGGCCAGAAGATCTGGAAAAGCTTGAGGACGGCTTGCGAAAAGCTGGCCTCCCGGAGACATAAGCGGTTCATCGTGCAAAACTCGGACCGCGGTTCGTGTTCGTGCCGGCCCTCCTCAACGTCTCTGGCCGCATCAAGCGCAGCTCGTACTGCCGATTGCCGCCGGGACCGCCGGATCGGCGATCTCGTCGTAACCGCGCCCAAAGAACTGCAGCAGGCAGAAGCCGTGACCGAAGGGATCAGTCATCTGGGCAATTTTTCCCCAGACGTGTCTGACGACCTCGCCTTCGAGCACGGCCCCTGCAGACAACGCACGTGCTACCGCCGCATCGACATCGGCGACGACCAGATCGAGATGCACGGGCGTCCAGTGCCGCCCATAGTCGCGTTTGACGCCGGATGCCGGAGTCGGGCGCGTGCCGGCCTGCATGACCAGGAGATACAGTGGAGACGTCGCACCGAGCAATTCCACGCCAAGCGTTCCGAAGCGGCGGCCAGTGCTCAGGCTGAATGCCGAGCAATAGAAGGCCGTTGCGCGGTTGAGATCGTCAACATCGACGTTGATCAGCAACTGGCAAGTCATGAATGCGGCCTGTGAGCAGTTAGGGCCATTTCGATCATACGGGGCGCGTCGCGATATCTGAGGCGGGAGGTGAAAGTGGCGGACTGCCGCGCCTCGTTTCGATCTAGTGCTGCGACTCTGACGTTCATTCCCATCGCGCCGTGTCATGCCCCGCGAAAGCGGGGCATCCAGTAACCCCTGCGCGATCGAGGGAACTACTGTGCCCAAACGAAGGCTCGTGGTTACTGGATCGCCCGCTTTCCGCGGGCGATGACAACAATGAGAATCCAACCTTAGAAACGGAACGCTAGCATGAGAATGCGTCGAACCAGAGTCTACCGCTCAGCGATCGCCTTCAACTTGCCGAGGCCCTTCTCGAATTGGCTGCCGACCATCTTGTCGCAATCGACGAACACGGTCATGAGCTTGGCCAGAAACGGCTGCCGGCCGCTCATCGCCCACGTCACCGTGGTGGTGTTGCCGTTCGGCTGGAGTGTGAACTCCACCGCGTTATGCGCCTTCATCGGCTTGTGCATGTCGAGCTGCATGGCGACCCGGGAGGATGGCGCGGCATCGGTGACCTCGAGGCGCCCTTCACCGACCTTGCTGTTGCCGCTCCAGGTGTGGGCGGCGCCCCTGCCGCTGTCCGGGCCGCTGTACGCGATCTTGATCGCCGGGTCCGGTTCGACGAACGGATTCCATGTGTTCATGGACTTAAGGTTGGCGATGAGCGGGAAGATGCGCTCGGCCGGCGCGTTGATGCCCGCCGAGCGCTGGACGCGGAAGCTGTCGGGTTTGGCCGCCGCATAGGCGAGCAAAGCCGCCACGACGACCACCAAAGCGATTGCCACATAGATGAGAATGTCGATCATGGCTGTGACTCCCTGTTTGGACGCCCGAGACCCGACTATGCGGCCTTTCCCTCGCAGGCCCGCCGCAGAGCCGCGATGTCGATCTTGGTCATGGCAAGCATGGCCTGCATGACACGCGCCGACTTCGCGGCATCCTTGTCCTGCATGAGTTCGATGAGCGCGGTCGGCACGACCTGCCAGGATACGCCGAACTTGTCCTTGAGCCAGGCGCAGCGACCCGGCTGTCCACCGGCGGAAAGCTTCTCCCAGTAGTGATCGACCTCGGCCTGGGTTTCGCAGTGGACAATCATCGAGAGCGCTTCGGTGAACCTGAACATCGGCCCGCCATTGAGAGCGGTGAATGCTTGCCCGTCGAGCTCGAACCCAATGGCCATGACGCTGCCGTTCGGGCCGGGCCCAACTTCACCGTAGCGGGAAACGGCCGTGATTCTCGCGTCCTTGAAGATCGAGACGTAGAAATTGGCGGCATCTTCAGCCTGGCCGTCGAACCACAAGCAGGGAGAAATTCGCTGTTTGATCGGCATCGTTCAGCTCCTTGACGTGTATCCGCATGTGCCTTCAAAGGACGCATCAGCCGCGGACATTCCGACAGGCCATCACGGTTTTTTCGGGCCTTGCCCGGCGCTCCGGACCGGCGCGGCGAGCCGATCCGGGCCGTTCGGTCTGACGAGCGTTGACGCGGTCGAACGCCACCCCCCCGCCTCATAAGGAACCGGCCGATGTCGCGCCGGAACACGCCCCCGCGTTGGCCGATTTGCCCGCAGAGGACTTGTTTTCTCCCCGTCATCTACCTAGCTCGAATACGCATCGGCTTGACAACCGCGAAGCGTCGTTGGGAGGGAGTTGCAACGAAGTCCCGGTATAACGAAGTCCCGGTATGAAGATTGCCCAAATTGCTCCGCTCTTCGAAAGCGTGCCGCCGCGGCTTTATGGCGGCACTGAACGGGTCGTTTCGTACCTGACCGAGGAACTGGTCAAGCAAGGGCACCG
>WNFO01006866.1_pt1 | contig 10074 bp, 7 predicted proteins | sample 5400251 | NCBI WGS metagenome assembly WNFO01 (sample SAMN13153354, study PRJNA577476) | soil metagenome | isolation source: 100 cm saprolite under Madrone tree | place: USA:California | collected 2016-06-14
GACCGCGTTGTGCAGGATGAAAAAACCAACGCCGACTTGCAGGGCGACCTCAAAGTCGTCACCGATAAGCTTAAAATCACCCAGGGTCAGCTCAAAAAGGCGCGCGCCGAAGCCGCGAAAGCCGTTGAGGATACCACCACCAAGCTGAGCGCGCTCGATACCAGCGTGCACACTGAGCTCGCCACCAAGGCCGCCACGGATGATCTGAAGAACGTGGATACCAAGGTCGTCGGCGTTCGCACCGACCTCGATACTACTCGCGAAGATCTAAAAATGGCTCGCAGCGAAATGGGCACGCTCATTGCCCGCAACCACGATGAAATTGATCAACTCCGCCGCCTCGGCGAGCGTGATTACGTCGAATTCACCATCGCCGGAAAGAATAAGCCCCAGAAGGTTGGCAACTTGACTGTCGAACTCAAGGGCATCAACGAAAAGCGCTCTCAGTACAGCGTTGCCATGACCGCCGAGGACCGCAAAATCGAAAAGAAGAACCGCAACATGAACGAGCCGATCTTCTTCTATCTGAGCGGCACCAAGATCCCTGAAGAGCTGGTCATCAACAAGCTAGGCAAAGACACCATCAGCGGCTACGTCAGCATCCCCAAGGCTAACGCTCAGTCGCAGCCAGCAACCACTTCCAGTTCCGGTAAGTAACCCGAGTACACAACAGCCCTGGCCATGCGCCAGGCCCAGAGCGGGCAGAATCTTCTGCCCGCTTTTTTTATTCGCCCGAGGTTTCGGGACGCGTCTTTTCTTCAAATGAGGCTTTTCCCCTTTCACGGCGAAGTCCATTCTTCTCTTTTCTGCTGTGCCAAGTCTCGCCCTGAGCGCTCTGGACACAAATCCTGCTATTTACCAAAATTGCAAAAGCCGCGCCGTCCGCCGCCTTTGTACCCTCGCGTACGTTTAAAATCAAAGATAGCTAAGCCATTGCTGCTGGGCCTGGCGTCACGTAACGGAGCTGAACGTCATCCCTTCGTCGGCCCTGCGAACGACCAACCATGTCTCGCCTCTTCAAACCGGATAGTCCTTCCCTCTACCTGGGCCTCGCACTAGTGTATTTCATCGTTGGAAAACTCGGGCTTAACCTCGCTTTCCTCAACGCCAGCGCATCCGCCGTATGGCCGTGCACCGGCATCGCGCTCGCCGCTTTATTGATTTCTGGCTACCGGGTGTGGCCCGCAATTTTTGTTGGAGCATTTTTCGTCAATTTCACCACCGCCGGAACAATTCTCTCTTCGGCAAGCATCGCCACCGGCAATACGCTCGAGGCTGTCGTTGGCTGCTATCTCGTTACCCGTTTCGCCGCCGGCCGCAACGCATTTCAACGATCACAAAATATTTTCAAATTTGTTCTGTTGGCTGGTATGGTTGGCACCGCCATCAGCGCCTCCATCGGTTCCGCAACTCTGGTCTTGGCGCACTTGGCCGAGCCATCCCGTGATCTTTCCATTTGGCTTACTTGGTGGCTTGGCGACGGCGTCGGCGCGCTTGTGGTAACGCCCTTGCTTTTGCTCTGGGTTGAAAATCCCAGCCGTAACTGGACACGCCGGCAAATTATCGAACTCGCTTTGCTATTTTTCGGACTTGTCTTTACCACCTGGTTCGTCTTCGGCTTCGGCTTCCATAACATCGTCAAAAACTATCCCTTTGAATATCTCTGTTTCCCATACCTGGTTTGGGCCGCGTTTCGTTTCGGCCGCAGAAAAGCTGCCACGGCGATTTGCGTTCTGGCTATGATAGCCACCTGGGGCACGGTCCATGGTTACGGGCCCTTCGTCAGGATTTCTCAAAATGCTTCCCTGCTGCTTTTGCAATCTTTTATGGCCATCGTCGCCGTCACCACCATGGTTCTGGCCTCCGAAACCACAGCACACAAGCACGCCGAGGAACATGTTCGCCAATTGGCCGAAAGCGACCCGCTCACCGGCCTGGCAAACTATCGCCGTCTCGTCGAAGCTCTCGATTCTGAAATCAAGCGCTACAGCCGCTCGCACTCGCCGTTTGCGGTCGTTCTCCTGGACCTCGACCACCTTAAAAAAATAAATGACAGTCGCGGCCATCTCGTTGGCAGCCGTGCTCTTTGCCGCCTCGCCAATATTCTCCGTCTGCATTCCCGCGAAATTGATGTCGCCGCGCGTTATGGCGGAGATGAGTTCGTCCTCGTCCTTCCCGAAACCAACACCCAATCCGCACTCCTGGTCGCGCAACGCATTTCCGATCGCCTTCGCAACGAGAGCGAAGATCCTCCGCTGTCCGTCAGCACCGGCGTCGCCATGTATCCCTTTGACGGCACAACCCTCGATGAACTCCTCATCGCCGCCGACCGCGCCCTGTACCTCGACAAATCCTCCCCCAAAGGCAAATTCCACGTCCCGCTGTAAAATCCTGATCGACGAGTGCCTTCTGTTGCTCTAAAAACGAAATCTCACTGCACCGGGCCAGAGTGCCAAAAGTTTCGATTTTGGTTCTTTCCGCGAAGCGAATCGCATGAAGGATTTATTGCCCCTTAATGCTGCCCTGCGCTGAGGCTCTTCTCACGATCCAACCCGGCGGAGTGGTTGCGGCGGGACCGCTGTAGCCTTAAGCCGCGCGATCCTACATCAGCCCACTCTGCCTCGCCAGCTTTAGCGCCTCAATCGCCGCTCCTCGCGCCCCCGCCGTATCTCCGTTTGGAATTACATAGATCGGAATACCTACCTGCTCCTCACGTTGATTCGGCATCCCCACGCGAATCTGGTCCATAAACCATTTCTGGAATTCCGCACTCGCCTCCAGCGCTCCCCCTCCAACGATCAGCGCATCAGGATCGAATGTGTTCACCATCTCGTCGAAGAACAATCCCAACGCATGCGCCTGCACGCGAAAAACATCCCTGCACAGCGCATCACCTTTGTCCGCAAGCCCGCGCACACGTTTGGCCGCGTCATGCGGCGGCAGTTTCCCCAATTCGTGCCCCGGATATCGCGGCAAAAAATACGGCAAAAGATTTCTTTCAATAGCGGTCAGCGAACAAAGCGACTCCAAATCCCCCGTCCGTCCGCAATTACACAGCGGATTGATGCCCTTGGTTCCCGCAATACTCTGATAGGGAACCAACACGTGCCCCAACTCTCCCCCAAACCCGTTTTTCCCCTTCACTACATTCCCATCGAGAATAATTCCGCCGCCATTTCCCGTCCCGATAATGATCGATACGGAAGTCTCCTTACTATTCGCGCCAAAAATCGCATAGTGCCCCCAAAGCGCCGCCGCATTCGCATCGTTTAAATACGACACAGGTTTGCCCAGCTTGTGCGCCAGCCCCTCGCGAATATCGAATCCCGCCCACTGCGCGTGCACAAAATTCGTCGACCCGCGCGCACTCAACAGCCCGGCCGCGCTAGCCGGCCCCGGCGTATCCAGCCCGACTGCCACCACATCGGCAAGCTCAACACCTCCCAGATCAGTGGCCACCCGCAAACCATCCGCAATTTGTTGCAGACAAATCTCCGGCCCCTGCTTCGCCAGCGAGGGATGCTCGCACAATCCCTCGACCAAAAACTTCTCCTGCGCATCTACCAACGTATAGTTGACAGCTGTTCCCCCAACATCCACTCCCGCCACAACAGCCACGTTTTTTTTCTCCCATTCCGCTCTCTAACCGCTGGGCAAGGGTATCAGAATGTCGTCCTTCGGCGCTTCACGCAATTCCAACTCGGCGAATCGCGGCATCCGCAGCCTGGTAGCCGCTGCCTATCTCGCAGTTTGTCGTAAGTAGGGTTAAGTAGCCCCGGGGAGTTTCTCCCCGAGGCCCTTCCAGAACCGTACGTGAGCCTCTCGACTCATACGGCTCCCATGATGGAAACCTCACCACGCTGTCTTTCCCAGAGCGCCAGAAGAGTGGGCTGTCGCTCGATAAGACGAATCAGCCAGTTCCAAGCTCGCACTCGGTGACCGCGCAGCTTCTTGTATTTCCGACAAGCCCAGCGAACCAACGATTGGCCGACGTGCCGCTCGATGGGCCGTAGCGCTGAAGGGTTGAAACGGCCGTAGTAGGTGAACCATCCACGAAGCTTCGGGTTCAGCATCTTCGCGAGATCTTCGATGGAGCATGCGGTACGTCGATGCAGCTGCCACGTTCTGATCTCGTCCGAGATTTTCTGTACCGCCTTCTTCGAGATGGCTGGACTGAAACTACAGAAGAGCTTTCCCTTGCGATTGACGGCTGCCCGAGGGCGAAACGTAGACCCCAGAAAGTCGCTTCGGGTGTGTCTCTTGTCGGTTTGCATCCTTGCAGTAGACGATCTTCGTCTTCTCCGGATGCAGCTCCAGTCCGCACTCGCTTAAACCTGCAAGTCCTTTGCTTGCCACTCAATACGAAACGTGCCCCGCGGTACACACCCGCAAAAATCGGCCAACTCGTCATTCCCATTTTGCAACGCAACCGACGCGCAGCCCGTGTCCAGCACTCCCCTTGCGAAAACTTAATTACGGAAATCTGTCTACGCACCACCACGTCCTCGGCTTTCCGCTACAATATTTGCGATCCCACTCCCTGCGAGGCACGCTCCTTGATTCATCGTCACGTCTTTCACAACGACCAGCTTCTCCCCGTCGAAAAAGTCCGCCTCTCTCCCGGACAAGCCGGTCTCGTCAACGGCTGGGGGCTTTTCACCACGCTACGCATCGTTCGCGGCGAAGCCTTTGCCTTTGAACGCCACTGGCGCCGCCTCGAGAAAGACGCCTCCATCATTCACTTGCCCATGCCTTACGCCGGACCGCGGGTTCGCGTTCAGCTGCAGGAAGTCCTTCGCGCCAACAAGGTTACCGACGGCTGCGCGCGCATTTATCTGGTCTACAATCAGGTCGGTTTTTGGCGCAGCGACGAGCCGCAACCCGCCGTCGATCTCATCATTTACACTGCGCCGCTTCCCGAATACCACGAGCCCGTTCGTCTCGCCATTCGCGAGCACGGTCGCCACGCCGCCTCCGCGCTCGTCGGCGTAAAAACGATTTCCTGGCTGAACAACGTCTGGTCCGTCGTCGAAGCGCAAAAAGATGGTTTCGATGAAGTCATCATGCTCAATGAACGCGGCGAAGTCGCCGAATGTACCGCCGCGAATGTTTACATCGTCAAGGGCGATACCGTTTTCACTCCGCCTCTGAGCTCCGGATGCCTCGAAGGCGTAACGCGCAGTATTCTCTTTGAAATTGTCGGCGAAGCCGGAGCCATCGTGAAAGAGCATACGCTCCGCCTCGAAGATCTCTACGCCGCCGACGAAGTTTTTATCTCTTCCACCAATCGCAACGTAATCGGAGTGGGCGAAATCGCCGGCTACAAATTCGCCAACGCGCCCGGCCCGGTAACTCTGCGCATGAACGAAGCTTTCACTACCTATATGAACGATTACGTCACGCGCCGCCTCGCCGCCGCTTCACGTTAGGAATTTGTGGATTTTTCGATTCAGCGGCTCGTCGCCAAACTGGAAAAAGAAACGGAGAAGAAAGGAAGAAGGAGACAAAAATAATAACAACGAATGTCAGCGCTTTTTCGCAGCTCCGGAACACGACTGAAGCTTCACCCACTGCGCAGGATTCACGTTGACGCCATTAACGTAAAGAACCCAGTGCAGATGCGGGCCAGTGGACCTTCCGGTAGTGCCAGCGTAACCAAGAATATCGCCACCTTCCACGGTACTTCCAGGAACCACCAGCAATCGAGACATGTGCAAGTACATGGATTCCAGGCCTTGCCCATGATCGATTCCCGCGGCGTTGCCGAGCACATTGAACTGTTTTGCGAAGGTAACCGTTCCCGCAGCAACCGCGCGAATCGCTTCTCCTTCCGGTGTGCGCTGGTCCACGCCACCGTGATATTCGCCGGTGTACCTTCCGTTGTGCAAACGTTTGACGCCGAACGGAGAGGTCATACATCCGGGGACCGGCGGCGCAAGCGGGTCCGCCCAGGAACGTGTGGAGGAAATATTCTCTTTGAAGGTTTTGAGCAAAGCCATTTCTTCAGGAGTGGAATGGAGCGATTCAATTTCGGGACTTAGGTTGACGTTTTGCGAAGGAAAAATTGTTTTGCGAATGATCACGCGGAGAGTTTGCGGGAAACCGTCATCGTTACGAAAAATCGTGAGTTCGACTGTTCCAGGCTTGTCCTGTACCGAGACGGGAAGAAGACCGAATCGTCGCCCGTCGGACTGAAGAAAAAGCTCTGTCTCGCGTTCGTTGAGCCGTGCCTTGGTGAATTGTTCGGAACAAGAGATACGCAGCGTTTCGCCGAGTTTCACTTGAGCGGGCGAAACGGTGCACTTTTGAGCCTGCAAGGGGGCGATGCAAAAAAACGCAGTGGAAAACAGACCTGCGGCGACCAGGTTTCTTGCACGGGCTATTAAGTGGTGGCTCATGGGCTTGATTACGGATCGGGTGCGACTAAAGTATTTTGTCGGCTGCGACCACTGGTAGCAAGCACATTAACCGCATCCGGTGCAGGCTTTGCAAGGAAGTGCGTGCTACAATCGGCGACTTGAGAGAGAAATGGCCGAGACGCTAGCGACTACTGAAGCGGTGCTGGAAGTGATTTCGCCGGATGGCGCGCGGCGCTACGCGCGCGTTTCGCAAACCCCATACATGATGGGACGGGGCGCGGAAACCGGCAATCATTTGCAGCTGAACGACCGGCGCATTTCGCGGCAATGCGCGGCCATCGTAATGGAAGCGAGCCGCCTGTACATTGAAGACCGCGGGCAGCGACGCGGAGTTTTCGTCAACAACGAAAAAATTGACAGCCGCGCGCTGGAAGACGGCGACATTATTACGTTCGGCCTGGAAGATTCCTACGAAATTATTTTCCGTTCCACACCGGATGCCGGACAGGAATCCATTCCCAACCTGCTGACGCGCATCGAACACATCACCAGTTCCGAGCCCGCGTCCGGCGGATTGCGCAAGCTGAACATGCTGCTGGAAGCGAGTTCCCTGTTGCACTCGCAACTGCCGCTGGATTCGGTGCTGGCAAAGATGTTGGATCACGCGGTAGCGGTGCTGGACGCGGACCGCGGCTTGCTCCTGGAAAACGGCGCGGACGGAGCTCTGAAGGTGCGGCTGGCCCGCCGCAACGGCGGCTTGCGTTTGCCGCCGGAAAGCGTCGCGCCGAGCCAGACGGCGATTCAGCTGGCATTGAAACAACATTCGCCGGTGATCACGGAAGATCTGGCGCAGGCGGAAATGGATCTGCAGTCGGCGCAGAGTGTCGTAGCCCAACGATTACGTGCCGTGGTGGTAATTCCACTGTTCTCCGTGATGCGCGCAAATTCGCAGGAGTCGGTGGTTAATCTGCGGCGCGGCGAATTTCTTGGCGTGTTGTACATGGATTCACGGCGCCCGGCGGCATTCTCCAAGCTGGACCGGCAGATTCTGGATGCGCTGGCGGCCGATGCTGCGAGCATTCTGGATAATGCTCGGCTGGTGGAACGCGAGCGCGAACGGCAGCGCATGGAGCAGGAAATCAACATCGCGCGCGACATTCAGCAAGCGCTGCTGCCGCGCGATTTCCGCGAATTCCCGCATCTGGATGTTTCCGGATGCAACTTCCCTTGCCTGGCGGTGGGAGGCGACTATTTCGATGTGTTTCCGATTGCCGAAGGGCGAACTGCTTTTCTACTGGCAGACGTTTCCGGCAAAGGACTGGGAGCGGCGATTGTTACCACCATGCTGCAAGGAGCGCTCTCCGGAATGACGCTGGGAACGGATCCCGCGCGCGTATTCAACCACGTCAACAGGTTTTTGTGCGATCACTCGGAAGTCGGCCGCTATGCAACGATGTTCTTCGGAATCCTGGATCTGGATGGACACCTGGAATTCATCAACGCCGGCCACCCATCGCCAATGCTCATTCGTCAGAATGCCGTGGAAGAGGCCTTCACCGAAGGATCGTATCCGGTGGGACTGGTACCTGATGCCGTGTACACGGCAGCCTGTTTGAAGTTGCAGCCCGGGGACACGCTGGTACTGTTCAGCGACGGCGTGACCGAAGCCATGGATCCGGATGAACAATTATTTGGAGTGCCTCGGCTGCGGGAAGTCCTGGAAAGAAATATCAGCACGGAGCTGGAGCAAATTCAAAAAACAGTGCTGGAGTCGGTGGAAAACTTTGCCAGAGGCGCTCGGCAGGCGGACGATTTGACGCTGCTGCTGGTGAGGTATCGCGATCCCAAATGCGCGGACAACACCGATACAGCAATTCCCCCGCCCTCCGGCGAAGCCGCCTGACCTGAACGGCTGGCGAAACGGCGAACGAAAAATCCACTTTGACTTCGATGCTCGGCGAGCCGGAGTTGATTCATTTTATTTTGCAACAATTTTTGACCTCCTCGCTTAATTTACAAAACTTCTTCTTGCATTCTCTAACATTCAGGACTATTAGTTTAGTTCTGCGCTCGGCTTTTCCACTCTTGGCAAGAGAGGCACGATGGCTTCCAGTCGTAGAGATTTCCTGAAAATAGGTGCTGTAGGTGGTGCAGCGGCGGCGGTTTTTGGTTTTGATCTGAAGCCGGCGTTCGCACAACTCCGCGAATTAAAGATCGAACGGGCCAACGAAACGCGTTCGACTTGTCCGTACTGCGCGGTGGGCTGCGGCACCATCATCTATACGATTGGCGACCGCGCAAAGAACGTAACGGCGCAGGTGGTACACGTCGAGGGCGACCCCGATCATCCGACCAATCGCGGCACGCTGTGCCCGAAAGGCTCGTCGCTGCAGCAAGAGATCATGAACGACCGGCGCCTGCTCAAGCCTCTGGTGCGGCGGCCGGGTGGAACCGAATGGGAGGACATTTCGTGGGACGACGCGATCAACGAAATCGCGACGCGCGTGAAAAAGACGCGCGACGAGACTTTCGTCGAGAAGGATGCGGCGGGACACACGGTGAACCGGCTGGAATCGATCGCCTGGATCGGCGGCTGTACCGATACCAATGAGTTTAACTATCTGGTGGTGAAAGCGATGCACGCCTTGGGGGTCGTGCATTTGGAAAACCAGGCCAGGGTTTGACACGGCCCCACGGTCTCAAGTTTGGGACCAACATTCGGACGTGGGGCAATGACCAACGGCTGGGTCGATATGAAGAATACCGACATGATGCTGATCATGGGCGGTAATCCTGCCGAGAATCATCCCTGCGGGTTCAAGTGGCCCATCGAAGCGAAGCGCACGCGCGGCGCAAAAATGATCTCGGTCGACCCGCGCTTCACGCGCACATCGGCGGTCGCTGATTTCTTCTGCCAGATCCGCGCCGGCACGGATATCGCCTTCCTCGGCGGCGTCATTCGCTATGCCATCGAAAACAACCGCATCGCGAAAGACTACCTGGTCAACTTCACGAACGCAGCGTTCATCGTCAGGAGTGATTTCAAGCTGCCTGCTGACACCGACGGTGTGTTTTCTGGCCTTGACGCCACGACACAGAGTTACGACCGGTCCACGTGGAACTACGCGGGAACAGGGGCCGGAGAAACTGGTGCGGCGCATGCACCAAGCGGGGGCGCTCCACCCGCTCCCCGGTTGCCGGATAAGGTCGAATTCGATCTAACACTGCAAAACCCCAATTGCGTGTTCCAACTGCTGAAGAAACACTACTCGCGCTATACGCCGGAAATGGTGGAGCGCATCACAGGGATTCCCAGAGAACAATTCCTCAAGGCCGCCGACTTGTACACTTCGATTCGCAAAGACGGTGACATGAAGAAGGTGGGCACGATCATTTACGCTGTCGGATGGACGCAACACACGTTTGGCACGCAGATCATCCGAACCGCGGCGATTCTGCAATTGCTGCTTGGCAACGTCGGCCGCGCGGGTGGTGGCGTCAACGCGTTGCGCGGGCACTCGAACATTCAGGGCGCAACGGACATGGCCGGTCTTTTCGACACTTTGCCCGGCTATCTGAAAGTCCCGACGCCCGCGGACAGTTCCTTCGACTCCTGGATGAAACGCATTACGCCGACAGCCTCGAAGCCCGCCCCGTGGGATTCGTTCAACTACTACGGCAACACGCCGAAATTCGCGGTCAGCTATATGAAGGC
>WNFO01007700.1_pt1 | contig 10074 bp, 8 predicted proteins | sample 5400251 | NCBI WGS metagenome assembly WNFO01 (sample SAMN13153354, study PRJNA577476) | soil metagenome | isolation source: 100 cm saprolite under Madrone tree | place: USA:California | collected 2016-06-14
CCATCCTCGATGCGATCAAGGCGTTCGAGGGGCCGGTGATCGAAGTGCACATTTCCAACATCCATGCCCGCGACGAACATCACCGGCATTCGAAGATCTCGTCGGTCGCCTCAGGCGTGATCTGCGGGTTGGGACCCTACGGCTACATCGTCGCGATGCACGCGCTGGCGCAGATGGCGAAGAAGGCATGAGCGGGGTCCGACGCGACTGCGCGCCAAAGGAAAAGAAAAAATGGTGGTCCGCATTGCGCTGGCCGGCAAACTGCTCGTCCGCCTCAACGCAAAAGCACGCGATGCGCGTGCCGCATACGCCAATGCAACTTGACTCCTCAGATGGTCGCTCACCCCCGGTTGGCCGCCACCAATTGATAATCCGTAAAGGCAACATCGCCTTCCGAAAGCTCCGGGCGATAGGCGGCTTCAAAGCGTTTCACCGCCTCGGAGCCGGCATGGGCGGCATGCGCCGCCTCGTCTTCAAAGATGAAAAAATGCACGAAGCGGGTGGGATCGTCCTTCTGCTGCCACGCCTGATAAAGTTTGGTGCCGGGCTCATTGGCGCGGACATAGGGGACGAACTCCGCGATCGCGCGCTTGACCTTGTCGATGCCTGACGGTTTGACGCGGTATTGCGCAATGGTGTGGATGGGCATTGGCGCCTCTCTGAAAGATGCGGCCCCGGATTTTTGCCTTCGACATAGTCCTTGAGCCGGTACATCAGCTCGCCCCAGGTCGAATTGCAGGTCGCGACCATGTCGGTCATGTCCTTCCATCCGCTTTGGGTGAAGCGCAGCAGGCTGCCGCCATCGGCTGGCGAGATCGTCCAGGTCAGGGTGGTGCCGATCCATTCCGGATTGTCGCCATGACAGTCCCAGATCACCTGCCGATTGGGATCGAGCCTTTCGATCGTCATCCGGAACACCATGCTGTGTTTGTCGAAGCCGAATTCGGCTTTGCCGCCGGCCATGTGGTCGGCAATGGTGTCCGCGGTCCACCATGAACGCAAACCCGCTTGCGTGGCGAGCGCGGCGTAAACCTTCTCTGGCGGTACCTTGATTGCTATCTGGTGCCTGATCTCGGCCATTTTGTTTTATTCCCTCACATTTGCGAGATTTTGCGAACGCTGCCGAATTCGGCGAGCACCCACAGCCTAGGCACATCAGGCGTTTTGACTATTGCCAATCAGCCATATTAATCTGGCGTGCTTCTTGTACAATTTCACAATCCAAAAAAGCGGGAGCCAGCCATGTCCGGTCGCGCCGAAACGCTGATCAGGGACTGGGAAACGCGGCTACATGCCAATGCGCTGGCCTCGCAAATTCTCGCCACGCTGAACGAGCGAAAATCCGAACTGCAGCGCTGCGCGCTCGACGGACTGGCGCGCGAAAATCCGCAATTCGAGCGCGCCACAACAAAACAATTCCGCGAGGAGGCGGTCGGCCACTGCGACACGATCCTGCAGACCATGCTCGCGATCGCGACGGGGCGCACGGCCACGCTCGGCCCCGATCCGTTTCGCTTCGTCGAGACCCATGCGGTACGGCGCGCGCGCCAGCAATTTCCGCTGGCCGGTTCGCTCAACGCCTACCGGCTGGCGCACAAAGGCTATTGGGAGGTGATGCGCAACTCGGTGGCAAACGCGACCGTCCCGGAAAGCGAAAAGACCGATTGCCTGATGATTTTGTCCGAATTCCTGCTGGAGTTTTTCGACCGCGTCAGCGGCATCATGACCGACGCCTATATCGCGGAGGAAAAGCTGCTGATCGCGCGCAGCGCGCGCGCACATGTCGCGCTGATCGAGGACCTGCTGCACGGGCGGCAGCCAGGCGATCTCGAGGCGCAAGGTTTGAGCGAGCGCTGCGGCATGCATTCGGGCTCGCCGATTGCGATCGTGATCGGGCGCGTGCGGGCTGCCGAAAATGGCCGGGCGTTTCATGGCGCCGCAAAACTGGAGCGGCTGTCGGATTTTTTCCATCGGGCGCTGTCGCCGTTGGCGTTCGGCCGGCTGATCGATATCCGGAAAGACGAAGTGCTCGCGATCCTGACCGCCGGCGCGCAGACCTCGAAGCGCGTGCTGGCGGCGTTCGCCGCGATCGCGGCCGAGCTGAAGACCGAACTGAACGATCTGGCGCGGATCGGCATCAGCCTCGATGCTGCCGAAATATCCGCGCTGCCGCAAAGCTATCAGGAAGCCGAACGGGCGGTCGAATTTGCGAAAGCCGGCCGGCCGATTCTGCATTTTGCCGACATCGACCTCATGGAATTCCTGGTGCGCCGCCCCGACGCCGCGGCGCTGCGCCTGATTCCGGATTGGGCGGTCCGCTTCGTGGACGCGGACTCCGGCAAGTCGGGTGAACTGACACGCACCATCAACGAGTTCGCCGACTGCAATTTCAACGTCAAGCGCACCGCGCGCCATCTCGATCTGCACACCAACACGGTCTACTTCCGGCTCAACCGGATTCGCGAACTGACCGGCGTCGACCCCAGAAGCTATTCCGGCCTTTCGCTGCTGCTGACGACGGTCAGGATGCTGAACGCGGGGACGAGAGAGGGGGCGGGACGGCGGTGGCGTGAACGGCCTTGAACGCGCAAATCATTCCTTGGCACTACGTGCCGAATGCCGAGCCTCGTCCCATTCCGATGGATGCTTTTGTCCACGAGTCCGTTGTCAAGCGGATGCGTACCGTCTCGGATTATCCGCCGGTGCCCACGCGCTGCCAGGTGGTTTCGATGCCGTCCAGTACCTCCGGACCAGGTGTCCTGATTACCGCTGCAATGAAACGCGAGACGGCGTTCGCCGTCCCGTGAAATCGCGACCAACCCGCTCGAACCTGATGGCCGGGACGATCAAGCCGATCCGCCGATACCCGCCGACTCGCTTGGTTGCCGGCTCTTTGAGCATTGGACATCGAGCGCCGAGCGGATTCGATTGCTTGCGAGCAGCCCGAAAGTTCGCTCGCAACCTTCTTTCGCCAATTCTTTTTGAATCTCTTTCCAGCTGTCAAATTTGCCGGTATTCGCCAGAAAAACAGCCCGTCGATATATTTCGAGTCTTCGCCTGCGCATCACACACCCCTGCACAACAATCGGTGGTTCGGCATCGGGTCGTGGCGGTCGTCGAAATCGCACCTTGAGCCACGCCGCATGTCGATAAATGTTTGGCGAATGTCAAAAGCCTACATGGCAATTCAGCGGCAATGTTCCCGTCCGCTTCAATTTTCCACAATACCGTTTTTTTTCGAAGGACTGAACTTCGATTGCACCGCGTCGGCGCTCCTTTTGGGCCCTGACAGCCTCCAGACGCCATCTGAAAGCGTTGGTCTCGCGTCGCACGGCTGCTCGGCGCGCCAAATTTGCGCGCATCACAGGCGGGCCACGCCGCGCCGACTTCAGATTTGCCCGCCGCCCGCTTGTTGTCAGTGGCCGAAACAGGTCGAGAATGAGGCGCCTGACGCCAAAGTCTGACGATGGATTGCCTCTACACCGCGTCGACGGGACGAGCGCTTCGGCGAAACGTCTGAACCCGCGTTGATGGCAACCTCTAACGGTCGATATTGATGGCGATCAACTGTCCGTCGGCAGAAAGCACGGTGTAGCAGGCATAACTTGAATTTCGATGTCGCCCCATGAGAGCGCGGAAGCGCCGGGTTTACCCAAATACCGGGTTTATGCGAATGACGAAGGCCGAGATGAGGCGCGGCGAACAAGGTAGCACCCGCACACGCGTCATCAAACGCAGGACGGCCTGCCGCTGTCCCGTGCCATTCATCCTCAACTCACGCCGCGCGCTCCAGGTCCGCGTTGAGATGTTTCAGCCGCGGCATCACCTCCTGCTGCAACAGTGTCAGCGAACGATGCCAGGCTTCGGGCTTGTGCTTGTAGTCGAAGCCGAACACCAGAAGCGTGCCGAAACCGCCGACCTCGCGATAGATGGTCTCGATCTTCTCGGCCACCGTTGAAGGCGAGCCGACGATCCAGTTGTGACGGGCGCAATAGTCGACGGTCACGTCGCTGTCCGGCACATCGGGCGCGTGCTTGAGATAATCCTTGAAGCCGAAGTGACCGAGCAGCGGCAGGAAATATTCGCCCATCATCCGGCCCATCATGTCGCCGGTCGAAAGCTTCCAGGCCTCCTCGTCGGTATCGGCGATAAACACCTCGCGCACCAGCCGCCAGTCCTGCCGGCTCGGCGTGCGCCCGGTCCGCGCGGCGCCGGCCAGTACCGAATCCCAATGACTGGAAACGTAGGCCGGGTTGAGGTTGAGGCTCATCGGAATGAAGCCGCGTTCACCCGCGAGTTTCAGGGTGTCCGACCCCTTGCTCAAGCCGGCCACGCCCTTCACCGAACGCCACGTTTCGGCGAGCTGCGCCCACAACGGATCGTCATCAATCGTGGAAGCAATTTCGCCCTCCAGCTTGCGCGACTGCCGCTTCAGCAAGGCGATCACCTCATCGAGGCTGGCCAGCATCTCGGCGTTATCGAGCAGACTGGAGCGGCGCTGCTTCTGCACGGTAAGATCATCGGTGACCTGCCTGAGCCTTGCCACAAGGGCCTTGATGCGCTGCTGGGCTTGGCTCGGCACCGGCATCGGCCGCAACCCCTTGTCGCGGGCGAAGCGGGCGATAATCCTGGCATCGATCCGATCCGTCTTCTCCAGCACGCCCATCGACTCGGCATATTGCCGGACATTGCGCGCATTGGTCACGGCACAGGACAGGCCCTCGTTCGACAGCAGCAGGAACGCCCTGCGTTCAAAGCCCCCGGTCGCCTCCATCACCACCAGATCCGCCCGGTGCTGGCGGCAGAACACCGCCGGCGCCGCGATCCCAGCTGTGGTATTCTTGAAGCTGCCAGAGATCGAGCCAGGCTCGATGCAAACATCGAGCGTAGCCTTCGAAACATCCACTCCACAAATGATCTTCATCACGGTAACCTGCCTTGTGCGTACGATCGTAATCCACCGACTGTTCGGTTGTGCGTGACAACGGCGAAGATCCCATGCTCACCCACGGTTGTTGCCAAGGGGGTATCGGGCGACATCGCCGCGCGCTTTGGCCGGTGGCCACCGGCCAAAGCGCTCAGTCGCTTCCATTGCACATTTTGCTCGATATGCAGATACAAGGGGTCTCGGCCTATCGATGGGACGTGACCCGTCATCCGGCACGGACTTCGCATAGCCGATGCAAAGGATCGGCGTCCTATTAAAGAACGGCGGCCAAAGGCCGCCTACGGCCACCTTCTCCCTTCTACCTCGTCCCGAACGTCGTGGCGCCGAACAGCGCCTTCTGGGTCGAAGGCTGCGAGCGCCAGTATTGCGGCGGCGCTTCGACCTCGCCGCCGAGTTCGGCCGCGGCGTGCCAGCCCCAGCGCGGGTCGTAGAGCATGCCGCGCGCCAGCGCGACCATGTCGGCCTTACCGGACGCGACGATGTCCTCGGCCTGCTTGGCTTCGGTGATCAGACCGACCGCCATGGTGGTCACGCCGGTGGCCTCCTTGATGCCTTGCGCGAACGGCACCTGATAGCCGGGCGCAAGCGGTATTTTCTGCAGCGGCGACACGCCGCCGGAGGACGCATCGATCCAGTCGACGCCGCGCTGTTTCAGCTCCTTGGCAAATTCGATGGTCTGCGCGAGATCCCAGCCGCCCTCGACCCAGTCGGTCGCCGACACCTTGACGCCGACCGGCTTTTGCTCCGGGAACGCCGCGCGAATTGCGTCGAACACTTCCAGCGGATAGCGCATGCGGTTTTGCAAAGAGCCGCCATACTGATCGGTGCGTTTGTTGGAGATCGGCGACAGAAACTGATGCAGCAGATAGCCGTGGGCAGAGTGCAGTTCGAGCGCATCGAGGCCTAGCCGCTCGGCGCGCTTGGCGGCCGCCACGAATGCATCGCGCACGCGCTTTAGCCCCAGCGCATCGAGCGCGAGCGGCGCCAGTTCGCCCTCCTTGTGCGGCACCGCGGACGGCCCTTCCGTCTGCCAGCCGCCTTCGGCGAGCGGGATTTGCTGCCCGCCATCCCATGGCGTATGGCTCGATCCCTTGCGGCCGGCATGGGCGAGCTGCATCGCCACCGCGATCCTGGAATGCTTGCGCACGGAGGCCAGGATCGGCTTCAGCGCCGCCTCGGTGGCGTCATTCCACAGGCCGAGACATCCCGGCGTAATGCGGCCGATCGCTTCCACGTGGGTCGCCTCGATACAGAACATCGCAGCGCCCGACAGCGCGAGCGTGTTGATATGGGTGAAATGCCAGTCATTGGCCTCGCCGTTTTCAGCAGAGTACTGGCACATCGGTGCCACCATGATGCGGTTGGGAAGCGCAAGGCTGCGCAGTTTGATCGGAGAGAACAGGGCACTCATGGGGATGTCCGGTGGGAGGGAAATTCGTTGCCCTCTATCTAGCGAGGCGCCGCCCTTTCCTCAACCGCATGGCACCCTTGCTTGATCGCCCTATGGCTTGATCCCGGCGGCCTTGATCACTTCCATGGTGGCCGCGGTCTCGCGCTTGACGAGATCGTCCATTTCCGCAGGCGTCATCGGCAACGCTTCGACGCCGAGTTTTTTCAGGTTTTCCTGCATCGCGGGTTCCGACAGCACCCTGACCCCGGCAGCATGAAATTTCTCGATGATGTCGCGCGGCGTCTTCGACGGCATGAACACGCCGAACCAGATCGCGCTGTCGGCATCTTTCAGCCCGGCCTCCTGCGGTGTCGGCACGTCGGGCAGATCGGCGACACGCCTTGAGGTCGACACCAAAAGCGCGCGCACCCGACCTTCGCGGATCAGGGGCAGCGCGGTCGCGAGCGGACAGAAATAGAAATCGATCCGAGCCCCGAGAATATCGGTGATGACTTCAGAACCGCCACGATAGGGTACGTGGGTGGTCTCGATGCCGGCGGCGAGGCGGAATTTCTCGGCGCTGATATGCACCGCGCTGCCGATGCCGACCGAGCCGAACGAGATCGAGCCGGGTTTCGCTTTGGCGTCAGCGATGAAATCCTGCACGGTCTTCCAGGGCCGCGAGACCGGCACGATCATCACATTGGCGCTGGAGCCGATCATCAAGACCGACGCGAGGTCCCTGGTGGCATCGAATGTGAAATTCGGAAAAATCGACGGCGCGATCGTCAGCGCGGAAGAATGGGCAAGAATGCTGTAGCCGTCGGGTTCGGCCTTCGCCACCGCCGCGGTGCCGAGCATGCCGCCGGCGCCGGCGCGATTCTCGATCACGATGGGTTGACCGAGTTCCGCCGCGAGCCGGTCGAACACCAGCCGCGGCACCACATCGGCGGCGCTGCCGGCGCCGAACGGGATGATCGCCTTGATCAATCGCGACGGCCAGTTTTCCGCGCACGCCGCAAAGGCAAACAGGAAGCTCGCGAGAATTGAAATCAATGGAATGGACTTGCGCATCGACGCTCCGGTTTCATCGCCGCCGTGATGAGCTTATCCATCATGTGACGGCCGGCAGCAGCGTTGCAAGAACCGTTCCTGTCGTCCCCGCGAACGCGGGGACCCATAACCACTGGCCTTGTTGATTGCCCCACTGCTCAAACGAGAGGACACGGCGTATGGGTCCCGGCGTTCGCCGGGACGACATAATTTAGGCCCGCGCAAAACCCGCGTCATCGCCGCGTTCGCCGGGCCGACAAGAATCACTCCGCCAGTTTGAACTGCAGCAACAGCGTGCGCTGGAGCAGCGAGAAATTATCGTCGGAGATCATCGTCAGCACAGTGTCGCCCTCGGGCGTGACGTGGACGTCGATGCCTTCCATGTTGTCGACCTCGTGACCGAGATCGGCATCGAAAATCGCGGGGCCATCGACCAGTGCCCCCGGCGCCACCGAGTTGAGCGGAATGCTGCGGATCCGGATGCCTATCCCGGAGAGCCACGAAAACTTCCGTTCCAGTATCAGGAGTGCACCCGAGGACAGCAGCACCGCATCGCTGATGTCGAAGTTGTCGGTGCGGCGGACCCCGAACTGGCCAGGCGTCTTGCCGCCGATCAGGAATGCGATCAGGTTGCCCTTCGCGTCAAGACCGCGCTCCGAAAGCGCGATCAGCGTGCCGGCCAGCGGCAGGGCCTTTGGCACCATCACCAGCGCCTCGATCCCCTTGTTGCGAGGCAGCTTGCGCATCGCCGGCGGCGTCGGCACCACCTCGCCGCGCGCCCGGGTAAACCCCTTGCTGAAATCGTAACGCAGAATCTCGTTGGCGCGTTCGAGGCCGATATACACGTCCGGACCATCGAGCGCGATCGACTCCGAGTCGTACCAGCCGCGTGCGGTGATCGGCCGGCCGTCGGCGCCGAGCAGCGGGGCGGCCTCGACATCGGCAAGCCCGGTCATCTCGCGGCCCCGATAGACGATACGGCCGGTGAACCAGCTGCCGTGGTCGCTGATCGAAATGAAACGCTCGCCCTTGGCGTCGAGCCGCAGCCCCGACAGCCCGCCAAAGCCGCGAAAGCTCGAGGTCAGCACCAGCCCGCTGCGATATTCCAGCGACCCGAACCGGACACGCGCGTGATCGCGCGTGTCGAAAAAGGGAATCGGCCGGGCGTTGACCTCGATCGAGATGGGCTCGGCGACCGAGAACTCGTTCGGGACCAGCGGCTTTGGCCGCGGCTCCGTGGCGAGCTGCGCCCACGCGATCTCCGGCATGGCAGTCGTCGCAAGCCCTGCCGCCGTGAATTTCAGGAAGCGGCGGCGGCTGATCGGTGCGCGCATGGAATCCATCTATCGAGGCATTATTCGACCTCACAGCAACGCAAGCGCGCTCCCTCTCCCACCCAACTCGGGTTTACCCGAGTTGGGTATCCAAATCTGTCGAAGTCGGATATATCCGACTTCGATGGGAGAAGGTGAAGTGTCCCTGTAGCGGCTTCCGATCCGAACTTCATAGATCGAAATCTTACGAATGCAATCTGCGGCGGCCTGTCCTGGCGGGGGCAACACCGTGGGTCTCGCTGAACAGTTCGGCGAGCTTCTCGGTGATGGCACCGCCGAGTTCTTCGGCGTCGACGATCGTCACCGCGCGGCGATAATAGCGGGTAACGTCGTGACCGATGCCGATCGCGATCAGCTCGACCGGCGAGCGGGTCTCGATTTCCTCGATGATGTAGCGCAGATGGCGCTCCAGATAATTGCCGGGATTGACCGACAGCGTGGAATCATCGACCGGCGCACCGTCAGAAATCATCATCAGGATCTTGCGCTGTTCGGCGCGCCCGAGCAGCCGCTTGTGCGCCCAGTCCAGCGCTTCGCCGTCGATGTTTTCCTTCAACAGTCCCTCGCGCATCATCAGCCCCAAATTCTTGCGCGCGCGCCGCCACGGCGCGTCGGCCGATTTGTAGATGATGTGCCGGAGATCGTTGAGGCGTCCGGGATTGGGCGGCTTGCCGGCGGCGAGCCACGCTTCGCGGGATTGGCCGCCCTTCCAGGCCCGTGTCGTGAAGCCAAGGATTTCGACCTTGACGCCGCAACGCTCCAGCGTCCGCGCCAGAATATCGGCACAGGTCGCCGCCACCGTGATCGGCCGCCCGCGCATCGAGCCGGAATTGTCCAAGAGCAGCGTCACCACGGTATCGCGGAAGGTCGCTTCCTTCTCGTTCATGAACGACAGCGGATGATAGGGATCGGTCACCACGCGCGACAGCCGCGCCGGATCGAGCACGCCTTCCTCGAGATCGAATTCCCAGGCGCGGTTCTGCTGCGCCATCAGGCGGCGCTGCAGCCGGTTAGCGAGCCGCGCGACGATGCCCTGCAGATGCGCAAGCTGCTTGTCGAGATAGCTGCGCAGGCGTTCCAGCTCGTCATGGTCGCAAAGGTCTTCGGCCGCGATGACCTCGTCGAATTTCGGCGCGAACGCGTGATATTCCGGCCCGCGCGGCTCGTTGACGCCGCGCGAGTTCGGCCGCGTCGCTTCGCCCGGCGTCTCGTCGTCGCCGAGTTCGCCGTCGTCGAAGGTGTCGCTGGTGGAAGCCTGCGCGCTTTCCATCGCGCTCTCCGACATCTCGTCGGAAGTGGCCTGCGCCTGATCGGCGCTCATTTCCTGGGCTGCGTCGCTGTCGGGCGAG
>WNFO01017635.1_pt1 | contig 10074 bp, 9 predicted proteins | sample 5400251 | NCBI WGS metagenome assembly WNFO01 (sample SAMN13153354, study PRJNA577476) | soil metagenome | isolation source: 100 cm saprolite under Madrone tree | place: USA:California | collected 2016-06-14
CTGCTAGACGCCGCTTGATTTCAGCGCGATATTTCCAGCACCGATCCGCCGGTCAGGACTCATGATCCGCCCGCTTTCAGCTTCTCTTCCGCATACAGCGACAGCTCGATCATGCGCTCGAGCAGCTGCTCCGGGGGAATGCCGGTGAAGTTCTTCAGGACGATCTCCTTCACATAGAGGCGCACCAGATACCGGAGTTGCAGCGCGCGATTTTTTGTTGCGAATACGAAGTCACGATGTCCGTTGTTCACGATGATGAGGTTACGCGCGGCATCGAACCGGGATCTCCATAGCTCCCCGGCCGCCCGCTCGAATGTGTAGCCCGGAAGGCCCCGCGCGTTGACAATCGCGGTGCTCATCGCGACCTCGAGACTGGCAGTGATCGTGATCAATGCTTCCGCGATGCAAGTGACGTCATGCTGCGTTACCGACACCTTCAGCCGCGCGAGACCCGGTGTTGCAGATGCCAGGTACTCGACTTCCTGGTCGACCGTGCCAGCGAGTGAGCCACCGCCTTCAGCGATCTGCCAGGAGAATTGCAGATCCTCTTCCACGTGCCGGCGGGAACGATCCCGCGGCAGCGCGCGAAAGCGCCGCCGCTCGTTGACCGGTGTAGTGCTGGAGGCCGGTGAGATCACGACACTGAACAGTGGTCCCGCATAGTCGAAGAAGTGACGCTGCCGTCCGAGGCTGAATGCTGGCTCAGTTACACCGAGGGCATCCGGCCCGTCCTCTCCTGCCGCCGATCCGCCTGCCCGGCCGCCGGGACGCGGCTGCCCGCTGTCGTTGCGGGCGCGTGCCTGGATGTCGAACCAGTCGTACTCCTCGGGCGGAAGCGCGAGGAGCGCCTCGCGAAACGCGCGCTGAATCGTACGCAACGACTGTTGGCTCGCCTGTTCTTCCTCCGCCCGCTCCTGCGCCTCAATCAACCCCTGCAGGTGCGCTTCGAGCGCTTGGATGGCCTCCAACAGGGCGGCGTAACGTTCGTCGTGAATGATGCCGCTGCGCGTGCCGGGCGTGAGGTTCAGGAACGGCACATCGAGGAGCCCCTGCAGATACCGGGAGGACCACGGTGCGTGCTCGAGTCCGGGCAGCGTCGCGAGGTCGTCGATAACTCGGGTCCCTGAGCGAGTGAGCGCGACCCGAGAGCTGTCGGCGGGCTCGGCTAGATAGAGTTCGGCGTAGGCGTCGCCGAACGGCGTGCGGACAGCGGGGAGTTGATGCAGGAGTCGCCCCTCGTAGGCGCGCGGCTCTACCTCGTACTGCTTGCGCGCAAGCTTGTCGATAACCGTCACGCGAACCTTCGCGTTGCGGATTCGGTCGCGCAGCTCCGAGGCCAGATACCACTGGATCTTCTCGCCGGAGAGTGTACGGATCCCCTCCAGCAGCGGGCTGATACGAAGTTCCGTGCCGCGTTCGGCGAACAAGACCCGCCGCGGGCTCACCGTGTAACCCGGGTCGCCCTTGCTCATCGTCATCTGGTAGGAACGCTGGTCGCTGCCGATGGAGATCATCGTAAGCTTGTTGCCGACCGTCCAGAAAGACAGCAGTCCGATCCCGAATTCGCCCTGTATTCCGTTTCCGGACCCTTCCGCCTTCAGTCGCCGTTTAATCGAATCGCCGATATGCGTCGCGACGTATTTGAAGTTCGGCCGACCCTCCTCGTCACGGGGCACGCCATCGCCGTCATCCTTGATCGAGACGTAGTGCTCGCCGTGCTCCCGGCCGCGCGTGATCGTAATGGTCCTCGCGCGCGCGTCGACGCTGTTCTCGACGAACTCGGCGATCGCCTTCAGTGGGTTCCCCTGCGAGAGCGCGATGATACGGATTGCGTTCCAATCATCGCCGATCTTGAGCTTGCCGCGGTCGGCGACCTTGCCCTGCCGACGGCCCTTCGGCTTCGGTCGCCGTGCGGAGCTGTCGCCTGGATCCAGGGATGAGTCCTTTTCGCTCAAAGCCGAGTCCCGCTTCGCTCCGGAGGTTCCGGCAATGGATCAAGCCAAGGATTGAACACGGCGACATGTGCTTTGAGGTAATCGCCAGTGTCGCGCGAGACGATCGTGAGGCCATGATGCTGGCCGGTCGCCGCGATAATCAGGTCGGGCTGGGAAAAGGTATGGCCTGCTTTGCGGCCCTCCTCCACCAGCAGTCTCCACTTAAACATGATGTCTTCGGTAATCGGCAGCACACGCTGCTCGAACAGCGGACGCACTTTGCGGGCAAGCCAGTCGTTAAGCGCGGTGCGGCGTGCAACCTCGGGCAGCAATTCGATGCCGAAGCGAATCTCGGCCAGCGTCACCGTACTGACGTAGAGCAATTCGAGCGGCTGCGCCTCGATGAACGCAAGCACCTTCGGCTCTGGCCTCGGGCGCCGAATTTCCGACAAGATATTGGTATCCAGCAGCCATCCCGTCACGGCGTCACGTCGCGCACGGGCAGCGGGCTGCGCCTTGCCTCGATGTCAATGTCACGATGCGGGGATGCCTGCACGGCCTCAATCAGCGCTTTTCCCGTGATGCTGCCCTTGAGGCGCCGGAAGTCCTCCGCGGCAATGACGACGACCTCGTCGCGTCCGTGCACCGTCACGTGCTGCGGCCCCTCGCTGCGAACCTTGCGGACGAGCTCGCTAAAGCGGGCCTTTGCGTCCTGAAGGAGCCAGTAGCCGGAGCGCGACTTGGAAACATGCGGCTTTCGCGCTTTCGGCACGCCGGACTTTTGTTTGGATAATCTAGTCATACTGACTAGATTATCACAGGGCAGCATCCCACTCAAGGCACGCGCGGCCCACCGTGCCCGCCGCGAGCCAGGGAGTTGGTGCGGCAAACTGTAGACCTTTTCAATTCGCGGACGAGGGTGAGGGGCATCCTATGGACCCTCTCTAACGCCTAAGGCGATATCTACGCGGTTCGCTTGGCGGCGTGTTTTGCTCTCGTCTTAGACTATCCAGTGCTTGACTGACGGATTGTTGCCAGCAACCCCGGCAATGCGGGACGCCGCAAATTCATCGGTAATGAGGGCCACCGGCTCGGCCGACTTGATTCGGCAGGCCACATCCCGGTCAGTGGACTGGTTGGGTGTAGGAACTGCGACCGCTCCGATGCGCAGCCCGCCGCGCATCGCTGTGTACCAGGCGGGCACACGCGACATCATAATCAGGACACGCTCGCCCTTGGCCACTCCTAGCCCGATGAGCGCCCTCGCCATCCGCCGCGACTCAAGGGCGAGCTCTGCCGCGGTTTGCGCCTGAACCAATTGACCTTGTGCGCCGACCGATACCAGCGCCGACGCGGCCGGCTCTAGCGATTTTGCGCCGGAAAGTAGCTAGAGAAGCGTAACGCTCCAGGATATCGAGCACTGGGTTGAACCGCCCGGGAACCGGGAGGTGTGAATTGCGCTGGTCGAACTGCATTAAACGGCCGCGTGCTTGACGTTGAGCTCCTCAATCATCCGCTCGCGCATGACGAACTTCTGGATCTTGCCGGTGACCGTCATCGGAAACTCGCTCACAAAGCAGATGTGCTGCGGCACCTTGTAGTGAGCGATCTGCTCCGCACAGAAACGGCGCATGGCCTCGGCGTCGCAGTACTGACTTGCGCCTCCTGGACCTTGGGATGTCGATAGAGAAACTCCTCAATCTCACGCGGGGAGATGTTCTCTCCGCCGCGGATGATCAGATCCTTCACCCGCCCAACGATCTTGCAGTACCCCTGATCATCGAGGGTGGCCAGGTCGCCGGTGTGCATCCAGCCTCGCTCATCGATGGCTTCGCGAGACTTTTGCGGCTCATCCCAGTAGCCGTGCATCACACTGTATCCGCGCGTCAGAAGCTCGCCGCGCTGACCGCGCGGCACGGTCTTGCCGTCAGCCTCCACGATCTTCACTTCCAGATGCGGGTGGATCGTGCCGACAGTCGATACCCGCCGCTCGATCGGGTCATCGCAATGGCTTTGAAAACTCACCGGGCTCGTCTCGGTCATGCCGTAGCAGATCGTGACCTCACGCAGGTGCATCTCAGCGACCACGCGCTTCATCAATTCCACCGGGCACGGGGCGCCCGCCATCACCCCGGTGCGCAGACTCTTGAGGTCAAAGCGGTGAAACTCGGGATGTTCGAGTTCCGCGATGAACATCGTGGGTACCCCGTAAAGCGCGGTGCACCCCTCGATGGCGATCGTCTCGAGCACGCTTTGGGGCTCGAAGCCGGCAGCCGGAAAGACCATCGCCGCCCCATGCGTGACGCAGCCGAGCACGCCCATGACCATGCCGAAGCAGTGGTACAGCGGCACGGGGATGCACAAACGGTCGCTCGGCGAGAAGCGCATGCGCCGGGCCACGAAGTACCCGTTGTTCACGATGTTGTGATGCGAAAGGGTAACGCCCTTGGGGAGTCCCGTCGTCCCGCTGGTGAATTGAATGTTGACGGGATCTTCGGGCTGCAGCAGCGAGCGCAGCACCGTGAGTCTCGCGCGATCGGACGGTGTGCCGAGAGATTCGACGTCGCCTAAGGAGAGGAAGCCCGGCGGCGGCTCGGCATCGGTGAGGATGAGAAAACGCAGTGCCGGCAGACGCTTCAGCTGATGGTTATCGGCGGGTTGGGCCGAGATTTCAGGAGCGATGTGCCGCAACATGGCGACGTAGTCGCTGCTCTTGAATGCCGGGGCGAGCACAAGGGCCTTGCAGCCGACTTTGTTCAGCACGAATTCGAGTTCGGAGAGGCGATAGGCCGGATTGATATTGACGAGGATCAGTCCCGCTTTTGCACTGGCGAACTGAGTAAGGACCCACTCGTAGCGATTGGGCGACCAGATTCCGATGCGATCGCCCGGGACCAGTCCCAGGCATAACAAACCGGCCGCAAGGCGATCGGCTGCGTCATTGAGATGACGGTACGACCAGCGGATGGCCTGGTCAGAAACGATCAGCGCAATGCGCTCGGGCCACTGTACCGCGGCGTCCTCCAGAGCGGCGCCGACGGTTTTGTACAGCAACGGCTCATCGCTCGCGCCACATACATAGCTCAGCGTCGCACCCATAAGCTATACCGGATCGAAGCGACGTCCGGCCCACTCTTCAACTAGCCGCACCCACATGTCGCTAGGGCCATCCGGGTATCCCTTTTGTTGGCGGGCGAGCATGCATATCAATTGCGTTGGCGCGCAGTGCGTCTTATCCCATGTTGTTCCAAGAGAGGGGAACCCCGACCCGCAGATCCTCAGTCCGGTGCCCTACCAACTGAGCTCTGGCCGTTTCGACAGGGCGCACTTTGAACACGCCGGGACGCCCGTCGTCAAGGTATCTACGATATCAGTCACTTAAGCACATGAACGGCCGCAAGTGACTGCCCGGCCCGGTTTACCGCTACAGTATCCCCACAACACCAACAGGGGATGCCATGAAGACAAGCCTCACCACCACCCTCGCCGCCCTTCTCCTCACCTTGAGCAGCGGCCTTTGCGCCGAAGACGCCCCCAAGCCCCTTTACCCGCAGTACCCCAGCGAAACTCCGACCAACTTCACTCCCGTCGCCGACAGCTGGGAATACGATCTTCGCGACGTCATGATCCCCATGCGCGATGGTGTGAAGCTCCACACCATCATCCTGGTGCCCAAGGGCGCATCGCATGCCGGCATGCTGTTCACGCGCACGCCCTACGAGGCCAAGACACTCACCAGCCACACGCACAGCGGGCACCTGGGCCCCATGCTGCAGGGCTACGACAACGCCACCGACGTGATCCTCGAGGACGTCTACATCCGCGTAGTGCAGGACGTGCGCGGCAAGTACGGCTCGGAGGGCGACTACGTGATGAACCGCCCGGTGCACGGCCCACAGAACCCGACGCCGGTGGACGATGCCACCGACACCTACGACACCATCGATTGGCTGGTGAAGAACGTGCCCGAAAGCAACGGCAAGGTGGGAACGCTGGGCATTTCCTACGACGGCTTCGAGCCGCTGATGGCCCTCATCAATCCGCACCCGGCGCTGAAAGTCTCCGTGCCCATGAACCCGATGGTGGATGGCTGGATGGGCGATGACTGGTTTCACTTCGGCGCCTTCCGTCAGCAGAACGCGCAGTACATCTACGAGCAGGTGGCGAGCCGCGACAACAGCATCAAGTGGTGGTCGAACTATCACGACGACTACGACCTGTTTCTGCAGGCGGGCTCGGCCGCCGAGCTGGGGCGCAGCCATGGCATGCAGCAGATCGGCTTCTGGAACAAGATCGTGGCGCATCCGGACTATGATGCCTTCTGGAGCGACCAGGCGGTGGATAGGCTCCTGGCCACACAGCCGCTCAAGGTTCCGGTTATGCTGGTTCACAGTCTGTGGGATGCCGAGGACAGCTACGGCGCCATCGCTGTGTACAAGGCGATCAAGCCCAAGGATGTGAAGGGCAACATGGTCAAGCTGGTGCTGGGGCCGTGGTATCACGGCCAGGCCATCGATGACGGCAGCAGCTTGGGGAACCTGCGCTTCGGCAGCGACACCTCGCGTTGGTTCCGCGAGCACGTGCTGCGGCCATTCCTGGCGCAATACCTAAAGGACGGGGCGCCCGAGGCGGATGTGGCCACGGTGACGGCGTTTGAAACCGGCACCAATGATTGGCGGCGCTTCGACCGCTGGCCGGTTAGCTGTGAGACCGGCTGTGCTCACTCCACCAAAGCGCTGTACCTGCAGCCAGGCAACAAGCTGGGGTTCGAAGCGCCAGCCGGTGGGGAGGCCTTTACGGAATACCTCTCGGATCCCGCGCGCCCCGTGCCCTTCCGCGTACGGCCCATTCAGCAGATCGGCTACGCGCCGGGGCAGACCTGGCAACAGTGGCTGACCGATGATCAGCGCGAGGCCTCGGGCCGCACCGATGTCATCACCTTCACCTCGGCCGTGCTGACCAAGCCCTTGCAGATCAGCGGCCAACCGGTGGTGCACCTAGTGGCTTCCACCAGCGGCACAGACAGCGACTGGGTGGTCAAGCTCATCGACGTGTATCCGGACGAGGTGTACGCGCAACCGGAGATGGGCGGCTATCAGCTTGCCGTGGGCATGGACATTCTGCGTGGGCGATATCGGGAAGGCTTCGTAGCGCCCAAGCCCATCAAGGCCAACAAGCCACTCGCCTATGAATTCAAGCTCCCGCCGAACAATCACGTGTTCCTGCCGGGCCACCGTCTGATGGTGCAGGTGCAGTCGAGTTGGTTCCCGCTGTACGACCGCAACCCGCAGACCTTTGTCCCCAACATATTCTTGGCCAAGCCCGAAGACTACCGCAAGGCCACGCAGCGCGTGTATCACTCGGCCAAGGAAGCTTCCTACATCGCGCTGCCCGTGGTGAAGAACTGAAGTGGTCGTGCACTTCGGTACCGCGCTTTGCGCACGTGAATAAGCTCAGCCCGAAAAATGCATCTGTCATCAACTCGCGCTGGTAATGCGCTCCGTTCTTGATCTTCGGAACGCTCGCGCGCATCCTCAGACGCCTGCTCAGGTCAACACCCGAGCGCGTTGCAACAATAGTCCAAACCGCAATCACTGAAGGGGGATAACGTGAAGAAGGTTCTCTCACTCATCGTGCTGGCAGCGGTGTTCTTCGCCAGCCCTGCCTTCGCCGCAGACCCGATCTTGGGTACCTGGAAGCTCAATGTCGCGAAATCGAAGTTCCGCGCGGGCGCAGCGCTGACGGCCGGAACCCGCGTCTATACCGAAGCCAACGGGCTGTACACGCTCGACCAGAAGCTGACAGGAGCAGACGGCAAGGAGATGTCGAACCGGGTGCAATACCGCGAAGGCAAGGACGAAAAGCAGGCCACGGCCGGGGCCGCGGATACGACGTTTGCGAAGAAGATCGATGCAAACACTTGGGACTTTGATCTCAAGAAGGATGGCAAGGTCGTAGGCCACGTGCATCGTGTCGTATCGGCGGACGGCAAAACGCTAACGGTACACAACACGGGTGTTCAGCTGAGCGGCGCCACCGGCGACGAGACGCTTGTGTTCGACAAGCAGTAGAGTTCCGAAAGGCTGGCCGCGCACAGGGATGTGCGCACCCGGCCAGCTCAACGCTCGCAAGTCAAGGCGCTAGAGACAGCCGAACGGAGGTAAGTGAGTCGCAAATCACGCCCCTGCACCCGCTATCAACAAATAACCCCTCCTCCGCGTTAGTGCGCAATCCCACAATGGTCCGGAGCGGCGGCGGAGTACATCGCCTGACCCGCCTTGACAGCAAAGTCCTGCGACTTGCCGTCCGGGGAGGTGAATTTGCCCTTGCCGTCGCTCAGAAACACGGCGACTGTGGCAGGATGGCTGTGCATGATCGATTTCTCGTGCGCGCCGTGGTGACGGCGGTCGAAAGCCAAAGCGTGTTCGTTGCGGCGCGGGGTGGGCAGATCGAGGTTTTCGAGCTCCGGTACGAGGACGATAAAAAGCTTCCCGCTCCGCAGGAGCGATTGCTGCGCTGATCGAAGTGCGTCGGTCATGGTTGTTCTGCATGATGGCAGCTGCGTGCCTCAGCCTCGGTGTTGGGCAACAGCGCCGCCCTTACGGCCCAGGTCCAGATCGCGTAGCCCTGCGAAGCCATATGCAGGTTGTCGGAGACGAATATGTCTTTGGGTTTGCCGTTTTCGAGCATGGGTGAGACCACGTCGATGTAATGCAAATCGGAGCGTTTGGCGGCGTGGGCACGAATCGCATCGTTGACCTGGCTTTGAAGAGGAAATTGCGCAAACCGCGACTTCGAAGGCTTGAGCGAAATGAAATATACCGGTGTCTTCCCCAACGCCTGCGTCTTACGCGCCATGAACTCATCGAAATCGGCGACGACTCCCTCCACTGATTTTCCCGCGTCTATGTCGTTCTCGCCCGCATAAAAGACGATGGCGCGAGGCCGATACGGCACCACGATCTGGTTGAACCAGCGGTTTACATGCTCGATGTGCGAGCCGCCGAAGCCGCGGTTGACCACCGGCATTGGCGCCATATCCGCAGCGAGAGTCTCCTTCCACTTAACGATGCTCGACGAGCCGACGAAAAGCACCTGACAGCTCGCCGGTGGTGCCACCCGATCAGCTTCGACAAACCGATCGATTTCCGTTGCGAGCTCCTGCTCTAGAATAGGAGCTGGAAGTAGGGGCGCTTGGGCTCCCGCACGCGCCGTAAACAGCGCTACACCGAAGGCGCACAAGACAAGCTGGCCAACCAGACCGGAGCGCAAAGAGGTCATCACAAAATTCCCGCGCATCATCTCCTCATGTGTGAACTTTGAGCCTTCGAGCACTCCATGCGACATCGCCTTTCCCCGGCCAATTCAACCACGCGGTTGGTCGAACGCGTACGGTTTGTCTTACTGATTCGCGGTGACCTTCTGGCCCACCCTCGGCCGTCCTCGTTTCTCAATGTCAGTGAGCCGGCGTTGCTCTTCGCTCCCACCTGCACGTGCGTATCCTTCGTGCCCGAGGGGCCGGTAAGGGCCAATCCTGCGCTCTCCTCGGACGCGCCAATTTTCACTGATGCGCGTCCCTTCTCCGTGATCAGCCGGAGTAACACAGTCCCATAAGACAGTCGAACCATCCTTTTGCGCTCTTGCAGGAAGCACCTGGATACTTGCCCGAACCCGGCCACGGTCATCGACAATTTCGAGCGCACGACCGCGCAGTACGGGCGCGCCACCCTGCGCCGTGACCGTTCACGACTGAGCCCAGGAGAAGGTTCGCAGCACGATATTGACGACCGTGAGTGCAACAAGAAGGCGCTGAAGTTTCATAACGTTTCTCCTGCGCACGCAGCCACATTTCGAGGCCAGCGCAGGCAGAGCAAAGGCGCACGCACCCCGTCTTACCGCTGACTATCTAAAACGATGAACTACCGCTATAAAGGAGGCACTTACGCCGAAGGCGCGTCTGGTTTACATTCCGACGATCGAGCGAACCGCTCAGGTGGGCGTCGGAGACATTGAGCATGAACCTGGTCGTCGGTGCAACCGGTACTCTCGGCAGCGAGATTTGTCGCCTGCTCGTTGCCGCGAGGCAGCCGGTGCGCGCTCTGATCCGTGCGACTGCGGATGCGGACAAGGCAGCCCTACT
>WNFO01006870.1_pt1 | contig 10073 bp, 7 predicted proteins | sample 5400251 | NCBI WGS metagenome assembly WNFO01 (sample SAMN13153354, study PRJNA577476) | soil metagenome | isolation source: 100 cm saprolite under Madrone tree | place: USA:California | collected 2016-06-14
TCCCGGTTCGAAGCTGGAGCCGGGGCGTTACTCTCTGCGCATTCGCGCGGTGGGATATGAGTTGGAGGGGTCTCAGCCGGCGGAAGTCGCCGGGCAAAAAACGACTCAGCTTGATCTGAAGCTTCGCAAGACAGGAGACCTTGCATCCCAGCTCTCCAACGGCGAGTGGCTCATGAGCATGCCGGGGACCGATGAACAGAAGCAAGGTTTCTTGAGCTGCGTCTCCTGCCACACGGTGGAGCGCATCGCCCGGTCGCGTTATAACGCCGACGAGCTCGTGCAAGTCTTGAAGCGAATGAGAACTTACGCGCAGGGCAGCACACCGACACGGCCCCAGGTGCGGCCCGGCGTGCGCGAGCCTTCTGCAACGCAGCTCCAGCAAATGACTAAGTTCGCGCAATATGTGAGCACGATTAATCTCAGCAAGGTTTCGAAATGGGACTATCCGCTGAAGACGTTTCCGCGGCCGAAAGGTAAGGCAACCCGGGTGATCATCACCGAGTACGACCTGCCCCGTCCGGAGGCCATGCCGCATGATGCCGCCATCGATGCTGAAGGCTTGATCTGGTATTCCGATTTTGGATCACAGTATTTGGGGAAGCTCGATCCGAAGACCGCCAAAGCGGTGGAGTATCCTGTTCCGGTAACGAAACCCGGAGCCCCTGCCGGCGCTCTCGACTTGCGATTTGATCCGGCAGGGAACGTTTGGTTAGGCATGATGTACCAGGGAAGCATCGCGAAGTTCGATCGCAAGACGCAAAAATTCCAGACCTGGAACGCGCCGAAGTTCATGGAAAACGACGAGGCGCGGCTTGCGATGGTTGACCCCGTGCACATCAACCTGGATGGCAAAGTATGGATCGGCGGCGATGATGAGTATCGCCTCGATGTGAAATCCGGCGAGTGGTACACCGTCGACTATTCGCGAGGGCTGCCGAAGAACGGCCCGCCGGCGGACCGGCTCGGCTCCTACGGCATCATCTCCGACTCTCGGAACAATTTTTACGGCACGAATTTTAGTGGCCAGTACATTATCAGGATAGATGCTAAGACCTTGAATGTTACTCCCTTCCCGACTCCGACTCCCAACTCGGCTCCCCGGCGCGGACACATGGACCCGCAGGACCGGCTATGGTTCGCAGAATATCGCGGCAACATGATCGGGATGTTCGATACCAAGACGGAGCGAACGCGGGAGTGGGCGGTCCCTAGTCCCTGGACCAATCCCTACGACGCGGTTCTGGACAAGGCGGGGTACGCCTGGACGGGTGGAATGAGCAATGACCATGTTGTTCGGCTGAACACCAAGACGGAAGAATTCATCGAGTACCTCCTCCCCCAGACCACCAACATTCGTCGGGTGAACGTCGATAATTCAACAAACCCGCCGACCTTTTGGGTCGGCAACAACCACGGCGCATCGATCATCAAAATCGAACCGCTGGAATAGTGCTTAAGGATTGTTGAAAACTTTCTGAGGGGCGAGGCGTTCAGAGCTTCGGGGTATAGCAATGGAATTTGGGAAAGTCGCGCGGGTCCCGCGTCGCGGTCGGACCGACAAAATTTCGTAGTTAGACTTGCGCCGCACGTTTTTTTGAACACCGCCCCATGGCTTGCCCTGCTCAAACATGCACAGAAGGGCTATTCCGGACAACGATACACATTGCCAACGAGAATCACGTTCTTCCGGTCTCGCACTTCGCCCGTCTGGCTCTCCCGTTGAATCAGCAGGTAGACGACATTGCCTCCGAGATCGAACGCTTGGTTCTTAAGGTCGTTGCGGGCGCCTGTCTCGAGGCTCGCATCCGACGTAAAGCCTCCCGTGAAACGATTGCCCTGACTTCCAGTCACATCGCCCAAAAACTTGCATTCTCGGCCTGGCTCTCTGTTCGTTACCCGGACGAGTTCCGCCCCGTGCTTGACGTTGATGGCAGAGCACGCGCAGAGCAAGAAACTTATTGCAAGCAGAGCAACGATTTTCATACCGGTGTCCTCGATTCTCTCCCTAAACCGGCGCAGCCCATACGTCAGAGTTATAAATTGCCTAACTTAGCCGGACCCACACCGCGATACGTATCACGGTAATAGTTGCAGATACGAAGGTAGCAGTATCCTATGCGATACTGTTATATTCAATCGAAACACGGGGTATCAGGGTCTCCTGTTAATTCCAAAATTTCACCACGGGAGGCGACGCGCGCGATGTCTTGTTCATTGCCCGGCGTTTTCACTGCGCGGTGCGACCCAATAAACCGCGGGACGACTAGGGATCACTATGCTGGTGGGCTAACCAGCGCCGAAGGGTTGCGCCAAGCCACGCTGGAACCGCGATCACTCCACCCAAGAATGCAAACACGATCAAGCCGAGCGGCATGAGATTGGCTGTGGGATTTTGCGCAAAGGCGACGACAGCCTGCGCGGCGAACGGTGCCAAGCCCCAGCGCCAAGAGCGTACGGGAGCCAAGAAACCGATCGCCGCGACTATCAAGGACAGCGACGGCAGGAACCAAGAGAAATAGAACGCGCTATCCCAGGCCTCACGGCGGCCACTGACATGGCTCACAAGCACCCAGCCGACCGCACCGCCGCCGGCGGTAATGGCATAAGCCCACTTTGTTGGAAGAGTAGTCATGCGATCTGCGCGTCGCTGGGCGCTCGGCGCCTAAATGTGTTAATCAGTATGACATGGGTTTGCAATTTCACGGACGAATGGAATTTTCTTTGCTTACCAACTCGTTGTCAAGCATCTTCTGCGGGCGCCCTCGTTTTCAAGACTAAACTACAGGCCGACGGGGGGACTTCTATGGCAATCCATCGATTTCGGCGTAAGATGTTGCTATTCAACGAATAGCCTAGCGCTCTTCTGGTGAGTTCTGCCCTATGCGGACCCGATACAAGATTTTGATCCTGCTGTTCACGCTCACTCTGGCACTGGGTGCACTAACTCTCTTGCGCTCCGGCAACGATGCCGATGCCGTCCTTCGTTTTAGGTCGCTCTTTTCCACCCACACGCTTTACGACCTTACGCCTCTGCTGACATCCATCACAGACCGGACAAGTCTTTGGTACGGTGGTATTTCGCTGTTCGCGATCATCATGATCGTACTGGTATTTAGGGCCGCTCGTGTTAACGGCTCGCAGAGGTCACGTGCACGGTTGATTGAACTAAAGCCTGCCAAGGCGAGAGCGGGGAATGTATCGTATGACGAGATGTTGAAGGATAGACCCGCGCGTCATTCAAACGACGCCGCCCTCCAAAACCTGGAGATGAGCGCCCGCAGGATTCGTGCTTTAGAAAACGATCTCCGCGAGAAAGAGGAGCTTCTGCAGAGCCGAGACGGAGAGTTAAGCGCGCTGCGGTCCCGGGGCGCCACCCTCACAGACCCAACGAACGAGACGGTGTTGGGTAAGGCGGAGAACGAGAGGGTGCTGCGGGAAGAGCTTGAGAGAATGAGGGAGGTTCTGCAGGCAAAGGAGACCAATACAAGAGAGTTGAAGAACAGCTTGGCGGAGAAGCAGCAGCTTTTACAAAGCCAGAGCCAAGAGTTAGACGCGCTGAGATCCAGAGGAAATGCTCTGACGGAGCAACTAGCCGACTTGAGACCGGCTAAGGAACAAGCGGAGAAGGCGCTGCAACAGGAGCTTAAGAAAACAAAAGTCCTGCAGGCAAAAGACTCCATCATCACTGGCCTGGAGAACAGCTTGACTGTGACACAGGAACTCTTGCAGAGCCGGAGCCAAGAGTTAGACGCGCTCAAATCTAGACTGAATTCTGTAACGGAGCAACTGACCGATCTGAGACAAGCTAAGGAGCGAGCGGAGAATGTCTTGCAATGGGAGCTTAAAAAAAAGGCTTTGCAGGCAAAAGGCTCCACTGTCGCAGAGGACGGCTTAAGCGGAACAGTCCATACTCTGGAGAGGGAGCTAAGTGCAAAACAAGAGCTTTTACAGACCCGGAGTGGAGAGCTGAAGGCGGCTAAGTCGAAAGTGAATACTCTAAGGGAGCGACTATCCGCTTTGGGATCGACCAAGAAACAGACGGAGAGTGCGCTGCAACAGCAGCTCAAGAAGAAAACGGAGCTGCTGCAGTCAAAAGAAGCTGCCATGAAAGAACTGCAGGAAAGCTTGAACGCAAGGGTCCATGCTTTAGAAGAACAGTTAAAGGACCGCGATGCGAAGTTGGAGGCCCTCGGGTCTGAAGCGAATAACGCGGCCGAATCAGGCTCGGCGAGGGAACAAGCGAAAAGTCTCCTGCTGCAGGAGCTTCAGAATCGGACCGAGCTCCTGCAAACAAAAGACGCCATCGTGAAAGAATTAGAGGAACGGTTGAATGCGACGGTTCATGCTCTGGAAAATGTCCAAAGAGAATTGGAGAAGCTCGAGAAGCAGCGTGACGCATCATTACTTGACCCGCGGACCGAGATCGCGCCAGCAAAGGAACAGGCGGAAGGTTGGCTGCGGTCGGAGCGTAAGGGCATGAATTCAAAATTGCTCGAGTTAGGTGCGGTCAAAGCGCGGGCGGCGGCTTCGCTTCCGGCGGAGGAAGCAAAGCCCACGTCGGAAGCAAGCGACTCTAGCATGAAAGAGCCAAGGGAAATCTCGAGTAGAGCTCAGGACCAGGAAGGGGAAAAGGAGACTTGAGCCTTTTCGTCAAGCCGATTCTTTTCGAGATGAGTCTTACTGTCGGCGATATCAGCGGTTTACAAACGAATCTCGCGTAGCGGAGTTATGGATGTTGGATCGCGAGCCCTCGTGAGTGCTATCGATTCACGGATTCGCAGCGAGTTCGATCATGCGTTGTCGCGTCTCCGCCCAGGGTTTGATGAGCAGCGCAGTTAACGCCGCCGAGAACACCAAAGATACCGCGATTCCGTTAAGGACCGCGCTGTAACTTTGAGTTCGGTCATAGACCGCGCCAGCAATGACCGGTCCAAGAACGCTCCCCCAGGTATAGAAGAAATTCATTGTGCCGCGGATCGTCCCGAAAGATTTTCGGCCGAAGAAATCCCCCACTGAAGCCCAATACACGGGAATCGAAGCATCCAAGAGCGTATATAAGGCGGTGAATAACCAGAGCGCCCACAGCGAGTTGCTCCAGAGCATGGGAAGCATGGAGACTATTGCTACAAGGATGCAAACGGCAACTAACTTTGGCTTGTTTACGAAATCGCCGATCCAACCAAGCAGAAAGTGAAGGGGCAAGTTGAAGATGGCAAAGCCCGCCAAAAAAACCGACGCTTCGGTTTGACTCAAGCCTTTCCAAACCATCAATGGGACAAAGTGGGTCGTTACCGTGGTGAACGCGGCGGAGCGGGCTGTCATAGAAAGCACCAGAATCCAGAAAATCGGCATGCGCATGGCCGCGCGTGTGGTGACGTCAGGCTCGTTGTATCGTTCTGTTGCCTTCGGTGCGGTAGCGTCGGCGTTCTGCCGAGACTTGGACGGAAGCGGCTCGTCATCCAACGTCATGCCTATGCTTTCCGGCGAGCGCTGCACGCCCATACATAACGGCAGTCCGATGACTAGAAACAGCACTCCGGCGATGAATGCGGCCCAGCGCCATCCCAACATTGTCACGGCTATCGCTAGAAGCGGCGTAATGATGGCGCCGCCAAGGGGGACGGCAGCGCTCACGACGGTCATTGCGCGTGCCCGCAAATGAATAAACCAACTGTTGGCGACGATGGTAGGTGCATGAATGAAACCGGCCGTAAACGAGATGGAAATCACCCCCAAATAGACGATGAGAAAAGTCGTGTAGCTGTGGACCCACGAGAAAAGAATGTAACCGATGCCGGCCAGCAATGCGGCAGTGAACATGATTGGCTTGGGGCCGCGGCGGTCGACGAGATAACCAACGAGGGGTGAGACGAAAGAGCCCTGAGCTCGGGCCAAAGAAAACGCCAGGGAGGTAGACGCTCGGCTGAGACCGAGGTCTTGGCTAACCGGTAAAAAGAAAACCGTAAAGCCGTACTGATGCAAACCACCGCCAAGAATCCGCAACGCGGACACGAGTCCGATCATGCGCCACCCATAATAAATTTTCGAGAGACGATCGAAGGGATTTCTGTTCTTCATTGGTGAGTCATGACGGGCATCGTCGCTGGCGATATGATTTTTTACATTCTCAAGCAAGGTGTTTGCCTTCCTCTAATCTTGGTGCCGATCGGAGAAAAATATGCCTATCTATGCGGTCTCGTTTCCGTGGAGGCAAATCTCGATATTCCGCTGTGCTCACGGCAATGAAGCGGTCTAACCGCAAGTTAGTAAAGATAGGCAGGTCTAACAAACTCGTTCACGAGACAACCGCAGACAAAATCAGACTTTGCGAAGCTTTCTCTTTGAACTGGCTGCCGCAACCGCAACCGTGATCGGAATTGTCGGAGCACCCAACAGTTTCAGATAGTAATTGTGGTCGTGCTGATCGAGCGCCTCGTCGAAAAAGTCGCTGGTGGGCGACGGCACTCCGGGAAGACTTTCGCCGGCCCCATTGGGCTGGGTGTAGCCGACCTTAATCGAGCTCAGCCAGTCCGTGATCAAATCGATGGTGCCTTTGAGCTCCCACGGGCAGGCCGGTCCCGGAGAAGGGTATAGAGTTTTGATACTTAAGAGATCTGCCCAGGCTTTTGGCACTACGTCCATTGCATTGTAGTAACGGTAGAAGCTCTTGAAGAGTCCTGTGTAATAGCTCGCGAATGTCTCGTTGCCTGCCGTGGGAGCGGCATAGGTGTAAGGCATGACCGCGTTTTTGGCATTGCTTTGAGACAGCTGATAGACCAGCCACGGCGCCAACACTGTCGTCAGAGCTCCGCCCAGGCTATGGCCGGTGACAAAGATGTCCGCGCCCGAAGGGGCGATTTGCGAGTCGACGAACGCGCGAAAAGAAACACCGTCAGAGGTGAAGGCAACCACGTCGTTAAGTGCGTCGATAGTACCTCCAGCAACTACGGCGCCGGGGATAGTCGGATACCGCCACGGAATGGGATCGCTCACATCCAGATCTTCATACAGGTCTACAAGCAGAGCGAGGCCGAAATACGGGTAGGTACCCCGGACCGCGATCGCATATTGGTTTGTCGACCTGTTGTAAGTGACAAACATCAGATTACCTGCATCTATAGCCGTCACTGCGGGTCCCCAGACAAGCGCCCAGTCTCCCTGGGTCGCGTTTGGCGGATTTGTCGTCGGCAGCAGATAGCTCCGTATATCTTTAGCCGGCGCATAAGTGATCGCGGCCAAGGTCATCATGATTTGTGAATCCGTGTATGCCACATTCTTTTCCTCTTGCGCGCCTAGACTGAACTCAATCAACGATTCGTTTCTTCAGTCGATGGCGGCGTGGAGACTATGGCGCCGCCATCACCAGGATCAGGAACGGGGCGGTCTTCGGAGGATCGAGAATTCCTTCGCAACCAATGCTCAGTTCATCAGGAGATCTAAGTTTTATTCTCTAGCGGCTCAGAATCCCGTCAATCGACAGAGCACCGCCGCCGCCGACCAGCAGCGCCGCAGCCATTAGAAAGAGCGCCAGCGTGTATTCAATGCCGCTGTGCTCTCCCGGGCGGCGCGCCAGGAAAAAACCGTGCTGCACGTGAGATTTGAGCATCGCTATACCAATGAAAAGGGCCAGCCCCAACGCAAACGGCCGTGTAAGAAATCCGATGAGGAGGGCAAAGCTGCCGAAGAATTCAATGAACAACCCCAGCGCGCCGATGGGGATCGGTATATTCTGCTTGTCTCGCCAGTTGGCCAGATGTGCTTTCAGCCCGCGACCACCGTTCCAGCCGAAGATCTGTTGGGTTGAATGGAAAAAAAAAGTAATGGCAAGACCCAAGCGCAGCAAGACAAATGCATAAGACGATGATGTTTCCAAAATCCCCGTCATTGGCAACCTCCGTAGACAACTCAAGGAGTGAATTCCGTCATTAACACATTACGCGCCCAAATCAAAAGAGCCGCTGCTTCGCTCGAATGGCCAAGCCGGTGCGGGTTCACTGCTATACACCGTCATTGCCTAGGGGAGGGGTTTGGCGGCTTGACCCTTCTTACTGACATGGGGTAAAGAATGAATGTTTTTGTCTTCGCAATTCTAAGAACCGCGATTGTGAATCTATGAGATGAACATCCGCACTCGAGGAGAAGTTGATCAATGGAATCCAACCAGACAAAGCACGATCTCTCAAGAAGGAACTCGATTACAACTACGGCGACGGTAGACGGCGCCCCTGACGCAGTGGGTCCAGGCGTGGGAACGGGAAAAATTCCCGGGAGCTGGGACTTGGAAGCGGATGTGGTGATTATCGGCTCCGGGGGGGCGGGGCTGCCGGCGGCGGTCAAGGCCGCTGACGCAGGCGCGTCGGTGATAGTGGTGGAGACCAACTACGATGTCGGAGGGCACGCGATCATAAGCGGCGGCAATGTGCCATTGGGCGGCGGCACCAGCGCGCAGAAAAAATACGGCATCGAAGATTCGCCCGACGTGGTTTTTCGTGATCTCACGGATTGGACCATTGTGCAGGCCAACGGCTGGCCGGATTTCCGCTATAACGACCGCGAGGTGATGCGCGCCTTCGCCGATCATTGCGCGTTGACTTATGAATTTCTTTTGGAAAACGGCGTGAAATTCAAAGAAGTCGCGCCGGACAATCAGGGCGGGCACAATTTGGGAAACTCCGCGCCGCGGGAAAATCATGCGTTTTGGACTAAAGGTGCGGGCTTGGAAAGTCCAAACAACAGAGCCGGGACCGGTGTCATTCGGCCGCTGGAAAGCAGCGCCCGCGCCAAGGGCGTCAAATTTTTGCTGAACTACAAGATGACGAGCTTTGTCCGCACGGGGCAGAACACGGGGCGCGTGATCGGCATCACGGCGCAGTACACGCCAAGGATTATGCCCGGACAGACGACGCCGTTAAAGAGCTTTCGCTCCGACGGCAACATCGACGGCACGAAGCCGGCGATGAGTATCCGCGCGAAGAAAGCAGTCATTGTTGCCACCGGCGGCATGACCAGCAACTTGAATTTCCGGCGCATGTTCGACCCGAGGTTGACCGCGGTGCTTACGGTTGCCGGTGAACCCTACAGCTATCAGGACGCCAGCGGCGAGCTCGCGGCTACGGCGATCGGCGCCTCGCTTTGGGGGCTGGCGAACCAAACGTTGGAGAACGGCGACAACATTCGCGCCCAGCGCGCGCTGGCGACGAAATATAACTATATGACCTGGGAGCTCGAGAGCCCCATCTTCCCGCTGGTCCGCTCTACCGGCTTGAACGTGAAGGATTGGCACAATTTGATTTTAGTGAATCAAGTCGGAAAACGATTCTATGACGAGACCAAAGGCGATTATCCTCATGGCAACGTGTACAATGACATCAACCCCTACACGCCCAACGATTATCGCAACAACGAAAGCATCCATTACCATCCCAGCAAATATAATTTCTTCAATGCCGCGGTGGCGATGAACGAGTACTCGGAACCGCCCGATTATTCCGCCGGGCCGGTATGGGCGATCTTTGACGCGGACGCGGTGGAACGGAACAAGTGGAAGGTCACGCCGCCCTACGTAGACCCGGACGGCTATTTCTTCAGCGCGAATACACTTCCGGATCTAGCAGCGGCGATCAAAAACGAGTATCAAGCAAAGCCGATGAAGGGGGAGATTCTGTGGGCGACGGTGGAGCGATACAACTCTTTCGTTGACGCGGGCAAAGACGCCGACTTTGACAAACCTACGCCGAAGTACAAAATCCAAAGGCCGCCATTCTATGCGGCATGGGCGACGCCGAACGTGCACGACACCCGGTCCGGCCTGAGAATTAATGGTAAATGCCAGGTGCTGGACATGAACGCTCAGGTTATTCCCGGTCTCTATTGCGCCGGTGAGTCCGCGGGCGGATTCAATCAACATGGTCTGGGTCGATGCACAACCCAGGGTTACATCGCCGGCAAAAATGCCGCGGCCGAGAGATCCGAAGGGTGAGTTACACGGTTTCGCGCGTCATTCGTTTATTAACTCTCACCCCAGAGCGTGGGACGTCTTCTCGGAACCTGCAGCCTGTGGCGTGAGATTCATT
>WNFO01006871.1_pt1 | contig 10071 bp, 9 predicted proteins | sample 5400251 | NCBI WGS metagenome assembly WNFO01 (sample SAMN13153354, study PRJNA577476) | soil metagenome | isolation source: 100 cm saprolite under Madrone tree | place: USA:California | collected 2016-06-14
TCTCGCCTCGGCAGCTCCGCCACATCGAGGGCGCGACCTCGGCCGCGGCGGTCCTGGATCGCACCGGCGTGATCATCGAGATCTTCCACCGGCACGCGTCGAGCCGACCGGCTCGGCTGCAGGTCGAGATCGCGCGGCTCACCTACGTGGCGCCCCGGCTGCGCGAGACCGGCGGCGGGGAGCGCCAGCGCGGCGGCATCGGCCAGCGGGGCGCGGGGGAATCCTCGATCGAGCTCGACCGCCGCAAGATCCGCGACCGTATCTCCGAGCTCAAGGCGGAGCTGGCCGCCATCGACGACGAGTCGAAGACGCGCCGGGCGAAGCGTCAGGAGGCGCTGCGCGTCGCCCTGGTCGGGTACACCAACGCGGGCAAGTCGTCCCTGATGCGCGCCCTCACCGGCTCGCACGTGCTCGTCGCCGACAAGCTCTTCGCGACGCTCGACACCACCGTCCGGGCGCTCTGGCCCGAGAGCCGGCCGCGCATCCTGGTCTCGGACACGGTCGGCTTCATCAGGAAACTCCCGCACGACCTGGTGGCCAGCTTCCGCTCGACGCTCGACGAGGCGCTCGAAGCGTCGCTGCTCCTGCAGGTCGTCGACGCGGCCGACCCCGGCTTCCGGGCCCAGATGCAGGTCACCCGCGAGGTGCTGGACGAGATCGGCGCGGGCGACGTGCGGTGGATCCTCGTCCTCAACAAGATCGACAAGGTCGCCCCGGCCGGGCGCGAGGAGCTCTCGAAGGAGTTCCCCGCCGCGCTGCTCGTCTCGGCCAAGGATCCGGCCGACGTCGGGCGCGTGCGGGACGCGATCATCGGCACCTTCGAGGCGGATATGACCGAGGTCGACCTCGTCGTCCCTTACGACGCGGGGCGTGCGATCGGCGAGATCCACAAGCTTCACGTGATCTCGGAGTCCTACGACGGCGACGGCGTCCACTACCGGCTGAGGGCGCCCGGACCTGCGCTCGAGCGGCTACGGGCGATTCTGCGCTAGGGTCTCCTCGCCCCGGTGACCGAGACACCACGAGCGTCGAGGGTCGCTCGACGCCCGTGATCGCCCTGCACTTGCGGGGCGCTCTCAGCGGGCCGCCGCGGCGACCGATGTCGTCGGGCTCGGAAGGACCCCGATCTGCCGGAGCAAGTTGCCCGTATCCCAATAGATCCACTCCCGGACGAGCTTCCCGTTCCTGACCTCCTCGACCGTGCATCCGTGAGTCACCACGCGCTTGTTCGTCGGCGGAATGCCCATCAGCTCGCCGCCGTGGGTGCCGGTCGCGAGCCATCGCAGCGTCACGTGGTCGCCACTGGCCAGTATCTGCTCGACCTCGAAGTGCAGGTCGGGGAACGCGTGCACGTACATCTGCACGGCTTGACGGACCGCCTCTGGCCCTCGCAAGGCCGCGGGCAGCGTGTCCGACTCGGAGACGAAGTCATCCGATACGAGCCGGGCGACACCATCGGGATCGTGGGCGTTCCAGGCCTTGATGCTCTCGCGGACAATATCGCCAGCGTCTGCCATGTCGTTCCTCCTACTCGGCGGGATTGCGGCCAGACCGTGGGGGACTCGACCCGGGGCCTCCTCTGCCCCGACGAGCCGGGCGTTGATGGGTGGGAACCGCGCCGGTGACTATGGCTGGGCGCAGAAACCTTGTCAAGGAGAGAGGGCCGGGCACCGCTTCGGCGGGCTACCCGCCGCAGAATTCTCGGGGGGTTTCGCGACCCCTCGCGATAGCCTGTTCGCGCGATGAAGGGACGACGGGTTCACTTCCTCCCGGCCGGTCGAAAGCGACCCTTGTGCAAGTCGCCCGGCACCGGCGTGTCGTCCGACCCGGCGGCGACCACGTGCCCCCGATGCATCGCGCTCGCGAGACGGGATCTCGCGACTCTCACGCCCGCCCACACCCACCGCGCCTCCCGCTGACGCCCCCTATCGGGGCGGCATCAGCTTGACGGGAGGTTGCTCGAGCTGACCGGGGACCTTGCGGCTGACGAGGACGGTGAGCCGGTCAGACTTCGCGGCGTCCCCCTTCGCGGCCCTCCGCCGAGGCCGGCTGGTCGCTTCGGGGGTCTGCGATCCGTCGCCCGTCGGCGTGTGGAGGCGGCGCAGCCGCTCCCATAGTCGGATCCGAATCCTGAAGACTCGCCAGCCGGCCTCGCCCCTCGCTTTCATGCTTCGCTGAAGAGCAAGGGACGTGCCGCACTGGAAGCCGCCTACATCTCCCGAATTCCCGGAGCCTCGCGCTCGGCTGGCCGCAGTCTCGGTAAAACGGGCGCGGTCAATCCGACGGGGAGCGCAGTCTAGGGCTCGCCGGCGCTCCTCATCGTGGCGCGAGACGGGCGCGAGCCTGGTCCAGGTCGGGCACGTTGCCGGAGGAGGCGGCCAGGAGCGGCGACTTCGTCACCGCGAGTGCGGCGGCCGCGGCCTCGTTCTCGGTGATCTTCGCCATCACCGCCTCGCGGGCGCGGTTGAAGTACTCGCGGTTGTTGGCGACGAACTCACGGGACTGGCGCAACTTGGCCACGTAGCCGTTGATCTCGGGCACCACGTAGCGGGCCACCATGTCCCAGCTCCGCATCGTGTTCTCCGGGTTCGCCCAGTCGTGGACGAACCCGACGACGGTGCCGAAGCCGCCCGAAATCTCGAGAACGGACTTGATCCGCGCCACGAGGTCGTCGGGAGTGCCGATCGTGGCGACGGCGCCGGAGGCGAACGCGGTCTTGTCCACCGCCTCGTCGGGGGTCGTGAAGGGTCGCGCGCCGGGCCGCTGCAGGGTCGCGGTGATGTACTCGTTGTTGTGTCGCAGCAGGCCGTCGCGCGCCTCGGCGCGCGCCTTCTCCCGGGTCTCGGCGACGTGCCAGCTCAGGAGCACCCGCCAGTTCTCGCGGTCGACGGTCTGGCCGTGCTTGGCCGCCGCGTCCTCCGCGAAGCTCCACTGCGTCGGCAGGGCGTTCAGCCCTTCCTCCGACAGGGACCCGATCGAGATGATGCCGATCCCGTGCTTTCCGGCCAGGGTCATGCCCGAGGGGCTGATCTGGGAGGCGACCGCGCAGGGCATCTCCTCTTGCAGCGGCAGCAGCTGCAGGGCCGCGTCCTGGAGCGTGAACCAATCGGACTTGTAGCTGACCCGCTCGCCGCGGAACAGGCGGCGGATGACCCCGATGGCCTCGTCCTGGCGGTCCCGGAGAAGCATGGGATCGATCGCGAGGGTGTGCGCGTCCGACGCCAGGGCTCCCGGCCCGGAGCCGAAGATCGCCCGGCCGCCGGTCATGTAGTCGAGCTGCACCATCCGCTGCGCCACGTTGAACGGATGGTGGTACGGAAGGGAGATCACGCCGGTCGCGAGCCTGATGCGCTTCGAGCGCTCGGCCGCCGCGGCGAGGAACATCTCGGGCGAGGCGATCATCTCCCAGCCGCTGGAATGATGCTCGCCGCACCAGAATTCCTCGTACCCGAGCTTGTCCAGATGCTCCACCAGGTCGAGATCGCGGCGGAACTGCAGCATCGGGTGCTCGCCGATCGGATGGTGGGGAGCGATGAAGGCGCCAAAGTTCAGACGGGGCATGGACGGATCTCCTGGGTGGTGATGATGGGCCGCACCGCGCTCGGATCGGCCGCTTCCGTTCCCCAACGTTACCATCGCGCGCCGAGGCTAGGCCATCAGATCGTGGCGGCAGTCCTGGGGCCCGCCCGGTGGGCTATCGCCTGGCGTCGAGGATGAGCTGCATGAGGTGACCGAACTGCGCACCGCTCACCTGCCGGCCCTGGACATCCGTATCGACGCGATGGACCACCACGAGGTCCAGATACGGAACCACCACGATGAAGTGGCCTCCGGCACCGCGGGCCGAGAAGACACGCCCGTTGAAGTAGGACGAGGTGAAGTGCGGCCCGCCGTTCGGAGCCACCCACCAGAGATATCCGTAGCCGCCCGACTGGCCGAGGTCGGAGAAGGCCCGGGTACTCTCCTCCACCCATTCCCGGGGCACGACGGATCGGCCACGCCACTGTCCGCCCCGCAGGTACAGGAGACCGAAGCGCGCCATGTCGCGAGCGGTCATCCGGAAGGGATAGGCGGCGTGGATGGACTCCGGGCCCCGGACGTACGAGCCGTCCGCGATCCGGAAGTCCTCCATCTCGAGCGGGTCGGAGATCCGCGACTTGAACTCCTCGAAGATGGACGCCTTCACCGCCTGCTCGTAGATGGTGCCCAGCGCATTGAAGTCCCAGTTGTTGTAGTACCAGAACGCCCCGGGCGAGTAGCTGCCTCGCGCGGGGCGGGCCGCCGCCATCTCCGGCGTCTCGTACAGCGCCGGATGATAGATCCCGGAGCGGGCCTTCAGCAGGTCCGCCACCGTCGCCCGCTTCTCGACGCCGGTCAAGGAGCCGCGATCGTCGGTGCCGAGATCGGCGAGGGTCGTGGACAGATGGATCCGCCCTTCCCGCACCTGGATGCCGTACAGCGCGCTGAGGAAGCTCTTCCGGATCGAGTGGACGTTGAAGCGCTTCGCCGTCTCGCCCCACTCGTCGAGCACGGTGCCGTTGACCACGACCATGAGCGCCGCGGTGTTGATCGTGGTCGCGTAGGCCTTGGCCTCCTTCAGCTTCTCCGATGACCAGCCGAGCTGCTCGGGAGACGACGTCCGGGTCCAGGTCGCTCCCGGATACGCCGGCGCCTGGGCGAACGCCGGACCGGCGAGCAGGATGACGAGTAGCAGGGTGCCGAAGGCTCGGACCTGGACTCGCCGGCCGGACGTCATCTAGGGGGCGCCGCCCTCAGCCGAGTCGGGACAGGTACTGGGCCACGAAGTCGGTGCCCACGTGCTCGATGTACGCCTGGGTGATCCGCCTGGTCACCGGCCCGGGCACTCGCCCGTCGCCGATCACGTGGGCGTTCACCGAGCGGACCGGGCAGACGCACAGGCTGGTCGAGGTCAGGAACACCTCGTCGGCGGTGACCGCGTCGTAGACGTCGAGGTCGCGCTCCTCCACCGCCAGGCCGAGCTTGCTGCCGAGCTCCATCGCGGTCCGCCGGCTGACTCCGGGGAGCACGTACTTCTCGCGCGGGGTGTAGATCCGCTCGTCGCGCACCACGAAGATGTTGCTGCCGACGCCCTCGCAGAGGTTGCCGTTCTCATCGAGCAGCACCGACCACGCCTGCGGCTGCGCGGCCTTGACCTCCCTGTCGGCCAGGATGAGGTTCAGGTAGTTGTGGGTCTTGGCGCGCGGGCTCAGCGTCGACGGCGGAGTGCGGCGGATCGAGGGCACCACCACGTCGATGCCGTCCCGGAACTGGGCCGCCCGGGCCTTGAGGGGCAGCGGGGTGCAGTCGACGATGACCTGCGGCCCGGTGTGCGCCCATCCCTCGTCGCCGATCGCGTCGACGCCGCGGCTCACCCGCTGGGCCAGCCACCAGTCGCCCGCGGCGGCGCGGAGGTGCTCGTTGCGCAGCACGACCTCCTCGCTGATCGCGACGATCTCCTTGGGCTCGAGGCCGATGTCGATGCGCAGATACCGCAGCGAGCGGTAGAGGCGCTCCACGTGCTCCGCGAGGCGGAAGATGCGCCCGTCGAAGGTGCGTGTCATGTCGAAACAGCCGTCGCCCCGGTTGAAGCTGCGGTCGCGGTAGGGGATGAGCACCTCGGTCTCGGGGACGAACTTGCCGTTGAAGTAGGCGATGCGCGTCATTGGGGGCCTCCTATCGAAGCACGCCGCGATTCGAGAACCGCGTCTCCTGGCTGGTGATGAACTCGAGCAGCGCCGCCTGCCCGCCCTCGGTAGCCTTCCTCGCTCGCGCGAAGGCGCCCGCGATGTCCTCGGGCCGCTCGACCCGCTCGCTCCAGCCGCCCATGGCGCGGCCCATGTCCGCGTAGCGTCCGCCGATGTCGCGTGTGCCGTACTTGTCGTGCGACACCACGAGGTGCGGGATCTCGATGGCCATGGCCTGATTGTTGAGCACGACGGTGAGGATCGGGATCCCGCAGCGCACCGCGGTCTCGAAATCGAGCCCGGTCATGCCGAAGGCGGCGTCGCCCATGAAGTTGACACAGAACTTCTCGGGGGCGGCGAGCTTGGCCCCGATGATCAGGCCGAGGCCGGTGCCGAGCGCGTGCGACTTGCCCCAGCCGAGATAGCTGCGCGGCGGGACCGCCCGGTAGAAGGGCAGGAGCTGGTCGCGCGGGCTCCCGGAGTCGTGCGTGACAATGGCCTCGCGCGGATCCACCGCCCGCATGAACTCGGCGATGACCCGGTAGGGGGTCATCGGGACCTCGGTCGAGCCGAGGGTCGCGCTCCACTCCGCGAGCCACGCCGCCCGGACGTGCTCGAGGTCCGTGCGCACCTGCTCCCGGCCCGCCGGGCGGCCCCCTTGGCTCTTGATCGCCTCGATGAACTGGCGCAGGACGAGGCGCGCGTCGCCCAGGAGCGGGCAGTCGGCCGCATAGCTCTTGTTGAGGTCACGCTCGTCGTTGGTCGCGTGGATCAGGGTCTTGCCGGCGGGGATGCTGGCCGCCATCCCGTGACGGGTGAAGCTGCACCCGATGCCGAAGACCACGTCCGCCTCGCGGAGATACTGCAGGGTGTGTCCGGTCACGACCGGGCCGCCGGTGCCGAGCGCGAGCGGGTGGTCCTCCGGGAAGGCGCTCTTGCCCTCGAGGGTGGTCATGACCGGGGCCTGGAGCAGCTCGGCCAGCTCGACCAGATCATCCGACGCCTCGGCGTACAGCACGCCCTGGCCGGCGTGGATCACCGGTCGCCGCGCCTCGCGGAGCACCCGGGCGGCCGTCTCGACATCGCGCACATTGGCGCCGGCCGTCGTCGCCTTGGCCGGCCGGTACGCGTCGATCAGGGCCTCGGGCACCTCCTCGTTCACGAGATCGGCCGGGATCTCGACCATCACCGGGCCCGGACGGCCCATGCGCATCAGGCTGAGGGCCCGGCGCATGACGTCCGCGACCTGACTCCCCAACGTAATCGTCTCGACAGACTTAGTCACCGCTGCAAAGCTGCGCGCCGAGCTGAACAAGGGGAAGACCTGGGCCCGGTCGCGCGGATGGCCGAGCGGCAGGAGGAGCATCGGCGTAGAGTCGGAGTACGCGGTGGCCACACCCGGGAAGGCGTTCTCGGCCCCGGGGCCGTACTGCATGCAGAAGGCGGCCAGCGTCTTGCCGTTCTTCACCCGCGCGTATCCGTCGGCGATGCCCACCCCCACCCGCTCCTGGCGGCAGAGCACGGGCCGGATCTCGGCCTTGGCCGCGGCCTCGATCAGCGGGGTGGTCGGATAGGCGCTCAGGAACTCGGCGCCCTCGATCTTGAGAATGCGGGCGATCGCATCGATGACCTTCACGGTCGGGCTCCTCGGGACCCCAGGATTGCCGTCCCGCGCGCGAACGAGGGACGGCCAGCGGCCGCCGTCGACTATACCGCAGAAGGGCGCGGGGGGCCCGGCTCCGGACCGACGCCCACCTTCACTCCGGGGGCGCCACTCTACCCGTCGCGGTCGCTCGCCGTGCCATCCCGCGGATCGAGCGAACGAGCCCCGCGGCGCACCCGACCTCGATCGCCATCGACACGAGGGGGATCAGCACGTCGAGCGAGCCGCGTGTCCCGCCCAGTCGAAGGGATGTGAGCACGCCGTCGCTGATGACCGACGCGATCAGGGCCCCCGTCCCGGCCAGGCACAAAACGACGAATCGACGAATCTGCTTCCGATACCCGGAAGTCAGCGCGCTGGGGACCCGGCGGGTGCCGATGTACACCCAGCCTCCGATCGCGACCACCATCGACAACCAGAACGCGTAGCGGTCGATCGAGACGACGATCTCCCCGAGCCTTCCACTCTGGCCCGCCGCATACTCCGTCGCGACATACCAGGCGAGACGAGCCTTCATCGCGATGAACACGGCGGCGATTCCGAAGATGGTCGCGACCCCAACCGCCCGGGCTTGCCTCGCCAGCGACACCACCGCGAACTGGGCCGCCATCGCATCGGGGTCACCGAACTTCTCGACCGCGCGCCGCTCGGCCTCCGGTCCACCGCCCGCGGGATCGGCGGCGACGCTCTCCCAGAGATGATCCTCGGCCTCCCGCCGCACGCGCTGCGAGAGCGCCGGATCGAACGCGAGCCCGCGGGCCAGGCGGTCTACGTACTCGGCAATCACGTCGGGTGCTGCCACGAACGGCTTCCCTTGAACAGACCGGCGATCGCCTCGGAGAACTGCTCCCACACCGCGCGGCGCTCACCGAGCTCACGCCGGCCTCGCTTCGTCAGCTCATAGACGCGCCGTCGCCTCCCCGACTCGGCGGTCGTCCAGCGTCCGGTCAGGAGGCCGGCGTGCTCGAGACGATGCAGCACCGGGTAGATCGTCCCCTCGGGGAGCTCGAACGCACCGGAGCTCCTCCGCTTGATCTCCTCGATGACGGCATAGCCGTGCGCGGGGCCCGCCGCCAGCGCCGCGAGCACGATCATGTCGAGATGTCCCTTGAGCATCTCCCCTTCCATCAGCGCCGATACTACTCCCCCCGGAGCTGCTTCTGCAGCCCCGGGTAGTCGACGATGTCCCAGTGCTCGGCGAACTTCCCGTTCTCGACGCGCCAGATATCGATGGTCCGCAGCGTGAAGCGCCGCCCGGTCGGCGCGATGCCCAGCAACGGCTGGGTGTGCGTGGCGGAGAAGGTCATGCGCGCGACCACCCGGTCACCCGCGATGATCCGGTCCTCCACCCGAGTCTGAACGTCCGGCATGCGGCCGAAGATCCCGCGAAAGTTCTCGATCTGGGCGGCCAGCCCATTCGGGTTGCGGCCCGAGTGCTGGATGTAGGACTCGGTGTGGAGCTCCGGGAACGACGTGGTGTCGTGCGCGTTCACCGCGGCCACGTACCGATCGAGCAGCGCGGATCCGATCGTCTCCGCCCGGATCGCCGCCGAACAATCCTCCGCCGCGAACCCGGCGCGCCCGGGAGCGAGAATCGCGGTGCCGGCGAGCACTCCGAGGGCAAGCATGCCCCGTCTGTCGGTCATGGGTTCCGTCCTCTCTCTGGTCGCGGGTGTATACCTAGTTACGCTTGGTCTAATACCAAACGTTACTAGGTATACGAGGTGCTGTCAAGAAGAGGGCGTGGGGCGCCCGGCAGCGCGGGAAGTCCTCCGCCGGCGGCCGAGCCCCTTGCTTACTGGGGAATGCCGGTCGACTGCCACGACACGAACTCGGGCCCGGAGGCCCGCTTCGCCCAGATCGCGGTGAAGCGCAGCGGCACGGTGCGATCCTGGCCGCCCGCCGTCACCTCGTACACCGCGGTGCCGGTGATGATCGCGATGCAGCCGTACGTGCGCGTCTTCACGTCGGCGTTCGGCGTCATCTTGCGGTACTTCGTGCGCCCCGAGCGCATCGCGTCGATGTACTTCGCCTTGTCGTCGCTCGCGGCGGAGGAGTGGTGGTACGTGAGGTCGTTGCCGAACAGCTTCTCCATCGCCGCGAAGTCGTTCGAGGTCTGCGCGGCGTAGCGCGCGGTCTCGGCCTTCATCGCCTCGTCGGCGGTGATGGTTCCAGTGCACTCCTGGGCGGCGGCGGCACCCGCCGCAACGAGTCCCAGCACCGCGAACACAGCGAACACTCGCACGAACCGGTGGGCCATCGCGTTCTCCCTCGTTGGAGTCGGGACAGGTGGCGAGAGCTTAGTCCCACGGGTCCGAGCGGTCAAGGTCGAGCCTCACCCGGCGGTGGCGGGCCGGGACCCACGGCGGCCCACTTGGGCAAACCGCAGTGCATGCACCGGCGAGCGAACGGATTGTGCTGCCATACCCGACGCCAGGGACGATCGTCGAACTTCCGGAAGAACAGCTCCCGCAGCGCGGGCAGCGGAAGTTCCCCTTCTGATAGCCGACCAGGGCGAACCAGATCATCCACACGAACGCGGCGAGGAAGATCGCGTTGCCCTCGCCCGCCCATCCCAGGACGCGGCCGACGAAGGCCATGGCAGGGAGGTAGCCCACGAACACGATCCAGAACGCCCAGCTCCAGAGCCGGTAACGGCGCCACGCCGTCGAGTAGGGGCCGTCCTCCTGCGGCACCGCTCCT
>WNFO01006872.1_pt1 | contig 10071 bp, 7 predicted proteins | sample 5400251 | NCBI WGS metagenome assembly WNFO01 (sample SAMN13153354, study PRJNA577476) | soil metagenome | isolation source: 100 cm saprolite under Madrone tree | place: USA:California | collected 2016-06-14
AGGATCGCCGCCTGGCGATCCCAGAGCCGGTCGCTCACCCCGCTCGTGTGCGGCGTGATGAACAAATTCGGCGCTTTCCACAACGGACTCTCCGCCGGCAGCGGCTCCGTCTGCGCCACGTCCAGCGCCGCGCCCCCCAGCGCGCCACTTTCCAGAGCTTGCAGCAGCGCCGCTTCATCCAAGAGCGACCCCCGTCCGACGTTGATCACTCGCGCTCCGCGTTTCATCCTTGCGATTTCAGCCGCACCAATAAGCTGCTTCGTCTCTGCCGTCTCCGGCGCGCAAATCAACACATAATCCGCACCCGGCATGGCTTCCCGCAGTTGCGCCGCGGCAAAAATCTTCTCCACGGGCGTCCGTTCGCCCACGCCCGATCGAGTCACTCCCCAAACCCTCATGTCAAACGCCTTCGCCCGCTTCGCCACTTCCCGCCCGATCGATCCGTAGCCCACGATCAGCAGCACTTTCCCATTCAGTTCCGTCAAGTGCTGCGGCTTGTCCCAAATTTCCTGCTGAGCCCATCGTCCGCGGTCCTGCCCCCGTACCGAATCAGGAAAATTCCGCGCCAGTGCCAGCAGCAATCCCATGGTGTGCTCCGCCATCGGCACGGAGAAAATTCCACTCGGGTTCGTCACCATGATCCCGGAATCCCGCAACTCCGGATACATCAATTGCGCCACGCCCGCCGCCGTCGAATGAATCCACTTCAGCTTCTTCCCTTCCTTCAATTGTTCCGCTCGCAGCGAATAGCCCACAAAAATATCCGTGTCCGGCAGCTCCTCCGCCAATCTGTCGTAATTCGGCAAATGCAAAACGCGCATCTCCGGCCACCGCTTTCGAATGGCCTCGGCCATCGCCGGCTTCGGCCGCCATTCCGTAAACGGGTGCCAAACGCAAATCACAAGTTTCGTCTCTGCAGGTGTTGTACGGCTCATGGTCAGATTATGAAATGATGCGCAAATCCGTGCCGGTCATATCCGCGGGCTGCGGCTGCCTCAGCGCGCCCAGCATCGTCGGCGCAATGTCTCGAAGCGATCCACCTGCCTTCAAGCGCAGCTTGTCATCATCACTCACCAGAATAATCGGCACAGGATTCGTGGTGTGATACGTGTGTGGTCCTTCGGACACCGGATCGATCATCGTCTCCGCATTCCCGTGGTCCGCGGTGATAATCCACACTCCTCCGCGCGATTTCAGCGCTTGATAAATCTGTGCCAGCCCGGCGTCCACTGCTTCCACCGCTTTGATCGCCGCTTCCAGTTTTCCCGAATGCCCCACCATGTCCGCATTTGCGTAATTCATGATAATGGCGTCGAACTCGCCCTGCTCGATCGCTTTCACCGCCGTGTCTGTAATTCCCCCCGCGGACATTTCTGGCTTCAAATCGTACGTCGCCACCTTCGGCGATGGCACCAGAATCCGCTCTTCTCCAGCAAAGGGCTTCTCCACTCCGCCGTTGAAAAAATAGGTGACGTGCGCGTACTTCTCCGTCTCCGCCGTGCGCAAATTCTTGTACTGCAACTCCGCAAACACCTGTGCCAGGATATGTTCCAGTTTCTCCGGCGCAATTATGTACTTCAGCCACGGCCAATTCTTGTCGTACTGCGTCATCGCCACGTAAAACAGATTCTTCGGCCGCTTCGCATCAACAAACTTATCGAAGTCCGGCGCCGCCAGCGCGTACGTCATTTGCCGCGCGCGGTCCGCCCGGAAGTTGAAAAAGATCACGGCGTCATCGTCGTGGATCAGCCCCACAGGCGTGGCCGAAGCTCCGCTTCCCTTCGTCACTACAATCGGCTTGATAAATTCATCCGTCACGCCGGCCTCATAACTTCGCTGCAGCGCCGCAATGGGATCATCCGTCCGCGTTTCCGCTTCGCCATGAACCAGCGCGCGATACGCCAGCTCCACGCGCTCCCAGCGGTTGTCGCGGTCCATCGCATAGTAGCGCCCCACCAGCGTAGCGATCTCGCCGACACCCAATTCGCGCATTTTCTGCTGCAACTGGCGCACGTAATCCCGACCGCTGTTCGGCGGCGTGTCACGCCCGTCCATAAAACAGTGCGCAAACACTTTTTCCACTTTTTGCTGCTTGGCCATCTCCAGCAGCGCAAACAGATGTTGAATGTGCGAGTGCACGCCGCCGTCGCTCAGCAATCCCACAAGATGCAGTTGCCGGGTCCGCCCGCGCTCCATCGCTTGCTGAAACAGTGGCACGTTCTGCAATTGTCTGTTCGCGATCAGCAGGTCGATCCGCGTAGTGTCCATGTGCACGATCCGACCCGCGCCCATGTTCATGTGCCCGACTTCGCTGTTGCCCATCTGCCCCTCGGGCAGTCCCACAAATGGCCCGGACGTATGAATCAAAGTGTTGGGAAATTTCTGGATGAGCTGGTCATACGCCGGCTTTCGCGCTAGCGCGATCGCGTTCCCTTTCCTCTCCGCGCGGTATCCCCATCCATCCAGCACGGTCAACACAATTGGCTTCGGTCGTTTGCTCATAGCTCTTCATTCACGAATGCGATTTGGCTCTTCCTGAGAGGAGGTCAAGGCATCTGTTACCGAGCAGCAAGTTCACGCAGCGCCGCGAGCAGCCGATCCGCTTCCTCGGCGGTGTTGTAATGCACCAGTCCGACTCGCAAGACACCGCCGCGTTTTTCTACGCCCAGGCGCTCGGAAAGATTCAACGCATAGAAATTCCCGTCCCAGGTGAAAATTCCGCGATCTCCCAGGAACGCGGCAATTTTTGTGGGATGGTGATCGCCCAGCCGGAACGACAGCGTCGAGCAGCGCTGGTCAAATCGTTTTGCGTCAGTGATGCCGAAGATGCGCATCCCCGGAATTGTTTGCAATCCATCGATCAACCGAGTCAGCAATCCGGTTTCGTATTGATGCGTCGCACGGTATGCGGCATGCAACCCCTCGCGGCGGCTGGTCGCCGTCGAATCGCAGTGCCGGCCCAGTTCCGCAATATAATCGACTGCCGCGGTAATTCCTGCGATCAATTCCTGCACTTGCGTTCCCGTCTCCCAGCTTTCGGGAGAAACATCCGTCGCCGGTCGTACCTTGTATGGTTTGAATCTCTCCAGGTGCTCGCGCTTTCCGTACAGCGTTCCCATGTGCGGCCCGAAGAATTTGTACGGCGAGCACGCCAGAAAATCGCAATCCAGCGCCTTCACGTCGATCAGCCCGTGCGGAGCGAAGTGCACCGCATCTATAAACATCAACGCCTCAGCCGCGTGCGCCAATTTCGTGATCTCCGCAACCGGATTGATCGTTCCCACCATGTTCGAGGCATACCCAACCGCAACGAGCTTCGTCTTCGCCGTAATTTTTCGCTTCAAATCATCCAGGTCCAGCGTGCAATCACTCTCACGAATATCCACTTGCCGGATCACCACGCCTTTTTCTTCCAGCGCGCGCCATGGCGCCACGTTCGCATCATGGTCCAGCGTCGTCACCACAATTTCATCGCCCGGTTTCATCTCGCGCCCGATGGCTCGCGCCAGCGCGAACGTGATGGTCGTCATGTTCTGCCCGAAGACAACCTCATTCGAATCGCAGTTGAAAAAATCCGCCATCGCCGCCCGTGCCGAAGCAATCATCGCGTCGTTTCGCCGACTGGTCGCAAACGCTCCGTACGTATTCGCATTTGCGGTTAAAAAATAATTCTGTACCGTGTCCATCACCTGTTTCGGCACCTGCGTCCCTGCGGGCCCGTCCAAAAACGCCGCCGCCTGCCCGTTCGCCTGCAATTTAAGCGAAGGAAATTGTTCCCTCACCCAGGTGATGTCGAATGGTTTTTCCCCCGTCCCCTGCATTACTGGTGTGCTCATTTTTTTGTGGGCCACCACAACGTGGCCGCTTTCTCCGAGCCGCTAGTCTCTCATACGTTTCGCGGACGTTGTAGGGGCGCAGCATGCTGCGCCCCTATTGGCACGATTTAATCGGTGCAACAATCAGCTCTTGCTAAAGGCTCCCGCAGCATCCAAATTGGAAGCACTTTCTTGACGAGCCGGCGGCAGACAACACGTGATGTTCCCGCGGAGCGTGATAGCATATCTGCAGTTGTTCCTCACTCATGCCGCTTTGGCGCCGGCTACAAATCAAATGAGCGACCACCAATCGGTCGGCTCCGCGCCACGTTTCTCAATGAGGTGAATCGTGCCAGAAACCACCCCGCCGACCGAGCGCACGCGCGTTGTGCGTGAATCGCATCGCGGCGTCTACGACCGCGCAGCCATCGACAAGATTCTCGACGAAGGATTCGTCTGCCACCTGGGCTTTTCCGTCGATGGCCAGCCCTACGTGATACCCACGCTCTACGCCCGCATTGGCGACGCGATTTATTTTCACGGTTCCGCTGCCAGTCGCATGTTGCGCAACGTGAGCGACGGAATTTCCGTCTGCGTTACGGTGACTCTCACTGATGGTTTTGTGCTCGCTCGCTCCGTATTCAATCACTCCATGAATTACCGCTCCGTCGTCGCACTTGGCAAAGCGACCCTTGTCGAAGCGCCAGAAGAAAAACTCGAGGCGCTGCGCGCCTTTACCGAAAAAATTATTCCCGGCCGCTGGCACGATGCGCGGCAGCCCAACGAAAAAGAGCTGAAAGCCACGAGCATACTGCGCCTTCCGCTCACCGAAGTTTCTGCGAAGATACGGAGCGGCCCCGTCGAAGACGACGCTGCGGACTACGCACTGCCGGTCTGGGCCGGCGTGATTCCACTTTCCCTCGCACCGGGCGCGCCGATCCGCGATGAGCGTTGCGATTCTGCGATTCCCACGCCCGCCTACGCGATGCAGTACAAGCGGTGAGCCATGGCTGAATTCACTCCCGCAGCTGTAAAACCCACCGTTGGCGTCGAAGCACTCGATGCGCTGGATATTCGCGTCGGCACTATAGAACATGTAGGAGATGTTCCGCTTTCCGAAAAACTCATGAAGCTGACCGTGAATTTTGGCGATCATTCGCGGACGATTCTCGCCGGCATCAAGAAGGAGCGCGAAAATCCGCGCGAGATCGAGGGACGCCAAGCGCTCTTCGTGGTAAATCTGGAGCCGCGCAAAATGGCCGGCGAAATTTCCGAAGGCATGCTATTTGATATCGGCTACGCGGACGGCGTCACAGCGGTTCTTTCCGTTCCGGAGCGACCCGTTCCGAACGGCACTCGCGCCGGATAGGCTCTGCACCGAGCCGTGTTCGAGCAAGATTCATTTCACTCCGGAGAGTTTCTGAGCGGCGGAAGAGATGAGCGCGGCTTCATCCTGCAGCACGCGCGAGACGACAACGATTCCTTCGTCGGCTAGTTTCCACTTCTTGAGCTCAATGGCTTCGCGGACAGCGGGTACCGTCTTGACCCCATAGCCGGTGTAAAAGCCTGGAGCATAAAGTTGGTGCTTGAACCACGGCCGGTTGGAAAGCCCTTCGGCGGTAGTGAGTTTACGCTCGCTCTCGATGAGCATTTTGTTGACCTCGGCGAGCGAAGCGGAAGCCAGCGCGGCACCGCCGTTGGCGTTGGCTTGGTCCAGCGCCTTGCGGTATTCGGCGGCGCTGCGCGCGAGCGCGTCCACGGCGTTCTCGAAGGGCGCAAAATTCAGATGAGGCGGGACCGTTTCCACCGCGGGCGGTACCAGCGGCCGTTTCGGATCATCGGTGGCCTTGAAAACGCCTTCTTCGATTTCGTTGTTGCGTTCGCGAATGTCGTCCTGCATTTTTTGCGAAAGAGTTTTCAGTTCCTTCAGGTAGGTCTGCACGGTGTCGGCAAAATTTGCGAACTCGAAAGGAAGCAAATCCGCGTCCGCCAGGCGCATCATGGCCGTGCCGCCGGTCTGCGCCAGAGCACGGCCATACACGAAGTCTGTGTCGCTGAAGTGCGTGTACCAATGGAAGTCATCGTAAATGGAGTGGTAGATGCCGCCGTCATCTTCCCCGCCGAATCCGATATTGAGCGAAGCCACGCCGTCGTGCTGGAGAAACGCGGTGTAGTCCGAACCGGAGCCCAGGGCGGGAATGCGCAGATCGACGCGCTTGCGAATTTCCTCGCGTTGCTCCGGCGTTTTGGCTTTGGAAATTTCCCGGAGTTGCTGGCGCTTCCAGGCCGTGAGCTTTGTTTCCGGGTCGGATATTTCGCGCGCGATATCGTTGCTGAATTTTTCGAGCGTGTGCGACCCCTCGATGCCGAGATAACCGCGGCCATTGGCGTCGGAATTGATGTACGCGACGCCGTGCGCGCGCAATTCGTCATAGTGCTGCTCGGCCCATTCGGTCGAGCCCAGCAGTCCGGGCTCTTCTCCGTCCCACGCGCAATAAATGATGGTGCGCTTGGGCTTCCAGCCGGACTTAACCAGCTCACTGAGAGCCCGCGCTTCTTCCAGGATGGCAACTTGTCCTGAGATGGGATCCTCCGCGCCGTTCACCCACCCGTCGTGATGATTGCCGCGAATAACCCACTCATCGGGAAACGTTGCGCCTTGAATTTTCCCGATGACATCGTAAATGGGTTCGGTTTTCCAATTCGATTTCACTTTCAAGTGAACTTTCGCGGGGCCAGGGCCGACGTGATAGGTGATGCCGAGCCCGCCGCGCCATCCTTCCGGAGCCACTCGCCCGGCCAGCGCAGCAAGTAGTGGCTGCGCGTCCGCATAGGATATCGGCAACACAGGAATCTTGGTGATCGTGGGAGCTTCTTCCACTTTCAGCCGCTTGGCGTCTTTCGTGGCTCCAACTCCCGGCGTGAGGGGATCACCAGGATAGAAGGGCATGTCCGCGACGCTGCCGCGCTGCACTCCATCCGGCGGGCGATAGGCCCCGGCAGGGAATGTCTCTCCCTGGACAAATCCGTCCTCATGGGGATCGGAGTAAATCAGGCAGCCAACGGCGCCGTGTTCGGCTGCAACCTTGGGCTTGATACCGCGCCACGAGTGGTAGTACCGAGCGATGACAATCTTCCCTTGCACGGAAATACCCAGGCGCTCGAGCTGCTCGTAGTCTTCGGGGATTCCGTAGTTGACGTAGACGAGGGGAGCGGTCACGTCGCCGTCGATCGAGTATGCGTTATAGGTGGGAAGCTGTTCGGATTGCTGGTTCGAGGTGGGATCCTGCGGAAGCGCCGGTTCTTGAAGTTTGGCGACAAACTTCGGGCCGCCTTCGACAAGCTCGACAACGCGTTCTTTGGGCGTGGGAAAGAGAACGTCGAACTGCTCGATGTGCGTATGGAGACCGAACTCCTTGAATTTTGCGGCGATCCATTCGGCGTTGTCCTTGTCAGCGGGCGAGCCGACGTGGTGCGGGTGCGCCGAAAGTTTCTGCATATACGCGCGGAGATTTTCCGGGCTAGGAATAGCGCGAAGCTTCTCTTCCCACTGGCGCTCGACCCGAGAAGATTCGGCGGAGTAGCCGAAGAGAGGCTGCTCGTCGGCGGCAACGTGATTGCCGATGGGAGCCAGCGAGATGCCCACAAAGAGAATGCATGCAATTGCGGCGGTGCGATTCATTTTCCCCCCAAGAACGAAGGGGGTATTCTGCCTGAAGGCGCGGAGGATTGGAAATGAAGGGATGCAAGTTAAGCATAACAACGGCTCTCCCCTTCAGCGAATGGTTTTGGACATGAGGATGTAGTGCCAGGGGACCTTGGCAGGCACGTCCGGAGCGAAAGGAGCGGTGCCGGTCTCGAGATAGCCGAGGTGGCGATAAAAAGAAGGAAGGGGCGCGCGCGCACTGACGATACGAAGGTCGACGGCGACGCAGCCAGCCTGGCGGAAAAAATTCTCCGCGGTGTCCATTAGCTGGCGACCCAGGCCGGTGCCCTGGCGCTGCGGTTCGACCCCGAGCAAACCCAAGTATCCGCGATCGCCGTGAAGCTCGACATAGACGCATCCTGTGAGGCCCTCGGCATCTTCCGCCAACAAGAATTTCCCTTTTTCCATATAGGCGCGGACGCCGTCGGGATTGATGCGGTCGCCCTCGATGAAGGGTTGCTCGACGCGGAAAGCAGAGTTGATTAAGCGGGCGAGGGCTTCCGCGTCGGCAACGGACGCCACGCGGAATCGCAAGGTATCCCCTTTAGAAGTCACTTTGGCAGCGCCATTGTTTCGGCCTTAACTTAATTTCCCAGAGCCGATCGGCCGTGGAAGCGGGCGGCGGACCCTAGTTCTTCTTCGATGCGCAGGAGTTGGTTGTACTTGGCGATGCGGTCCGTGCGGCTGGCGGAGCCGGTTTTGATCTGGCCAGCGGCGGTGGCGACGGCCAGATCGGCAATGAAGGTGTCCTCGGTTTCGCCGGAACGATGAGAGATGATGGAGTTGTAGCCGGCTTTGCGAGCCAGTTCGATGGCGTCGATGGTTTCCGTGACGCTGCCAATCTGGTTCAGCTTGATGAGAATGGCGTTGGCGATGCCTTCCTTGACGCCGCGGGAGAGGCGCGCGGTGTTGGTGACAAAGAGGTCGTCACCAACAAGCTGGATTCTATTTTTGGATGATTTGCTGCCGATGCTCTGCGTCAGGGATTTCCAGCCCGCCCAATCGTCTTCCGCCATGCCGTCTTCGATGGAAACGATGGGATATTTTTCCACCCAGCCCGTCCAGTACGCGGCCATTTGCGCGGAAGTGTGCGTGGACTTGTCCGATTTCTTGAAGACGTAGCTGCCGCTGGCCTTGTCGTAGAACTCGCTGGAGGCGGGGTCGAGCGCGATGCTCACTTGCTGGCCGGGCTTATATCCGGCGGCAGCGATGGCTTCGAGAACGATCTGGATGGCTTCTTCGTTCGATTTGCAGCTCGGCGCAAAACCGCCTTCGTCGCCGACGGCCGTCGAGTAGCCATGCTTCTTGAGCGCGGTCTTCAGCGCGTGGAAGATTTCCACTCCCCAGCGCAACGCTTCCGAAAAACTCGGCGCGGCCACGGGCATGACCATGAATTCCTGAAAGTCCACCGAACTGTCGGCATGCGCCCCGCCGTTGAGAATGTTCATCATCGGGCAGGGGAGGAGATTCGCGGACGGATCCGTGGAATAGCGCGAAAGATATTTGTAGAGCGGCTGCTTGAGGGCCATGGCAGCGGCGCGCGCGGCGGCCATGGAGACGGCGAGGATGGCATTGGCGCCGAGGCGGGACTTAGTGGGCGTCCCATCGAGGGCCATCATTTTGTGATCGAGGGCGCGCTGGTCGGCGCCGTCGAGACCAGCGATCGATTTGGCGATTTCGTTGTTGGCGTTGGCGACGGCCTTGAGCACGCCCTTGCCAAGATATTTCGATTTGTCGCCGTCGCGGAGCTCGAGGGCTTCGTGCTCGCCGGTGGAAGCGCCGGAAGGGACGGCGGCGCGGCCAAGCGCTCCGCCATCGAGGATGACGTCGGCTTCGACCGTAGGATTGCCGCGGGAATCGATGACCTGGCGGGCGTGGACCTTAGTGATCTTAGTGGACATCGCTACGAGTTCTCCTCAAGGAAAATTAACCCAGAATTGTAGCAGAGGCTCCGGAGAGAGCCGAAAGGCTGAGCTAGGCGGATTCAGGTTCTTCGATTAGGGATTCCTGGCGGACGACGATGACGATCCCGGAATCGGTGACATGGAAGCGGCGCTTGTCGGCTTCGAGGTCGTAGCCGATCTCGGTCCGCTCGGGAAGACTGACGTGGCGGTCGATGATGGCGCGGCGGATGCGCGAGTGGCGGCCGACGTTCACGTGGTTGTAGATGATGGATTCTGAGACATCGCAGTAACTGTTGACGCGGACGTTGTTGCCGATGACGGATTTTTGAACGCGTCCGCCGGAGATGACGGAGCCTCCGGCGACGATGGAATCGAGAGCGACGCCCATGCGCTCGGGATCGGCAAAGACAAACTTGGCCGGCGGGTACTGGTGCTGCCAGGTACGGAGCGGCCAGTGCTCGTCATAAAGATTGAAGACCGGAGAGACGCTGACGAGGTCCATGTTGGCTTCGTAATAGGCGTCCAGGGTGCCGACGTCGCGCCAGTAGAGGGCGTCCTTGGCGTTTTCATCGACGAAGTTGTAGGCAAAGACGCGGTGCTTCGAAATGATGCGCGGAAGAATGTCCTTGCCAAAATCGTGGCTGGA
>WNFO01019443.1_pt1 | contig 10071 bp, 11 predicted proteins | sample 5400251 | NCBI WGS metagenome assembly WNFO01 (sample SAMN13153354, study PRJNA577476) | soil metagenome | isolation source: 100 cm saprolite under Madrone tree | place: USA:California | collected 2016-06-14
TTGAGAGGAGAATCGCATGCGCAGCGGACAGCCATAGTGTAATCCGATTTATGTGTTCCAAGATGCTGTGTGCCGCAAGAAGCATGTATGTTAGCGGCTTCTGAATTCTCGCCCTAAGCGGAGTGCGCCAGAACGTCATCCCGAGGCGGCGCGAACCGAAATGATCATCGCGATTCGCGCCTTCGCTCTGCATTTGCTATTCTCGGCGCGCCAATGAACCCCGCCGAAATCCCTGCCCGCGGCACATCGCTCGCAAATCCGCGCGGGGACCTCGAACGCGCGCTCGGCCTCAAAGAAGCCGTCGCGCTCAACATGATCGAGATGGTTGGCATCGGCCCGTTTGTCGTAATTCCCCTGGTCATCAAGGCCATGGGCGGTCCGCAGTGTCTGCTGGCCTGGGCCGCGGGCGCGGTGCTGGCCCTACTCGATGGATTCGTCTGGTCCGAACTGGGCGCGGCAATGCCGCTCGCGGGAGGCAGTTACGTTTTTCTTCGCGAAGCGTACGGCCCCGGGCGGATGGGCCGTCTGATGTCCTTCCTCTTTGTGTGGCAAACGTTGATTCAAGCTCCCCTAAGCCTCGCGTCCGGCGCCATCGGTTTCTCGCAATACGCTTCCTACCTTTACCCGCTCGGCAAGTACGGGCAGAAAGCCGTTTCGGGCGCGCTCGTCATTCTGCTCGTGGTGCTGCTCTACCGCCGCATCGCTTCCATCGGAAAAATCTCTCTCTTTCTATGGGTAGGTGTCGTTGGCACCATCCTGTGGCTCATCTGGGGTGGCGCGACGCATTTCCAGCCGCGTCTCGTTTTCACCTATGCGCCCGGATCCTGGGATTTGTCCTGGCTGTTTTTCGCTACGCTCGGCTCGGCCACCGTGAACACCATCTACACCTACTGGGGCTATTACAATATTTGCCATCTCGGCGGCGAAATCCGCGATCCCGCGCGCAACATCCCCCGCGGCATCTTCATTTCCATAATCGGCATCGCGATTTTGTATCTTGCCATGCAGACCAGCATCCTCGGCGTGCTGCCGTGGCAACAAGCGCAAGACTCGCCTTTCATCGTCAGCGCCTTCGTTGAAAAGCTCTATGGCTCCGGAGCGGCGCGCTTCGCCACCGCCATGGTTCTCTGGATTGCGTTCGCCTCCGTGTTTTCCTCGCTCCTCGGATATTCGCGCGTTCCATACTCCGCGGCGCTCGACGGAAATTTCTTCCGCGTGTTCGCCCGCGTACATCCGCAAAAGAAGTTTCCGCATGTCTCGCTGCTATTCCTTGGCGCTCTCACTTTCCTCTTCGCGCTGCTTTTCAAGCTCAAGACGGTCATTGCCGCCGTCCTGGCCATGCGGCTCATCATTCAGTTCATCGGCCAGGCCGTGGGAGTAATGCTCTTGCGCCGCCGTTGGCCTCCAGAGCGCCTCCCGTTTAAAATGTGGTTGTATCCGCTGCCTGCGCTGCTCACCATTGCGGGCTGGATATGGCTCTTCCTGCGAACCGGCAGGGCTATCTGGTGGGGGGTATTCGTGATCTTTCTGGGACTGGCGGTTTTTCTCGTGCAATCGCGACTTCGTAGAGAGTGGCCGTTCGCTACGCCGCCTCTTGAGGCCGCCAAGTGAAAATATATCGCCGGAAACACTTTCCATACGCGCCGCAGCCTTTCATTTCTCTCTTTCTCTTACTTAGCTCGATTCTCGCATTCTCGGCCAAAGCCCAATTTTCCCCGGCTCCAGGCACCGGTCCAGGCCTGCCCGAAACCGTGGAAGCCATCGAAAACGCGCGCGTAACCACTCGCATTCTGTACATCACCGCGCATCCGGATGACGAGTCGGCTGCCGTGCTCACCTATCTCGCCCGGGGCCTTCATGCGGATGTGGGGCTACGGAGTAAAGCTCTTTTTCACTCGCGCCAAGGATTTTGGTTACTCCAAAACTCCCGAAGAAACTGAAAAAGTCTGGGGCGACGAAGTTTTGCAGGACATGGTCGAAGTCATTCGCTCCTTCCGGCCAACGGTGGTTATTAACGGCTGGGGCGGCATTCACACCGGCCATGGCCACCACCAAGCCACTGGCCTGCTCACGCCGAAAGCTGTTCAGCTTGCGGCGGATCCCAATTTCAAAGTGCGTGGCTCGTCACCCGCGCAAGAAGAAACCGCGGCTTGGGGCGATCGCCGTCCCGTTTTGTTACTCGACATCGACCGCGGCGAAAAACCGCAAGGATATCCGCTGCCTCTCGACGACGTCTCTCCACTGTACGGAAAATCCTGGCGCGAGATCGGTCTCGACGCCTTCGCGAACCATCACACGCAAGGCATCACCGGATTTTTGAACTCACCGTTTCTGCGCCGCCCCATCACTCTCAAGCGCGAAGACGGCGGTGGTTTCGATCCCGCTTCTCTCAACGAGCCTCTCGGTCCGCTCGATGAAGACTTTGAGGTCGGAAACAAAGGTGTCGATCCACTGATGCGTTCGGTGGACGCTTCGCTGGTTGCTGCTCGCGATGCTGCACTGCGCCTCGATTACAAAACCTCCGCCGATTCGCTGATCGCCGCGGGTAAAAAGCTCGATCAAATTCCGCTGCCGGCGCTCTCGAGTCAGACTCCGCCTCCGGTCCAGTCTCTTGCCGGCAGCATTCGGCGTAAACGCGAGAAGATTAACGCCGCGCTCGTGCTCGTGGCCGGACTCCGCATCGATGCGATCGCGGATCGCAGCGAACTGGTTCCAGGCGAAACCTTCACCGTACGGGTTGATCCCCATCACCGCGACGGAATAAAAACCGAATCACGAAAGATCAGCCTCGCTCTTCCTCAGGATTGGAACATCGTCAAAGAAGAGCCCGAACCGAACGGTGCGATTCGCTTCACCATTTCTGTTCCGCAGGACTTGCGCTTTCCGCAAAACGCGTCCGAGTGGCCGATCTGGTCGCCGCGAATCGCGGGTGATGGTCAGAATTTGCCTTCCCCTGCCTTGCTAGCCGAACCGCAGCCGCTTGCGATTGCGACGCAAGATGTCACCTTCAATGGCTATTCCTTCAGTGCGATTTCTCCCGTAACGAGCATTCGCGCTACTTCCGCGCGCGCCGACCGTATTCCTCCCCGCGTGGTTCCTGCCTTTGCGATTGCCGTCGAGCCGGATCAAGTCATTGACGTCTTGGCGAAAACCGTATCGCGCAAGCCCTTCGAAGTTCTGCTGCGCATCCATTCCTACGCCACAGAGCCCGGCAAGGTCACCGTCGGACTCGACGCGCCGCGCCTTTGGAAGGTGACTGCGCCAGTCACGCTGAGCTTCGCCGGCGTCGGCGATCAATTTGCGCGCTTCCAGGTCACCCCGCCCGCCAATCTCGCCACCGGTAACTACAAGATTTCGGCTCACGCCAACACGGCGGTCGATCCAGCGTCCGGCGCCAAGGACGACAAATTTATGCTTTCGCTGGAGCCGCTTCCCACTATGCCCACCTTGCTCTGGGCGGAGCCCGCGCGCTGTGTCGTTCACGCCTTTTCCATCAACGTGCCGCAAAATCTCCGCGTGGGATACATCACCGCCGAAAGCGAACCCATCCCCGATGCTCTGCGCATGCTTGGCATTCAGGTGGACCTTCTGGATGCGCAGGCTCTCGCCTTCAGTGACCTCTCCAAATTTAACGCCATCGTAGTCGGCGTGCGCGCCTACGAGCTGCGCCCCGACCTTCCCGGCGCCAACCAGCGGCTCCTCGACTACGCCTCCAATGGCGGCACTCTCCTCGTGCAATACCAACGCGACTTCGCCTGGGACCGTTCTTCCTTCGCGCCGTATCCCGCACTGATCTCTCCGCCCGCGCCCTCCGCGAGGGACGGAGCATCTTCGACGCCGCGCCCTTTGCCGCGCATCACCGATGAAAAGTCTCCCGTGAAATTTCTCAAGCCCAACGATTCGCTTCTGAATCGCCCCAACAAAATCGCGCAAAGCGATTTCAAGGGTTGGGTTCAGGAACGCGGCTTGTATTTCTGGACGCAGTTCGATCCCAAGTACACGCCGCTCCTCGCCATGAACGATCCCGGCGAGCCGGAACAGAATGGTGCGATCGTCTATGCCCACTACGGCAAAGGTTTCTACGTCTACACCGGCATAGCCTTTTTCCGGCAGCTTCCCGAAGGCGTCCCCGGTGCGTATCGTCTGTTCGTTAATCTCCTCAGTGCCTCTCGTCCTCGCTTAGAGCAGCCGTCAACTCGGACATCCCTCCCGAGGCGCCGCATCGAGCACCATCGCTGAAGGGGGTCGTCGTCCAGTAACTCACGCGCACCTTGAAAATTCTCCGATTCTTCCGCGTGCTATCCTTCGTTTGCACAATTCAATCCTAGGGAGATCAACTTGATGGCTGCTAAGCCTGTCCCCGCCCTTGAACGCAGCTTGCGCGCGCTCATTACCCTCGCCATCTGTGTTGCCGTCTCCTTCTCAATAGCGTCCCCGGCGGCCGCACAAAAAGAAAAAAAGAAGAAGAAAGACGCCAACGCCTCCGACGACGCTCACATCAAGCTCCCCATGCCCGACGAGCAGCAGATCGATTACGCTATTTCCGAGTTGCTCGGCGCATGGCAGCTGGCCGACATCGAGCGCCTGCACAAAGCCTATGCTGACGATGCCGTCTTCGTGAGCGGAGTCTGGGCGCCCCCGATTTTCGGCTGGACGAACTATCTTCCCTTATATCAACAGCAGCACGCTCGAACGCAGCAGGTACGGCTGGATCGCATGAATACGTTCATCAAAGTGAGCGGAACAGTCGCGTGGGCATGCTATCAGTGGGAGTTCAGTGGCAGCGTGGACGGACAGCCGATGACGACTCGCGGGCAAACAACTCTCGTATTTGAAAAGCGCACCGATCGCTGGTTAATTGTGCACAATCACACGTCAGGGGCGTTGCCTACGCCGGGCAGCCCCGCGCAACCGGCGGTTCCGGCGGGCACACCAACGCCGCCGACCAAACCTCCGACCCCGTAGTCCTCACGTAACTCGCACGGGGCAATAATTAAAAGCTCTTCAGCCCTTCGTAGAGCCACATGCCGGCAATCACCAGCAGGAGCGCTCCCGCCGCGATGCCGCTAGTGGTAATCGGCTTCGAGAGTCTCGTGATCTTCTCGAACAATTCACGCTGCTCTTGCGCCATGTGTTCTCCGGCCGCATCGATGCACAACTGATCATCCTCATGGGTTGTGAGAATGCTCCGCCACAACAGCAGTGCCAGGAATGTGGCAACGAGGATTCCCCAGACAATCAGAAGGTACAGAATGGGCCCCGTAAGCGTCGCTTCCATCGCAACCTCCGTGGAACCGTGCCGCGGTGCCTGCCCCGAGGATTAGAGGTGGACAAGCAAGGGGTAAACCGGTGTACACGCGGAGTATAGCACTGTGGATTTGAATTTCCACTACTTACCATCGAAGAAACAAGTGGGCCTCGGGGCCCCGAGTGGGCGGTCGTCGAGCGGAATTTGCGCGTTCTTAGAGGGCGGAAACCATATGCGCTATCGCGTCATCGAACGTGACCTGGCCTTCCAGATACGGTTGCCAGTAGCGCGTGAGCATCTGGAAATAGTTTTCCCAGCCGCGTCGGTAAAGCCCTTCGCGAACTGCGTAAGGAGTGTACTGTGACTCCTCCGAAGTCCGCCTGTCCGCTGGCGATGCTTTGCTTCCGCCGGAGCCGATCGGCAATGCGCGATCGTTTCCCGCATCGTCCTCTGTGTCCATCACCGGCTTGATCACTTCGCCCGTGGTGTAAAAGATCAGCGCGTGCCACAGATCTCGCGGGATGGGTTTTTCGCGTTGGCGGCACTCGCGCGCTATGGCTTGCTCCACCGGAGTGGCAATTCCGTGCGACGCTTCATGGAACAGTACCTCCAGCGCAGCGCTGCCTTGATTGCGCGCGTCTGTGCTGGCGATCGTGACGCGCAGCGGGTCCAGCGTCGTGTAAGCGCCGGTGTTGTTCGCCACCGCGCTAACATCCACGCGAATTCGCTCCGTTGGCCAGCGCGCTTGGTAAATGTCCGCCAGACGGTGCGACAGGCCTACGCCCTGCTCGCGAACGAGGGGCGCGACACGTGTGATCCATGCGCGGTTCGCGCGGTCGTCCGCGGCCCAGCGGTGCACGCGGTAGACAGGTCCGGCCGCGTCCAAAATTTGCGTTAGCTTCGGCGGCAAACCCGCGTCGCACGTTTTCTTTTTTGCGCCCGAAAGCTCCTCGCACGTTTCAAAATCCCCGAGTTGGTTCTTCAACAGCACCAGTTCGGTGCTGAACAGCAAGTCCTTGTCAGCATAATTCGCAAGGTAATAGGAGACCGCATCATCCCAGGCACGCTGTTCGGCAGCGCTCAACGCGATTTTTGCGCTTGGTGCCACTTGCAAGCTGGGCTTGCCGGCCTTCCCAGGTTTTTCTGCATTGTCGGGAGCGCTGCTTCGCCGCGCTCGGGCCTCTTCATACAGCCTGTGATGCAGGTTAATCCAGAAACCACTGTGTAGTTCGAAGACTGGTAGGGGGCCATAGACCGGGTCAATTTGCGCGCCAGCCGCAAACGCCAATGGAAGCAGGAGCGCCGCGAGGGACAGAACTATGGGCAGACGTATGGGAATGAGGCATCGCATGTTGAAGTGCCCGATGGTATCGCCAACCGCGCTGCCGCACAAATCAAGACACGAATCAAATCGAAGACTAGGCGTATGCGTTGGAGCCGCTTGTCTTCGCCGCGGCTGCCAACCAGCGGTCCAGAACCGTCTGTTGATTCGCCGGCAGATCCTCCGCGAACGCCACACCCATGCCCAGACCAGGGCTGACGTAAATAACCATCCCCCGCGCCTCAAATGTTTCCTTTTCATTTTGCAGCCGCACGCAGATTTTTGTCCCCTGCGGAAGCGGATTCAGCATGTCAATGTAACAGCCCTTACGGCTCACGTCCGAGGTCCGCGCCGTGAACTTTGTTGAGCTCAGCAGGTCCGTGACTTCCGCGAGAAGTATAAGTGAATAGCGGGGCGCAGCGCGGCGGTCCGTCATCCCGTCAGGCATTCCTGAATCTCCTTTGCGCTGAGAGACCTGCAAGGCCGCGAGCGCTTCTTCAGCGAAGCGTTGCGGGAAGAAAGGATGCCCCACAAGTATTGTGTAACCGCTCGACGCAACGGGCAAGAACGACCGCTCGCTTCGTTCCAAGAACGCAACTGCGCCTCCAACGTCACTCAACCCGCGGGTCAAGCTCGCTGCCCACCGCTCCTTGACGGTCCGCGCCATGCAATGCGCCGTTCGTGTCGCGGAAAAACGAGCGGCGGCCGGTACGCCCGTACGTCTGTGGCGTTGCTGCAATTTCGTATTTCGCCGGCGCGCCAAGACTGCTTCCGCCAGAGATGACATAGCGGAACCTGTACCCGCTTCGCACGCCTGACGCCAGGTCCGATTCCAATAGACCGGCGGCATCGGGTCCCGCCGTTGCCCCGCTCGAAGGAGAGCCCAGCTTCGCCAGCGTTTCCGGCAAATGCGCATACGTGCGGCGATACGATTCGACAGCCTCCGCAATTTTCTTCAGCCCATCGATGGCGGCCTTCTCCGTGCTTTCCATTTCCGCCGCATCCCATTCGAAAGCCAGCGCCGGCAGGTCCAGCAAAACAAGTCCGACCGAGAGCAGCTTCCACTCACTCTTTTCTCGCACCAGCCCCATCTGCACGCGGATCACGCTCTCTCCAGTGGTATCCGCCGCCTCACGCACTTCCACCGGGAGGAAAGCGAGATTGTCCGAAATTTCAGCGCCGCCAATTTGCAACTGCGCTGCTCCGCCCGGCGTTTCACACTGAATGGTTGGACGTCCCGAAGCCGTTGGCAGCAAGGAAGGCTTGCCAGGTTGATTCATGAGCACAAAACGCTTCATAAGCGCGACGCGCGCCGAAGGCGTCAGGTGGGCAAAGGTATCTGCGTTCCTCGTGGTGAGAAACTTGGAAAAAGATTGCTCACTCTGCGTACAAGCAGCAATCAAGGCATCTCGCAGCGCAGCGGTTGGTGCATCGGGTGCCTTGGTAGCTGTCGCAGCGCCCGCACGCGTCGCGGAACTGGTGCGCCACTAACGCTAAAGCCAAGAGCGATAGCAGCGCGGCAAAAACGATAACCGCGCGAGCGGCGCATCGAACCACGTTAGTCCTTTGCCGCGGCAAGAATGGCCGCCAAATTTTGCGTGAAGGCAGAGCGCGGCATCACTTCATCACATCCCGCGGCGCGAGCCTGCGCGGCCAAATCCGTCTGTACGTGCGATAAGAAAGCGACCACCCGCACTCCATTCTTGTCCGCGCGCAGCGGCGGCTCCAACAACGCTTGCAGCGCCTCGGGAGTTGCGGCCACTTTTACTTCCACTCCCAGGTGCTTGGCCGTCTCCGCCAGTTTCATTTGAAAAAACAGATCGTCCATCAACGCTACGACTCTGCCCATTGTTGCCTCTCATATCTCTCTAGGATGCGGCCTTGGGATATTGCGTGTACCGCGTCGAATACATTTATGTGTTTGGCCAAGCGTGCGCCAATCATGCGTTTGCTGGATATTACGTGCGGCTGATATGTGGCATGCACATGGACCTGCTCGACGAAACGCTTTTGATGCTAATGGCTATCGCCGTCGCCGTGCGCCCCGACGGTTTTGTCAGGCACGTCGCCCGGCCGGCCTTTGACGCGGTCGTAAACGCTCACCTGGCTTACTGAACCGAGCGCTTCGTTATAAAACGTAGGCACCCCTAGAGCGGTGCGCAGCTCCTCATTGAATTTCCGCAAATTCGCCAGGTGCGAAGCGAGCGCCGGCACTTTGTGGCCATCGTCGGTCAGCAGAAATTTCTGGTATCCCGCATCCCACAGCCGCGTGAACTTCCCATTCAGCATGATGGTCGGCTGCACGGTCATCTGATACAAGCCATCCGCATCCTTGCGGAACTCCGCGCCACACCCGTATTTTTCCACGCGCACCACGCCCCGCGTGCTGCCTACGCCAAATCCCAGCGCGGCCAGGCTCTCAATCGCTTTTTGCGAAAACCGTTCGTTTACATTCCACATGGGCATTCAGAGTAAAGGAAGCGATGCGCGCCTGTAAAGTCGCACAGTTCAAGGTCCGGATAGTGCTGTCCGTGCCGGACTTGGCGAATACCGGCTCGTTTGGTCCATGCATCCAATCAAAGGTAAGATTATCCCCTTCGGTGCGCGATTTGGCTGGGGAGAGCGTCTAATCCTTGGGAACGAACATGCCAGCAGCTACGGCTAAAAGCGAACGCGGCGCCTCTCCCGGTGCAATCGGGCAGTCCGTGCTCGAGCGCATCGGAAATACGCCCCTGCTGCGTCTTGAGAGAGTCGGGCGCGAGTTCCCCAACGCGGAGTTTGCAGCCAAAGCGGAATGGTTCAATCCGGGCGGCTCGGTGAAAGATCGCCCCGCGCTCAGCATGCTTCAGGCGGGCTTGGCCAACGGCGCTCTTCGGCCCGGCAAGACAATTATCGACGCCACCAGCGGCAATACCGGCATCGCCTACGCGATGATTGGTGCCGCGATGGGTTATCCGGTAACGCTGTGCCTCCCAGATAGCGCGTCGCACGAACGCAAGCGGATTTTAGCCGCTTTCGGCGCGGAGATGATTATGACTCCGGGTGACGAAGGCACAGACGGCGCAATTCGCAGCGTGCAGAAAATCGTCGCGGCCGAGCCGGAGAAATATTTTTACCCGGATCAATACGGCAATCCGGCGAATTGGCAAGCGCACTATCGCGGCACGGCCAATGAAATTTGGGAGCAGACCGGTGGCCGCATCACCCATTTTGTCGCCGGCCTGGGCACCAGCGGCACTTTTGTAGGCACCACCCGGCGTTTGCGCGAACTGAATCCGGCGATTCGCTGCATCAGTTTGCAACCGGACGCGTCCTTTCACGGGCTTGAGGGTTGGAAGCACATGGAGACGGCCATTCGCCCCGCGATTTACGACGACACGCTGGCCGATGAAGACATGGTCGTCAGCACCGAGGACGCGTATCGCCTCGTAAAACGCATCGCGCGGGAAGAAGGCTTGCTGGTCAGTCCGAGTGCCGCGGCCGCTCTGACCGGCTGCTTCGC
>WNFO01022065.1_pt1 | contig 10071 bp, 8 predicted proteins | sample 5400251 | NCBI WGS metagenome assembly WNFO01 (sample SAMN13153354, study PRJNA577476) | soil metagenome | isolation source: 100 cm saprolite under Madrone tree | place: USA:California | collected 2016-06-14
GTCAGGTCGCCCATCGGCGGCGCGCCATGCGCGGCAAGTCCCTTATCGCGCGCCGTGATCCCGGGCAATACGTCGAGGTCGAAGCGCCGCGTGATCAAACGAAGAATCGAATCGGTGTCGTACTGGGTGTGATCGACGGTGCCGCGCTTCGCGAACGGTGAAATGATCAGCGCGGGAATGCGCGTCCCGGGGCCCAGAAGATCGCCTTGCGGCGGCGCTACGTGGTCCCATGCGCCGCCGAATTCATCGTAGGTGATCACGATCACCATGTGCCGCCACTGTGGGCTCGCGCGCAGCGTTGCGACCAAGCCGGCGATGTGCGCGTCGCCTTCCGCCACCGACGCATAGCCGGCGTGCTGGTTCAAATTTCCTTGCGGCTTGTAGAACGTGACCGCCGGCAGGCGGCCCGCGGCGGCGGCGGCGAGAAGCGCGCTGTAATCCTTCAAATGGGCGGCTCGCTGGTCGGCGTGCGCGACCGGATCGAAGCGCCCGTAATAATTGAACGGCTGGTGATGCGGCTGGAAATCGGGATTGCCGCCGGGGGTCGCGGGCGCATAGATGGCTTCGCGGGGTTTGAGCGGCGGCCGGCGCCCGTCGGCGAGCGCCGCGTCCCAGGAACCCGCATACCAAATCCAATTGACGCGCTTGGCGTCCAGTGCATCGCCGATGGTGGCCTGAGTTTGGGGCGGCAGCGTCGTCGCATTGTTGAGATCGGCGTGGAGGTACTCGGCATCCGTGGCGGCAGGCTTGTTGCCGCTCGGCTGATACGCGGGTTGCATGGTATTCACCGCGTAAAACTTGCCGTCACCGAAATAGTTGACCGGGGTGATATTGCCGCTTTTCGCAAATTTGGGCGCCGCGTCCAAGGCGGAGAGCTTGCCGTCGCTGGACTGTTTCAGCCGCGGCAAGTACTTTCCGGCCGCGTCCTTGTCGAGTATCGCTATGGACGGTTTGGCCGGCGCCGCGTCCGCATTGGGGTATTCAGGCGCGCAGGCGCAAATCAGATATTGGTGATTGAGGAACGAGCCGCCGAAGGCGCCTTGGAAAAAGTTATCGGCCAGCACGAACTCCTTCGCGAGCCCATACAGCGCCGACGGGGTGGAGTCGTAGTGTCCCATCACGAGACCGCCGGCATCGGACCACGCGGCGTAGCCGTCGTTCTTGCCGCCGTCGATTTGCATCTGGTGTTCGAAGAAGCGATGGACCAAGTCGCGCGTCACCGTGGAAGTCGACAGAGTGACGTTGGACTGCGCCGCAAAGGCGTGCTCGATCGAGAACGGCGCATTGGGTAAGCCCGCGCTCTGGGCTTCCGTCACCACCGGCGTGATACCCGGGGCCGTGACGCCGCCCCATGTCGGCGGGAGGTTCGGAAGAACCGAGCCGTTGCGATCGACCTGGGGAATATAAGCCGGCAAGGGCCGGCCATCGCGAGCCACGACTTCGCTGAGGCCGTGCGCGCCCGGGAAATTGCCGTACAAATTGTCGAAGGCGCGATTCTCGGCGTAGATGACCACGATGGTGTCGATCTTGGCGCGCAGCGCTCGAGTGGCGGCGTCGCCGCCGCCCGAGCTCGACACGAGATCTTTGTTGGCGCAACCGACCAGCGCGGCGATTCCGAACGCGAGCAGCAAGGGGCGGGAGGTACGGTCTCGAAGTATTGATTTCATGGGCGTGAAGTATAGATGCCCACCTCGCCGCGCGCGACCGGCGCTCATCGCGAATTGGCTGAAGCGCTGAAGCATCCGGCGCTTCAGCCAATGACTGTCTCTCGTCGCTCCACCCCTCTAGCGCAGGATGATGCGAGAATGCCTCATCGCTAGAAAGTCCAGGTCGCGCTGACCGTCAAAGCGTCTGGGTCGCCGAACTGAGAGTTGATGCGCTCGTACTCGGCACGAAATGTCACACCCCAGTATTTGGACTGCACGCCGACGCCGTAGGCGAACCTGTCATAGGTTCGCTCGTGACGGAAGTAATTCCCCGGACAATTTTGATACACAGGACACGTCTGCCCAACGAAGGTGGTGACGTCCGTTTGCAGCCGCGCGACGCCGGCCTTGCCGAAGACATCGATGAAGGGTATCGGAAGCGGTAGATAACCCACGCCGAACAGCGCCGAAGCGTGCGGATGAGAATCAAGTCCGTAGTAATTGATACCGCCGTAACCGTAATCATGGCTCGGATGGCCGAAGTCGATGTATTCGTACTCGGCGCCCAGGAAAGGAATCGGCCGCACTCCGACGATCGCCTTCCACGCCGTTTGGTGATCATTGAAATAGCCGGGAAGCCCGTACGCGGAGTCGTCGCTTCTGACCGTGGAATAGCCCACGCCGGCGCCAACATAAAATCCGGCCAGATTATCTGCCAGAGCCGCAGTCGAAGCAGCGCACGCGCCAACGGTAAGAATTGCCAACAGGGTTCCTGAAATCCGCTTCATCAACGTCTCCAATATAAGTACTGCAGTTTCGGACCGGCTGCCGGCGCTAGAAGTTCCGGTCAAACTTCCGCGGCGCGGCACGCGGTATACTCTCGCCATGAGAATAGTGCGTCTGTGGATCCCTGTGTGCCTCGCCGGGCTCGTCGTCGCATGTGGTCAAAAAGGACCCTTGGTGCTTCCGGATACACCGAAGCACAAGAAGACGGTGTCGAGCCCGCGCACTCCAACTGCACCTGCACCTGCACCAACTGCACCTGCGCCAACTGCGCCGACGCCGACCGCACCTGCTCCTCCCGCGTCAGAATCGCCGGCACCGGCCGACACGCCTGCTTCTGACGAAACGAAGAAGAGCCCGTCGGACGCGGCGGCCAAGCCCTGATCCGGGCCGTCGCTTAAATCATGAGCTCCCGCAAACTCATCTTGGTTGACGGCTCTTCTTATTTGTATCGGGCCTTCCATGCGCTGCCGCCGCTCAGCAACTCGAAAGGGGAACCGACCGGGGCGGTCTTGGGCGTGCTCAACATGCTGAACAAAATGATCAAGGAAGAGTCGCCCGAACGGATTGCGGTGGTGTTCGATGCGCCCGGCCGCACGTTCAGAGACGAGCTATTCGATCAGTACAAAGCGCATCGCACGCCCATGCCCGATGACCTGCGCTCGCAGGTTCAGCCGCTTTTGGACGCGGTGGCCGCAATGGGACTGCCGCTGCTGCGCGTCGCCGGCGTCGAAGCCGACGATGTGATCGGCACTCTGGCAAAGCAGGGCGCGGAGTCGGGCTACGACGTGCTGATCTCGACCGGCGACAAGGACATGGCTCAACTGGTGGGTCCGCACATCGGATTGATCAACACGATGAGCAATACACGCCTCGACCGCGCCGGCGTGAAGTCGAAATTCGATGTGTTTCCGGAGCAGATCGTCGACTATCTCGCGCTGGTCGGCGACAGTTCGGACAACATTCCAGGAATCCCCGGGGTGGGTCCCAAGACTGCGGCCAAATGGCTCGGTCAATATCAAACTCTCGCTGAGCTGATCGCTCACGCCGGCGACGTCGGCGGCAAGGTGGGAGAGAATTTGCGCAATGGACTCGCGATGCTCGAGCTGTCGCGCAAACTCGCCACCATCGACACGGCGCTCAAGTTGGACATCACCGCCGAAGGGCTTGCCGCCGGCGCACCGGACCTTCCACGGCTGCGCGAACTGTACACGCGGCTGGAACTGCGAGCGCTGCTCAAGGCATTGGGTTCGGTACCCGAGCCGGCGGTGCCGGCAGGGAGTTCGGCGACGGTCGATGTCGTCATGGCGGAAACCGCGGGGGCCCAGGCCGTGGCGGCGGTGGCGGTTGTCGAAGCGCCTGCCGTTGCACGCGATTATCACAAGATTCTTTCGCAGGATGCGTTGGACGCGTGGCTCGCCAAGCTCGCCGCCGCACCGCTCATGTCGTTCGATACCGAAACCGACAGCCTCGATTACATGCAAGCGCGCATCGTCGGCCTGTCGTTCGCGGTCGCGCCGGGAGAAGCCGCCTACGTGCCGCTCGGCCATGACTACACGGGAGCCCCGCACCAGCTCGATCGGGAGAAAGTGCTTGCGGCATTCAAGCCGCTGCTCGAGAACCCGGCCAAGCCAAAGCTGGGACATCATCTGAAGAACGACGCGCACTCCCTTGCGAACTACGGTATCGCGCTCCAAGGGCAGCGGTTTGACTCCATGCTCGAATCCTATGTGCTCAACAGCGTTGCGACGCGCCATGACATGGATGCGGCTGCGGCGAAGTATCTCGGCGTCAAGACCATTGCGTACGAAGAGGTTACGGGCAAGGGCGCGAAGCAAATCGCGTTCAATCAAGTGGATGTGGACCGCGCCGCCGAGTACTCCGCGGAGGATGCGGACGTCACGCTGCGGCTGCATCTCGCCCTGTGGCCGCAGATCGAAGCGCTGCCGACATTGAAGGCAGTCTACGAAACCATCGAGCAGCCGCTCGTGTCCGTGCTGTACCGCATGGAACGCAAGGGCGTGCTCGTGGATCGTGATCTGCTCCGGATCCAGAGCTCGGAGCTCGCGGCGCGAATGCTGGAGCTGCAGGCGCAGGCTCACGCCGAAGCCGGTGGTGCGTTCAATCTGGACTCGCCGAAGCAGCTGCAGGAAATCCTGTTCGGCAAGCTCGGAATTCCGGTGATTCGCAAGACCCCCACCGGCCAGCCGTCGACGGCGGAAGACGTGCTCGAAGAACTCGCCGCGACGTATCCCCTGCCCAAATTGATATTGGAGTACCGCGGAGTCGCCAAGCTCAAATCGACGTACACCGACTCGCTCCCGGAGCAGATCAATCGGACAACCGGCCGCATTCATACCTCGTATCACCAAGCGGTCGCCGCCACCGGCAGACTCTCGTCGACGGATCCGAATCTGCAAAATATCCCGATACGGACGAAGGAGGGACGGCGCATTCGGCAGGCCTTCGTGGCGCCGCCGGGTCACTCGCTGGTCGCCGCCGATTATTCACAAATTGAATTGCGCATCATGGCGCATTTGTCGGGCGATGCGAGTTTGCTGCGGGCCTTTGCCGAAGACCGCGATGTCCATCAGGCGACCGCCGCCGAGGTGTTTTCCACGCCCTTGGGTGAAGTCAGCGCCGATCAGCGGCGATCCGCCAAGGCCATCAATTTCGGCTTGATGTATGGGATGTCGGCATTCGGGCTGGCCCGCCAGCTGGGAATCGGCCGGGGGGACGCGCAGAAGTACATGGATCTTTACTTCGAGCGCTATCCCGGGGTGAAGCGTTACATGGAAGAGACCCGGCGACAGGCGCGCGAAACTGGCTTCGTGGAAACGGTCTTCGGACGGCGCTTGTACCTGCCGGAGATCCAGTCGCGAAACCAGGCGCTGCGCCAATATGCCGAGCGCAGCGCGATCAACGCGCCCATGCAAGGCACGGCTGCCGACATCATCAAGCGCGCCATGATCGAGGTGGACGCGTGGTTGCAGAGTTCGCGGATGCCGGCAGAGCTCATCATGCAAGTGCATGACGAACTCATCCTCGAGGTGGCGGACGAAGCCGTCGAGGCCATCGTGGAGCCGCTCAGGGCCCACATGGCGCGGGCGGCGACGCTGGCGGTGCCCCTCAAAGTCGATGTAGGTGTGGGCCGAAACTGGGACGAAGCACACTAGCTTTAGGGGCGCCGCCTCAACTCCAAGGCCGCAAGGGTAGGCCCTTGTTCGAGGGGCGGCCATGGGCACCGCTCCAAGCACGAGAACAACATGCATATCTCCGCGATTTGGGGCAGAATCCGCCCTATATTCGGGCTGCGACCCATAATCGCTGCTCCGCGGCATGTGTAAAAGTTACTAACAAAATTGCTGGGGCGAGGGCTGGAACTTTCGGGCAGCGTCCCCATCTAACCTAATGAGCGTGAAAGACGCTCCCCGCTCTTCTCCCTGAGCGGGAATGACCCGGTTTGTCATCCCCATGCCGGGTTGGTCTGCCTCGGTGGCTGCTTCAAAGTAACCACCGGGGCCTTTTTTTATGGGGATTCAAGACCTTCTTTTTCATGAGCTGAGAACAATTGCACGGTCACCGATGTGTCGGAGCATGCCGCCGTGGTGTCGCGCAGGACGCGCTGTGCGTCGCGGCGATTCAACTTGTCTGTCTTGGTGAGGAGGACGTGGGCGAACCGGTCCCTGGCGAGAACCCATTCGAGCATCCCCGCATCCTGGGCGCCCAGGCCCCGGCGGCTGTCGACGATCAAAATCAGTCCGACCAGCGACTCCCGGACATTGAAGTAATGTTCCATCAGTTGCAGCCAGTGCAGCCGCACCTTTTCAGGCACCTTGGCAAAGCCGTACCCCGGCAGGTCGACCAGGCGTCGTTCGGGTGCCAGCTCGAAGAAATTGATCAGTTGCGTTCGCCCCGGTGTGCGGCTGACTCGCGCGAGGCCGGTGCGCTGCGTGATGGCGTTTATCGCGGTCGATTTACCGGAATTCGAGCGTCCTGCAAAGGCAATTTCTCGGCCGTTGTCCGGCGCGAGTTGATGCGCCTCGGCCGCACTGGTCAGGAATTTCACATGGGGGTAGGTCGACATGGCCGCCGCTTGAACGCAAATTATTGACTCTAGTGTACAATTTAGGGTTGACAACAGTTCACCTTAGCATGGGGTATCAGGCGATCATGAAGCGGCTTTGGATTCTTGCAGCAACAATTTCCGGCGCGATCGTGAGCAATTCGGCGTTAGCGGCCGGCAGCGTCGAGACCGGCGCCACCAAGGCCATCGTATGCCAGGCTTGTCATGGAGCTAACGGCAACAGCACGAATCCCGAATGGCCGAGCCTCGCCGGCATCGGCGCCGATTACATTGCGGAGCAGCTAAAGAATTTCAAGGAAGGCAAACGCACCAATCCGGTCATGCTGCCGAACGCAGCGACCTTGAGCCCGGACGACATGGCTGACTTGGGTGCTTACTTCGACAGCTTGACCAACACCGGCTTAGAAGCCGATCCGTCGTACTGGCAGGCCGGCGAAAAGCTGTATCGGGGAGGCGATCAGGCGCGGGCGATTCCGGCATGCATGGCCTGTCATGGCCCGACCGGCCGCGGCAACGAACCTGCGAAATTTCCGGCCCTGCGCGGGCAACAATCGGTCTATGTCATGAAGCAGTTGAACGACTACGCCTCGGGTGCCCGCCCGACGGGTCCGAACGGCATCATGCAGACCATTGCCAAACGCCTATCGCCCGACGACATCCGCAATCTGGCGTCGTACTTACAGGGTCTACGCTGACCATGCGCCTTCGACAGCTGGCCTTGTGCGCCGGATTGGCGCTCGCGCTGACCGCTTGCGGCAAACAGCAATCCGCGAATGAGCGCCCGCCCGCCGGTGTTACAACCTCCGCGCCGACGGCGGCTACGCAGGCCGCCGGTCAGCAGAAAGCCGCTGAGCAGGCGGCTGACCTGCCGTCGAAGCTCACTCGCATGAATGAAGACGGTTCCGAGACCGTCGAGGACGTACCCGGAGACAGCGGCGCGCACAACCCTCTGCTGGCGGCGGTCGCCTCGACGGTTGCGGCCTCGACATCCACGGCATCCGCCGCCACGCTGAGTGGGCCGGCGTTGTGGCAGGAAGGTGTCAACTACACGCGGATCGTACCGGCTCAGCCGACGGCGGTCCCCGCCGGGCAAGTCGAGGTGTTGGAGTTTTTCTGGTACGCCTGCCCGCACTGCAATGCGATCGACTCCTTGGTCGAATCGTGGAAGAAGACCAAGCCGGCCTACATCAGCTTTTCGCGCGTTCATGTGATGTGGAACGCAGGCCATCGTTCCCTGGCGCGGCTGTACTACACGCTGGACAGCATGGGCAAACTGGATCAGCTGCACGGCGAGATCTTCAAGGAAGTTCACGTCAACGGCAATCCATTGGTTGCCGCCGACCCGAACAACGCGTCGGAATCCGAGCGCATCCAAACGGCGTTCGTGACGAAGCACGGGATTTCGGAAAGCGACTTCAAGAAGGCCTACCACTCCTTCGCCGTGGAGACCGCATTGCAGAGAGCCGACGAACTGGTACAACGCTATCGAATCGACGGCGTTCCGACTTTCGTCGTGAACGGCAAATACGTCGCCGATGTGCGTTCGGCGGATGGCCAGGAGCGTCTGCTGTCGCTGGTCGGCGATCTGGCGGCGCAAGAGCACAAGCACTAGCCGCGAACATGCGCACACACACTGGTGGCTGTCATTGCGGCCGCGTGCGATTCGAAGTGGTCGCGCCGGCGAAGCTCGAGGTGGCGGACTGCAATTGCTCCATCTGCAGCAAGTTCGGGTACCTGCACCTGATCGTGCCGGCCGACCGATTCAAGCTCGTCAGCGGCCGCGAAGCGCTCTCGACGTATTCGTTCAACACGCACGTCGCCAAACATTTCTTCTGCTCCACCTGCGGCGTGAAGTCGTTCTACATTCCTCGTTCGCATCCCGACGGAGTCAGCGTCAACGCGCGCTGCATCGACAGCGACACCATCGAATCGATGTCCGTGAAGCCGTTCGACGGCCGCGATTGGGAGGCTGGACGAGCCGTATATCGCGACCCGGCGGATATCTGAAGCGCGTTGAGCGCACCGCACGAGGAACATAATTCCTCGCCGTGCGCAGATTATGTTGACATGAGCTAGAGTACTGCGGCGCCCGCGCAATTCTGTGACGTGTGTCACACGAGGCCTCCGCATGGTTGGAGGATGCTGACGGAGCCCCGGTCTCGAAGTCTCCAGCCATGTCGGAATTTCGTCGATCCAATAGTGTGCCGTTGCTCGATCTTGCGGCACGTTGCAATAGCATCCGCGACAAGATGCTGGTGGGGTTGGTGTTGTTCACCTTGGTCCGAACCGGCGAGGCGCTGGCGGGCGACCAAGTGTCGATTGCCAATGCCACGCTGGATCCCAACTTTGGAAACTTGCGTCAGCCGCCGCCGCCGGCCCGTGCATTTGTCACCGCTCCGGAGTTCTTTACGGCGCCGACCGCCGCCGATAGGCAGCTATTCTCCGCCACGGACTTTCGTCCGCGGAAGCCTACGCTCTTCGACCGCGATCCCGCCGTGAACGCCTTCGGCGACGCTCCCATGCTCCGCGGCAGTACGGTCTGGCAGCGAATGTCGGAATACCGATCGCATGATCGCGTGCGATTGCTGACCCTGTGGGAATCGAGCGGGAGCACGGTTTCTCTGCAGGCGGGTAAGCGGGGCGATCCGTCGCTGCAATGGACCAGCCGGTCGATGAATCGCGGCGGATCGACGCGCGGCTTGCTCGATCGATTGTTTGCAGTATCTCTCGCCGGCGCGGGCAACCGTCTTCGTCGTTCTGATCGGCCGACGGGCGCGGCGGCGGCGACACCCAGCCAGGCCAGCGTCCCGGTGGTTGCCGGCGCGAAGTGAGTCGCACGGCGGACAGGACCTAAAGAAATTGGCGCGCCCGACTGGATTCGAACCAGTGACCCTTGCCTTCGGAGGGCAATACTCTATCCAGCTGAGCTACGGGCGCGTTGCACCGGGGTGGCGATAGTACTCGCCGCCGGTAAGCGGCGTCCAGCGCCCCTTGATAGTTCTGCGCCGGCGCCGCTTATGCAAGGCGACACCCTTCAGAGCGGTACTACCGGGACACAGAGCTCGCAATCGAATACTCCGGTCGCGGGATCGTAGCTCGAACCTTCAGGATAGTATTCGAACATCATTCGGCCATCGAGTTGCAGGCCGCTGGATGGCAGCCAGTCGCGCAGCATCGCGGTCCATGCCTCCTCAATCCCGGCAACGGTGCCCTTGAAACTGAGAGCGGCGTATTTGCCGCCCGGGATGGTGGTCTTGAGCGCGTTACCGAGCGTCGTCAATGCCGGCGGCACCTCGCAGGCTGCGTCATACCGACATTGTTGGGGTGCGGTGATGGCGGGGTCATCGTGGCTGATGCCATACCTGGGCTGCTGCAATAAGCCGCTCGTGACCATCCAGGGATAAACCGTCTCTTGCCAGAATGTCATGAGGGGCGCGCCATAGGGACCGACGTGCCGAAGATAGGCGACTGTCGTGGGTTGTCGATCGATGAGTTCCACTTTCATAGATGCCTCCGGTGATAGGTGATGAACGGCATCATTCTTTGCCAAGTTCT
>WNFO01006873.1_pt1 | contig 10070 bp, 12 predicted proteins | sample 5400251 | NCBI WGS metagenome assembly WNFO01 (sample SAMN13153354, study PRJNA577476) | soil metagenome | isolation source: 100 cm saprolite under Madrone tree | place: USA:California | collected 2016-06-14
AGCGCTTAAGTCCCTTTGAAATTAATACAAGGGGATATGATGGCGCGCTACACAGAAGGGGGCAGGCTGTAGCAAACGCGTGATGTGGCGGGCTGCCGAGGACGCAGCCACTCGAATGGAAAAAAAGGAGAAAGGCTGAGGGTAGGGAAGAAGACGGACCTTGGGGCGTTTACATCCGCACCATTATCTATGAGCAATCTGACTACCATGTCGCTTCCGCCGGAACAGGCGGCATGGAGAGGGAGTACACCGTCGATAACCGAGTTGATAGGCTGGCCGTGAGAGATGGCATATTTTGCGAGGCCAATGTTGCCAGTAGCGGCAGCGGCGTGGAGGCCCAGATGAGGGACTTTAAAAGGAGGTGGGTGAAGGGACGGGTGGGAGAGGGGAAGAAGACGGACACTCTGTGGCGACATTGAACTTTGCCTCTGCCTTGTGCTGCCTCGACGAGTGAGGCATGAGGGGGGGTGAGGGCAAGAGAGAAAGATAGAAAGAAAGAGGAGTGCGAAGACGAGTGAGGAACGGATTTCCCCCCGGCTTATCCCGTCCCGGTTCCTTTTTTTGGTTTAATCCTTTCTGCTTCCATTGCGATTTATTCTTATCCATCCGCATCCGCATCGCCCTCGGCCTCCCCGATTCCACACATCTACTTCACCTGTATTCCCCACTTCCCTACAACTACCTACCATTCAAAATCCTATTGATCATACACGATATCTCTGGTTCCTACCGTCGGCAGACCGCCTGTCCCGGCGCTGTATGTCATCTGACAGGCACAGCTCGAGGCCCTTTCCCCCACATGGGGCAGCTTTCTGCGGGCATTTCCATCATGTAAGCAGCGAACGCCGCACTCCAATCACAGCCCCTCCACGTCCTATAAATAATACAATAATACAACACTAGCGCCTGCTTGTGCTACGCACGTCTATGTGAAGAATTAGTATCTAATCGGCTTGCTTTATGAGAAACAGAGAATGCCCGCACTTGTGCTTGTGCTCATGCTTAGGCTCAGCCTGAGCCTGTGACCCAGGCTTATCACGCTCATGCTCGTCTCGTCCATGTGACTTGTCCATCACAACTATACCACTTGGGTTAATATCGTCCAATCGCCCGATATAGAGCGTGGGATACGACCAAATATGGTCTGTGAAACACTACCAAGTACTGTAGGACTCCCCAACTATGTCTGGTGTACTCCGCAGTCGCCACCTAACCACCCTATGCCTGGATACAATCACTTCCGGTCCTTCAAAATCCGGGCAATTGTACAGCGATCTTTCGTTGAACGCGCTACAATTATTTTTCCCCCTAAGGATCGCGTACCGCTCTAGCAAGGTTGCGCAGTCCAACCATCAGAATATCTCCGGAGAATACATTGCGGCTCGGTAGTAAATCCTCGTGATCATTCAAAACTGCATTCTGCATCGCCACGTCCTTTGATTGTTGAAACGGGGTGGATATAAGAGTAGACCTATTTGCGACAATGCCTTGTGGACTGTCGGGGGTAATTTTGATGGATTCTTGTTTGCGCCACCATCGTGAACAAGAAGCTGATGCAGTACCAAGACGGGTGTTGTATCCGTGAACAGCTTCAATTCTTCGGCTTCTGTTGTTCTCGTTCTACTTCCAACCCTTCTCACTTCTCACAAAGATATCATCGCCATGACAACCCGTCTTGTAGCATTCCTTCTGATGGGACTTGGGGCAACAACTATCTTCGCTGTTTCAGCCGGTCGCAGTTCCGGTCGCAGTTTCGATCCCTCGCACACTTCTCAGAACTGTGTCCGTCATCATCGCGCGACCCGCCATCCATCGACACCAACCACCATGCAAGGCATTTTATTACAGCGTCCTCAGTATACCTTGCCGAACCCATCTGGCCATCCCATCCCAGTCGGCCCATCTAACTTTTCTCACCTCATGTATGACGTACAGTGTCTCCGTGGCCACCTATGATGAGGTCTACCTATTGTCAATCGAGGTTGCCTTCCTGGGATCAAAGTTCGTTGTATGTCCCAGCTTCCTGTATGTTGCTTATAATATCGTTATCTATTCACCTATGCCCTCGCCGCTCGACGAGCTTCTTGACGCTTGTGCGAGTGCGATGAACCTAGCAAATTGAGGTGGACTGAGCCCGTATCTCATTATGTGCACACAAGAGTTGCCGTTACCTTCTGGGTTGTAGTTGACCATTTGTACTACCGATAGAGTTGCTACTACCTACGCGACGGACGCAACTACTTCGGATACCACCACCCTACGCGGTCGTCATCAGTCGGCTTTGACCGCACGTGGGCCGACTAGGACCAACCTGAACGTGATTCGTCCGACTGGGAGACGCTCATACACCACGCACTGTGGACATTTTACAGTGTAAACCAATTCAGTTACTCTCGACCGACCAATCAGATTGCAGTATTTAGCTGACTGAACTGGTTTACACTGTAAAATGCCCACACTGTAATCAGTCCTAACCCCTGTCACCACGCACTGCTCTACTGGCAGACGAGACGATAATCGCAACACAAATTCATTCCTGGAAGCATGCACGAGGCGGGAAAGAACCAGACGGGAGACTAGACTGCGCATACTGTACTAAGTTACACTCGCCCTCCGCCCGGCCGGATTAGTTTGTCAGAAGACTCAGAACGCGCAAGACTCACTCAGCCTGAGCCTGGGGATTCCAGTTCTTTCTCTCTCTGTGTGTGCTTTATTGCGCACGCACTCCAGACAGAAAGCCAAAACGGACAGAAAAGAATGGATGATCAGGGAAAACGAAGACACGGACGGACGTTCAATCAATTGGATCCATCAAGTCATCGAATGGGGGTCCGGTATATCGGTGAATAGGACGCAGACGCCGACGCCGTCTGGGGGGAAATCGTTTGTGCCGCATCGGTGGCTGTACTGCATCGGGTATACAGTAATGAAACGCGGGAATTGAAGAACGAACTGTCGACGAACGATGATGATTGGTGGCGTGGGTGGCTAACCGCGCTAACCGCTGACGCGGGTCCGTCCGATCCGTCGCTCACCTCACACATCATTCGTTCGTGGAATCTTCCCGCTGATCGTCAATATCGAACCACGGCCACGGCCACGCGTACGGCAGGCCAGGGCCAGCATGTGCAATCAGTTCCGCTTGCGATTCCGGGTGTTTATATACGAGGAAGTGTATTGATTGATATTGATGATCCATTGCTCGGGCTTACTGGTGGATACTGTTCTTGTATCTCGAGTCCTCGACTCGACAAGCGGGCACGACTCGTCGCAAGTGTTGGCCCCGGGGCCCGGGCCCTGATGGTCTGATGCGACCACCTACTGTTACTCGAGTAGTACAGTACATCCCCACATCCCGCTCTCCGACTCGTCGCTCACCGGCAGCTGCTCAGTAGGGAACTGAAATCACGTCAACTAAAGGCCACGCACACGCACGCCCCGCTGTCCTCCTCGGTCTCGGTCTCGGTCAACAAACAAATTCACGAATTCCCTCCGCCCCAATTCTCCTGATCTGATGGAAACATACAACGGACGTACTGTTAAGTGACAAGGAACACATCAGATTTCCCCCCGTGTACTGCTGTTACAATAACTGTATAACACCGCGCTGAGAGATTCGATTCGATGAAACTCTCATGACATATGACGTTTGCCGTTCGTTGGATTTTGTATCGTGCGGCGTTTTCCCTATTGGATAACGGACTTTTGGCAATCACTGGCATGTGACCTGGGAATGACAACCTATGAGAGCGTAGAAGGAAGGAGCGAGAAGACACGATCTCGTGGCCAAATATTTTACCCCTCGTTTACAGTTTTTAAACCAACTTTGGGTGGGGCAAAGTTACCCGATCTGATCTGCGGTTGTGACGTTGACAGACAGGAATCTAGACATCCCGAAAAAACCCCCGATATCCTATACAGTACCGTTCTACCATGTGCCACCCAACGTCAAAGGGCCCTATCACACGGCGGCGGCTCTCGGATACAAAGGCGTGCTATTAGTGTATTACTACAGAGCTATGTCTGATTTGAAAGAAGTGGGAGGGAGGGTCCGCATTAATACAGAAATCAAATATAAAACAGGCATCCCCATCGACCGTCCAAACTACTGTAGTACTGTTGAAATCCGTCGGGAGATATACGGTGGGTGTGGTTTTTTTGCGGGGGGAAAGGAGACAACTAACAACAGGGGTGATGTGGGTGGCGATTTGCGATAATAAATAGGTAAGCAGGGGTCCCAACCAAAGTCCGGGTCAGCGTAAAAGCTCCGGGGTTTGTAAGTTGTCGCTGAGGATGCTATTACGGATCGCCACAAGAGTCGCTGCCATCGCTCGCGTGTCCTGAACGATAGACAACGATAAGTAGATTTAAAAAAAGACTTGTAGGAGTGGTGCTCACGATTGCGGTGGTCATAAAGCTATAAACGGCACGTGGTTCCGGTGAGTTTTTACGAGCGACTTCCAAAAATTGCTTGCGAAGGTCTGCACACCGACCAAAATAACAAAATATTTCTTATTATAGGTGAGTTTTGTACCATGAAATTTGAACGCACATCTGGATGCCGTTGGCATGTCGTTTTTACGGTCGCCATATGTCGAGACATGTCGCTTTAATGGGATCCCACGGGCTAGCTTTCTCTCGAGGATGTCGCATTTGTTAAGGAAGAGGATCAATTGGACCTACTCGGCATGGCATGGCACGAGCCTATCAGCGATTGCAGTGGAAAACAAAAAGGCAACCAAAGGCAACGATGGAAATTCACCTTGCTGAGGAGCTTTGATTTGCAGATGGTGGTCCACAAGTTGATGCTGTCTTGTAATGAATTGATCCCCGAGTCTCCTTCGAGCTTTTCGTCAAAGACGGATATGGGGGCGAGGAAGATAATTGCCTTGACATCCATGAAATATGGATGCCATACACCTCGCTCCCGACAATTATCAGACTATGGCACAATCGTATATCTATGTGTCTGCTCACGTGCGACCGTGACCCTCCGACGTCGTAAAATATCCATTCGCGGCCTGCATTTCCACCTTTGATGCAACAGCCAATCACAAACCCATGTCCCTCAAATGTACCAAGACAGAGATACGCACCTGTCTCCAACAGGAAGCGATATTCCTGTACACCCGTCGTCCGTAATCGCGCACGAACGACGTCCTCATCAGTTGGCTCATAACCCCGATGTGCGATGCGATAGAGGTCATCCAAGAAGCTGTGCAGAACAAAAGAAAAAAAGGCTCAGGAAAGGAATCGAGAGAAAAAAGCAAGGACTCTTTGGACGCTCACAATCCGGACTGATCCTCCAGCCGCAAGCCACGCACTTCTAGAGCGGCACGAACGTCATCGTCTCCCCACAACGCGGCAATGTCATCGCGAGACATTAGAATGACCTCCAGTGCCTCTTCTGCAAGTGAGCGTTTACCCTGGTGGTTTATCTTCTGCCTGGAAAGACCGAGCGCAGCGGCCCACCCACACCGTGAACGCAGGGAGACCTCGGCGGGGAGCCAGAAGATCCCAGAGTCGGCGGCGGCATGCACCTCGTCGCGCCCTGCGAGCCCCAGATGCGTCTCGAGGTCGCACTGCACACGACGCAGCGGGCTGAGGCGCATCCGGAGCAGGTTCACCCGGCAGGCCGCCTCTGTCTCTGGGGCATTCTCCAGCGCGCCTAGGATCCTGTTCACGGAGCGGACGAGGTTGAGATGGATGACCGTGCGCCATGACATGCGTTCTGCCTCCCAGCCTTGCCGGGCAAGCAACATTTGGAAAACTGGTTGAGGGAAGAGGAAGGATAAGAGGAGATATGTTGGGATTGAGCATACAATCTTATGCGGGCGGAGGTGATGAGCGCGAAGAACCTTTTACAGTCGTCGACTTTCCTAGATACGAGGCGCAGAACACGGGTCGTGTTGGCATGTGGGTAAAACGAGAGGATGAATGAATGGTGGTGGCGCACCGCTCTCCGCCTGGCCCAGCATGAGCACCTTCACTGGAGCCTTGCTGCGTGAGTTCGCCTGCTTGTCCGACTTGAGTAGTTCATCGATGCGGTCATTCACCCGCCGAGCTTCAGCTTCCCTCGCTTCGCGCGCAACGCGCTGTTCTGAGGTCTCGTTCGCCGGGGGCTCAAGTGCTCTGGACAGTGGATCTGTTGAGTCTTCTGAGAGAATTAGATTGAGCATCGAGCGGAATCAGAAATGTGGGGCTGTTGCGTCGGAGCACAGAATGGACCGTATGGTGGGCCGGAAGGGGTTCGGCTGGACGGGAGACTAGTCAGGAGGGTAGAAGCCCTGTCCGTTTTTGTGAGCATTTTATGTTCAGGCGACGGGGATCAATCATAGTCGTTCGCGAGCGCTTGTCGCGCCTCGGGGACCTCAACTGGGGAGCCACGGGGCACCCCAGTCCCGCAATGGAAAGCGTGCGGCTTCCATCCTTAGTAACGGCGAATTTACAGAGAGATTTATTGAGTAGGAACGCCATCTTTAATTTGCGCATCTGTCATTCATCCACGTATTATTATGCGGATATCGACCAAACTGCAGCTTGACACACACTGTGAGCGTTGGCCGTTACTGTACTACGTGGAGACCCCCCAAAAAGACACTATACGGTTTTGAGAAGGGGAAGCAGAGTGAATTACAAGTGTTACTGGCCTACCTGGCACTCTGGTGATGGATGCAATTTGGTCGGATGGTGAATTTCTACTTCAAGGACGTCAGGGCCCGGCAGTCACCGTGATACAGACAACTCGGCTATCCCAGGTTGGACCAGCCGAGGTTCTCTCATTAGGTCGCGTGCCTGCAGAGTGCTAGTTGGCCACCCCGGTCATTCGATCATTGGCAGCGCTCGACTAGTGTACAGACGGACGAAGGGCGACGATATCGGAGGGCCGATCGCACGTCCATATATCGAAGCGGGGGCGGCGTTAGCAGCTTGGGAAAGCCCATGACGCAGAAACAAGGGAAGAAAAGAAGCAGCCGTGGCGGGTTGTAGGGTCGCGTCGCGCTAAGGCAATGATGTCGCTTTTCGACTTTGGAAAGTTCACGAAGCTTGCATCCTTGCCGATGTCTGACCTGACCGTTTGGAGCAAGTGCCTTCTAGAGCGAGCCAGCATCGTGCGCGTCAAAACATCATAATGTGAAGACAAAAAGAAAAGGAAATATTGGATTGCAATCTTGGGCGCACGATCCCGTGTTTGTGATTCTGTTACTATTTATGCACCCCGCCTTTTATTACAGGATGCTGTAAACTTATTGGTTAGCGGTAGCAGATGTGGACTCACGCACGGACTCGGACGTGCTCTGAATCCCAAATGAGAAACCACGAAAGTCGCCGTTCTTACTCATGTTGCCAAACCAAAGATTCTGTTTATTAGGCGATGTGCCTGACTCTTCCTTCCATCCCTACGATATTCAAATATGGTATGAAGATATACTCAGACACAAAGAGGCGTATAGAAGGAGAAGAGAAATACGACGAGAAATAGGGACCTATGCCGTGCCGTGTTAAACCCGACGGATCTGTATAGTGAACCCTTTGTCAATAAAAGCGGTCGCTGAGACGCACAATTCGGTAACACTGGAGTTTGGGGTCATTTAGCCCCGTGAGGCACCGAATTGCCCACGGATGAGGGAGTGACGGAGATGAACAAAGAGCGGTGAGGCGAACCAAAATCGCCAGGACAAGGGACAAATCGACACAGGACACAAGTCTGGCTCTGACGCTGCGGAGGAAGCAGAAAGTGAGTTCCCGTTCGCCAAAGTGAGACGGAGGGGGAGTCAAACATGGACCATCCCGAATATGGCAACAGCTGTGTACAGTATACACAATCCGAGAGGAGAGGAGGGTCACACACGCTACGAGCCAAACCGCGCCTATGTACCACGATGATTTCGCGACAATCGTCCCCTTCGACACACGCCATCAAACCAAGCTTGTGCTTGTGCAGCGCCGCTATATTGTGGGTCCATTCCATTCCGTACACAAGTTGGATCATCGCCTTCCTCCTTGAGCTTGGTGTGTGATCCCAAAGAAGTGAATGAACATCTGTGATTCTGAAACCCTGAGTTTGTATCTCTGTTGACTATGCGTAATGGTCTGATGGATTAATGATTAATGTTGCTTCCCTGTTTGGCAGCTTCGCGCCTGATCCGCCCAAGTCATCAAATGGGACTCGCTTCCCAGTCCTTCTCGACCATGATCGCCCTCATACAGTATATTCACGAGATGTTTCGGCGCCAGGATGGACGGTCTGGTGAATCCTTGGTCTTGCACATCCTCCGGTGCAGGATTGCCGGCTTTGGCCAGGCGACATGCGCTAGACGCTCGCTATTTTTCAAGATGCGACGTCTCTTTCTACAAGCAGGCATGAATATCTGACCCACGGTAAATAAGCAGGACGCACTTGGTTACATGGTCCAGGATATGCAGGGAAATCGAATCTCGAAGGGCAGGTACTGTGTCTTGCGACGTATGCGTATGGTAAAGGTCACGGTGAGTAGCTAATATGACAGTATTTCATCCTGAAACAGGCGCAGGTCTATTCCAGGCAAAAATCATGAATACATGATTGTCGGAGGACGAAAAGGGCTCACCTGGGAATAAGCTGGCTTGACGTTTCATAAATGGAGTTCGCAGTCGATTGGAAATCTACAGGTCTTCAGTTCAGGAAGGGGGATAGTCCCTGCATATTGCATACCTGTGAAGAACCAGCTTCCATCTTCCCAGAGTTGCTCTGCCCTTCTACATTTGATAAAGCCACGCAGCCGAGTTTTGAGAAGGACGAATTAGATATCGACCAGATGCGCTTGTTCACAGACTCAATCGCGGATTGAACGAGGAGCAACGGTGAGGTTCCAAAGTGTTGCTGCTCATAAGTAGGCTCTTTCTCATCGTCCAGTCAGACAAAATAACTTCTTGGCAGAGATGTTACTCACCTTCAGCGTCCGATACGTCAGCGGTCTCACCAGCTCCCACGTCATCAGCAGTCTCACCTTGTCCTTTCTCTGTCTCTCCTACCTCAGGCCCGGTGGTTTTCATGTCGTCATTTACCTGGGCCGCTAAATCTGGGGAAAGGAGCTCTACACGACGTTTATTAAGCTTCTGCTTAGGGGTAGACGAGCCCTCATGATCAAAGAATTTTCGCTTCGAGGATTTGGCAGCAGAAACATTGAGAAGAGTGAGAAGTTTTGTAGTTGGCGAGTTCCAGTCGTCCAGATCCATGCGTGCAGCTCAGCTTAGCTCAGTTCAGTTTTGCTCGCGGTAAATTGACGGGCAGGACGTCGCACGTGACTGGCGCGACCATCACGCGCATCGCGCACTACTGTCCATTAGCACGCTCTACTGCACGCTCTACTTTGCTATATTATATCAAGAATCCATTTACTCTGTGTTGAGGCATAGAATTCACGGCAAAGTCCACTACTGGTGGTATTGTGCACTTGGGGTACGAGGTGTCAGCGAAGCGTTAGGTCCGTTCCTCCTCCTCGTCCTTGGCTGTAGACGTGCTAATCTCAAACGCTTGCAGCCCCGAGTCAATTATTGTCCTTTGCGTGGCGGAGAAACCCTCTATCTCTAAATTCATATATTCTTTCCGGTGGTCAATTTCGAACCGTGAGTCGCATCCAATGTGCAAATGCAGTAGTACCCACCTTTATGACATTAGAGAAATACACGAAGCAATATCATCAAGAACTATGACTTTGATTACCCTTAGCGTAGAGCAAACTTTACAGTCACATGCGTTGCTGGTCATGTACTGCAGCACGACTTTGCACAGAGCCACCGTAAATGGCATTCTTGTGACCCGTTTGAACTCTTCGATACGCCTATTGACGTGCAAGTTACTCCTGATAAGAAGGCAATTGTCGAAAACTTGTCATCAGAAACACGAAAAGCTCAGCAACTGATGATCTGGACGGACTGCGATGGAGAAGGAGAGCATATTGGGGCCGAGATAGTGAAAGTATGTCGCAAGGCAAAGCCAGACATTGTGGTGAAACGTGCACGCTTTAGTGCTATTATCGCTCAGTGAGTACATTTATCTCTTTCAAGTTTCCCAGGCGTGCAGACTG
>WNFO01006874.1_pt1 | contig 10070 bp, 8 predicted proteins | sample 5400251 | NCBI WGS metagenome assembly WNFO01 (sample SAMN13153354, study PRJNA577476) | soil metagenome | isolation source: 100 cm saprolite under Madrone tree | place: USA:California | collected 2016-06-14
GACGCCGCGGGGCTCGGCGACGCGGTGGGCTGGGGCGCCTCGGGCTGGCCCGACTGGCGTCTCTACCAGCCGATCGCCGTCACCGCGCTCGCCGCGGGATTGCCCATCGTCGCCGCCAACCTGCCGACGGCGACCGTGCGCGCGGTCGCACGCGGCGACCTCGCCACGCTCGATCCCGCGCTCGTGCGCCGCCACGCGCTCGACCGGCCGGCGCCCGCGCAGGCAGCGCTGGAGGACGAGATCCGCGCCGCCCACTGCGGCGCGCTGCCCGACACGCTGGTGCCGGGCATGGTGACGGCGCAGCGCGCGCGCGACGCGGAGATGGCCGAGCGCCTCGTCGCCGGCCAGCGAGACGGCGCCGTGCTGATCGCAGGCGCGGGCCACGTGCGCACCGATCACGGCGTGCCGCGCGCGCTGGCCGTGCTGGCGCCGGAGGCCGGCGTGGCCGCCGTCGCGTTCCTGGAGGTCGCCGACGGCTGGACGGCGCCCGCGGACTACGCCGCGCGATTCGGCGCGTCGAGGCTGCCGTTCGACTACGTGTGGTTCACCGCGCGCGCCGACAACGTGGATCAGTGCGCCCGCCTTCGCGAGCGCGCTCCGCGATCGCCCGAGAGGGATTAGCCGGGCGCATCATAACCGCGCGTGGTGGCGGCGCGGTCACCTACAATGGTTCCCCATGAAGTCCGCCCAAAGCCCCGCCGGCAGCGTCGGTCTGCGCGAGGCGGCGTCGGTCGTGTTCGCGCTGGCCACGCTCCTGCCCCTCCTGCTCGTCGTCCTCGTCCTCCACCGCTCCGGAGCGCTCTGGAGCTTCGAGGCCCAGATCACGGTGCTGCTCGCGGTCACGCTGGCCGTGCTGGGCTTCGTCGTGTTCCGCCTGATGGTGGGCCGCGTGGCGCAGCTGGCGGGCGCCCTCGTCGGGCCGGGCGCGACCGCAAGCAAGAGCGACGGGGCCGTCGTCCCGGGCCTGGGCCGCGTGACGGAGATCGGCCAGATCGGCGACGCGTTCGCGCGCATGCTCGACGACCTGCGCGGCTCCACGGAGCGGCTGGAGGATCTGGTGTTCAAGCTCGGCGCTCTGAACGAGATCGTCGAGCTGGCGGCGCGCGTGCCGAACATGCCGCAGCTGCTCGCGCTCGTGCTCGAGCGCACGATGCGCACGGTGCGCGCGGCCACGGGCTCCATCATGCTGCTCGACCGCCATCGCGGCGTCCTGCGCGTGGTCGCCGCGCGCGGCGGGAGCGATGACGCCCCCGTCGGCGCGGAGCTGCCGCTGGGCGAGGGCGTGGCGGGCAAGGTCGCGCAGGTCGGCGAGGCGACCCTCGTCGACGACGGCGCCGTCGTCTGGCTGCCGATCCGCGTCGAGGACCGCATCATCGGCGTGGTCAACCTCGCCAAGGGTGCGGCCTCGCCCATCGACCCGCGCGCGTTCTCGCCGATGGACCTGCAGTTCCTGAGCACGCTCATGGCCCACGTCGCCTATGCCCTCGAGAACGCGCGCCTGCTCGAGGACGCACGGCTGAACACGGAGCGGCTGCAGACGGTCGTCGAAGATCTGAGGACGGCGCAGACGCGGCTGGTGGAGGGCGAGACGGTGCGCGCGCTCGGCCAGATGGCCTCGGGCATGGCGCACCATCTGAACAACCTGCTCGCCGTCGTCTCGGGCCGCCTGCAGCTCCTGCTGCTGCGCGCCCACGACCCCGCCCTGCGCAAGCCGCTGGAGACGGCGGAGCGCGCCGTCGGCGACGCCGCCGAGGTCGTGCGCCGCGTCCTCGGCTTCTCGGCCGCCCAGCCGGTGCCCGAGACCATCCGGGTCGACCTCAACGAGATCGCCGCCGACGTGATCGAGCTCACGCGGCCGCGCTGGCAGGACACCGCCCAGCTGCGCCAGGCGACGGTCGACATCCGCTTCGAGCCGGGCGACGACGTCGTGGTGGTGGGCGAGCCGGCGCCGCTGCGCGAGGTCCTCATGAACCTCGTCCTCAACGCGCTCGACGCGATGCCCGACGGCGGCTGCCTCGCGATCCGCACGTGGACGGAGGAGGGCTGGGTCTACTGCTCGGTCGGCGACAGCGGCCTCGGCATGAGCGCCGACACGCGCCAGCGCGCGCTCGAGCCGTTCTTCACCACCAGAGGCCCCAAGGGTGTGGGACTCGGACTCAGCGTGACCCTCGGCGTCGTCCAGCGGCACCGCGGGGAGATGGACATCCAGAGCCGTGAGGGCGCCGGCACGACGGTGACGCTGCGCATCCCGCGGCCCGGCGTGACGCCGCCGCCCGACACCGTACCGCTCACGCCGTCGCCGGCGGCCCCGCTCAGGATCCTCGTGGTGGACGACGAGCCCACCGTCCTGGAGGCGCTCGCCGACACCCTCATCGAGGACGGCCACACCGTGCTGCGCGCCGGCAGCGGGCGCGACGCGCTCGCGTTGCTCGACGGTGGCGAGCGCGTCGACGTCGTCATCACCGACCTCGGGATGCCCGGCATGACGGGCTGGGAGCTGGCGCGCGCGCTGCGCACACGCTGGCCGGATTTGCCGGTGGGGCTGATCAGCGGCTGGACGAGCTCGGCGGACTTCAGCGCCGAGGAGGCGAGCCACGTCGCGTTCGTGGTGGCGAAGCCCTACACGCTCGGCGCGCTGCGAACGGCGCTGGCCCCGCTCAGACCGCGGCGCTGAGCGTCACTTCCGGCAGATTGTGAAATCCGCGTAGTCGCCGGCGGCCGACGACTTGGTATCGTCCGAGTCCGTGAGGACGGCGATGCCGATGGGCTTGGGCGGCTCCTTCACGTCGAAGAATTTCCGGTAGTCCTCGAGCACGTTCACCTTCTCCTGCCGCCACTCGCCGCGGCCGGCGGTGCCGCTACGCAGCACGCGAACCTGCGTGAGACCGGCGTTGGAGACGAGGTGCGTGCCGACCGGGACTTTCTCGCTCCAGATGTACTTCACGGCCTTCGGTCCCGCGACGCGCGAGTGCGGCACGAGCATGTAGACGGCCAGCACGCTGTCGTTGCCGCGCGACTCCCGCTCGTCGGAGCCCTTGGGGAACTCGCGCGGCCGCCACGACCACGCGAGCATCGGATAGGCCGCCAGGTCCCAGCCGTCTACCTCCCGCGCGGCCTGGATGCCGAGCCCCTTGGCGGTCGCGCGCAGGAAGCGCTTGCCGCTCTCCTCCTGGACCGCGTAGACGCTCTTGCCGGCATCCTTGCGCGGCTTCCAGTCGCCGGGGAACTCGCCGACCTTCGCCCGGCCGAAGTCGTCGATCAGCTTGCAATCGTCTTCCGCGGGCACGATGGGCGGGGCGACGAGCGTGACCGGCAGCGCGCCGGCGAGCACGAAAAGGACCGCGATGACGAAGTGCCGCACCACAGAGCGCTGGTGCAACGGCGGGGCCATCAGCGACCGCCGCGGCGCCACCAGTGATAGACGAGGTTGTCGACCACCTCGCCGAGCTGGCCGATGGTGCGGCACTCGCGCACGAGGTCGCAGGCCGGTGCATACATCGGCATCACGCTGTCGCCGATGCCCCAGCCCCACTGGCCCTCGGGATTGAGCCAGATGATGCCCTTCACGCGCTCGCGGATGAGCCGCAGCGCCCACGCCTGCGGGTCGTTGTAATTGTTCCGCGCGTCGCCGAGGATGAGGATCGTCGTCTTCCGGTCGAGCGACTCCAGCTCGGTGTTCGCGAACCGGCTGAAGGCGAAGCCGAAATCCGAGCGGCAGTGGTAGTCGACGGGCGCCGCCTTGAGGGCCCACTCGATGCCGCGCTCCACCGGGAAGGCGCGGAAGGCCTGGGTGACCTCGGCGATCTCGGAGACGAAGACGTACGAGCGCACGCGGCTGAAGCACTCCTGGAGGCTCCAGACGAGCTGCAGCATGAACCGCGAGGCGTTGCGCACGGAGTCCGAGACGTCGCAGATCGTGATGAGCTTGGGCTTCTCGCGGTGCCGGCGCTTGAGGAAGACCTCCATCGGCACCCCGCCGTAGGAGAGGCTCTTGCGGATCGTCCGCCGCGTGTCGAGCCGCCCCTTCTGCTCCTGGCGCTGCCGCAGCGCGAGCGCGTCCTTGATCTTGCGCGCCAGCCGCGCCACGACGTTCTTCATCTGCGCGACCTCGTCGGGCGTCAGCGCGAAGAGCGGCTTGTCGGACAGCACCTCGCGCGTGAGCTTCTCGCCCTGGCGATAGGCGCGGCGCTCCAGCTCGCGCTCGACATGCTGGCGGATCATCCGGTTGAAGGCCTCCAGCCGCAGCTCGAGGTAGTTGCGGATGCGCGCCAGCTGGCCGGGATCGAGGCCCTTGGCCTCGAGCATCCGCATGATCTTCTCGATGTCGCGCTCGATGGCCGACCAGTCGAACTTGTCCGAGATCTTCCGCGAGAAGTAGCCGACCTGGAGGAAGTACATCAGCCGCTCGAGACCGGCGTTCTGGCCGCCCGCGCGGATGGCCATCTCCATCTCGCTCCCCTCGCCGCGCATCAGAAGCTCGGTCAGATCGTCGAGCTCGAGACCTTCTTCATCCGCCAGGCGATCCAGCAGATCCTGGACGCGAGCATCTTGTGGCCCGAGCGCTTTGGCAAGCCCCTCGCCGAGCGCCTCGAGGTCGAGGAAGTAGAGGTTGAAGAGGCGATCGAAGGTCGGCAGGTCGCGCGCTTCCTTGACGAGCGTGGTGGCCAGCGTGGCCTTGAACGTCTCGCGGTCGGTGAGACCGACCTCCGCGCTGGCCGCGAGCGCGTCGAGCGCCTCCGAGGGCGAGATGCGCAGCTCGGCCCGGCGCAGGTCGCCGATGAACTCTAATATCCTCTCGTCCATCTTATTTGCCGTCGGGGCGGCTGCGCAGGGCTCCGCCGCCCGACGGTCGGGGGATCGTCGGCCGGAGACGCGCCTCGGCGCCCGCGGTCTGACGCGCCTCGGCGCCCGCAGTCATGGCGCCAGGACTTTGTCGAGTGCGCTCTTGACGCGCTCCAGATCCTTTTCGTACTTCACGAGCATCGTCAGGGTGGACTCGACCAGCACCGGATCGAGCGCCTGCGCGTTGAGGATGACGAGCGAGCGCGCCCAGTCGAGCGACTCCGAGACCGACGGCGGCTTGCGCAGCTCGAGCGCCCGGATCTTCTGCACGGCCGCCACCACCGCCGCCGCCAGCTTCGCCGGGATCTCCGGGACCTTGAGCCGGATGATCTCCAGCTCGTCGGCCGGCGCCGGGAAATCGATGAAGAGGTGCAGGCACCGCCGCTTGAGGCCGTCCGACAGCTCGCGCGCGTTGTTCGACGTGAGCACGACCAGCGGGATGTGCTTGGCCTTGACGGTGCCGAGCTCCGGCACCGAGACCTGGAAGTCCGACAGCACCTCGAGCAGGAACGCCTCGAACTCCGGCTCCGCCTTGTCGATCTCGTCGATGAGCAGCACGACCGGCGCGTCGGACTGGATCGCCTGCAGCAGTGGCCGCTGCGACAGGAAGCGGTAGGAGAAGAAGGCGTCGTCCTGGCCCGCGATGCGCGCGACCGCGTCGGGCAGCGAGGGCGCGTCCGCGATCAGCTCGCCGATGCGATCCTTCAGCAGCTGCGTGTAGAGGAGCTGCTTGGCGTACTTCCACTCGTAGAGCGCCTTGCCCTCGTCCAGCCCCTCGTAGCACTGCAGCCGGATGAGCGGCCGGCTCGTGATCTCGGCGAGCGTCTTGGCCAGCTCCGTCTTGCCCACGCCGGCAGGCCCCTCGATGAGGACGGGGCGTCCCATGCGCTCCGACAGGTAGACGACGGTGGAGATCCGTCGGCTCGCGATGTACCGCGCGTTCTTGAAGCGCTGCTGGACGTCCTCGACCGAGTCGAACATGGGGCTCCTCTTACGCGAAGAATGAGTGGTGAATGCCGGTTCATTGTAGCAGCGGTGCGGCGCCGAGTATGCCGCGCCCGACGGCTGTGTACAATCGCGGCATGGCCGCTCCCGAGTCCCGCCGCTATCACCGCCTCCAGCTGCTGCTCGGGCTGACGAGGCTCGCGCTGAGCGCCGCCTACCTCGTCGCCGTGCTGCTCGCCGGCGGCGGTCAGGCCCTCGCCGCGCTCGCCGCCGGGGTCACCGCGAGCGCCGCGGGTCAGGTGGCACTCGTGGCGGCCGCCCTCGGCGCCGGTCACGCGCTGCTGGGCCTGCCGACGGCGTGGCTCTCGTCGTGGGTGCTGCCGCGACGCTACGGCCTCCTGCACCAGCCGCTCCGCGCGTGGCTCGCCGACCGCGCGAAGGCCGCCGCGCTGGGCGCGGCGATCGGTCTGGCGGGCGTCGAGGTCCTCTATGCGCTGCTGCGCGTGACGCCGCTCTGGTGGCTGGCGGCGGCCGCGCTCGCGTTCGCCTTCGCGATCGCGCTGACGGCCGTGTTGCCGGTCTGGGTCCTGCCCATCTTCTATCGGCTGACGCCGCTGGCCGACGCGACGTTGAGCGCGCGGCTGCTGGCGCTGGCCGACCGCGCCGGCGTGAGCGCCGTCGGCGTCTGGATCGCCGATCAGTCACGCAAGAGCCGGACGGCCAACGCCGCCGTGATCGGGCTCGGGCGCACGCGACGCATCCTGCTGTACGACACGCTCACGGCCGGCTTCCGGCCCGAGGAGATCGAGGCGGTGCTCGCGCACGAGCTGGGCCATCACGCCCACGGCGACCTGCGTCGTAGCTTGCTCGTGCGGGGCGCGCTCAGCCTCGCGACGTTCTGGATCGCGAGTCATGCCCTGCGCGCCGGCGTCGGCCGCTTCGGCTACGCGAGCGTCGCCGATCCCGCCGGCCTGCCGTGGCTCGCGCTGGTGCTGGCCGCGCTCGGGCTCGTGCTGACGCCGCTCGTCAACGCGTTCTCACGCGGGGTCGAGCGGCAGGCCGACGACTTCGCGCTGGCGCTCACGCGGGATCCGGCCGGCTTCATCGGCGCCATGGAGCGCCTGGCCGCGCTGAACCTCGCCGAGCGCCGGCCGCACCCGCTCAAGGAAGCGCTGCTGTTCTCGCATCCCGCGCTCGACCGTCGCATCGCCCGCGCCCGCGCCGTCGCGTGAGCGCCACCAGCGAGGAGTCATCATGAGCCGCCGCGCCGACCTCCGCCGTCTCGTCGAAGCCAAGAACGGGCTCGTCGTTCCCGGCGCCTACGACGGCGTCTCCGCGCGCCTCGTCGAGCGCGCGGGCTTTCCCGCCGTCTACATGACGGGCTACGGCACCTCGGCCTCGCGGCTCGGCCTGCCGGATCTCGGCTACGCGGGCCTCGCCGAGATGGCCGACCACGCGCGTAATCTCGCGGCGGCCGTCGAGATCCCGCTCATCGCCGACGCCGACACCGGCTACGGCAACGCGCTCAGCGTCCGCCGCACGGTGCAGGCGTACGAGGCGGCCGGCGTGGCGGCGCTGCACATCGAGGACCAGGTGGCGCCCAAGCGCTGCGGGCACCTCTCCGGCCACCAGGTGATCCCGCGCGGCGAGTTCGCCGGCAAGATCCGCGCGGCCGCCGACGCCCGCACCGATCGCGATCTGCTGATCATCGCGCGCACCGACGCGATCTCCGCGATGGACTTCGACGAGGCGCTGAGGCGGGGCGAGGCCGCGATCAAGGCCGGCGCCGACGTGCTCTTCGTCGAGGCGCCGCGCGACGAGAAGCAGGTGGAGCGCGTGGCCCGCGCGTTCGACACACCCCTGCTCTACAACTACGCGCCCGGCGGCCGCTCGCCGCTGCTGCCCTTCGCGCGGCTGCGCGAGCTGGGCTTCGCGATCATCCTTCTGCCCGTGGACACGCTGCTCGTGGGCGTACGGGCCATCGCCGAGTTCCTGGCCGAGGTGCGCAAGCGCGACGACGTGCTGTCGCTGACCGACCGGTACATGCACTTCTCGGATTTCAACCGGCTCATCGGCGTGATGGATCAGATGGCGATGGCCGACCGCTACAAGGGGGACGGCTAATGACTCGGCGCTGGGGCCGGTGATCCGGCAGTCGATTGCGATGTGTGGCCTGGCCGGCCGCCCGGGACCCTGATCTGGGGCCCCTTGGCGTACATGCACTGCATGTAGGCCATATCGTAACGGCGCTGGGCGGGTAGCCCGCTGCGCTTCGCGCTCTCGATTTCCTGGGCGGCCGGCTGTCGGCAAGCCCGGGCATCCGTCTGGAACTGCTCCAGCGGCTTCCCACTCCCGGCGAGAACCATGACGCTCGGTCCCGTCGGCACCCGCGCGCAGGCGGCGATCGCCACGCCGACAGCCATAACGAGCGTGGCGCGACGCATGGTGACGATCATCAGGCCCCTCGCTCGCTCATGGAGACCAGGGTGAGCAACGACGGTGCCAGCGGGCCCCGGCCTGAATTGAGCTGCTGAGCATCCGAAGGGGCCCCGAAGGGCGGTATGCTCTTGCGGTGGTGGCGGTGAGCCGTTGGTTCGATCCCTGGATGCGGAATCGGCTGTTCCGCAAGTACGTCGTGCCGTTCGTCGCCGTGGTCTCGGGGGCGCTGCTGACCAACGGCCTGGTCGAGATCTACTTCACCTATCAGGAATCGCACGCGCAGCTCGCGCAGATCCAGCGCGAGAAAGCGAGCGCCGCCGCGCTACGGATCGAGCAGTTCGTGCGCGAGATCGAGCGCCAGATGGGTTGGACGACGCAGCCCCAGGTGGTGGCGGTTCCCGGCGCGCCGGAGCAACGGCAAATCGACTACGTCCGCTTGCTCCGGCAGGTGCCCCCGATCACCGAGGTCGCCTTCCTCGACGGGCGCGGGCGCGAGCAGCTGCGCATGTCCCGTCTGGCCATGGACGTGGTGGCCGGCGGCGCCGACGTTTCCGGCGAGCCGCGTTTCCGCGAGACTCGCGGGGGGCGCGTCTGGTACGGGCCCGTGTATTTCCGCAAGGAATCCGAGCCGTACATGACGCTGGCCGTGCCGCATGGGACGTCGGTCACGGCGCCCGTCACCGCCGCCGAGGTCAATCTGAAGTTCATCTGGGACGTCGTCTCGCAGATCCGCGTCGGCCGCCTGGGCCAGGCGTACGTGGTCGATCAGCAGGGCCATCTCATCGCGCATCCCGACATCAGCCTCGTCTTGCGCAAGACCGATTTCTCGACCCAGCCTCATGTCCGGGCCGCCCGCGATGGCGCCACCGACGCCATGCTGTCCACCGATCTTGCGGGGCGCAACACGCTGGTGGCGCATACCGTCATCGCGCCGCTCGGCTGGACGGTCTTCGTCGAGCAGCCGTTGACCGAGGCGTTCGCGCCCCTCCGCGGAGCCATTCTTCGCACCGGTCTGCTCATGCTGCTGGGCGTGTTCGTCGCCGTGATCGCCAGTCTCGCTCTCGCGCGGAAGATCGGGGGCCCGATCGAGGCGCTGCACGCGGGGGCCGCGCGCATCGGCGGCGGCGAGCTTGCGCACCGGATCGACGTGCGCACGCGCGACGAACTTCAAGATTTGGGCGAGCAGTTCAACCGCATGGCCGGCCAGCTGCAAGAGTCGTACGCCACGCTGGAGCAGAAGGTCGACGATCGCACCCGCGAGCTGACCGAGGCGCTCGAGCAGCAGACGGCGACGGCCGAGATCCTGCGCGTGATCTCCAGCTCGCCGACCGACGTCCAGCCCGTCCTCGATGCGGTCGCCGAGAGCGCGGCCCGACTGTGCGGCGCTCTCGACGCACTGATCATGCGGGTGGACGGGGACATGATCCGCCGGATGGCCCACTTCGGCGCGATCGCCTCGGCCAGCGAGGCGCGTCGGGTGACACCGGACACGCCGACCGGCCGCGCCATCATCGAGCGTCGAACGGTTCACATCGAAGACATCCTGGAGGAGTTTGCTCGCGGGGATCTTCTCGAGGCGCGAGCGCTGCAAGAGACCACCGGCTTCCGCACCATCCTGGCCGTCCCGCTCATGCGCGAGGGCGACGTGATGGGCGTCATCACGATCCGCCGGCTCGAGGTGCGCGCGTTCACTGCGAAGCAAATTGCGCTGGTCAAGACTTTCGCGGACCAGGCCGTCATCGCCATCGAGAACATCCGTCTGTTCAAGGAGTTGGAGACCCGCAACGCCGCGCTCACGGAGTCGCTCGAGCAGCAGACGGCGACGAGCGAGTTTCTCCGCGTCA
>WNFO01023721.1_pt1 | contig 10069 bp, 7 predicted proteins | sample 5400251 | NCBI WGS metagenome assembly WNFO01 (sample SAMN13153354, study PRJNA577476) | soil metagenome | isolation source: 100 cm saprolite under Madrone tree | place: USA:California | collected 2016-06-14
GCCTACGCGGCCGCGCGCGACGCTGATCCTCACCAAGGGCGCCGATCACGTCATCGAGACGGTGGCGCTGCGACGGCTTTAGCGCCGAGGGTACTGGCCGTCCGCAGCCTGAGATCGTCGCCGCGCTCTTGCTCGCGATCCCAGCAATGTGCTGCAAGTTGTCCAGCGCGGCACCGCGCGAGCGCGTGAGATAACAGATTCCACGTTGCGCGATTTTCGCGTTGCGCTTGGTCTATTACCCTGAATCAATCGGCTTGAGCGTCAAGCAAGGCCAAGTCTAGATTTGGCCCATTGTCCCCGTAGCCAGCGTCCCGCCGCCACGGAAGCTATCCGACGAACACCGGAAAAGTTATCGTCGCCTTGAGCATTTCGGCCCGTGACCCGGAGCAGGCATAGAGCGGCGGCCTTTCAGATCGAAGCTCAGGCCGGGCCGGGATCAGGCATACCGCCGGCTAAGATGTCTCAGCGCGTCAGTCTGAGCGATGGTGAGGGATTGCTGCCCTCTCTATGTAGCGATGAGCCGCGCGCGGAAAGAACGGACCAGCGTGTTCGCCAGCGGTCTACGCATAGAGTGCGCGATTTCGTCTTCGCGCGCTTCGCAGAGCGGCCGGTCTTTGCAAGACCGAATCTTTGGTGCATGATCTTCATTGATCGCGAACGTCACGGGGTCATCAAGCAAACAGAGGCTCGTTCGTGGGCCGCGAAGATGAGTCCGAACGGGAATAGTGCCGCCATGCATGCGGCAATAGAGCCACGCCGCGCTGGTGCTGAATAACCACGGCTGAGTCGTGAATTCGCTGCCAATGTGGTCGTCATCCGCGGGCCACTGCTTGGCTTACCCAGGGGGAAACTTATCATGGTCAAAAAACGCGAAACAAAGGTCGCCGAGCTTCGGGATCAGACGGCCGCCAGCCGGCGCGACTTCGTCAAGGCGGGCGCTGCCGCCGGATTGGGCGCGGCCATCCTGTCGGCCCCTGGCAATGCACAGGCACAACGGGCCCCCGCTGACATTCGCTGGGACTACGAGGCGGATGTGATCGTGTGCGGCTCCGGTGGGACCGGAATCGTGGCGGCGAAACGCGCCCATGACCTGGGCGCCGATGTGCTGGTTCTGGAGCAGAACTTCGATATCGGTGGCAAATTGTCGCACAACGGCGGACAGTCGTCGTTCGGCGGCGGCGACCCCATCCAGGAGCGCGACCGACTCGGCCGTCCCGACCCCGACGGATGGTTGACCGCCCCATTGCTGCCGGCCGCGGATATGACCGACGACCCCGAGACGCTGTTCATCGACACGACCGACTGGTCGGTCGTCAACGACCACGCGGTTGCCGAATATCGCTACAACGATCGCGCACTCCAGCGCGGGTGGGCCGACAACGCGGCCGCGACCCGCCAGTTCCTGATGGACAACCACGTTCGCTGGGCGCGCATTATGGGTACCCACCAGGGCGGCGGCATGACCAAGGCGCGGGCCGCTCGTTCGATCATGAAGCTCGGCAACAAGACGGACATCGAGGCGGGGACGATCACCTCGGCAGACGCCGGCAGCATGGAGGAGGAAAGACAATCACTCTTCAACCCCAGCACCTGCGGTGGCCCCGGAGCGAAGGCCGACGCCGTTGGTGCTCCTAACTGCATAAGCGGCGGCTTCGTCATCTCGCGCTCGGTTGAATACAGCGCCCGCAAGGCGGGCGTCAGGTTCATGCTCAACCGGCACCTGGACGAAATCATCCGCGAGGGTCGCGATTCGGGCAGGGTTATCGGTGTCAAGGCAAGCTACACGCCGCGCTTCAGTCCCAAGACTGGCAAACGGCTGGAGAGCTATGCGAGCAACGGCAATATCGACGAAACCAAGCAGGTCATCTACGTCCGCGCTCGCAGGGCAGTGATCGTGGGGACCGGCGGCTATATGGGCAACGTTCCCTTCCGCACCATGTTCGACCCGCGGATGAGCGAACCTTCGATGCAGTACGGCACTGGCCTGATGGGTCCTCTCCACGAGGACGCGAGCGGCATCCTGGCTGGCATGAAGGTCGGGGCGGGCCTCGGCGGTCTTTACCAGGCCAACCTTCACGCCAACACGGCCCTGCGCCTTCAGAACGTTCTGGCCTGCACCGACATTTACGACAGGGTGATGCCGGGGCACCCGGCGTTCGAGTTCATCCGTTCCTACGGCATCTCGATCGGCACCACAGGCTGGGAATACATCATTGCCGTCAACCAGGTCGGCAAGCGCTTCCACGACGAGTGGTCGATCGGCAACCAGCGCGGTTTGGAGGCCCAATACCCCCCGGGCTCGTCAGGGACCAAAAAGCCCTTCACCCCGCTCGATTGGCGGAACGCCAGCGTGGCCCAAGTCCGCTCGAGTTTTGCCTGGGGATCGGGCTCGGACGCGGCGCTGGCCATGAACGAAGGCTCGCGCGCTCCGGACTACTCCTCGGGGCCGGTCTGGGCGATCTTCGACCAGGCAGCGGTCGATGCCAATGGCTGGAAGCTTCGGCACCCCTATATCGCCGATCCCCCGAACGGGACCTTCTTCAAGGCGGATACGATCGCTGAACTTGCCCGGTTGGTGGTGGGCAACCGGTTCCAGCGCATGCCGCTCAAGTATCTCGAGCAAACCGTCGCCAGGTTCAACGGCTTCGTCGCCGCCGGCAAGGACACCGACTTCGAGAAGCCGACCATGCACAGGATCGACAAGGCGCCATTCTATGCCGCGCTGATCCCGTTTGCCGTCAACGATTCCATTGGCGGACTGAAAATCGACGGGCATTGCCAGGTCATCGACATCTATGGGAAGCCGATTCCGGGTCTTTTTGCCGGCGGCGAGGCCTCCGGCGGCGGCCGGGCGCATGGCATCGGCCGCGCGTGTGTCCATGGCTATATGGCGGGGACGTACGCGGCTGCCGAACCGGCCACCTGACCTAACGGCGCGTGGTGTCGGCGGGCCCGGTGGCCCGCCGACACGCCCCGCCGTCAGCGAAGGCGCTATGTGGGCTCGTTCGGAAGCAACCGGGCCGAAGCATTTTCCGGATAAGGAACCTATCCATGAATGGTCAGGAAGCCGTTCTTTTCCCTGTCTCCCTGAGCCTGTCGATTTCGCCCCAGGAAGCCGATGCCGGCACTGCGCTGACCCTCAAAGCCGTGGCGGAATGTCCCGAACAATACGATCTTTCGGGTGATCCGGTCTTGTTCCTCGACGCGACCGGCCACGAAGTCGGCAGAGCGCCGCTCGCAGCCCTCGAGGGAAACGATTTCGGCGCAGAGATCACCGTCACCGCCCCGATCGAACTCGGCGAATACGGATACAGCATTGTGCTGATGCCCGCCGCCGACGACGGCGTCGCCCACGCAGGAGCCAAGGCTGGGGCCCGCTGCACGGTCAAAGCCCACGACGTCCATCTCAATGCGTGGGACCTCCCGTCGGCGATCACGGCTGGCGAGGCCTTCAGATTCCATGTCGGCATGAAGTGCTCCAATGGTTGCAAGCTCGACGGCGGTGCCTTCACTGTCCGTGACGAGCGCGGTACCATCGTTGCCTCCGGCAGACTTCCCGGCGCAATCTGGCCGCGGTCCGGCGCGCTCCAATACGCCGAGGTCCGCGCTGTCGCGCCGCCGGACATCGGCTCGCATCACTGGACGCTGGAATTCGCGGGCCCGAGCGAAGGGATCGCGCATTCTCCGGGTGCGCTGAGCATCCCCGTCCGGACGGTCGCCGCGCCGGACCATGAAATCACCATTGAGGTCGTCGATCGCGAGAGCGGCGCACCGCTCGAAGGCGTCAATCTCATCATGCATCCCTACCGGGCGACCACCGACCGGAATGGCCTGGCACGGATGAAGGTGGCGGCTGACCACTATGAGCTGCATGCTTCGGGGCTCCAGCGCCTGCCCTATCGAGATCATCTCGATGCGACCAAGCCCGTCGAACTCCGAATCCTTATGGCTGTAGAGCAGCAGTCGTCGCACTGGACCATCCCAGTCAAACCCCAGGAATTATCCATCGCACAGGTGCTGAAGTGATTGGCGTGCGTGGCTATCTGAGCGGCTGCATCCTGGCGCTTGCCGCCTGTATCGGACTGGCTGTCCCCGTCCTGGCCCAGGACAATTCGGGCCTCGCTGCCGGCAAGGAAGCCTGGGCCCGGGCCTCGTGCTCCAATTGTCACGGCAGCATGGCTCAGGGCGGCGACGGCGGCGACTACCCTGTTGGCCCCAGCCTCAGGAACATCACGTTCGGCAAAGAGACGATGGTGGGGATCGTGAGCTGCGGGATTCCGGGGACGCCGCCTATGCCAGCTTGGCTGAAGGGCGCCTACACCAAGGTTGAATGCTATGGCATGCCGTTGGGGTCGATACCCGCCGGCATGACCGTTCCGGCGATCTTGACCGCCGACGAGATCAAAGCTCTGGTCGACTATGTCTTCGCAACTTTCGTACAGGCTCCACGGCCGTGAGCAGCGCCCGAAGACGCTCCGCAAACACTACCGCGACGAACTCGACACCCAGTTTTCTGCGCGCGCCCCTACGGCCAGTTCAGGGGCACTACGCAGGCGGACGGTCTCAAGTAGCCACGACAATATCTGACCAAACGTTTCTGCCGTTCGATGCCTGTTGGTACACCTGTTGATGTCAGCTCTTGGCCCAACTCTGCCGTCAGCAGCATCCGCCGGGCACGGCTGCTATCTGGGGATAAGCTGCCGTCCTCAGCGAACGTGCACGACGGTCGAAGATGACCCGGAGCGCAAGTCGGACCGTGGGCAATCAGCCCATTAGGTTGTAAATTTGTGCCGATACGCCCAGGACTGCGGAAAGGCGCGCCTTCTTGCCGTCGTTCCAGATATTGGTCGCGAGCTTCCTCTCGCTTCCGACCTTCACCACGACGACATACGCTTCACTGTCCTCCGGACGATGCGGCCCAGGCCGACGCCTGCGTTGGTCCGGGCCGCAATTTCCGCGTAAGGACTAAGGCCGCTCAGGGCACGGCGTCGCCGCGGCCGACATCGATGCGGGCGGCGGTGAAGGTCCCGTCCGGCTGCTTGGTGGCGGCGGCGGCCGCGACGGCGGCACCGGCTTTAAGCTCGTTCCTGTCGGAGACCTCCAGACGCTGAACCGGCACGGTCGGTCCGATGACGAGCTTCTTCTCGCCGTCCTTGTATTTCACGGTGAGGACTGGGCCGTCCACACTGGTGACGGTCTGGCCGACCGCGCCATTGGTCATGGTGCCGTTGGGGGCGCCCGGCCACCCCGGCCGATGTCCGTCGCCATTCCCGCGCATGGTCTCGGGGAAGATACGCAGTTCTACTGCCTTCTGAGTGCCGTCGGGCTGCGGAACGCCGCCGCTGGCGACATAGTCGCCCGCCTTGATGTCAGCGGCCGACGCCTTCACCCGGGCGACGACCAGCGCATTGTCGGCAAGCTTCAGCGTGACCGGGCCGCTGGCCGATTTGATGTACAACGTATTGCCCTCGACCTTATCGAGGGTGCCGGCAACGCGCTGGGTCGGCTGTTGCGCCCACGCGGTGGAAACCGCAAACACCGCCGCCAAGGCGGCGGCCGTCATAATCCGCATTGTGCTCATGTCTGTCCTCCCAATGGTGTATCGCGCGGCCGAGCATACAGCCGTCAGCCCGGATGGCGAAGAGGCGCAGAGGGGAGTGAAATTCCTAAATAGTCGCGATCGATTTTGTTGGACATGGCGGTAGTACATGCGGCATACGCGATAGGTGTGGGCCGGTCATTTTTCCGGTGCGCGTGCGCCAAAATACCGTGCTGATCGAGTTCACTCGACAAGTTGTGTGAGCCTCGCAATACGCTCCGGGGCCAAGGTCGAGCCTAGATCCCTGGCCTTCTTGTACCAACTTTGAGCCAGTGCAATATCGGACATGATTGTGATTCTTCTACCCAATTCCCTGAGCACCAAGGGGTCGTAGGTTTCCGCAAGGGCAAAGGCGGCTCCTGCATCGCCCGTTTGTGCTGCGCGCTGGAACATCAATCGGGCCCCCGCTATATCTCCATTCTCCATCCGGTCCGCGCCATTCTTCATCATGACCGCGATTCCGGCCGCGTTGACCTCAGACTGCCGCGGCAGCGCTTGCGGCGGTGCGGGAGGGCGCGAATCTTGTTCATTGAACTGCGTCGCGGATGCCGTCGGCGCGGCAGTCGCCGACGTTGCATCGTTCGGCACCCCACGCTCAGCATCGCTGGCCGGCCCGGGCGCAAGACCGCCCGTGTCTGGACGCACCGCCGCTCGTGTAGAATCGAGGCTTGAGGCCTTGAGATTTGCGACCGATACGGATGGTTCCGGCGCTGAATCCGCGCGGTCAGAGAATGTCGAAAACTGTTGAGACGGCAGAGTGGTCCGCCGCGCTTGGCCCCACAAATATCCAACGGCACCTACCGCGACTACCGCGATGACGCCTATGAACCGCCCCGCGCCGCCAAATACCCGGGCCGCGGAATCGGGCAACGGCTCCGGAATTCGATCGGGCGCGAGGGCCAATTTGGTGCGCAACTCCGCGACTGCAACATCACCGACAAACGCCCCGCGCCGCTTCTTTCCTTTCCAAGGTGGTTCTGGCGGCTCCAGCGTATGTGGCCATGACGCAGTGTTAACTCTTGGCGCCACCCTTTCCGGATCGTGATCACGTTCTACCTGTCGCGCCCTTTTCGGCGCGTAATGCAATGCCCCGTCATTCAATGACTCATTGTCGTCGGGCTCTCGAACCGGCGCGCTCATGACCCCTCCGCTCTACGTGCTCCGCTCGTCTTGCAGTCGATCTCCTTGCCCGTGCACCAGGCTGCAACGCCGGATGTCGAAAAAATGCAGATCAATGCCTTATTGAGCGCGACGATAATGGCGCTGAAGACTGCGACGATCGCCCACGCCGACGCGATAAAGTCGGCGGGACACCGGTAGACCCGCGCGGCCAGTGCTAGATTCGCGCCATTGCTCTCGCCCCACGCTGTCCACCACGATCGCCCATTTCGGAGCTCGAAGAGCGCATTCATAGTGTCAGGCCAGCCCCTTTTTGGCCCGCGCACTTCTCGACGCGTAGCGGTCCCCCTAAGTCGTCATTATTTTGCAGCGCTCCGTCCAATTATTTGGCGGGATTACGATTTTTCTACGAAATTATGTAACTTTTTCGACATCTTTGCGCAGCAAAGTGACCCTTGGAAGTATAAAATACACAGTGCACTTCGACAGTACGCAGGATTTGCGAAGGGAACGCGTATTCGAGGGCGTATTGATGGAAAATTATTATGACATTCTCGGCGCCCGTCCGGATGACGACGGCGAGAAGCTCAAAAGCGCTTTTCGCGAGGCCATCAAAGCAACCCACCCCGATATTCATTCCGGTGACCCGAATGCGTCGGTGCGATTAGGGCGGATTGTCGGTGCCTATTCGGTTCTTCGCGATGCGGAACAGCGGGCAGCGTATGACCGGCAGCTGGAGCGGATCAGGCAGCGCCACGCCGCCACGTGGGCGGTCGGTCCGGTCCTGCAAGGCGCCGTCAGACCCGCCGGCAAAGCGGGACGCCGATCCAGCCGCGCCAAGCCAATACACGCCATTTTCGGCGCCAAAGGTCCCACCGTGGCGATTGCAATCGCAGTCGTCGGGCTGGGGACCGCGCTGACCGGCGGCTCCCTTTGGCTCCGCTCGACTTGGAAGCTGCCCGCAACAGTCGAGGCCACAACATCTTTACCCGCGCTGATCGGTGTCCCGGCCGAGGCCGAGACCTCCGTCCGCGACCAGACTGCGAAGGTCGAGTCCGGCACTGTGAGCGGCGTCCCGAGCACCGACTCGTCATTGGTCGGCGATTTTTATTTCTCGCCGCCTCCGGTCGTCGCCGACATGCCCAGCTCCAAGCTCGCAAACGCGCCGCAAGTGGCGCTGCCCCCAGCGCCTCGTTTGTTTCCCCGCCCAGTTTCGTCGGCGGATCGCGACGAGATAACCGGCATCATTGAGCGGGCGCGCGGTCTTGTCGCCGTCGGCGACATCCCTACAGCGCGTGTTCTGCTGCGCCGCGCGTATGAACGCGGCGACGAGCGCGCCGCACTGGAACTGGGCGGAACTTATGATCCTCTCGTCCTAAGACGCCTCAATACCGTCATCAAAAATTCTTTCGCCGACGCAATTCAGGCACGTGATTGGTATGTAAGGGCTGCCGAATTGGGCTCCGTCGATGCGATTTATCGCATGAGCGAGCTCGATTCTCAAAATCGCTGAAGCTCAGGGCCGCTGGCGCCGAATTGTCGCCGCAATACTTGTAGTGCGGACGTCATCGATATTCACCATGCTGATAAGAGCGGCGTTGGCTAGCGCCGGTATCGACCGAGCGACGCGGCCACCCGCTTGGTAAGCTCGGCTTGGAACGAGGAGAAGGCGATTGCACGCCGGCTCAACGGGCTGGCCGTCGATCATGTCCTCTACGCACCCCTCGGAGTGTTCCTGCGGCCTCATGCCTGGCGCAAGACTGTCAGCGGTATTGTGCAAGCGCCTCTGCCCTTGTTCTGGGGCGTCAGCAAGAGTGCGTGATCCCTCAGTGGGCCTGCACTTCAAATCCGCCGAGGAGATTGCTGCGCTGATTCAACACAGCCGGTGTGCGCCGCAAGAGTCCGTAGTTGGCCCGACTCTGCCGTGTGCCGCTAACACGACGGGCACGGAAGCTATCTGGGGATAAGCTGCCGTCACCGGGGACGGTGCACGACGGCTGAAGATGACCCTGGCTGTGTGAAAACTCGGACGCTCTTTTTCAAAGTAATCCCTCGTGAGGGCACGACAGGGAAAGGGAAAAAGATTCTCAGCGCGTCTCCTGAAAGAGCATTTTCACACAGCCAAGACCCCCACCGGACATCGGCGCTCGACAGTCCGTCCTTTGGTCACCGCTGCTTGCCGGTGAAATATTGCAAGTTCGGCGGAGGTTGGTCCTTGCGGGTCGGCATCAGCTTGCCGTCCGCGCTCAGGAAATAATGCTCGTCTTCGATCCTGACCCTCGTATTGTTTTCCGCGCAGACGGCCGTGCGCCAGAGCGGGCGAGCCTTCGGGTTCCGTTGGGCCTTCTTGGTGATCGACCACGGCCGCGTCAATGCGTTGTCGCGCACCGTGATCTCGTTATAGATGATGTTCTTGTCGGCCTTGTCGAGAAAAATCCGCTCCTTGATGACGGTGTTGCCATCCCTGTGAAACGGCAAGCCGCTCGCATCGTAGACGCGGTCGCCCAGCAAGTGGCGGGTCTCGATTTCAAGCGCGTCGTAGCCGCCGTCGCCGTCCTCGTCGACCCATTTGCCGATCGAATAGCCGGCATAGGTCGGCACGTACTCGTCCTCATTCGGCCAGCTGCGCCCATCGGTGTAGATGCGACGATAGGAGTCGTTGACGTGGCTGATCAGGACGTAGGTAACATCGGCCGTGATCACGATCTCCATAGGATCATAGAGATTCATCATCATCGGCATGCCCTGCGGAAAGCAGTACTGCGAGGGCACGTTGCCGGCGCCGCCGTTCCTCATGTCGGCCCGGTTCGCCTCGTAGACCGCCTCGTATTCCGGTGTCAACGGGGGCTTTCCCGCCGGGGTCCAATTTGGCACGCCGACGCGCTCCCACTGCCCTTTCAGGTCTGGATATTTGGACTCGTCGAACGCCTCAGCGCCTGCTGAAGCCATGACGAGTGCTGCCGTTAGGGCGATTACGCGAGTGTTGTTCATCGGCGTCTCCCTTACGATCAATCGAAAGGATTTGATGCTGACCCTGTTGTTTCGGAGGGGCAGAACGCAACAATCAAACGTGGGGGCCGCGCCGGATACGCCTGTGCCCACACAATTCGCGGCGCGGAGGAAAGCGTGGCAGCACCTGCTGCCAGTTCCAGAAATCGTCGGCGCTGAATTTCCATCACTTCCTCCCGTTACGAAAGCGTACCGCTTTACGTGATCACGCGAAACGCGCAATGACCGACGTCGGCTGCTGCGGCCCGATCATACGTTGGCCGGAGGGCCGCTTAGTTGGGCGAACCCGCCGCGCCCGCTTGCGGACGGCAGGACCGCCCGTGACCCGAACCGATCCCAGCA
>WNFO01039111.1_pt1 | contig 10069 bp, 8 predicted proteins | sample 5400251 | NCBI WGS metagenome assembly WNFO01 (sample SAMN13153354, study PRJNA577476) | soil metagenome | isolation source: 100 cm saprolite under Madrone tree | place: USA:California | collected 2016-06-14
GACATTCCTTCCGCTCAGAAACTCTTCGCCTCGGGAGTGCCGCTCTTCGTCATGCCGCTCGATTCCACCCAATTGAAGCTGGACGAGGTCAAGCGCGCGTTCCTCTTCAGCCAGGGCACACCGCTCACCGATGCCCTTACGTTGCTCTATCATCAATGGGGCCAGGTAACGCCGACCCTCTTCGACCCCATGACCATTGCCTTCCTCGTGAATCCCATCCTCTGCCCCGTCCAACCCATGCACACTCGCGTCGACGAAAAAGGTTTAACCCGCCCCGAATCAGGCCCTTCCAACGCCCAGGTCTGTCTCGACTCTAGCCCCGACGCCTTCTTCCGTCTCCTTCTACCCCGCCTCGCCGCACCATAACTCGGGGCCCCCGAGCCTTAGCCGTCCAATTAGCCTTACAGCCGTGACGATGGCAGATTCACCCAGGCTGAGTTTTGCCGTGAAGATTCCAGCACTCCAGAAATGAACTGAACCCCCGCCACGCCGTCCTCCACGCCCGGCACCAGCAGCGACGCGGGCGCTGGAGCGCGCCCCGCGCTCCGTGCCGCAATCTGTTCCGCCAAGTCCGCATAAAGTTGCGCAAACGCCTCCAGATACCCTTCCGGATGCCCCGATGGGATGCGGCTCGCGTGCTTCGCGGACGCCGTCGCTCCGGCCCCAGCGCGGCTGATGGTTACGGGCGGCTTCCCATACGGACTAAATCGCAAATAGTTCGGATTCTCCTGCCCCCACTCGATTCCCGCTTTCTCTCCATAAACTCGCAACCGCAGATTGTTCTCGTTTCCCGCAGCCACCTGGCTCGCCCACAACATTCCTCGTGCCACGCCCTCGAATCGCAGGAGCACTTGTACGTTGTCGTCGAGCCGTCGCCCTGGCACGAAAATGGAAACGTCGGCAGCCACCTGATCGCAGCGCAGTCCGGTCACAAAACACGCGATGTTGTACGCGTGCGTACCGATATCCCCAAGCGAGCCCCCAGGCCCGCTCTGCGCCGGATCCGTGCGCCACGCCGCTTGTTTTTGCCCAGTCGTCTCCAGTGCCGTGGTCAGCCAGTCCTGCGCGTACTCCACTTGCACCACGCGAATGCGGCCAAGTTCCCCTGCTTCGATCATCTCTCGCGCTTGCCGCACCAGCGGATAGCCCGTGTAATTATGCGTCAAGCCAAAGATGAGCCCACTGCGCCGAACCATTTGCGCCAGCGCCACCGCATCTTCCACCGTTGTGGTCAGCGGCTTATCGCAGATGACATGAATGCCCGCCTCCAAAAACGCTTTTGCGGGCGCGAAATGAAGATGATTGGGCGTGACAATCGAGACCGCGTCAATTCGGTCCGGCCTCTTTGCTTCCGCCGCAGCCATCTCCGCAAAACTTCCGTAAGCCCGCTCCGCCACGATATGCAGTTCAAGAGCCGCGGCACGGCTTCGCTCAGGATTTGAGGACAATGCCGCGGCAACCAGTTCGAAGCGATCGTCGAGCCGCGCCGCAATGCGGTGCACCGCTCCAATGAAAGAGCCCGGTCCACCGCCGACCATTCCTAGCCGGAGGCGCCGGTTTGCCGCATCAGTTGACTGTGTGTTCGCTGTCATGACCCTCGTCCCATTTCAATCCAGTCCTAGCATCCGTCGGTTCGCACGTCGATCCGCGCCCGAACTTGCGAAGTCATCAAACGTGCTGCTTGCCGCCTGAATAATATGCCGCTGGATAAAAGGAGCCCCTTCCGCGGCTCCCTGCTCGCTGCTCTTGATGCAACACTCCCACTCCAGCACGGCCCATCCATCAAATCCATACTGCGTCAGCTTGGAAAATATGGCGCTGAAATCCACCTGCCCATCTCCCGGCGAACGAAACCTCCCGGCTCGGTTCACCCAGGACTGATAGCCGCCGTAGACGCCCTGCCGGCCCGTCGGACGAAACTCCGCATCCTTCACGTGAAACATTTTGATGCGCTCGTGGTACACATCCAGGAATTCCAGATAATCGAGCTGCTGCAGCACGAAATGACTCGGGTCAAACAGCACCTTGCACCGTGGATGATTTCCGGCGCGCTCCAAAAACATTTCGAACGTGATCCCGTCGTGCAAATCTTCGCCGGGATGGATCTCGAAGCACAGATCCACATCCGCTTTGTCAAAGGCATCCAGGATCGGACGCCAGCGCGCTGCCAGCTCTTCAAATACGGTTTCAATCAGCCCGGCGGGCCTTTGTGGCCACGGATAGACGTACGGCCATGCCAGCGCTCCGGAAAATGTCACATGCGCCGCAAGTCCCAAATTGGCGGAGGCGCGCGCGGCCAGCAATAATTGCTCAACCGCCCAGGCTTGCCTCGCTCGCGGGTTGCGCCTCAGCCTTTCCGGCGCGAACCCATCGAATGCCAAGTCATACGCGGGATGCACGGCGACCAACTGGCCCTGAAGATGGGTTGAGAGTTCGGTGATCTCGAGGCCGTATGCGGCCACCGTGCCGCGGAGCTCTTCGCAGTAGGCCTTGCTCTCTGCCGCGCGCTGCAGATCAAACAGGCGCGCATCCCACGACGGAATTTGCACGCCCTTGTAACCGAGCCTGGCGGCCCACGAGGCAATGCTCTTCAAACTGTTGAACGGGGCCGCATCGCCCGCGAACTGCGCCAGAAAAATCGCCGGTCCTTTGATGGTTCTCATCGTTCCCTCAACTCCACCCTGCATCCACGATGAAGTCCTGTGCCGTGCATTTTTCCGCCGCGTCCGAAGCCAGGAAAAGAGCCATGTTCGCAATGTCGTTGGGAAGCACACGGGTCTTCAAACATTGGCCGGCCATAACTTCCTTCTCGAATTCAGGCGTATTCCACAATTTGATTTGCCGCTCGGTCCAGACGGCCCCAGGCGAAAGCGTGTTGACCCGTATGCCAAAGGGGCCAAATTCTCGCGCCAGCACCCTTGTCAATCCGGTGATGGAAGCCTTGGCCACGTTGTATACCGGGAGGGGCGTGTGCTTGAGCCTCCAAATAATGGAACCAAGATTCGTGATTGTGCCTCCGCCGAGTCGCTTCATTTGTGGCGCGACGGTTTGCGCCGCGAAAAACATGTGTCGCAAATTCACCGAGATGCGGTCATCCCAATACGCAGGCGTGACCTGGTCCAGCTTGTGACGGTCATCGTTCCCGGCATTATTGATGAGCACACCGATGTCCCCCAACTCGATGCGGATTTTTTCGATAGCGGCTTGCAGCGCCGCGATGTCGCGGAGGTCGCAGGCGATGAAGAGTGGCGCCGTTCCCGTCTCTTTCTGAATCTCAACGATCAGCGCCCGGCTCGCTTCCTCCGCGATATCTACGAAACCCACAAGGGCCCCCTGCGCCGCGAAAGCGCGAGTGAAAGCCGCACCGATACCGCTTCCTCCCCCGGTGATGAAGACCGTCTTGTCAGCGAGGCCCGAGTACCTTGACGGTCTGCCTGTATCCATATTTCTCAGCCGCCACGACTTCGGCGCGAGACGCTACTCTACTCATTTTCCATCTCAAAGGAAATCTCCGCGATGTGCCGTAGTGTTCGTTTTTTTGAGAATGCGGGTTGTGGCTTTTCCTGGATAATTTCGCGAGCTCTACACCGATGCTTTGCGGATTGGCGATTGTCAACGCGAACTCGGCGAGATGTTCAAAGCTAGAATTGCTCTAGCCCCTGAAATACAAATAGGCACCGAGAATGCAAAGAACCACGAGGGCAGAACCGCCGACCTCAATCCAGCTCCAACTGGCGCGCGTGTTTGCTTTATCTTCCCTGGTGGTTGTCGCAAACGTGAGGTTCTTGATGGCTGCGTAGTCCGGCTGCGAAGTCGCGTAGCTCACCGCGACCATAACTACTGCCGAGACCAGCGTGATCAGCACGCTGAAGTACTGGAAATAAATATTGTTGACGATCCATAGGAAAGAGCCGTGCGGGTATCCATTCTGAAATCCCCGCATGCCAAGCGTCACGGGCGTATCCACAATCATCCGGAAAATGCCCAGCATGAAGCCAACCAGCATGGACCAAAGCGCGCCCTGAGCGTTCATTCTCTTGAAGAACACGCCCAGGAAGAACACGACGAAAATGGGCGGGGCCAGATAGCCTTGCACCGCCTGCAAGTAGCCGTAGAGCCCTTGCGCATTTTTGATGACCGGAATCCATGCGAAGGCGATGAACACCATGACCGTAGTGGCAATGCGCCCCATGCGCACCAGTTCATGCTGCGTCGCCCCGGGTTTCCACTTCCCGTACAAATCCACAGTAAAGAGGGTCGAGCACGCGTTGAAAACACCAGCCAGCGATCCCATCAACGCCGAGAGCAAGCCGGCAACTACGATGCCGCGCAAGCCCGGAGGCAAGAGGTATTCCACGAGCATCGGAAATGATCCCTGGGCAATAGAAGGAATCGCGTGGCCGTCCGGCCCGATCATTCCGGCCAGCTCGGGAATCTTGCCGCTTCTCGCCAACGCGAAACACACCATGCCAGGAACGAGCGCTGGACGATATATTGGTCCGTGCACCAGTACCAGAGCCCGATGATCGGCGCGCAAAACAGCATGCCAAGCCAAGGGAAATTGTCATTGAAATACCAAGCCTGCTTCACAACATGCCCCGCGGCATTCGTTTCGATCACCGGAGCCCATGTGCCTTGCACAGCAGCGGGAATCAGCGGCTTCCACAGATTGAACATGTCGGAACCGCACCAGTGGCGGAGTTCGCTCCATCCACCCAATTGATGCAACCCATAGAACGTCAGCGATGCGGAGCCCACGATCAGAACGAGGACTTGAACGGCGTCGTTGTAGGCCACCGCCCGCATGCCGCCAAAAACCGTGTAGAGCCCAGTGAGGGCAATTACCAGAACCGAGCCAATCCAAAAGCTGTCGATCTCCATGCCGCCGAGGTTGAGACGAAGCTCGGGCAGAAGCGTGCCGAAGACCACGCCGCCGGCAAAAATGCCCACGGCGATTTTGGAGACGATGAAAGTGATGAGCGAGACGACGGAGAGAACGTAGCGTGAGTTGGCGCTGAATCTCTTTTCCAGGAATTCCGGCATGGTGAAGACCTGCGAACGCATGTAGAAGGGCACGAATACCCATGCGAGGACCAAGAGACACCAGGCGTGCAATTCGTAGTGCGCCAGGGCTACACCGCTGGTCGCGCCAGCGCCGGCGAGGCCGACTACGTGTTCCGATCCGATGTTGGAGGCGAAGATGGAGGCGCCAATGATCCACCAACTCAGGTTGCGCCCGGCGAGGAAGTAATCCGCGGCAGAATCCTTACCCCGGCGAACCACCCACCAGGCCACGCAGAGAAGAACGCTGAAATACAGCGCGATTACGGCCCAATCCAGCGGGGTGAGCCGGGATTTCGCCGCAACCGCTAAAAACAAGGTGGCAAGAGAGGTCATCGCCCGACTTTTCAACGCAATCCGGCGAGAAGGTCGACAGTGAGTTGATCCAAGCGCTCGTAGGGCAAGCGTTTCTTACAGATGGCATCTTTCTCGAAAACATGGGCCAGTAGGGCAGCGGCGCCTTTCTTCGAATACCGCCCGGTCTGAGGAGAGCCATTGCTCCCGGCGGAGATCTCCCGGAGGATGGCTTGAATCTCCTTGTCGGCGTTCCAACGCGCCGCTTTCTCTTTCAGGATCAGATAGGTGCGCATGCAGCCGCGCGCAAAGTCTTTGACGCCGCAGTAATCTTCAGTGCGATAGGCATGCGCATCAAAATGACGCGGCCCGTCGTATTCGACGTCTTCCAGGAACTTTACGAGCCAAAACGCGGATTTGAAGTTCGCGGAACCGAAGCGCAGGTCCTGGTCGTAGCGCCCCGGCATTTGGTCGTTGAGGTCAATATGGAAAAGCTTGCCCGCTTCCCACGCTTGCGCCACTCCATGCAGGAAATTCAAGCCGGCCATTTGCTCGTGGGCGACCTCGGGATTGACGCCAACCATCTCCGGATGATCGAGCGTAGGAATGAAGCCGAGGTAATGGCCGGTGGTGGCCATGTAGATATCGGCGCGCGGCTCATTGGGCTTGGCTTCCAGCGCGAACTTGAACCCGTACTTTTGGTCGATGTTGTATTCGCAAAGATAATTGACCGCTTCGCGGAGGCGCTTCACGGCCTCATCTGGACGGCGGCAAGCATCCGTCTCGACGCCTTCGCGGCCGCCCCACAAAACGAAAATCTTTGCGCCCAACTCCGCTCCGAGATCCATGGCGCGCATGGTTTTTTGCAATGCGTAGGCGCGCACCTCCGGATCGTTTGCGGTAAAGGCGCCGTCACGAAAAATGGGGTGAAAAAACAGCGACACGGTGGCCATCGGAACGACGAGTTTGTTTTCGGCGCAGGCCTTTTTGAATTCGCGCACAATGGCGTCGCGTTCCGCAGGAGTGGCGTCGATGGGCACCAGGTCATTGTCATGAAAGTTGACGCCCCAGGCGCCCACTTCGCCGAGCATGGCAGCGATCTCGACGGGAGAAATGACCGGGCGAACGAAATCGCCGAAGGGATCGCGCCCCCGGTTCCCGAGCGTCCAGAGCCCGAAAGAAAACTTATGTTTGGGTTTTGGCTGGTAAGCGTCATTGTTCGTCATGGACTTCCTCCCTGGCTTAGATCGATACATTTACGATGTGAAAATGGATTTCATCGCGGGGTAGATTCGGCGGTAGGCGTTGCCGGCGGTGTTCATCACCGCGACATTCGATGGAATCGGAGAATCGCGTTCCACTACCCGCACAACCGAATCGCAAGCCGCGTCCACGGAGGGCCACATCTTGGCTCCCACTCCGGCAAGAATGGCTGCGCCAAAGGCCGCCCCTTCCTCCGCTTCAACAATCTCCACTGCTTGACCATAGACATCGGCTTGAATCTGCCGCCATAGAGGCGACCGCGCGCCTCCTCCGCCTAAACGAATGTTTTTCACCGGCACTTTCATTTCGGCGAAGATGGTAAACGTATCTTTCAAACTGAAAGCGACACCTTCGAGAATGGCTCGTATTACGTGAGCACGCGTGTGCGAGGCCGTCAAGCCCGCCAGAACTCCGCGCGCGGCTGGATCCAAATGCGGCGTGCGCTCGCCCATGAGGTAGGGAGCCCACAGCAGCCCATCCGCGCCGGGTGGAACCGTTGCCGCCTCGGCAGTGAGCTGCTCGTAGGGATCTCGTCCATCTAACGCGGGAACGCGGGCAAATTGATCGCGAAACCAACGTAAGGAAAGGCCCGCAGCTTGAGTTACACCCATCACATGCCAGCGTTCGGGTACACCGTGGCAGAAAGTGTGCAGCCGGCCTTTAGGATCCATCGCGGGACGATCCGTCGCTGCAAAAACGACTCCTGAAGTTCCAATCGTGGCGCTCACAGCGCCAGGAGCGACGACGCCCATGCCGATGGCGCCTGCAGCCTGGTCCCCCGCACCCGCCACGACAGGTGTTCCAACCGCCAGGCCGGTAGCTTCGGCGCCCAGGGCAGAGACTTTCCCGCAGACTTCCACGGACTCATACAGCGCTGGCAGCAACGACGGATCGATTTCGGTGTCCATAACAGTTTTGTGACCGTGAAATTCGCAAGGGCTGGATTGCAAGTCAGGCGGATCAACTGCTCGGCTCCAACGCGCTCGGTCAGCTCGCGGCATTGTTTCTCCGTACGCACGTCACACCAAATCAGCGCCGGCCGAACCACATCGCCGCGGGCGTCGAGCATCACCGCCCCGTGCATTTGTCCGGAAAACCCAACGCAAGAAATCTGCTCTCCCCGAAGCTGCCCCTTTTCGAGTGCTTTGTGAATTGCGATTCCCGCTGCTCGCCACCAATCTTCAGGGCGCTGCTCGGCCCATCCGGGCTGGGGCGAGGCGAAGGGCTCGTGTTCCGCAGTGGCGGAGGCGAAGACGCGTCCGTCGCCCCTCATGATCAAAGCGCGAGTGCCGCCCGTACCAACATCGATTCCGAGAACGTAGGTTTGCATAAATTTCAGGCGCGTAGTGCTCCAAGGAGATTCGCGCTCAGAAACGTGCCCGAAGGCGACAGCAATACTACCCCCATAGACTCGTTACACGAAGAAGTGATGCTCGCGGCCAGCGTATTCCCGGTGAATTGGATCCGCTATGCTGCTCGCACAGGGACAGAGTAGAAGATCAGCCGAGTTCGGTGAGGAGGGCTTCCAGTTCGGAGCGGGCGTGCTGGTCGCCTTTTTTCGCGGCGGCGGCGATGCCGTTCGAAAGGATTTGCCTGGCTTCGGTAGTGCGGGATTCGCGGTTGAGGAGTTGGGCATACATCAGATACGCGGGCACGTAGTCGGCGTTGTGTTCGAGGAGAGCTCGAAAATGCGTGTCGGCGGCTGCGGCGTCGCCGCTGTTCATGCATTCCATGGCGAGCCCATAGCGGGAGAAGGCGTCTTCGGGTTTCGTGGCGACGAACTCTTCGAGCATCTGGCGGCGGGTTTTCTTTTGTCCGGTCATTGGGTCGTCCCGTATTATACGGGTGCGAGAGTAAGCCTCCAAACTTAGGCTGAAGCGGGGATGCGAATGAAGCGGAACAAGAAGAATGGCGATCAGCAGGAAAGTGATTTAGCGGGGAAGCCGGTGAGCGCGTCGCGTTCGGAGATGACGGAAATCGTGCTGCCGGCGCAGACGAATGCGCTGGGAAAGCTTCTTGGGGGACAGGTGATGCATCTGGTGGACATGGCGGCGGCATTGGCGGCGCACCGTCATTCGAACAGCTATGTGGTCACCGCGTCGGTGGACTACATCGATTTCAGGAACCCGGTGAATCTCGGAGAAATTGTCACGTTGAACTCCCAGGTCAATCGTGTGTTCCATACTTCGATGGAAGTGGGCGTGGAGGTCTATTCGGAGAACGTGCTAACGGGCGAGCGGAAGCACACGACTACAGCGTATGTAACGTTCGTGGCGATTGATGAGGTTACGCGGAAGCCGAAGACCGTGGCGCCGCTGATTGTAAAGACCGCGGAGGAAAAGCGGCGATTTGAGGAAGCGGCAGAACGGCGCAGAACGCGGCTGGAGCTTCGGTACGGCACAGATTCGAGCAAATCGAAATCCTGCTGATGAGGTTGCGCGGCTCACTTTTCGAGCGCCTCACGCACTTCATCCGCGACTGCCATGGCTTGTTCGACGCAAGAGCCGATGGCGGGTCCACGCAAGTAATTGCCCGCAAGCCAAATCCCCGGGTGGTTCCGCAGAAGTTTGGCGACGGCGGCCAGGCGGTTGCTGTGGCCGAGATTGTACTGAGGGAGGGCAAGTGGCCAAACGGTGACGTTGGAGAAGACGGGTTCGGAGGAAATTGAAAGGATGGGCGAAATTTCTCGGTGGACGAGACTTGTGAGTGCTGCGGCGGGGAGACTTGCGGCGGAAGGATCGGTGGCGCCGCCGGCAAAACTTGTTAGAAGAGCGTGGCCCTCGGGAGCGCGGCCAGGGAAGAGAGAAGAATTCCACACCGTGCCGAGAACGCGGAGACCGTAAGAGCGAGGCACGAGGAAACCGAAACCGTCGAGAGAGTGACCGATATCGCTGATGCGATATCCGAGAGAAACGACGGCAACGGGAGCGTACTCCATGCGAGCGAGAAGCGATTCGAATGACGGGTCGAGGTGGGAGAGCAGTTTTCCCGTGACATTTGTGGGCGCGGCTAGAATTAAAGACTTTGTGGAAATGGACTCCGAAGAACCATGGGCCTCGAATTGCACGTCAAACGAACCGCCATTCTCCACGGAGACTCCCGTGATGCTTGCCCCAGGGTGCAGAGAGGGGCCGAGGATGTTCGAAAGTGCGCGTATAAGAGTTTCATTGCCATCGCGGAAAGCAAGAAGTGTGGGGCGCTCGCTGGGGCCTGTTTTTGTTTTTGAGGCTCGCAGCATGCCCCGGATGATGCTGCCCGCAGATTTTTCGGCTTCGTAGAGGGAAGGGAAAGCGCTGCGCAGACTGAGACGCTCCGGATCGCCCGCGTACACGCCGGAAACGAAAGGACCCACCAGGCGATCGAGAAGCTGCTGAGAAAATTTTCTGCGGACAAAGGCGGCGACCGATTCGTCAGCATCAGGAGGAACACTTTTTCCGACGAGATCGCGAAG
>WNFO01006878.1_pt1 | contig 10068 bp, 12 predicted proteins | sample 5400251 | NCBI WGS metagenome assembly WNFO01 (sample SAMN13153354, study PRJNA577476) | soil metagenome | isolation source: 100 cm saprolite under Madrone tree | place: USA:California | collected 2016-06-14
CACACTGAGAGGTTGATTGAATCCCTTGGAGCTCACACATCAGCTTTATTGCTTGTAACAGATCTGGAGGCAGGGGTGGAGACAGAGACTTTGGCAGAAGTAGAGGCAGAGGGTGAGGCAGGGATATTAGTGGGCTGGGCAGGGCCCATAACCTGAAGCAAACTAATATGTTAAGTGAGATAAAGCAGACATGCACAGATTGCTGAATAACAATCTAATCTAATCTGAGTTAGTATTTGATATGTATGATACTTATGACCGGCTCACCTTAGTATTATGTGTGTGGCACAATAACTGGGGTAGTGGTTTACTATGTACTGTTCTTTATATACTACACTTAACTAAGGTTTAGTAACCCTAGACTACTGTATAGTATGTGATATAGACTATTGAACTAGTCTGCATGCATGGTCCTGTCATGGTGTCTGCAGACAGTAGGAACAGATGCTAATGGGAGCTCCATTCCATTGAACCAATCAATGCTTACTTTGACATTGGGACCTGTGGCCTTGGCACCTCCTGTCATCTGTCATGAACATGAAAAGCTTTCAAAAAAACATGGGCACATGGTGTAGTTGGTTTATCACGCTCGCTTAGCATGCGAGAGGTGTCCGGTTCAATTCCGGATGTGTCCAATCTTCCTTTTTTCTTTGGTCCCGCCCCGGTCCGGTCCTGGATTGTCAAACTTCCCCTTCTTCCATGACGTAGGACCAATATTGCAGAGCCATGACAACTGTGCCATTTATCAACAGCCTTCCATCGGGTGTGAATCCGAGTACAGAACGGGCCAATCACACACATAATACCGGGAAGGAATACTCCCATGCACATGTCCCTGGAGAGCATGGGCATACACATGAACATCTCAACCATCCCGGTAGGTCCCTCGCTGTTTGGCGATTTACTGGCTAATTTCCGTTCTTCATAGGCAAATTCTCCGAACGGGATCTGCCGGAGTATCCGTCACGAAATTTTGAGGAGCGTGGATTTACTGTTGGCATTGGAGGGTATGTCTCAGTTGTCACAATCTACTTGTGCCCTCCCTCCTAAACGATTACTCGAGGCCTGTCGGCTCCGGAAAGACAGCGCTAACACTGGCTCTTTGTCGACTCCTTCGAACTGAGTACAACATCGGTATAAGTCCCGTGGTGTTTGACTAGCGTCTACGACCTGACTCAAATCTAGCCACTGTCACCAATGATATTTTCACTCGGGAGGATCAAGAGTTTCTCATAAGGAACCGCGCTCTTCCTCCAGAGCGTATCCTTGCTATTGAGACAGGTGGCTGTCCTCATGCTGCCATTAGAGAAGACATTTCCGCGAACATGGGCGCCCTCGAGACTTTGCAAGCGAAGTTTGGTTGCCAGCTTCTATTTGTTGAGAGCGGAGGTGACAATCTTGCCGCAAACTATTCAAGAGAGCTTGCGGACTATATCATCTATGTGATTGATGTCTCTGTGCGAAAATTATTTATTCGGCTTGTTTCCTTCCAACTAAGTGCACTTGTAGGGCGGCGACAAGATCCCCAGAAAGGGCGGCCCTGGAATATCGCAATCAGATTTACTGGTGATCAACAAGGTAAAATTTATTTTAATACGTTGGTCCGCCATATATGAATCTTAAGTATCGTGGCACCCTCCCAGATTGATATTGCGCAATACGTGAATGCATCGCTCGAGATAATGGACCGTGACTCAAAGCTCATGCGAGGGGATGGTCCGACCATCTTCTGCAGCGTCAAAGAAGGCAAAGGGATCGATGACGTTGCCAATCTTATTCTTGCATCATGGCGGACGGCGGGAAGCCCGGGAAAACGGGGGGCCGTTGGAGATGTTGGAATGTAGTCGAGCTCTTGCGGCTCGTAGTATAAGTTGTTTTGTATTTGCTGCCCGCGCGTTCGAGCGCGTTTGCCCACTACCCACCCAATTCCACTTATTTCCCATACGCGCACGGGGTTTTCACTACAGGAGACGTGGAATAAGCCTGAGCAGTGCACAATTCGTTTCGATGAGATATTTAACAGGGTAGTTTTGTAAGTTAATAGAGACAACGTAGACGATATATATCAATTCTTCCTTACTCTACCCTATTTTACTTTCAGTCATCATGATCTCGCGCTTTCATGGCAATGATGCGCAGCCGCACGTAATCAAGATACCATAGCTGCTTCTCCTCATCCCAGTGGCATGCACCGCTTTCACGGCAACTTCCGACAACCTCGTTAACAAGTTCCGGTTTATCCTCGGACTCGATCTCTTCTAAAAATTGTCTACCGAAGAGGCGAATCCATCCGTCAAGATCGGCGAAAGGGGTCACGCGAGGATGTAAAGAAACTTGCAGCGGAACCAGGTTTGCTGATCTCAACAACCTCATATACTGGTCTGGCGTAGGGTAAAACCACGGATCTCTTGCCACTGGATCATTACCCCTCTTGCGCAATGCGGTGTGCAGGGCATCTCTAACACCTTGGACATAGAATCTATGCTCAACTACCATGGCCTCGTGGATATAAAGACTGGAATTCATACCTGCTATATTACCACAACCTCCCATCTCAGCAACAAACAGTCCACCCTCTTTCAAGAGATGGTGAACGCTTATCAGCACCGCGAGTGGATCCCTGCTACACCAATGTAGAGTAGCATTGCTGAATATCTTATCCCACTTTCCCACAAGATCTGGTGGAAGCTCTCCGAGAAATTTTCGATCTTGAATATCACCCACGATGAGGTGCGTATCTGGAACTATAGTTGATTCGCGGGCCTTCACGATCTATGCGATACCGTCAGCATCCAAACTCCATGTCAGTAGTCAATAATGATTAACCATATCCTCGCTCGAGTCAACACCCACGACAGTCCCATCGGGTCCGACGAGTCGCGCGATCTCTGCTGTTAATTCTCCACTCCCGCAACCCAAATCTAGAACTTTGTCTCCAGGGCTCGCATCAAGCGAGTGAAGGATTGGAACCGTTGCTTCAGGAGAATAGACATAAGATGCGACAGCGCGGTATTCCGTTGCAGACCATCCCGTATTGTCGCGATGGGCGATGTCGGATCCAGTCGTCCCACTCATACCAATTCCTCTGCCGAGAGATGTTATACAAGTACGACGGGAAATCCCCCGCACTCGGATATATAAGACGCCTCGCGTGCCGGACATCGTCTCCGAAACGCCCCAAATTTCGGCCGACTACTTGAGATCAAAATCCGATCGGCCGTCTTGAACGGCGTCAAATCGGGGAGGTCGGAATTCGCTCATAAGGAGATTGAGATATCATTGCATGCTGCCGTGTTCTGAATAAACAAGGAAGTCTTACACTACGAACTTTATGATCATCGCGGTTACACATGCCATCTTGAACTGGATGTAGTGAAGGATACTCAAATCAATCTCTAGGCATCCTTGCTTGAGCCATCTACCGCACCAGGAGTCCCCGCACTTGCAGGCTCGGTGGTACGTTGGGGAGCTTTGTTCTCGCCTGCAATGTGACGGGCCTCCTCGTGGATATCGAGGATCTGCTTTGAGGTCGTGGTGTAGAATGCCCGCACGCGTTGACCAAGGGGGGAACTCAGAGCACGCGTGTAGTACTAGGAGTGGGGGGATTAACGGAGAGTGCGAGATAGTTAATACATCGACATACATCTCCTGCCACTTTCGAATAACCTTTTTGTTCATCAACAGTCCTGGCGTGTTGCGTGGCAGTTTGAATCGTACTGGTCACCTTTCCAGATATTGTCTGATCAGGTCCAAGCGCTTTGGCACCAATCGAGGAATCGACAGACTGGAAGTAATTGAGAAAGCGTTTCGAGATTCCCCTTTCGGCTGTCGTGGATCGAGCTCAGGCCACGAAAAAGACACTACACGATATTCAACTCACAATCAAGGTGAATTGCACGTTGCAGTATACTATCCGAGAGCTTGTAGCCCTTGGCCAGGTATTCCGCAGCGACTAGACAATTTCAAGTCATGGACGGTTTGTGACCTGTAAAGGGGACAAGAGGGCGCTCACTGCCTGCCCTAGGTTTGTCGCTCTGATCGAGAGGTGTGCCCGGAACATGAGCCGCTTCCGAATCCTCCTCGTCTGGGTGCACAGTGTCAGAGTGCACATTCAAAGTGTCTCTCCCAAGTAAACTTCCGTTAAGCTGAGTCAATGCTGAGCATGATAATCTGTGCCTATAAGCGCGGGATAGGCGCACCATCAAAGCTGTCTTCGCGGCCGAGGACTTCTCAAAGTGGATGATGGCCGATTTCGAAGGGCCAGTCTCATCGAGATCGATTTTCAAGATCCTTAATATTACCGATCATCTAAAACATAGAAAGGCGACGCTTAAGAGAGGCACGGTACCTTCCGCAGAAGCTGGTAGGAAGTGAACAAACAACGTAAACTGAATGCGACAGGCGACATACGAGAAGAAATCATGAAGCTGCTGTTCCGTTGTTGAGTGGGAAATCCCGGAAACCTGTCAGGGGCTTTGATCAAAAAAGACTGAAAACGAGAAAACGAGAGGCCAACGTTGACGGTGTAGGACATATTGACGAGGCGAGATGAGGCTAAAATATTCAGGAGTTCAGGGGAAGGGCCCTTTGTATTCCCCCCACTGACGTCATTCCACTGACGTCATTCCATCGCACACAACACCGCCGATCACATGTTCACTGAAAGGTGGGCGGCACAAACTGAGAAAATCATATTGAAAGCACTTTACATACTGTACACACGATCGTCAACTCTTGTATCTACATCTAAACCTACACTGAACACACATATTCAATCTTCACTTATCGAACTTGGGTGCTGCATTAAGCCTACCAGGTAAAAAAGTCGAGAATTCAACTTACCTGCACCAAGAGCGACACCGGGAACGGTGTAATACGACCGTTCATGTCGGTGTAGAATCTCTCGGGTACGGTGTGAATCCTCTCCGTGCGCCGTGGCATCGGGCCAGATTGGGGCGGATAACGGCGCAGGTTTTTCAGGTTAAAGATCTCTCCAACCACTACAGGCGCGACCTAATCGGAATGTCAAAATTGAAACCGTTGACGACTAAGCAAGACATACCTGTTCAAACAACTTCGGAGACAGAAGGCTTAAAAAACACGTTAAGTAAAATCACGGCAAATATTAGAATATATAGACTCACCCTCTACGATCCAGGCCAAGAATGCGCTCAGTGTGTGCTGGGGCCCGCGCATAGTTCGCAGTTTCGGCATTCTCGAAGGTTGAGGCCTGCAATGGCAGTTGTAACATCCCGAACCGATTTCTGGAAGGATGACCCACGTCATGAGTAGCATCAATGATGCTGGCTAAAATTTGTTGCTGTTCAGCAACAACAGTACCCGCAATCTCTGTGCGCGATTGCGCTTTCAGGAGTACGCTAGACAACTGCTCATTGCTCAGTACACTATTCTTCGCGCCTCTTTGGAACTCACCGGAGGATTCCGACCTACATTCCGTCGTCAGTTTCCATCTCTGCCGGTCATTGAATATAACTCACGGAGCGCCTCGAAGATGAAGGGCATAATCTGAGCATTGGCGCCCCGCTCGGCCAGTTGGGCGATTTTCTCCGCAGCCTCCGCTCTGTCCGGACAAATATAGAAATCGACGACGTGAGCAATAATCTGAGAGAAAAGCGCAGCGGTGGGCACGAGCGACGCCAAAAGGCTACCAGCGAGGCCATCCAAAGCGCTGTTTCCTGATTGTGAACCTGTAGCCTCCACCAGGTCCCTCAAAAAGTCGTCACTGTGATCATTCCACATTGACACCCATCGAAGCACTGTGTCAGTGATGCCCTCGATATTCACCTGCGCTCATGATTAACAGCCTGGACGGTATTAAGGAATTGGCAACGTACAGAACCCCGTGTCAACCTCGCGAGATGACCTCTTATGAACGGCTCCATATTGTGGACTGCCTTTTGGGACTGCTCCCGCAAGACCCATTCATTACATCGATCCTTGTTGCAGTAAACGTAGCTGAAGTGGCTGAGAGACCATTCGAATTAGAAATTTTTTCGTCACTCACTTCGCTATGTTGGCAAAAGCTGTGTAGAGTTCCTGTTCAGCGTAAGCACCCGCAGGATTTGTCGTAGTCTTGAGAGGTAGTCCGAACTAGAAAGGCAGAGTGAGCAGAGACGATTCATGGGCGCAACGCAACCATCTTACAATCTCGTTTGATAGCCAATGTACAGGAATGAGGTTGATGACCTCTCGTACAACATCAAGATAAGGGCTGGCACCCTCAGATGCCTTCTGTTTTATAAGCTCTTGCGTGATTCTCTCAATGGCGTCAGTTGCTTTTTCCAGTGTTCTTGGTCTTATGAGAACATCCTCAACCTTCAAAGTGCAAATTAGGCTGGACGATATCTTTCAAAGGGCGGACCTACGAGACTGGTGTAACGATTGAGGGGTACACCCCCTGTCAAGATCTCCAAACGTTGAGCAGCCCCCGAAATGAAAATTGCCGGATTTGAAAGAAGCTGCTGGACTTCTGAATACTTAGTTTTTATGACCGTGGAACCAACGGGCGGGGCGGGGTGATTCCAATCGTACTTAATGTCGACATCTCCAGGCAGTTCTTGCGCAAAACCTTTCATCTTGCCGGGCACCAAGAATGGGAAATGGGCATATGAAGATCCCAAAGGATAGTAATCTGGTAGGTGGCGGAACAGTAATTTCGTCAACATGCCACCATAGGATCCGTCTGACATGTTGGCATGGCAATCATCGAAACCCCACGTAGTAAGATTCTGTGCTATATAATATAGTTAGAAAGGAGGCATGAGGTCAAGATAGGTGGACAAAGCCACATACGTGTGTAATCACCCGTGAGGAAACGATCCCCGCGGGTGAGGGCAACAGCATCGGCCAGAATAGCACGGGATATAGTGAATCCTGGGCACAGTCCAGCGCCTGGTTGGGGTTTCTTGGTCTGCTCCGCTTGCAGCCCGACATAAAGTTCTAGGTTGTCAATGTCATGGTACAATGCCTCGGCGGCACGCTTAGGGAAAATTAGAAAAACTAGAGGTCAAGTGGCAAACTATAAACTTACCGCAATCTCCTGATCTTCATTCCACTCCGCGAACGACGTATATGCTGACAGTTGATAGTCAGTCTCAGAACATAGGACGACGCATCGCGAGGTGCTCACGATTCAAGCCCATGAACTTCCGGAACTCGTTCAACTAGGGCAGCGATTTAAGGCTCACAAATTGGACGACATGGATGTCCTCACCGTGCAAACACCCCATGTCCGACCTTGCACGATACCCATCACTTCTATGACGCGTAAGACCTCGGGGGATCCGCGTGCCTTGAAAGCGCTCGCGGGCGCTGCCGTCGCCTTCTGAAGGATCTTGGCCAGGTCTGCATCTTTGAAGCGGCCGGAACTCTTCTCTCGACATAGGCTGTGATGCCAAGCATAAGTCTCGCCCGTCTCGTAAAACCAAACAACATCACGGACCCCCCGAACTTCCACTGCGTGACGTCATCCCCAACAGATTTCAGCACCTTCGCTGCGTTGGTCACGAAATCCTTGACAGTACCCTTTTTCGAGCTATTAATTCCGTCCATGAGTGTCGCAACCTCGAATTTAACTTACAGTTTTCGGGTCGAATTTTGGCATTGTCTCTGCAAAATTTGTCGCAGTCCATTGTGCATCCTCTTCAGAAATGGCTGCATGCCAACGATATAATAAGTTGAATTCGACTGATACGACGTTGCCCTGGCCGCGAGGAGAAACCTCATGGTCAGCATCACGTGTGCTCTATGATATTTATATCAGCCAAGAGGTCACAAAGGTCATCGTCTCGGTTCACCATCAAGGGGTCTAGACGCCACGAAGACCCATCACGTGCTAAGCCAAGAATTGCGCCCACATAGTCGCGCAATATGGTTTGCACGAAGAAACCAGTGTTCACGAGACGGGCGCGTTGAAATATCTCCTCATCTTGAGCGTCACGCGAATCGGTGGGCGGAGGATTCTCGAATTTCCTATTCTCGTTGATACAAAGAATTTTTTCCGCCACGTACTTTATACATAATGAGACAGAAGCATAATAAGGGGAAAGGTAGGTGAAGACTCACGTTGTGATTGCGGTTGAAAATGACTAGAAGCGCGCCCACAGCGGGTGGCATGAAAAGCAATCGAGAATCCGCAAAGACGTCGTCATGTAGTCTGCCAGTGCCATCGCGTCTGCGTACGCTATTGACAGCTTCCGGTGAAGAGCCATAAAGAGGACTGAGATCCAGATAGCTACTTGCCCTATTTAACGCCCAGTCTTTGTGGTCAGTGTGGAAAACGTTATGTATGATGATGTCCGCAAAGGCAAAGAATAAAGAAGAGACCCCGCCAGGGTGTTCAACAAACTTATCTCGCTTGAGTAGAGTGTCGAAGACCAGATCTGGAGGCGGTAACGCAGCATTTGACAGGCAACGTTGGGAAGGAACAGAACGGGCGTAGGGTGAGCCTGCCATCCCCAGCGAAGGTATGAGGGGATTATAGTATGAACCGTCAGCGGAGCGGTATGCGTAGTTGACGGGCTCTTTATCTTCGGATCGATTCAAATTACCCACGAGATGGCTCGGAGGAGGAAGGGAAAGATATGAACAAGGAGGGTGAGGCAGGTCCTTGTACACTAAAAGAAACAGTCGTGTGAAGAGGAATGCGCCAAATGGAGGGGAATGTGCTCACGTAGATTGATAACTACATGTTGCAACCTCGAGCCAAACACTGAATCGCTCCCCAACCTAGCCATCAACGTGAGGACACCCTCAAGCTGTGAATAGTAAATAAGTCGACGCAGACGATAGTAAAGCATAACGAGGAGCGTGCCAGATATTTCCGATCATCGATGGTGCCGCCGATATTAGACAGTCCGTCCATAAACACAGGCTTGCGGAAGAGACGAATGTAAGCGCTATGTGACATGAACTCGCATGAAAAGCAACACCCACTAGTTCAGAAAGCAAGGGATGCGGGCCATGGTCGATTACGTTCCTGATTTCTTCGAGGGGCCGGCTCAGTAGGGGCGGCACTGGATGGGCACCGTCATTGTTCAGTGGAGCGCGGGAGGCCGACCAAAAGTGGGTGGCAGATTGCAACCCCCCGACAAACGAGTCGACACCGGCGCGTAAAGATCTGGACATTGTAGCTGCTCGGGATGTGTGTATGTTGAAAACGATGGATACAGGACGTCGTGTTCGAAAAGAAAGCGAGTGGTATTTATACGAAACCGTAGATACTGTACATACGAACAACAGACACAGGCACTGTCGCGGGGGCGCACTGGTCCATGCGGTGCCACGGTGTACGGTTCTGATACGGTTCTGATCACAGAGCGCCTGAAACAGCTATCATGATGAATTAGGGCGCTACGCCAGTGCTACGCCCGTTCCCAAAATGTCATGGGACTCGGAACTATTACCTTTATCAGAAGTCGGAAACTCAAGTCCGAGACTGACATGGTTGTCCGGAGCTTTTCGATCTCCACTGTCATTATTCGGAAAAGGAAAGGAAGATGATACGTATGAACGGGCTCAGGGAAGAAACCATAAATCCGTTTATGGTCGGCGTCGGTCCCTTGTCTCTTGGCCTTGTCCCCCTGGTACCAACACTTATTTGGTGCTGACATCAACAAATAACGATACAGTCCCGTACAATCACCATTGTGCGGGGCGAATGCGCAACTGATCTATCGGGAAGCGAATGATCTGCCGCGATTGCGAAAAACCAGTGCCTCCGAGTCGAACTTCAATGACATCTTGGTGACCAGTCCACCTTATAACGCCATTTCGATTGAGTGCGGTATTCGTGTAGAATATGATAGACTAATCTGGACATCTTCGGGTGCTGTGCTGGTGAATACGATGACATGATGGCGATAGTACGTGCCATAGTTCTGGTTCAGAGTCAATCGCCCCATACTCGTCACGGTGCCTTGGGTCGCTGAAGTCGGTATATTGTGCTGGCGCGGAACTTGAATACTGCATAACCTCGAGAAACAGTACTAGTGGGCATTTTATCCCTTTCAAATAAAAGGCCGCTACTCTTTCTCTCCAATGGTACAT
>WNFO01009824.1_pt1 | contig 10066 bp, 12 predicted proteins | sample 5400251 | NCBI WGS metagenome assembly WNFO01 (sample SAMN13153354, study PRJNA577476) | soil metagenome | isolation source: 100 cm saprolite under Madrone tree | place: USA:California | collected 2016-06-14
TTCAAAAATGCGCCGCGGCAGCGCGTAAAATGGCAGCACGTTGGCGAGCACCTGGAGATGGGTCAACGGAGATGGGAGTTTAGGTCGACATCTGTTACTAACCGTGACTTTAACTGACGTTTATGTGCTGCTCGAGACGAGGTGTCATCCTAGTGAAACGATCGGTCGGTGACTTGCCGTGACCGCATCTGCGCATCCGACTCAAACAAGGTCAAAGCTGTGTTGATCTACCTTCGTTTGAGCCCTGTTGGAATGTTACTAGACTCCCAGGACTCCGCTTCCAAGCAATCGGTCTCCATCCGCGAGAAACGCGAAGATTCGAGCATGAGACACGCAGGAAATATACAGGAGTATCATGATGCAATATGCCATTTATTTTGCGGATACGGTAATATACAGCTACTACAGTATTGGAGTTACGAGAAACGCTTCAAACAACCATCTCAGCAATTCTCTTTTTACACAACAGAAGCGTACTGTACTATCTGTGGTAGACTTGTTCTCTGGCCTTACACAACAGGTACATTGTCGATCGCGGGTGATGCATTCCAGTCAGGATACAGGTGGTTCTCGGTTCGCTGGAATGGTCCCGCAGTTGCACAGAATTTGTGGAAGCGAGTAGGGATGTCATTCGGATTGACAGCTAGTCTTGCATCAAGTTCGGAAACAGGGATGTAAGTGACCTGCAGTTTCTTCCCAGTCTTTTCTTCGTATGCCTTGAATATTTCGTTGAACGACTATTTAGGGGATGCATTAGTCAGACACTAGTACTGCAGAAATATCAAGACGTTACCTTGTCGTCTCCAGCGATAGCGAACGAACGGTCCTTCAATTGTTCGGGTGGAAGGTGTGTCAGGACATAGGATATATATCGAGCAACATCGAGTCTGGACGTAAACGTAATTTGCTTGTTGCCGTCGCCACCAACGGCCACTTTACCGCTTGTGACGTCGAGGTAATAACTCCTTAGATTGTCGTCAGCTGGACGGAATAGCTACTAGTAAAAGAAAGAATTATTTCAAGAGACGTACGAGACCCAAGCGAAATCCGACCACGGGCCAGTATAGAAGGCAGCGTATGGTATGCCCAAAGCTTTCAGCTGAGCTGCTGAATGATATAGCTGCCGACAGAACCGGCCCCAGCGACGGCGAATTTCGTGTATCCAGACATGAGCTGATACTATGTACTGTATGTGCCCATAGCGCGGGCCATGGCTCGGGCACCATCTATCTCGGCCGCATCGTCACGGTTACGAACTTACTCGCCGGGTTTAGATGATGAGCCAGGACTCGGGTGTGCATGAGAATGTATAGGTCCAACTCCGAGTCTGATTTGTACTTCCTTGGGAGAACGCAGCATTGACACGTAAACCTACTAGTAGAAGTGATGCGTTTGTACGAAACCGAACGTTTCTCGGTTGTCCAGGTGCGGCTCAAGACAATGATAGTGAAGCGGCCAGCATTGAACCCATCGGAGTCAAGGCAACGCCGTCTGTTCTTGTCCTCCAGCTGTTTCTCTCGCGATGAACACGACACCAGCTTCAGGTTCTTTCGTTCTCAGACATCCTAGGAGAATGGCCATGACGTTGACGCATACTGGTTGTTTGACCGGGAGCAACTTGAAAACCTGACGGATATGTGGCCCGGAAGACGCGTCAACGTACGTACAACTCCGAGTCCTGAGTGGAGCATCCTCGGTTTTCACTGCCTCTCTCACCTCTCGCCCTGCGCATGACAACTGCAAATGAATCACACTCGTTCCTGCCTTCACAGCCTCCTGCCTTTTATTTTCTCTTCCATTTTCTCTCTCCTTCCTTGTACATTAGGCAACACTTAGCCGCAGCCACGTGGCACCAGTACGCCCTCAATACAGTCCTTAGCCCTTTTCTTCATTTCACTCACATTTTACTGACATTTTTCCTGTACATCCGGCACAACGACGACTTGTATACCCACTCCTTGACGACACCGCCCTTTCTTGCCACCGGACTCGACCGGACTCGAGTACTCAGTAGGGACTTTGGATGTATGTACTGTAAGCAGCTTCCTCGCTCGTCGAGGATGGCATCGTGTCAATCGATTCGTGTGTTCTCTTTCTCTCGTGTGCGTCTCCGCCGTCTCTTTTAGCACTCGCGTCTGGAACCGCCGTGCACGACGTGCCCCTCATCTGTCTCTCAGCTCTCGCCGACTTATATCTCATATTGTCGCTACACCCTTCAAGCAACGAGGTCCGCTGCTCGGGATTAGCCATCAGGGGTTTGTTTTCTCTCTTAAACTCATCAAGCAGAAACAGAAGAACGTGGCCACATGCCCATCGGTCCGCCTTGATTTGACTGCGCCTTAACTTTTTCTCGACCTTGGGTGCCATCCAATGCTCTGTTCTGCATTGAATATGATCTATATCTGCCCCGCGATCACGACCCAAAGATAGCGCTTACGACGCTGGGAACAGCCGCCGTCATGGAACGCACGCTTCTGGATCTACTCGGATACTGAGGACAGAATGACCTGACCAGGAGCGCGGAGGCGGCAGAAGGCAGGCGGTTTGTCGAAGTGACGGAATTCATAGAACATCCTCATGCTTACCAACCGATCGTGGCATTCGTCTCTCTAGAATCTCAGGGAAATCGAATCGACCTTTAAGGAGCATTGTAGTGGTCTGAGTGCATATTGTGTGACATTTGCCAGGCTCATTTCAGCTCTGCACCAACCGGTACGCTCTGCCCTACGAAATTCTTTTGTTCTAGGATATTGACTCACCGTCTAACCAGGCAGACGATCATCAACAGAAACACATCATTGGGCCATAGTCGCCTTTAGTGTTAACTTTCGATGCCAAGTTTATCGAACTGCTAAAACAGCGAAGCGCGGATTTTACTGCATCATAGTTCATGGGATACTATTCGATGATCCATGACAAAAACCGTCGATTATTGTAGCAATTCTATCTAGGTATCAATACAAGTAGCCCAACTGTTTCCATGCACGAAGTTAGAAAGATCGAGTCTGGTTTCATGTCCGCCTGAAATCCAAATAGTGTTCGGACGGTGAAGATCTTCCCTATACATTGGTGGGATCCACATTAGTAGTTCACCTTTACTACCGCATATCCATCCCTCGTTATCGATTACGGAGTGATCAGTGAAGTCAACATCATTTTTAGTTTCTGTTTTCCATTTTGTAACGTTCGACATTCGAATTCTTCGATCATCCGAGCCTGAGACGATGTGGTGGCCATCGGGCGAGAATGCCACAGAGTTGACCGAATGCGTGTGTCCAGTGAAAGGGCCTGCCACCGTCTCTCCCGTCGTGGCATTCCACACACGAATTGTTCGATCGTCCGAGCCTGAGACGATGTGGTGGCCATCGGGCGAGAATGCCACAGAGTTGACCGAATGCGTGTGTCCAGTGAAAGGGCCTGCCACTGTCTCTCCCGTCGTGGCATTCCACACACGAATTGTTCCATCGTAAGAGCCTGAGACGATGTGGTGGCCATCGGGCGAGAATGCCACGGATTGGATCAAGTACCCGACATTTGAAGTCACCATCTCGCATGATGGCCAATGAGACAATCGTCCACGTTCCAAATGTAGTATTCGAGGAAACCAGCTAGAATAATGCATAGAGACGAGAGAACAAGTTGGCGCAAATGGTAGAGCAGAAAGATAGACATGTGGGGCACTTTTTGTCATGGCCATCCCGAAATGCCGCACAAATACCGAGCCATCGTTGACGAATGACTTGAATTCCTCAAGCGGTATCCGAGGATCCTATTGTGAATATCGCAATTAGTTGTTGACATTTCTCATCAGACCAGTTATACTCGACTCACACCCTGACTCGACGCCAACCACATATTCAGAGTTGCGAACGCCGATGGAGCAACACCAATATTTCCCGTCAAGCTAAGGGCCTCCAGCCAAAACAGAAATTTCTCATTGAACAACTTTTCAACCTTTTCAAACAGTTCCGTCATGAAATCAGAGTGTTTCAAATGGTTGTCCCAGAAACGACAGGCATACAACAGAGCAGGTGGGATGTGTTGATCAACGCGAATGTTAAGGTCTTCGACGTCATTGTTGGCAAGATATGATGTTTCGAGGCCGCAGATATTGAATTTGAGGCTATTGAGTAGTAGATCGAGACAGGAGAGCGCCAATTGACGGTGAGCATCACGGACGTCAACATAAAAGTCGCCGCTCTTGTCTTTATTTGTGACGAAATCACGGAATGATGTATGGAGAGGAATGATCGGGAGGCTCTTGTCAGATGAATTGACATTACTTAACAATGAGCCGAGGCGACTGAGTAATCCGGTAACGGCGGCATCATGGTCCTTGTCGAGGAAGGCGTGTCGCAGGGTAATGAGTGAGCGGATAGAGAGGGGTTTGACTGAAGTAATCAATGGTCCAACAACAGAGCGGAATAGACCTCGTGTTTCTTGTAATGTAAAGTACCCTTCCAGGACTTCTTTGTATAAATAGTCCAACGGGTCTTGTCCACTGCGATTTGTACTGGGCTCCAGAAGATGTTTGATGCAGATTTCCTCACTAAATCCAAAGCGCTCGGGAGGACCTAGGATAAGATCACTGGCAACCGCTGCCCACTGGAACAATCCCTCTGCCTTTACTGCCAGTGCTTCGACGTAACCTCTGAACCTATCCAACGGGAGTTTCCACCGAAGAAAGGTGGAAATGTCATTATTCGTCCCGGCAGCCAGCTTGGTATCGCTCATGTATTTGATAGTGACCGATGGTCCTTTGTTAAGCGCAGACACGATGGCGGGCTCTGGTCTCGAGGTGATGACCACACGGAAGTTCGATGGCAGTCTGATGAGGTTTTGGGCAAGAAATGTGTGCAACCCAGTTGTACCAGTTGTATCCCCACTCTCGTCGAGGGCGTCGATTACGACAAGAATAGGGCCGATGATGGGAAGGTCCTTAAGTGGTTCCAGGATAAGGGATTCGAACAAAGCATCATAGGAACGAGTGCCGACTCGAAGGGAGGTCTTGTCCTTTACGACCTCTCCGAGCGCAGATTTGAACGAAGGATATCGGTCAGCAAGATCGCGAGCGAGAGTCGTAAAGAAGCGATAGGCCTCCGGTTTGGCCTGTTCCCTCCGAATAAAGATAAATGATGACGTAAGGCGGTGCATTTTATCGAACAAATGTGCGATCTCATGCGCGATCGATGACTTTCCCGTGCCTGCTTGTCCGAAAAGAATGAGACTACGTTCCGAGGTGGGGTCGTTCACCCAGTTGACAATGAAGTCTAGGAATCCCATGCGTGTTCCAAAAAGACAGCCCTTGTCAGGACTGAATCGCGAGCCGAATCCGTATGGGATGTCTCTGATTATTGCATTGAGTTCTATGACGACTATCAGATCCGTAAACCCAGAAAGCATGAAAACCGACCTACCGGCCTCTGAAATTTGGCTCGACAATCTTCCCAAGTCGTCCAGAATTTGGAACACACCAATCTCTATAGAAATGGTAGCTTGGCCCAAGAAGGCCCTTCGGCGTTTGTCAAGGGCATCGGACAAATCCTTAATTTTATTCTCGGGTCCGCCGGCTATGTTCTTCAATGTCCGCTTCCCTGAAAATTCTACATTTACAAAAGCCAATGAAAGCAGATGAAGACAACGTACAGAATTGCGAGTCCCTTGCATATGACTGGATAAAGTCGCAGCAACTACAAACATCCTGCAGCATGAGAGTAAGGATTCGGGCCTGTTCCGATTGCGGCTTGATGGATTTCAGAGTGTCTTCATGATGTGCGAAATCAAACGCATCGTGCATGGCTTCGAGCAGGGTTTGGACGTTGTTGTCACGTTGGTACTGTTCCAGGAACATCTACCATCCAGACGAACATAGCATGAATACCTTGTCTGGAATATGACGCAAATGGACGTACCCTAGGGATTGCTGAGAGTAAACCGTGCGCCATCTTTGCGAACGGGGAAAGCTGAGTTTGGAAGTTAGCTCAGTCAAGGACAACAAAAGGGTATTATACTGACTTCCGCAATTGGGCTTAACGTATTCATCACCCAACTGATCCTCTCGACCACGCTTTCCCACATTCTCGATCGGTCAATTGGGACAATTGCCCTCATGGCCTCATCGGCGCGATGACGAGCTAAATGGGGATCCTCGGTGGGCGACATCTCTTCCCGACTCCGTGACATAGGAGTGTCATTTTCGATGGAAGGGTGATGCGGCAGAGATGAAGGAGGTTCGGGGGCGGTGAATTGAATGTGTCCCGGTATAGTAGTTTCTTCGGCGGGAGAGTGATCAGCTTCGGTCGATATATTTGGGGGGCTGTTGGGTAGGTTCGCAGCGGTTGTGTTTACTAACACGGTGACCGATATATAGAGTATGACCTGCTGCCGCTGCTGCGTTGACTGCACAGCTCCCCCAGTATCATTTCTGAGAGCACAAGGGATATCTACACGCCAGATGTTCAATTGATGGAACGAAAAGGGGTTGAAAAACGAACCGCTTTGAGAGGATAGAGGTATCGGCATCTCATGGGTCCCTATGAGGATGGGATACACATCCCACTTCGCATAAAGACAAAATATGAGAGGTAAAGACGGTTGTACAAGACTGAATGGAAATTTTAGTCAGAAATTTGGAGGGAACGAAGCAAGACCCACAAGGCATTCAGGTTCTGATTCCACTTCGCCGTCTTTCCCTCAACTCGAGCGTTTGCCGTCTTCGCAGTTGTCTCATGGTTGGATACTGTAACAAAGACCTTCCTCTTGAGGAGACCATATTTCTTGATACTTGGGACATTGTCGGCTCGAAGGACTAAGTAGAAGATTAGGACATCATCGAGGTATCAACGAATTAGGATTTAAGCACGAACCTGCCACCTCAACGCGATGCTCGGATTGTCTTGCGTGCGATTCGGCGATCTGGGCGCTGTTCATGGATAGTTCTTGAGCGACATCACCACACAAAGAAAGGGACCGACGCACCCTCGTCCTGGGCTTTGCGATGTCGAGGGGCCTGGGCTGGAGCAGTAGGTCACTATTAGAACAGTGTTAGTTACAGGCATCTGTTGTACGCACGAATTCAAGAGCATTTGGTTGTGCACCACATCTACTTCGGTGGCCATTCAAGCTATGCAGAGAGCTCAGTGCGTATAGGAGAATATACTAGTAGGAGGAAGTTATGGGGATAGAGTGAGTCTGCCTTGGGACAGCACGCAGTGAACACACAGTCGCAATCTCGTACCCAGACTCGGACATTCTATCACACGTCTGTCACCGCCAAATCACACGGACCCCTGACAGGGGCCTGCAAAGCGTACGAATGTAAGGACTCCGGGAAGGCAATTTGGCCTTCTGTGATCTCCAGGGCGGCCGCAAGGCCAATAATGCCCAAAAGGTGAGGCAGCTCGCACGGACCAGGCTTCTAACGCGAAAGAGGCTGCGAAAGTGGCCAAACTCCCTAACTTTCGGATAAGTTGGCACAAGCATAAATAAACAAAAAAACAAATTCAAAATTTAAAAAAAAAAAACTCCGAATACTACGCAACAGACCGCCTTTGGTCAGGTATCAAATTCATCGGAAAATTAAGGAGAATTTTTCTATCATAGACCGAGGGTGAGAATGTGAGAAGGATGAAAATCGGTATTTTGAGGCTTAGCTGAATCTCATATCCCATGGACGACACACCCGACCACATCATTGAACCCTCACAACACAGAAGAGCATCTGACTACCGTCCATTTGCACACGACTTTTTAGCACTTTCAGACTGCTACCACGTAACTCGGCACCACCACCTCCCACGACAGGGAGCACTTTCTCGTCTAATTTGCGTCATAATTTGCATTGCTTGTCGTGGAATAGTGCAACGATATGCCGCTGACGTGTTGATGGCAACGTTACAATGAGCGTTCCCAGAGGCGAGAAACGGCTCATCAAACTGGGCATGTGTTTTGGATTAGAATTCGATTTTGCTTCCCAGTTTAGATGAGCCATGGTTTGGTGATCCAAGAAAGCCCAACACTCCCGACGTCAGCATACCTAAGCCCGCCTGTCAACAAAGTCACGGAAGTAGAGGTGCATCGCGTCACCTTTTCAACATCCATCTTCCACCGCTGGTCTGCACCATCGACCTCTCCAAACCAACGCATGAACAAAACCACGTCCCGTTTCCTTGGCGACCTTAACCTCAACCTCTGGGACTGCGGCGGTCAGGATGCCTTCACGGACTCTTACCTCTCGACGCAGTGCTCGACCATCTTCCAACAAGTCGGCGTGCTGATTTACGTTTTCGAGGTCAGCACGCATGATGCTGTCAAGGACGCAGCATATTACCGCGACTGCCTCGACGCGCTGCAGAAGTACTCGCCAGAAGCGGCGGTGTTCCTTCTTGTGCACAAGATGGACCTCGTGGCGGGGGACAGGGCAGCGCTACTAGAGCGCCGTACGCGCGAGCTGCAAGCGGAGAGTGGGACGGTACCTATCACCGTGTTTGGCACGAGCATTCACGATGAGACGTTGTACAAGGTACGCAAATAGCCAAACGCATCATCCTCCCCTCTCCTGTACGGACTCATGAGAACAGGCATGGTCGCGCATCGTGCACTCCATCATTCCAAACGCGGCCGTCCTATCAAAACACCTGACAACCTTCGCCCAAGCCTGCAGCGCCACCGAGGCCATCCTATTCGAACGAACGACCTTCCTCGTCATCGCCACCTCCTCCCCACCCGATGAAGGCAGCCCAGAACAAGTCAAAAACGACCTCAGCCCAACGCGCTATGAGCGCACTAGCGAGCTGATCAAGGCATTGAAGCACTCGTGCTCACGCATGCGCGAGGAGTTTCATGCGCTGGAGATGGAGCTGCCTGAGTTCACCGCGGTGCTGGATGGGATGACGAGAAACACTTACATCTTGCTCATCGTGCATGACCCGACAATCGGTATGTGCCTCGAGCCTCGAGCATCGCAATGCCACGCGTTTCACGCTGACGTGCGAATTTGCAGAGACCGCTGCGCTAAGGATAAACATCCGTCTCGCTCGGCCGAAGTTTGAGGAACTACAGACCGATTCCGTACTCGCCTAAACGTTTATGCCCTCTATGTATCTCTCCCTCTCTTCTTCTATCATTATTTCTCTTTGAGACATGTTGATTTTCTTCCCTCTTCATCGACTTTAGGCTTATTTGAACATCGAGTTACTTTCTGTGTTGGATAAGGCGATGCGTCCACCCTCCGGTCAGCATCACGCGCCGAGTTCCCTATCGAACAAGTTCTTCCTGTGCTGTCTTCGCCACCCTTCCTCATATCTCCTCGCTCCCAAAATGTCTTGGCGTACGCCAATTTGTTTTCAGTCAAAGTTGGACAGGGACACAATAACACCCTTTTGAGAAGTGGGTGGGTCGGATTTCATGTCCTTTTTGAGACATTCGGAGCCGCCACGTTACACGTTGCGGAATGTAGCTGGAGACGTCAGCCAGCGTTGCATGGGCGCAAAGCTTCTGCTCAAATGAACTTCTCTGGATGAGGCGTTCCGAGTATCAGTCAGTGTCGATTATCATGAATTGGATATTTCCTGGAACCAGGCGGATGTCCACGTTGTCACAACCGAGTCAAAGAGTCTGTGATGGTCGTGCTGTAGTCCTCTTCTCACGGAGAGTTTGTCCGCATGCAGCTCTTCATTCATCTAGTGGCGTCCTTTGCCACGTCACAGAGAAGGCCCTTCATATTCTCTTCCCTCATCGTCTTGTCTAAGTTTACAGGATGATCGGAGTGGGACACTACATTTAGGAAAATACGTGCTATGGAGCCCGTCATCAACGTCAGCGACCTAAACGTCATCCCTCCCCACCCAGGTCGGTGATTAGTTCGAGTGAGTAAGCCGTCGTCATCGATAACCACGTCCGGAGACGAAAGGAGGAAAGGAAAACCTTCTCTTACGGGAGGGAGATGCCAACTGGGGCCAAGGCAGTGCCCACCTGAGAAATTGGGATGGTGTGCAACCGATAAGGTGGGAGGCGCCAATCTCATCGCGTCGAGTGTCTCCGTTCCGTCCGGGTTTGCAAGCCGTGG
>WNFO01014941.1_pt1 | contig 10066 bp, 11 predicted proteins | sample 5400251 | NCBI WGS metagenome assembly WNFO01 (sample SAMN13153354, study PRJNA577476) | soil metagenome | isolation source: 100 cm saprolite under Madrone tree | place: USA:California | collected 2016-06-14
GAGGACGAGGAATAAGATGACGTACATGCCATCCGCTTTGTCAGACAGCGTATCGACGACAAGTTGTTTGTCCTCTTCCTTCCATCTCCGCATGCTCAAATCTGAGCGGACAACTGATTTGATGTACTTGATTATGTCTTCCTTTTGCCCGATCTCCTCATGAAGAGAAATCCTGAGAGTCGTCAGCGGCTCAAGCACCAGTCGGATATCCATCTCCGGCCGACTGGCGACACATAGGTGTACATTCCGAAGTTTCAAATTCACAATTTCTTCGATCAGCTCCAGGATCTCCCCACGAGCCGACGGCCTCCCCGGGAAATTGGGACTTTCATCGAGACCGTCGACAACAATATAAATTGGGACTTGGCCGGCAAGTCTCAGCATGTCCTTCATACATTCTTTTAACGCTCCAATACTAGGCTTTCGTATGCCGCCACTTTTGTCTGAATATAGCTTGGAAAGGATCTCAGAACAAGAATCCGACTCGGCAGAGAGCTGTGAAACGAGGGAGGAGAGCAGGCCAAAGCAGTCTTGCTTCTTGACATCCCGAAAATCGAAATAATAGTAGGCCATGACGGCCAATCCGGCTTCATGCATGTCGTCGACATCCTGAATGACCGCGGATCTAATAGGTGCTATGAATAACCTCGAACAACCCATAACGTCATGACTTACAGAAGCGTGCTCTTCCCTGACCCCGCTTTATGGTCAACAAGTTATTAGAGCGAGGCACTCATCAGTGGTTGGGAAAACGTACGTTTACCATGAACCCACAATAGCGACCCGCTCGATTTCCATTCGGATAATGCCTTGCTTTCGAAGAACCATGCAGCGGTTCCAATATGTCGCGATTTCGAAACGAAGTTGTGGTTCGTCGAGGGATCCGGGGTTGATAACCAGTGTTGAACGTCCCTTTGCAGCTGGTCGCCTATAACATACCATCGTCGGCAACGTTAGGTGAAAACAACAACAACAACAAACGTTTCATCTTGTTCATTTCATTTGATTCTTGTTGAAGAGAAACAGCGCCCTCAAATCAGCAAGGACGATACCTCTTGCACGCGATGACACATACCCAAATTCCGTCGGATGCCATCAGCCGGTGCCTTTCCATCTAACCGGACAAGAGCTTAAACGAATGTCTGTGAGAAGTTATGAAAGTATAAGCGCACCTCCCATGACCTCCTTCATGTTATCTGCAAGACCATGGACCACACCCAAGGTCTGCGCAGCAACTGACAGACTCTCGTCCTTGGTCAATTGATCCAATCTCTCGATGGCAGCCTGTATCTTATCCTTCTTCCAGAACTCCACAAATTTCTCTGTGACACGCTGAGCACGCGAAACATATATGTGACGGTGCACATACTGAATCTCCCCTGCTGTATTTGCTTTGTGGTCAGGGCAAGCACCGAAAGTAATTCAATCATTATTTTGACGATGATATCCATCATAATCGGAGTAGGCGAGATTGTCGTATAGACCTCCAGACGCTTTAGGAAACTCCCCAAGCGCTCAAGGAGGTTCAGGAGCGCGTCGTAGCTGGACCTAACCCTACTAGCAGCCTGGCATACTCATTCATCACAGGGAGCTGGCTAAAGGGTATATTTCAAGGGACGTACAACGAGGAGGACGTCAATCCCAACGAATAAGGCCTTGGCATGTGGGAAGGGGACCTGATGAAGACAGGTTAAAAGAATCACCTGATCGTATGAGTGGCTCACCAGGCCTGAGATTCCCGAGAATGCATGTATGACATTCACTGTGACGCTGAGGCAGTTAATCAGCCTGCGATTGCCATCACGATACTCCTTGAACGCCTTCTCTCGTTCTTGGAGCAGTTGGAGGATGGCCTCGGGAGACGTAGCCTGTTCGAGTGCGGCAGCAAACGGATTTTGAGAGAGGTCGGTTCCAGTTATTTGGGCGTATTTGGCCAAAGCATCGGTGATCAGTTGAATGTTGGGAGTGGAGGATGTTGAGGATGTCGGCTGTTCTGTCGACGACATGAATGTTACAGATCGTTAACGAGCTTTCGTCCAGAGGGATGGAGTTGGGGAAAGGAGAGCAAGGGATCAGGATAAGGTTTGATGGGCATGCAGGCGACACAAGGACAGCGCAAGGCTGTGGAGACACGAGGCAGATGTGACACAGGTGACCGGACTACACAGCGCGGAAAATCCCGACATCCAAATATCGAACAATAAGAATCACTTTATCGCCCGTCACCTCTCGACTTGTTTGTCCTGTCCGTTTCTATTACTTGAATTCGAAGGCTGAAGACTTCTGTGGGCATGAGACTCAATCACGGGTTGCGCGCGCCTGCAGACCAGTGGGTTTGCTAACGAATGAAGTTTGACAAAAATACGTGCGTCCGACCTTGAGTGCTTTGCTCTTATGCTTCCGAGTTCCGCGTTCCATGTTTGAAGTCGTGAGGCGCGAATGTTAACGCGTTAATGTACTCCTGTATTATATTTATCGCACCAAGAAAGGTTGTAAATTTGAACACCAAAATCATCCGCGCTGTTTTCTCTAACAACAACTAATATGATATGAGCGCCGCGCCGGCGTGGGGACCGCGGTGCTGATCGCATCCTGAAGGGCTGAGGGATAGTACTGTGGCGTCACGGTGGTGGACCGTCAAGCTCAGGGTTCGCTCATTACTTGACCGCATCAGTTGCGGGACTCTGCGAATAGATAGGATGATGGGATATACATTTCAACCAAGCGGATCGACCTGTTTGTATCAATGAATCCATACGCAGCAACTTATAGTTACAGTGATACTGTACCTGGTAAGTTAGAGTGTTTCGAACTTACAATAATAGAGTGCGGCCCATGTGGGAGGGTTCACGGCAGGGGTCAACGGTAGTATTGAATTCAACGTGGAGGCGCCCAATCAGTGATGATGATCCTTCTGAAGCATTACTGTGTCGTGATTGCGCTGAAATGGCTTTGCGTGAAATCTGGGGTACCCATGGTAACTTGAAGTTGCGTCAGGTCCAAGTCCACCCCGGGCCGAGACCACCCGACATGAGTGATACAAGAGTCATGTGAAGTACGGCCCGGCCATACTTCTGCGCCGAGTTTTCCTTATCGCGGGTTCGTGGGTATCAGGAATAGATGGCGCCGGATAGGCTTGGATGCCTGGCGAGCATCTCACCGCATTCAGGTTGTAGAACTGGAACCACGTCCGGTGTTCATCTAATGCGGCCACTACACTTGCGCTTACGTGCCACTTGCCACTTGCCAAAGCTCCAAATCAATATTCTCATATTCATCATTTGTGGCGTGGCGAACCAATCACGTTCTCACAGGTTCTCACTCTCACACTGTGCTTCCTTCACACCTTGCCTGATTAGGATAAATGGTACACACACTCGCTGCTTCTGCATCTCCTGTGGGAAACTTGGGATGTGGTGGCATCCACCACCTTTTGTTACTAAATGTGCCAGTCTGTGCGCAGTCACGGTGGCCCCGCAGTTTACCCACTGCAACACCGGTGCGCCTGCCTGTGAGCTCCTGCCATGTCGCCGCGGACGCCGCCCTGCTCTCTCTAGTTCTACGCAATCCTGCGGGATGATCCCCGGCTGTCTCAGATATTCTTGTATTGATTCGACTCTCTGGGATTGCTCGTTGAGATGCTGACGCTCCGAGGCCCCGAGGCCCGCGAGATCCAAATTTGAGGCAAGATAAGATCGTAAGCGAACTTTCAAGGGACGTACAGCGAGGAGGACATCGATCCCAACGAATAAGGCCTATGCAGGTGGGAAGGGGACCTGACGAAGACAGGTTAAAAGGATCACCCGATCGCATGCGTGGCTCACCAGGCTGACCGCGGAACCTAAGATTCCCGAGAATGCATGTATGACGTTCACTGCCGCGCTGAGGCAGTTAATCAGTCTGCGATTTCCATCGCGATATTCCTCGAACGCCTTCTCTCGTTCCTGGAGCAGTTGGAGGATCGCCTCGGGAGAAGTAGCCTATTCGAGTGCGGCAGCAAACGGATTTTTGAGAGAGGTCGGTTCCAGTTATTTCGGCGTATTTGGCCAATGTATCGGTGATCAATTGGATGTTGGAAGTGGAGGATGTTGAGGATGTCGGCTGTTCGGTCGACGACATGAATGTTACAGATCGTTAACGAGCTTTCGTTCAGAGGGATAGAGTTGGGGAAACGAGACCAAGTGTTCAGGGTAAGGTTGATGGGCATACAGACAGCGCACGGCTGTGAAGACACGAGGCAGATGTGATGCAATGTAACGCTTAGTCGTAAATTGGTCACAGAGCGCGGAAAATCCCGTTATCCAAAAAAGATTTTATCGAGCGCTCACCTTTTCACGACTTTTTCATCGTCATCTTTCGACTTGTTTGTCCTGTCTGTGTGGGTGAGTCTCAATCACGGGTTGCGCGCGCCCGAGGTTGGAATGGGACTGTGACGGTGCCTAATGGCCCGGAGATGAAGTACAGCCTGATTCTTCTTTTCAGACCAGTGGGTTTGGTAAATGAAGTTTGACAAAGTACTGTACACGCGTCCGACCCCGTGTACTTTGCTCTCATGCTTCTCGCCTTCAGAGCAGATGTCCTCCCGTTGGCATGACTTATCCGTGCATGAGTAAAAGCACTGAATACGTCGTCTATCGTAGACAGGTAGATGTAGTGCTGGCATGACTGGAACGATTGTGCTAACCTCAATGATTACAAATGCCGCTGAACGAGATCAGAGTCGACATGATTTTCGATTGCTATTCCGATTTACCGTGCTCCCTAAGAACGCCGTGCAATGGGTCAACTAAAACCGGGAAACAACCCCTTCTCTGTCAGGCGCTGATGTTTATCTTACAACGAAATATCACGACACCCCGGTGACTATTTGCAAAGAAAGCCAAGTATGGAAAGTGTTGCTAGGTCAAAAGGTAATACTGACCTCGGTCTATTCGGAGTATCACTGATATCCGTCGACTGTATGAGTCCTTTTCTCGGATGTCCGAGATCTGAAAACCGAGGCGGCATGTTGGCCCGGTCGTTAGAGTGACACGTAAAAAACCATCGTTTTGACAAGCAAGCGAGCGATGTCGAGGCTTCCATTTACTGACATGTCCCGTCTTCCTAGGCAAAGTGTAACGGAACCCATTACTTTGTCTCCATCTTCATTTACTCTGTACTGAGCTGTGTCCCGATGCCAGTCGTCCACGTCCACATTTCAAAACACGTACGTCTGTCCTACATTCGTTAAAATTTGCAACTAACATCAGCATTGGAAATCTCCGATGCCAATTCCAATTCAGCAGCAGTCACGGCTTTATTGCCCAATTTGAGTACATTGAAATCAACGCCTCGCTGAAGCAAGAGCTTTACAAGCAGCCCACTTTAAGATCCCGAGTGTTAACACGTTTCATTGACGCGCACCTCGGATTCCAAACCGTCTGGAACGATGAGTCCAGTGGTCGGACGGGGAGATTCGTCTTGGTGCTCTCTGCCTGAGAGCACCTAAAGCAGAAACGCGTGGTTTGCGCGACGCTTGCCATCGCCGTCAGTAGTCCGCAGATTCGCATCGTTGTCGACTAGCAGATCAGCAGTCTTGACTTTCCCCATCCTGCTTCCCAGTGAAGTGGTGTTTTATTTTCCCAGAGAATACATATCGACCGAAGCGTCACGCAGGACTAGCGACTGAGTAAACTCGATGTAGCGTATGACTTCTTCCTCCAAGCTCGAGGTGGACTGCAAGACGAGATGCAAGGTATTCTAGAGGTAATCTATCTGGATGTTCGCATTAATGCCATACTGCAGGTCCAACAACAAGCTGCGTCACGTCAAGATAACCTATTGCAATGCAATTTGTAATGGAACCCAGTTCTGCGGAACAACAAGGCTGGACTCCATTGCATATCGCATCACAATACGGACATCTTGACGTCCTGCAACCAGTGGCCAACGCTAGCATTGCCATCAGCATTCGTAATGGGCCCCAAAAGATCCCGATACCCAGCTCGTATGGGTAGAACAAGCAGCGCTCGAGCAGCATCCCGTGGAGCATAGTGTTGAGGGGGAATACCGGAAGTCACGTGCTTCCCTTTCAAGCGAGGGTCAGGCGTGCGTATGAGGACCAACTCCCCGCTGCTGCTGGGTGCAAAAAGTTCATTCACTTCCGTTTCGAAAGCTGACATATATGCCACATTCGAGCAGGAGCCTCATGATGGGCAAGGTACCCACCTCTTGACGCCGAGTAGACAGCCGCGCGCGCCCAGTTAAGGAGCATGAAACCTCGAGGCACCCAAAGCTTGATGCCTGGCCAAATAGTCTCTTCTGTGTAGTTCCCGCTGTCAACGTGTCAGCACTGTAAATAAGTAACTTTGTAATCTCGGGGTCCGACTACCTGATCCGCTTTTGGATGCTCAAGTTGGGTTCATGTGGTATACAACACGTCCTAAATGGCGCTTAGTATGTCAGCAAGGGTACATCAGTGCCACGGTCCAGTAAAATGTTAAGGTGCTATATCGTGACACATGGTACAATGGTGTGACGCATACTCACCCCGGGAATTCAAGTACGACTCACGATTAGGATCAGTTCGCACTGGAATTCCCGAAGAAGTAAGAGAGGCCAAGTGCCCCGTTACTACACACTACACGCTTATTCCGTGTATCGAGATACGCACCAAAGCTGAGTAACCCATGAGACCCGTCTCATACTGCGCCTTTCGAGTCGATATTGAAGTCTGGTGATTGAACGTAGTCGATGGGGTTACCCAGGGGCTACGGAACCCATACAGAAACATAGCTTTGAGCACTGTCATATATAACGGAAGCGATTTCGCCCAATGTCGATCGAGGTCATCTCCCTGGATCCATGCCGCAAAATGAGGCTTTGTCCAGTCAAGTAAGTGTTCCATGACATGGTGAGTTTATGATGACACGCACTTGAACCGGGCATGGTCAACACAATGTCGAGCGGTGTGTAGTATTTCGAGTCGGAGGGAACTGAGAGTGGCATGCGCATGGATGATATGCGTGCGCTCAGGAAGAATGTGATGGCAAGAAGAGGCGTTATTCCGCTGACGTGAAATGATGTTAAGAAATCGTCGAAAGAGGGGTTGATGAATTGTGCACCGCTATGAGGCCTTTCCTATCAATGACAAGGACGAGACTATAACACCGTTCCTCCCCACGAAGAGGTACCAAAACATACCTTCGCGGATGCCCACTAAAATTAGCTCGGATGCTTCACCCAGGCTCTGTGGCAGATCCTATCAGTCACAGATCCTATGCGATGGCATCAGGCATCAATGTTCAATGTAAAGCACCATGACCAAAATCATAGCTTACATGCCGTCCGCATTTTAGAAGAACGTATCAACAACCAATTTCTCGTCCCCCTCTTTCCAATACTGCACCATCTGGTTTGAAAGGACAGCAGAATTAGTGTACTCAGCTGTAGGGTTGGGAAGGTTTTAAGGCTTTGAACGCAATTTGGATATCAACCTCTGGAAGGCAGTATCACTAGCCGTCCGGAAATTGATATCCAAATGGTAAGTTGAAAGGCCCAAAGAAAAAAGCCCCCCTTCAATGATCTCCATGACACCAAATCGGCCAGTGTCCCTGAAAAGGTGAGAACGACCTGCACTACTAGGCCGAGGTGGGTAATTCGTCTCCGATTCTTATCGTGGTATAATTCAAACGCTGTCTCATGTTCTTGGAGCAGTTTGAAAGATGGCTGAGCGGGTATTCGAGCCTTGGAGTTTGGAAGGGAGAAAAGGAGTGGTTCTTCCGGATCGGGCCGCGCGGCCAAACAAAAAGATCCATGAGTCACGTGGCCATTCCTCTCTTTTCTATTTTTTTTTCTGCTGAACCAGTCAGACATCCAGTCGTCGAGGAATAATAGACATCGCTCAAACCATCGGAGGTGTTGTTTTATGATACATTTTTCCTCGCAAGCCTTTGTTTTCCTAGTCTTAATTGTAACTGACTCCAAGTCCTCGTCAAGGCTATGGGGAGCACCCCCAATATGTTCCGCGGCGTGAGCGTACCAAAAAGAAATAGAGTCAAGGACCAATCGCTCACCACAAGCACCACTACTCGGCTTCGTGGCGAGCATGACCTCCGCCGCCTTGTCATCGTTCAAGTTTGTAAACGGCCCATACGATCTTCGCGGCTTGTCGATAAATTGAGAAACTTATCTTCGGCAACCAGAGACACCGCGAAACCTCCCCAATCGGCTCCTACAGAAATCGGGACTTCGTGCAGTGTATGAGTTCGAGATGCTTACCGGTCAGCCGGCTTCCGTAAGCTCCAGCGTCACGACAAATCGCGACAATTCGTCCAATTCGGGACAAGAGCAGTCGTAGTCAACGCTACAGCTTTTCTGGGACTCATTCACGAGCTTGCCGAGCTCCCATGGTACTGCGTCGGACATGTGCCCATTGTCGGAAAGGCAGATATCACGAAACTGAAGCACCCGCAGCGCTTCTGATAGCACATGCTTTGCTCGCTTGTATAGTTGGAAGTGGGTTGCATCAACTGAATGTAACGGTTTAGCTGAAAGAGTTAATTACTTGGACATGATAAGAACGATTAACCCAGCTCAAGTAGACATCTTTGAAATCTTGATCCGAAAGTCCGCTCCATTAAACCATAGGTTTCATATTTACCCCTTCCTGACCATCCACCTGAGCATTTGCCCGTCGTAATTTCCCGATATGCTCAATGGTTCTCTCAAGAGATGCGCGTAATTATACAGAGTCCTGTGGCCATCCCCCTGCTGGTTCTCCACCGAAGCGACCTACGACCTCGCGCAGAGTAATGCGGTTGTGATGGTGGACGTCTAGTATGCAAAGGTGGCGAGCGAGGACGCGAGCTGCAGCAAGCGTTTCAACAACACGTAAGTTGCAGCGCGTGGGAGCGTGTAACTTGAAGGCTTTCTCAGATGTAACGCAGGAGTTAGCCAGAACCAATGTACCTTGTGGGAGCGCCGCAGGAGAAGCAGTTAGATGTGGATAGAATGTGACATAAAGCGCAGACTCTGGGGTTGACATCACTGATGCCCTCCGCTGGTGACGCCCACGCGCCTCTCGTTCTCCATCGCATCTCGACGAGCGTGTGCTTTCTTAATGGCCTTGAAGCTGCAGGGGAGAAAAAGTCGAGGACACCCTACGCATGCGTCGTTTTTAGCCCCAATTTTGGGGATGTGCTACTACTTGAGTACGCACGTAGAATCCGGCTTTTACATAGCTCTCCCAACGTAGCACTTTTTGTCGACACAAAGATGCCATTCATCGACGCCTCTGATATCCGCTTCATTGTCCGATAATTTAGTACCCACCGACGACCTATGAACGGGAGAAAAGTACTACGGTGGATAGTACCTCTGATCGCGATTATGAATAGCCACGACACCGATGGTTCTCCGGAGGAGTCACGAGGGGCACAAGCAACAAGGACGTCATGACAGATGGCAGAAGGAAAGACACCAAAGAGTGCGTAATCGATGTGTTCCCCGATGAGACGAAAATCCGGCATCAGAGTTCCTCAGGACCAGGTACAGAAGCAAGGCGCTAAATAAACAAACTTTCATGCTTGACGCGGCCCGGTGCACGGACAAATGTGGGACGGACGGCTTCCTCCCGAACCGACGCTAAAATTCATCGGATAATTGATCCCACATCGCGACACTAGTAAATTTGCTCTGTCAAATGTTGGTGGCAACGTATAACATACGCGTGATCCGAAATCATCGAGCAAGACCTGCGAGAAGCTGCGTGGATCTATGTGTAAACGGGGATGTGGGGCTGAGCTCCCATAATCGTGCCGGTGGTAGTGAGAGGGCTTTACGTTGTCATGGTCGAACAAGTGGTTCGAATAGACTCGACTCGACCTTTGATGAATGGCTCCCCGCGTTACCGTGCCCTTAAATTCCACGTTAGCAGGGTTCCGACTCGGAGGATTTTTAAATACAGTCACGGTATGACCCGGAATGACCGTATGAGGAGAACGTGCCAGTGGAGGACTCACAGCCAAAGACAGGCAACTGAGATATCAAAGGTGTGGCAGTAGTGCGACCGTACACTCCAAAAATG